>JACLAA010005095.1_pt1 | contig 45845 bp, 40 predicted proteins | sample 8027891 | NCBI WGS metagenome assembly JACLAA01 (sample SAMN15724900, study PRJNA655200) | protist metagenome | isolation source: fluorescence activated cell sorting (FACS) single amplified genomes of... | place: Spain: Blaines Bay Microbial Observatory, Mediterranean Sea | collected 2016-01-19 | reverse complement strand
TGCCCGGAGCTGATATTTCCCTATATCCCGTATCTTCTTACTTATCCAAGTGGATCAAGCCCGGCGCTAAGTAGGCGCCGTAAAAACACCGGGGCCCGGGTGAACCTAAAGTAAGTTCACTTCACTGGCACGGGATCCGAGTCATCATGATAGCACAATCGCTCTACACATGCCGACGCCTCAAGGACCCTTCAGGTCACACGCCTCGTATCCGGATTGAGAGTACCAAATATCTGGCGCTAGGCCGGCTGGTCTAGGCGGGTACCCCCCCTACCCTGTGACCTACTGGGTAGGTTGGTTATTGTACCCAGGTTAGCGTTAAGCGCACGGCGCGCGGCCGGCGGAACGGCTGGTGCAGCTGCCACGCGGGGCTACCTCGGACGGCCACTGGCCAGCTTACCTTGCACTGGTAGGCACTTATTCGACCTGCGTCGCGAGTTATTTATGTGCCCCCAAATCTGCTCTCCCTGGAGCCTGGGCTCGACTCCCTCCAAGCCGACGGAGACCGCGTCCGCATATCTCCGGGCTTTGCGTGCTCCTCGTGCCTGGTCCAGAGCCGGTGCCTGCGCAGCGTGACGGTTAGCGGCCGACGGCTTCGCTTTGTTTTGCTGGTCGCGGTCGGTCCCGAAGTGCCGCGGGTCACAACCCATTCGGATCGCGGTCTCGGCTGGAATTTAGTGTCGCTCCGGACCCGAGGCATCACTCGCTACCTTACATTGCACCGGTAGGCACTTATTTGATCTCCTTTGCATTCGGCACCCATTTTACCGCGTTCGGTGCATGGGTTCGAACAGTTGAATGTCTCACGGGTAATCCTGGCCGCGGGCAATCTCACCAGCCCATGGGCGTGGGTCATGAGGTCAGTGACGACGCTCTTGCACCCTCGATACGCCCGAAATGAGCAGATTCTCGTGCGAAAAGTGGCCCGCAACGCACCGCCGTGGGGCGCTCGCGGTCGGCCAAAACGTCCCGAGCGCTCAAACCCAGGGCTTTGGGGCGCGGGCGGGGGTACGTATAGACGCCTGTGTAATTTACAACCCTGACTGGGCCCCATAAGGCTCCCGTAAGGCGAGGTCGGGATTTTTAGCTAAATTTAGTAATTCCATCGTACCGCGTCGCTGCTCTTTTCTCTGGGCGAGGCTGCCCAAACCGCACCAAACTTTGCACAGCCCAATATTTTATCATACGGAACCTGCGCCTCAGCGAAAGTTTCCCGCCATTCGGCCGGCGCGTGGGTGAAGCGCACATTGCGCCGAATCACAGCCAACGTACGCCATTTACACTGGTGCTTGACCCCCCATCCTCCTACAACTCGTAGTCGACGCCGGGGCGACCCGCACACGTCCGCGGTTTTTTCGCAGGCTGCCCGCGAGAGATATCTCCGGCCCAGCGCCTTGACCGCGCGTACCGGGTATGGGACGACCCGCACTGTTGATGACGGCGGCGCGGCGTTGATATTAGCTTTTGTTGGCGTTTTAATGCGCATTGGCTGTTTTATTGCTAGGGTGCTAGGGCGGACCCCAAATTTGAGATTCGAGTTCCTAGCCACTTGGCCGGGTGCGATTTTGGCTGCGGGGTCCCAAAGAGTCCCTTTGTACGCCCCGAGACCGGGCTGGGGGGGAGGGGTCACTTTCGCGGCGAGACGCGGTCATCTACGCGGTCTGGGGCATAACGTGCGGGTATTTCGGGGACCGCTGACTGAAAAATCAAAACTCGCTTCTATGCTGGTAATTTGGTCTCCCAGGGGGGCTCGGGTACCGATGGCGTGGGGCGGGTACGTAGGCGCGGCCGGGTACCCGATGGGCTGCCAGATAGGTCGCCTGGCGCGGCGCGAAACGCCACTGGCGCGACCTTCGCAGGCCACTAAAATTTCCAAACCTAATCGTTTCGCTTACCCGTTTCGGTCACGTCCTAGAGGGGTAGGGAGGCCCCCTGTTCTCGATTTGCCACCGGCCAAGACGTCTAGTTATAGATACCAGCCGGCGCGTGCCCGGAGCCTACTAGTAGTATCCCGTATCTTCTTGCTCATCCAAGTGGATCAAGCCCGGCGCTAAGTAGCCGCCGTAAAAACACCGGGGTGAACCTAAAGTAAGTTCAACTTGAAGTTAATCATGATGTCACGGTGGGGACCGCAAACCACAGCCAAATTCAACTTGAAGTTACTAGGATACTTCCTTCTCCCTCTTAATCTCCTTTATTCCAATTCTGTCTTATCAGAGTTGAGGGGGTTCCCACCGTGACACTCTCACGTTTCAGTGAGAGTCCTTCAAGTTCCTGTTGGTATCTCCGTGTCACATTGACACCCGAGAGACCTAGCTACAACAGCTGCATTGTGCACTTCAAGTTGCTGCACCCAGCTCATTAGATTCAAGCACGCACATACCAAAGCTAATATCGCTGACTCGGAAGGTTCAGTGGCCGGTCACAATCTCGAGGGGAGCCTAGAGGCCAGTAGCACAGTACCATTCGGGTCACGGTAACTGTTCAAGTTCTGGCCCGGGCTCAAGCTGGCTCCTCAGCCTGACTCGGAGCCTGAGGCTAACCCGGGCCCGGGCCGTGACCGTGACCTTCTAGCTCTTCCAAAGTGGCCGGCCTTCAAGTCAAGCCAGGCCACGCCTTATGTATGGGCTACAACTGAGCAAAGAACAAAGATCCCCCAATTAATTACTCTGCTGTCATTGTACTGGTTTCTGGTAACCTCTCAGGCTCACTACTTACCGCAGTATGCCCTTACTTACGCGTGTATCTTACACGTCTGCGCGGCACAACGCGTACGGTGTTTGCGGAGGCAAAAGAATGCAGCTGATTGTTCAGCTTGGTGAGCAGGTTAGATAACCTAATTTCGATAGTCCTCTCAGAGTAATGTCGCTTAGGACCTTGTTGTGCGGACGGGGGCAAATGCTACGTTGGGCAATTTACTTGACATGGTGGCTTCACGGATCAACACATTCGACTACATACTCAAATCATCTCGAAAGATGTTGGGAGGTCCAAGGCGACTCAATCTAGAGGAGCTGCTGTCCGACGGCTCGGTTCTATTATTGCTGCCGCGAATGCTTGGAGGAGCACTGTTGGGGAAGTCTCTCAAGGGCCGGACCCCGGGACTTGACCTTGAGGAAAAGTTCATGCGGCAGCGTGAGTATGACGCGCAGAACCAAAAATATCAGGTAGCTCGAAATGAGTTGAATCGGCGAATGGAGCAAGAGAGAGCGAACGCACAAATAAATCAGCTTAAAATCCAGAATCAGTGGCGCAAGATCATGCGTCTGGCGAAGGTGGAGTCGCTTCGCAAAGGCATTGAAATTCTCTCGCAAAACCACGAACGTGACGTTGATCGAAAGGACGCAATCATTCAGATGCTGGACCGGGACCTGGAAGAAGCTGAAGGGCAGTTTCACATGTCGCTGCGATCTCATCTCCAGAACGTAGACCATCTTATTGACTTGCAGGATACTCGACTACTGAAGTCGGAACAGGAATTCGAACACGAGCTTTGTACCTTAGAAGTGGAGTTCCAAGCAGAAAAGGGGGCCATTGTGAAGCAACATGTGGTAAATGAAAGAGAATTACATGACGTCATTGCTGCTATTGATAGAGAGGAACAAGAGCACGGTGCAGATACAAAGCAAGAGCACGACCAATTGGGCGAGGAGATACGAAATAGGAACCTGGAGGAGATAAACATGCTCCGTATTGGCCTTGATTCAGAGATCGAGGATCTTGAACAACATTTTGAAACTGCTCATCTTAATTATCTCCAAACCACAGATCAACGAACTCATGACTTCAAGTACTATACAAAGAAGGACCAGGAGCTATCAAAAGAGATTGAAATCAAGATAAGGAAGATTGAACGTCTACAGGCAAATCTACATCACTGGCGCACCAAGCTCACGCAGAACACAAGAGAGAGTGCACAACGGAATGAGGTTCTCTTGCTCGAAAAAAATAAAGTTTTGTACTATTTTCAACAGCTCAAGGTGCGAATGAACATGTTCCGTCGAGTCCAGATTTGCCGGCTTGCTGAATTGACCCAAGATGCACATACATGCAAGCAGAAGATATCTAAACGAGTCGTTCTTGCAGAGAGAATTATTGTACTGGCAGAAATGGCCCGTAGGATGGAGACAGAGCAAGAAAAAATCGTCCCTTTCCAAAACACCATAGATCCAAGCAACCCAACAGCTGCCATATCGAGTGCAAAACGTGCTGCTGATACCTCTGGTCTGCTAGACCATGCATATTTTGAGAGTGGCGGTAAGGCTGAAGTGCATCACAACGCACTGGCTTTACAGACATCGACGTGGATGCATGATGGAGGCCCTGTACCAAAATGGAGTCACCTAGACCAATTTCTCCAGAAATACAACAAGGTGCTACTTGACAAACTGGCAATCGAGAGCGAGCGGAAGGGTCTCGAGCAGGAAAACACAGAACTTCAGGCTATTCTTAAGCAGTATTTCGACGGTGTGTCGGTCAACGATAGCGTGATGCAAGCTTCTAACCCACTCTTAATAGTCAATGGAAAAGTAAAAGCACCACCACAAACCACCCTAATGGACCGCATGGAGCAATCAACTGTCGTCGATGCAAACCACATGGTCACAACTTCCAGGGTTGGCACGAGCTTCTTTTAACTCACCTTCTGATGGAGATACTTACCGCGACTATCACTTTACCTTACCTGGGCAATATACTACTTCGCTTTTGCGGGCCCCGGGTATTGTGGGCACCCAAAATGATATGTCACTCCGAATTACTATTAGTAATAAATAATAACTTGAAATAGACAAACTTGAATAACTCAAGGAGGAATATCCGAGTCCCACAGCGGGCATACACCGTGACCAAGCCTAGTAGTTGATTCTACGCCGACTCGGAATCTACGGTATTGTGCTTACTATCCTACTCACTGTAGCCGCCGCAGGCCTGAGACTGATGGGCGGCCCTTCCGGGCCCTCGCTTCTTCAGGGGCCCATGTTCCGGCAGAATGTCAGGCATCCCCCAGGCGTAAATTATTAATTGGGTAGGCACTACAGTGAAAATGCCACTCGCTGATTTCCGGCCGCCGCGGTTCCTCAAGCTATTAGTAGCTGCCCGCTTCCTCCCCGCTTCCCTGGTTCTAGGTTCCCGCTAACAGGGCCTGTAAATTGCCCGTTATTAACCTATTATTATCCCTTGGAGGCGCGGAGCGAAAGCCGCCAAGCGGCGTGAGGTGGAGCTCTGCCTCCTCCGTCCTCGATTTCTAATTATTTATTATTCATTTATTTACCACCCGGTACTTTAATCACTAAACGGGGTCGAGCGGAGGCGCGCAAGTAGCCCCTTGGCATACTATTACGTGCCGTGCACTGGCAGGTACGCCAAGGCAAGCACCAAGGCATGGCGCCGCCGACGGCGCGGCGTGGCCCAGGCCCCTCTATAACTGGAGCTCCTGACGGCACTGACGGGTATTTACCTGGGTTAATGACCCCGGGCCGCGCCAGGGGTTAATAACCCATCATGATCGGATAAGTGGCCCTGGTTCACGGTGACAAAAACCTCAGGAGGCCCGGTCTCAGGCTCTATTTGCAGTCGTGAGCTATCATTCGCCAGATCGGCAGGGCCTACTGTCTATATATATCGCGCCAAAGTGCCGCGTGCGCCGCAACGAAGCCGCCCTACCACTTCAAGTTGACCTAGGGGGTGAGAAGGGGTCACGGTCACGGTGCCGCTGCTTGGTTCAAGTTCGACTCGGAGAGCTTTCCACTGCAAAAAAGGCTTCTCGCGCGATATATCACAAATCCGAGACGCGCGAAAAGTAACGTACACATTACATTTCTAGTGTGTTTCATTTCCTAGCGTCGTGATGCCTGGACTTACACCCCCGACCGGGGATCGTTGCCGTCTTGAAGAGTTCACGCGATGCTCGGACAGTCTCCTTTGGAAGCTGATGATGTCATTCTATGACCGGAATGGCGTTGAATCATGGAGTCAGGGAATTGTGCCTCATTTCATTACCTGCAATGCGTTCATTGGACGTTTGGAACGGCGATAATGCGGAAATTTTATTTCAACTTGCTAAATTAGGCGCATATGCAAAAGTACTCCTTGGGTTTCTTCATGATTGCACATGTGCAAACAGCAAAATTCCACTAAATAAAACAGAACCGCTCTACATAATTGAGCTGGGGGCGGGTTCCGGCAAATTCTCTTTTTTTATACTCCAGGTAAGTATTCACAGTGACCATTCTTCATTGTGTGGGCATGAATAGGCAATCAAAGAACTTCCGGAGGTGTTTGAGTTTCCTGCAGAGAAAGTCGTGTATGTTATGACTGATTTCACGTGGAACAATTTGAAATTTTGGAATGACCATGAAAGCTTCCGTCCATATTTAGATTGTGGTCAGCTTGACATCGCTATATTTGATGCAGTACATGATGAAACCATCAGGTTTATTGTATGGTCTTCTGCACCATCATCTCGCGCTTCTTTAGGCTCCACCATTCAAATGTGGTAATTGGTCGTAGCACGCTAAAGAATCCTATTTGTGTTATTGCAAATTATCTTTTTGACACCCTTTGTCATGACATTTTTCAAGCAAGTGCCTATATTATCTCATTATTTACAAACCACTATGCCTGGAAACATAGATTGAAGCTGGTCAACTTAAAGAAGGGCTGATATCTGTCGGGTCGCGCAATCTATTCGAAACAGATGCATTGGACCCTGAAATAATCAAGCGATTCGACAATCACTTTACGTACCGGGTTATCAATGAAAATTACTACGCGGAGAGTGAACCAGAGGATTCTTGTCATTTACGACGGATTTTGCGGTAATAGTAAAGCTAAATCGGTATGCGTGCATCTTGGATGTTTTAGGTGGTATAGAGATTTCTTTGGAGATGCTTCAGATGAAGCATCGATACTCCTGCCCATAGGCGCCTTGAGAGCCCTTAGGCGACTGACCTCCTTCTCTTGTGAGCATTTCTGGTGTATGGCGTAAGTTACCTCGCAGGTGGTCGTGCCCTTGTCCTTTCTGGAGACAAAGGAAATAATAATCACGAACAGCATGCGCAGCGCGCAAACTGTATTGTTTTTTATCTTGTTCTTTATTAGGTTTCGAGGGCTAAACGACCCTCACGTGGCTGTGCATGGATCATTTTCGGTGATGGTCAACTATCATGCGATCGGACTATATTGCACAAGCCGTTCAGGCTTTGTTCTGCACGATCCTCAGGAGGAAGCGTCACTGAAAGTCTCTGTTTTAGTATTTACAAACCAAGAAGACGCCGTGCTGGCTACATTCCAGCCATCAACCATGGGTCATCAAAGCTCACCATTCTATGATTTAGGGCGTGTTCAAATCCATAATTGGGTTGGGAGTGATGTGGAGCGCCTTTCAGCCGTACAGTAGCAAGCCAAAGTCAGGTAAATTCTTACTTCACAATTATAGGCGCGCTCACTCGCATTTCCTAATCTTTGTCGAGCTTTCTCTGATTCTATTACTTCATTTGGTCCTAACGACTTTTTTGTTGTTCAAAAGAGCATGAAGGACGACACTGAGCGTCCCACACTGAAGGCAATTGTTGCTTTGCTTAAGTATGCTTGGACTGTTCCAAAAAATACTCAGCTACCTTTTCATAGGCTCAGCAATTGGGATCCGGACGTGTTTTACAAATTTCGTGATCCGATACTACAACAGGTCTCCGCTTGTACAATTAAATTGCGAAATGATCTTTGCCGTAATTTACCTCAATTGTGGCGTCAGCATTTCATGTTGGATAAAAACAAAGACGTGGCTTTTGAGGCATAGAGCCGGACGTTGGCTGTGTTCAGTTGCCCTTCCATAGGTTGGTCGTTTGTATTATGGATTGAGGATGTACCAAAAGGCGATTCGATTTTATCAAACCTCAATTGAATGCAGTGGCGAGCATCACGTAACCTTTCATAATATGGGACTTTGTTATTACTCCTTGTCACAATATCAACTAGCATTCCATCATTTTGGCAAGGCTCTACTACTGAAGAATGATTACACAAAAGCTCGTGCTTGGCAAGACAAGCTGCACCGTGAAAAGCCGTATCAATTTGAGGATTTGAAATGATGAGGACGATGGTGTGGAATCCGCATGCTCGCAAAGGCATCGGATGGCCATAGAAGACCAACAAATCCCTGGCGCACGGCGGCTTATCACGCACCTGCACGGGTGCGAACTCTGCATGTCCGTAGAGGCGCCTTGCCGACTCGGTCGGTCACCGTGTGAAACGCGGCGCATGTCACGGAATCTCGGCGTGAGCTGCTGAAATGCGAACGCTGTGACCGCACCGCTGCTGCCCTGGTACGTCCAAGTGTGCTGCCCTGGTACGTCCATAGTGACCATCTTAGCGTCGCGAGAGGCCGACTCGGAAGCCTGAGTTCTCGGCGTTTCTCGGCGATGGGTTTATCTCGATGAGTCTGGGGCATGTCTCCCCATATGATTGGTGAGCACGGACGACAGCAAGATTCATACATCTCGCTCTGCACCCCCATCATGGAACCGTAGATCCTCGACAGCGTCCCGCCCAGGCCGCCCGGGCTGGCGATGGGTCCTCGCGACTCGGAGCTACGGCCGGAGAGAATAAGGTACGGTGGAAGAAAGCAAGGGACCCGGGAGGAGAGAAACCACCCCCACTCCCAAACACTGCACCAAGCACAAAAACAAAAAGTATCTGAGGAGCTTGTTCCCTTAATTTGTTATTACTCTTATTATTATTACAAGTAGGCCCTTCTTCTTCAAGTTCGTCTTCTTTTATTTTACTAGAAGTATCCTAATGGATCTTTAAAGATCCATTAGGAGTAGGTCCTAGGACCCGGGGTATATGAGTAAGGTAGGGGTACATATCATAGGGGGGGTATTAGTCATTCCACGTACACGTGGAACCAACCCGTGCATTGGACTCGCCGTGTCCCAGGATCCGCGCGCCCCACGTGTCTGGGGGAGTATGGGACACGCGCGTGCCCCACTCAGGGTAAATTCGCTAATCCAACCAAAACCTACTAGCAAAGGTCCCCAAAGGTTATTATAGTATACTGTGCCTGTGGCTTTTTGTAGCTAGCTAAGGTAAGGTAAAAATTTTTACTAGTAGAAAAAGTAGGATGTAACTAGTAGTTAGGTAACCTTGGGATCCTACTAGACGTGTATTTCCATTGCAACCTACCCATGGCCCACGATAGTCTACCTTACGATAGTAGCGCCAGCACTAGTAGTAGTCAGCTGCTGCTGTGCTGCAAGTCTTCCGGACCCGTCCCCGGCGCCGCGCCCGACTCAGCATAGAACGCGCCGAACTCGCACTCCCCCTCAGCATACGACCGGCCGGCAAAAGCGCACCCAACAGCGCGTCATAACCGTGGCAACCCCCGCCGCGAAACCGTGACGGACCGAGAAACGGAGCATCTAGTACTATTTGCAGTATATCACTATTTGCTTCTGCGCCTCATCCCTAATTGCCCCAAAAGGGGGAACACGCTCCCTCTCGGGACGCGCGTTTGTGCCGTCCCCTGTTCCTGGATGGTCCCCCTGGTCTGGCGCGCTCGAAAAATAACAATTTTTTTTCGGCGTCGGCGACGCGGGCCAGCCGTGGGCGCCCGACATATGTGCTGCGTCCAGAGGAGAGATACACACAAAGACGCCGCATGCGTCTTGTGCAAACTGTCCCACGAGCAGCCGCAGACGCTCTACGATATCCAACGCTGCGAGGCCCCACAGCAACCGAAGTCGCGGCGGAGAGGGATTATCGAATGTCGATTCTGTACTCTGGCATCCCTAGCTCGCCGCGACGGCCTCTACGCTCGTCGCACCCCGCGGCACTTCGATAGATCGCGAGCTTCGGGCCAACTTCGTAAGTGGGCTCGCGGTCTAACTCAACGATCCGGCCGAGATAAACGCGCATTTTAATGCAGGTCTTACTAAAATGTGTCGCGAACAGACGGGTTTAGCTCGAGTTAAATCGTGACCTTCCGGGCCGCCGCTGACCTGGCACGGGGCCGGACGCCACCATAGGGATTCGCTCCACCGAGCGCCCGAACCCCGCGCATTGGTCGGCGGGACTCGTAGGGCCCTCTTAAGGGCCGGCTGAGGTCAGGGGGGTGTACGGGGATCGGGACTAGGGCGCAGCGGCGCGCTGAAAACGGCAAAAACCCGTGAATCTCGATTAAACGCGATTTTTTTTTGGCCTCGTGCGCAGCCTAAACGCACCCATAGGCAGCCCCAAGCTATTTCTGACCGCTCAAGGGGTTCGGGCTATTCAGGGAGAAAAGTTACGGTAATTTCTCACTTTGGCGTCCGGCCCCTTGACCTGGCCCATGTCGGAAATGCTCCAAGTCGCCACTTAAGTCGCCGACTCGGGACGAGAATTAATAAATAATAAATTCACATAGAGGATAACCCCCTGAGTACTCGCCCTAGTGGGAAGACTGGTGGGAAGTGGCCGGGGAACTTGCATCGTGACCTCCCTCCTAAGCTTATGAGTCCCCACGCAATGTCTCGTACTGAAAATGGCGCATTTCTATATGCAAGATGATCTAACATGTTTGGCTACATGTCCACCAACTTTAACCGCGGCGTAACATTCATGCATTGGAGTTCTGACACACAAAGGTTACCCGACACATGGCTTAGAAGCAGCGTACCTTGGAAAAGAAGTTTGCAAGCATAAGGAATGCGAATCTGTGCCATGCGACTATCCGAGCGGCACTTTTGACACCAACTACTTCGCGTACAGATAGAGCGCTCAGTGCTTGATGCCTGCGTGCGCATTGTACCGAACGAGATATATCTTGAAGAGAGTATTGGCACTCGGTGAAGGCTGACTGTTGAATATCCAAGGAGGCCACAATACTCACATACATGAACATCAAATTGATCCGATGAGATCATCAGTCGTTCGGTAATTAAGTTGGCTGCGCCATATGATATAAGGCAATCACGCTCCATTTCGCCTAAGGCAAGTCTTCTCAAATATGTACATGAAAGCAGTCTCGTCACCGAGTCGCAAACCACCGTCACGCGACCGCCTACAAAGAAGAGAATCAGGTGCCAAAAATCAAGGCCATTCGCAGGGCGGTGTTATTACCCTTCGGTGGGCTGGCGCGTGAGCCTAGATCAAAGAGTGAATCATGAATTACGTTGAACAAGACTGCGCAGACGCACTGTGCTCTCGGACCTAGATAAACATAAGAGCAAGGATTAAGAACTGTATATTTACAAGCACAATATACAATATATAACTCAGAATCAAACCGCGCCTGTGGAGTCCTGTTAATGTTTAATGGACTTAGTTTGACAAACACACAGGGAAGGTACGCGCGTGAATGCATTTTGTCCATGACCATGTGTTTTAATTTCTGGTAGAACACAGGCCCCATGAAAACAAACGCCCTCAAAAGGTCGCCGGAGGTTCCTGAATAGAGCAAATCTTTTCCAATATAGGAATACCCATATGCGAGGAGTTCTCTTGATGCTTCCCTGTAGTAGCAAAGATATCCATGTAAGCAAGGCACGGATATTGTTACTTTGAGTGATCTGCAGAACCGCGAGACTCGCCAAATGCTGTGCCAAATGCTTGCCGCCCGTGACATACTCCAGCCTTCCCAGCAACCTACGTGTTTATTGGAAAGCATTATTACAACGGCCATATTGTCGTCCACACTCTCTGAACAAGTTCAATTATTTTTCCTACTGTCATGCGACTAGGAAAGCCATGAGGATTCATAATTACATCAGGGCATATTCCCACATCCGTAAACGGCATATCCTCCTGTATAATAATAATTACATAATGTTAAATACAAAAATAACACAAAAATCTTTGAAACCTGTGATATAATTGCGCCACAGACACCTTTCTGTCCGTGGCGGCTTGCAAACCTGGGTAATGTTGATTAGCTCAACCCGATTTTGTTTGTGTCTCTTACGCCGGTAGCCAGCTTGTCTCCAATTTCAGGACGACGAGACTGTCGCACCATGACTTTAACCAAAAACTGATCAGTTTCGTTTGCAGTGAGGAGAACACGGTCCACTACACTCGGTGCTGGTGCTTTGTACCTGTGGTCTAGATCATATCTCACCATCAAACAGTGCTCAGATTCCATGCGAGCACGACTGGGACTTGAATTTTGCGGGCGATCCTGGAGTTGTGGACATCCGCCATCCGCCACTTTGACTCCCTGACAGTGATATTTATGTGCAAGGCCGGCACTAAGCAGCAACACTGGGCATGACTCTCTCTCGCAGAAGAATAAACAACATCAGGAGATTCAATCGGCACTTCGCGGTTGATAATTATTGATTGGTCATTGAGTCTTTCGCCAACAAGACAAATCCCATCATCGTCGAGTGCGGAATAACGTTGGTATCGGGTGTCATGTATCCCTATTCCAATCGTATGATCTAGTTAGCCAACTCGACATAACCTTGTATAAACGAAGATAGTGGAGGCGGACCAATTGTTCGGTCAAATGTACCATTAGCATACCTGTATCAATGCAACTACCTGCCTCGTGGGGTGTAAGGCATGAACGGACCGTCGAATAGATGCCTGGTGCTTCTTAAGTACAAGGCAACGCAAAAACCCTCTATCAAGCGAGTTTTTATTGAGGATTATTGCGTCTTCAATGTCATAACCGGAGCACGACATAACAGCTAGCGTTGCGTTGCAACCACCAGGGAGATCATCGAAGTGAACTAGGTCTAGAATGCGACTCTTGACTATTGCCTTTTGTGGGTAAACGAGAGAATACAAGAGAGAGTCCATACGTTCGAACTGGTTTGTTGCCACTGATCCCATTGATTGTTTGCCCATTGCACATTGATATGTATTTCTTGGCGATTGATTGTGATGGGGAAATGCAACAAGACCACATACCACACCGAGAACGGTTGCTGGGTCGACCTCTAGATGTGTATGGTAGTGGGTGAGCTGATTTTCATCCAGTGCTATGAAACAGTTGTTTTCTTCATTAACATCGACGTACTCCACGACACCTGATGCTGTCAGCTGACCGAGAGCTAATCTGAAGATGTGTACATTTAGTGTCTTGTGTTCGAGGATTTGGGGCAACAACCGGGAACGGCCGCGAGAAGCGATGATCAATGGACGACAGACACGTCCACCGTCGCAAGCTATATATATTGCTCGATGCACAGAATGGGTATAGACTGAGATGTGTTCGCCAATTCGTTTTGAGCGGCGCATCCGACGCAGCGCGTGTGCTAATTTGTGCGGCCTGGAGCACGCACCAATCACCAACCCATTGAGGAAAACCAGGTAAGCAGTGGCATGTGAGTTTAGGGCTGTCCCATTTAGGTGTCCTAGTTGTTCAACACCAAGGTCATAGCAGGATCGTTTTGTTGTTTCAATTTCAGCATCTGTAGTAACATGAGCAAGAAGTGCCAAATTTTTAACTAGGCCGCATGTTTCGCCCTCCGGCGTGTCTGCTGGACAAAGCATCCCCCATTGAGAGGGCTGCAAAGCGCGTGGACCCGATGTCTTCCTTGTTTTTTCGAACTGGGAGTTGACACGAGTCATCATCCCTATAGCTGATATGTATGACAGCCTCGAGAGGACCTGTGTGACACCAGCACGATCCATCTTGAAACGCTTCAGAACCCAATTTCCTGTTGATATGGCATGCACAAACCCCTGGGCCAGTGTATCAGTACGCCAAATGGTTGATTTCACAATGTCGAATACAGCCGTTCTGTTTTGCTTTTGCAAAACAAGGTCAGCTGATCGCTTTAAATCTGAATTGAATCGCTTAAAAAGATCTTCAAATAAAAGGCTTAGTAGTTGACCAGCAAGCTCGAGCCTCTTGTTACCGTAGTAGTCCTTGTCGTCCAGTAGTGAGTTATCAAGTAATGCAGCAATTACACGTTTTGTGACGTGGCCAACGTATGTACGCTTCGCAACAAAATCGTAGTTTACTACAGGCACATGGGATAGTACGACATGAGCCAAGACATCCCGCGCCTCTTCATCTGCAGAGATAGATCTTCGACCATGTGGGGCATATTGTAAAAACCGTACACCATCAACAGATTGTGCCTTATATTTTGCTCGAATCGCTTCACCAATGTACGCGAGTGCCTGTTTCTGTGTTTTCACGCGAGCTGCACTAGGTTCCTCCATGGAATTCACGAAGATGCTGGCAATTCGACAGTCCCCAGAACCTACCAACTCAGCAATTTCCTGGTCACATTCCATCCCCATTGCCTTCAGTATAACCGCAACTGGAATGTCGTCGCCCAACGTGTTGTGCTTTAGGTACACCCGATACCCATGCGATGTGGGTTTGACCACAATGGAGCATCTGCTTTTGCGCTCGTGAGTAGAACTCGTGATAGCTGCGCAGAACACCCCCTTTGCATCACGTTCAATTATCATTCGATTTTTTGAGAGTTGCTCCTGCATAAGTATGACCTTTTCAACACCCTTCACGATGAAGTAGCCACCCGGGTCGTGAGGGCACTCTTTTAAAGCTTCTAGCTCAGAGCGCGATTTCTCGTACAAGACGCACTTACAAGAATGCAACATAATTGGTATGCACCCTATTGGAACTTTTGAGGTGGTCACAATCTGTGGACCGCGGCGGTACTTTACGTCTACGTAGATGGGTGCGCTGTACGTACAGTCACGAAGCCGACATTCAAGTGGAGTTGCAGCTGTGCTTGTAAAAGCATCTTCTTCAATTGATGGCGATCCAACATAAACGTCTGTGTACGACAGATAAAAGTTTGGATCGACCTCTGATCGCACGGTCTGATTTGGTGCCTGTCAGTGGTATCGTTGAAAAATGTTTAGAATTGAATTTGTAGGCGCCGTGGCGCTCTGCAGCAACCACTTTCTTTATCTCGGTTTGAACAAAATAATCGAAAGAGGTCACATGCTGCTTCATGAGACGCAAAAAATGTGGTAGGATTTTCCATCTCGTCTAGATGATTTATTCGAAAGATAGCAGGTACAGAAACCACACACCTGGACATTGTGGGGCAATTGCAACATGGCTCCTTAAAAACCCGTCCGTCGCAAGGGCGCAATCATCGTGCCTTCACCGACCCCAGCCTTATCTTCTCTGCTCCCGGGAGTTGTCCACCGTCAAATTTCGCCAGTGCTCCGAGTCATGTCCACCGTGACTGCCAGTGCAAAAGCTGAAGCAATTAGTATGATTGCCACCACGACTCGGACCCTGCGGCTATCGCATCGACAAATACAACGACGCCAATATGTGCGTGCGTGTGACCAGATTAAGCACTTGGGCTGCGCGAGGCACTATCATTCGCGCAGGTGGGGGGGGGGGGGGGGGGGTTACGGGGGGGGGCGTATCCTGCAGTAGCGCAGTAAAATCATTCCTAGCCAGATATATTTCCAGCTAGAATTTTCAGCGCCACGCTAACTATGGCTGAAGAGAGTACATCGGAGGAAAAAGAAGTTTCCCGCAAGGTTTGCCTGCATCGAGTTGAAGTTCCTGTTGCGATAAAGGATGCAGCAATCTTAGCCGCAGATGCGGCCATGGACAAGTATAGTACTGAAAAGGTGCGATTTACACTTTCAAAAGGCAAGTTTGCGCTACGTGTTCCCTCGCCCTAGGATGTGGCAACGGATCTAAAAAGAACCTTCGACGTGGCGTACGGTGGAACCTGGCATTGCGTGGTAAGATCAAAATTCAGCGAATCAATATGAAGGCATTATTTATGTATAGGTTGGTGCGAACTACGGGAGCTCAATAACCCACCAAACAACATCTTTGCTTTTCTTCCAGCTTGACCAGGCACACGTGCTCATCTTTTGCAGTGATACACCGTCCCCATGTTAGAAACAGAGACAAGCCATTGAATTCACCTGGCTAGTTGAATGGCCGTCAAGCAGGCTGGCGAACGCCCAAATCAAGGTTGGTTGACGATGCAAAGGAAGACATTCCCTGCACCACCGCTATACTTGTACTAGCACTGCGAATGATGCAAGACCAAAGGAGTACGCACCCTTGGGAGTACGGCGGCTGAGATAGTCTGCTGGGGAGCTACCTTAAAAATACACCAAGTAGTTTTGGTTTACGGTGTTTGTTTACGCGTGGCGTGTTGTGTGCGTAGTAAGTGTATATAGAAGGGTATAGGATAGGGGCCCCGGGGGGGCGGGGTATTTCGCCCTGTTTATCGCACTCCCCCTTTTGATAAGGGTAAGCTCTTGTTTCCCTTATGGAAATGTGGGGTGAAAGTTGTCCTCCATCCTTGTCGTTCGTTTCATTGAAATACTATGATAGTATATGCCAGCCTGCCAGTGCCAGTGAGTGCCAGTGCGCGTTGGAAAGTAACTCAAGTAGCTCGGTTGGCATTTGCCTCTCAATGAATACACTTGATTCTTACCGTAAGAATGGGTTGGCTTTTCTGTAGGTTGAGTTTGAGAATTTGCTTCATTGTCATCGGCCTGGTTGGTCGTAGGTCTGCAAAAAAGAACCCGGTGTCCGGCTCGGGTTGGGGGCCCCCGCCGCGACCTCCGAGTCTAGTAGCCCTGCCAGTGGTACGGTCAATTTAGGCGGCGAAGTGGCCAACTGGCCAGTGCCAGTCCACCCGTGGTTATTTTTCGGCGGTGGATAGGCCCCCCCCGTAAATTACTTCAACTAATCCAATATAGAAATCCAATACCTAAGTTGTTGGCGAGTTGAGGCTATTTCGCGTCCGCAGAACCTAGCCTGATGTGCCGCAGTTAAATCTGCGCGCATCTGGAGAACCACATATTCTGCTTTTGTTGCGATAGGAAAGCTAGCAAACCAAAAAACCAAATTGATCTACCTTTAATCAACCACATCTGCAAACACAGTGTTTATAGTGAGGGGATTCGTCTGGGCAGTTTGGATTTGCTTTGTGACCTCAGCGCGCCGCCTGGTGTAAATCTGAAAGGCGGCAGGCCAGATCTGCTCCCCCATGCCAACGTTAGTTCCAGAATTATCAGAGAGCCAATTAGCTTCACTCTTAACTGCTTCGATCTCAGCCTTAACACTGGTATCAACTGCCTCGAAGCAAGCAATGTCTTTTTCATTAACATGACCAAGCTCGACAGCTTTGTTGAAGACAAAACCTTCAGCCTGGAGGCGCTGAATAAGAGGTATTACCTGCTGGCAGCGTGCCATCAGGGCAGCACGTAGCTGGCGAGCAGCCCGTTCTCCAACCACCCGGGGTGCGGTATGACCCTGAAGCATTGCGGCCTGAGCAGGTTGAGACAGTTGCTGTAATGCTGCCGACTTCATCTGGTCATAGATTGAACGCTGTTTGACGCCCGGTAGGTCAGCTGGCCAGGGTTTTGCAGTTCCTGCCGCATAAGTCTGGAGAATCTTTTCTTGGTGTAGTTGGAGTAATCTCTCGCGTTTCGTATTTTGGGCATTGGCCTTGGCGTGAAGCTCAAACGCCATTGACCATATCTTTTCTCCCATTCCTGGAGTGCCGTCTTGTTCCCCAAGCCATTCAGCCTCCTCCTGAATGCTGGCTGATTCCATCTTGCACTTAGTTTCGAAGACTTGGAGTGTGCTCAAATATTCAGCTGTTGGGATTTCACTGGACTGCCATCTTGCACGCTCCGTGGCAATACGTGTCCGCTGTTGCTCTTGCCGCAGGCTAAGAATCCACGGTATCTGCTGTTGGCATCGCTGCAAGAGGGCATCTCTTAAACGCTGTCTAGCTCTCCCTACAGCCTCGCCTTTGTCCTGGTCCTGGTTGAGGAAACCAGCCTTGATAAATTCATACTCTTGGATAGCGCGTTCTCTAGGATGAGTCTCTGGCCACGTCATGGGTTTGAATGCTGGCTGAGTAGAAGCAAATTGTCTTGAACTGCTGGGCTTAGAATCTATCACCTTACCCAAAAAACCTCCCTTCAAACCCTTCAGACCACTGCCAGCATCACGGCGCCGAGCTGCATCTTCAGTCGTTGCTTTTAAGGCACGTGCACGAGCTGCATCCTCCTGCCGCCTTTGGTTCCATATTTGCACGGCAATCCGCCTAGAGATAGATATTTTCATGCACACAAAAGATTCTTGCGCACCAAATTTCTTCTGAGGCCTGTTGGCTGCGCTCCAAATCATCACAAAGCCACCCTGCTTCGTGTCGAACATCGTTAACCTCCGTGTCTAAAAGTTGAGAGAACCGTGCGAATTTTTTCAAGTCGGATTCAGACATCATTCCTCGACGAGCCATTCGCTCGATCGACTGCTGCTCTCTTTCCACCCGCAGTAGCCATGTAATATGAACTTGACAACGGTCCATCAGTGCATGTCGTAGTTGCTGGCGAACCTCAGCTTTCATGTCTTCGTTTTCGTTCCATTGCGCCAGAACATGTCTTTTCAGGGCTTTGTATTTGTCAATTTGCTTGAGGCCCGGCAAACTCCGAGGCCAAGGCAATGCCTTCACTGCTTCAAATCCATCGCTAGCAGTTGCCGCCAGAGCTTTCGGGCCTTCCTCTCTGAACAGAGTTTCGTTGGAGATCTCATATGTTGTTGTAAATATGTATCTATATACCAACAACAACAAAATTGTAATAACGCCAACTGACGCCCATAAAGCTGTCATCGGGGTTGTCTCTCTTCGCTCACCATGCGTGCGGGTTGGACCGGCGCAAGGTACCTCTCTACTCATAAAGTAAGTTCCTCTTTTCATACTATCAGTCCCTGTGAACGATAATTGACGCTGAGGAGCCCCGGAAGGCGATGTGAGGGGAGGCGCCGCGAACGGAGAATGGGGGACGCATCTAAATTTTCCTAGGAGTCCGTGTCTCGGGCGCCCAGGGCTCCAAGCGGCTCCCCCTCGCGCTCGGTTTTAGCGTGATTTTAGCAGCGTCGCAGCGTGATTTTAGCAGCTACTATGCTGGCGGTTTCCCCCTCGAAGCCCCCCTTGGTACCCGCGGCGTCTGTAGGAAGCGCAAACACGGCAACCTTGGTGTATAGTTGCCCAAAAGGTCGCCTGACGCGGCACGAAACGCCACTGGCGCGACGTTCGCGTGGGGGCCCTTCCGGCCCCTCGCCTTTTTAGGGCTCCACACTCGGCCAGAATGTGGATCACCCCCTGGGGTCCATTCGCAGTAAGTTTCGACGTTCGGGCTATTAAAGGGGAGGCGCTACAGCCCCCGATTTAATCGGGGTCCGGCCCCGTACATACCCGGGCCAAGTTACATTACATAGTGTAGGTCTACCATGCCAGTCGCGGCGCGAAACGCGGCGCGACGTTCGCGTTTGGCCCAACTTTTGGCCCTTCCGGCCCCTCGCTTTTTTGGGGCCCCACACTCAGGCTCCGCCAGAAGAAGTTCCCCCCTTCGGGCTATTGACGGGGAGGCGCCACGGCCCCCGTTTAATCGGCCGAGTGGGGGCCGGCCCCTTGCTAGGCCGACAGGATTTTTTTACGGCACAGGTTATCACGTAGCCCATGATTAGAGCCCATGATGTGGACTCTTTTTTTGCTGGAAGCCGTCAAGAAACTGTGCAAGAGCACAAGCCTCGGTCGCCTGCGGCTGCCAAGGCGATGCCGTGGGCCGATGGAGCCAAGGTCGCTCGAAACGGCCAGCGCACGTCAAACTCGCGCACGCCACTGACGAGCTGCACGCCCCACTCGTCGACATTGATGACACATGGCGTGTCTGAGCGCCACCGGGGACGTAGCCAAAAGCGCCCGCGAACCGCATCCGCTTAATATCGTGTCTTCGTGTATGTTGCCTCGTCGAACTTGCAGCCTTGGTTGAACGCCTTGATTGGCACTTTGTCGTGCTGTTACACTCAAAATCGATAGTTTCGGTTTTAACGCGATCTGATGTGCTACTGCACTAAAATGGCAAAACCGATTCGCAATCACAATGCTAATAATTGCTTCGGAGGTCGATTAACAAGTGCGAGGACCTTAAACTACCAGGTCTTACAAATTGTGAATTTTGTGATTTTAAGTTAAGAATTTTGACTCTACTGTCACCTTCCAGCCTGGACTGGCGATTGTATTCACAAGAACGGTATAGTTCTGTTAGTTCAGTGAGAATCTCGTGGGACGAACAGCGTCCCTTGTCACGCCAGCCAATGACAATTAGACCATTTTCATCTTGGGCATCTTCGTCGAGTTGCATATCAAATCTGCTTGAGGCCAGAATGGTTTTGTTGCTGTTTAGACCAACATTAAGCATGTGGCCACCACAGGCAGAGATACAGTTCTGCCTTAAATCTAGTAGAACTAAGACAGGTGAAATGGGAAGAAGCTTCGATGCAAGTAAGGATGCTGCAATGTCTCCAAGGCTGTTATTACACAAGACAAGGTGGGATAGTAAATCACCTGGTTTTGGCCAAGGTGGGATGCATAGAGGGTGGCCTTCAGACGCAATGTAGGCTCCGAGCTTCCTCAATATGTCTATAATCACATGATCCTTTAATCGCAGTGCCGAGAGATTTATCCTTAACAAATGTGTCCCACCAAGTTGAGTCGAGTGATAGCAAACAGCTTGAATATACCGAAATGTTGCCTCTTGACTGGGTGGCTTCACTTCGATATTTGACATGTTCTTGGTTTGATTTAATACTCGCAAGATTTCAGCAAGCTTCAATGCGATAAGTTTGTGTGTAAGGAAGTTTTTCCAATCGAGCTCTTCCACAGCGCATAGTAGGTTGTCGGACACACCATCCACTCGGTTGGCTGTAAAATGCCGCCAGCTATTTTGTTGTTTGCATGTTTCCATTGAAGCATTTTTTCTGAAGCTCTGTAGGGAGCTACTTGTCTTAATCGTTTTGTCTTGCAGGTGCCGATGATCCGCCAATTGCTGCGCTACTAGACTAGTCTGTGCTGGTGAACAACCCTCTAAGGACAGTTGCTGACGCCAAAGAATATCGGCAACGGCAATGGCATTCATCTGGTGCTGAAGAAACATGCAATACATAGCCAAACGATTTCTTTCTTTCGCTAGTTTGTGGTCAGTTTCACTATCTAAGGCGCTGTTGTGGCACTTGTGGTGCATTTTATGGCTCGAAATTTCTGGAATAGGCGATGCTGTGGTACTTGTGATTGCATTCGACTGCACGTCATCTAGTATATGTGCGGAGGGGGTCTCCTTCATATTCTGCACAGTGTTTATCTTGGTTGCCAGTGTGCATTTCTTCATTGACTGATGCTCCTCGCAAACTTTGTCTTGATAACACCTATTGTTCTCCAAGGCTATCCGATCATGTTTTATTTGGCATACACCCTTGCGAAGTAGTTCGAATTTCAGCATGCTTAAACTCTGGTCCAGCAGGTGTGACTCTTGCCTTTTGTGTAGCAACTTCTGCCGGACACCCGTAGCTACGCACCTTGGAAGCCCCAACCGCCGGATTACAGCCGCATAGTTTGTGGAAGTTTCAACGACGATGGCTTTTTCCATTTCTGCTGCGGAAACTTCACATGCACGCAGTGCGAACCCTCTCGCTGTGTACTTGCTGCTACTGCGGCTAGCCAAAGCAAGAATACGTCCACATTTCTTTCTGTAGCCGCTAGTTTCTGCGACCGAGATCCTGTACTTGTTAGAGGTATTTCTTGCAATGTCTTGCCACTTCGCAACTTCATCATGGGCTTGACACATAATTGCAGAAGACTTTATTTGATCGTCCTGTCTTGCTCTATTAGCATTAAATACCTTGCTTTGTTGATTACTAGCTATGTACTGTGTTGCGTTTAGTGCTGTTAGCCAAAAGCGCGTTTGCAGCGTGACAGTTCCTTGCTGAATGAGAACACGTTTCATCGCTTGCTGTAAGTTTGCCTGGTTGCCAGTTTCAGTCTCGGTAGGTTCAAGTTGTAAACGAAGCAAAGATCTATGTGTGTTGTCAAAGTATTCCCTTAAGGCCTGTTGCCTGAATTTTGTCGAAGCTGGCAGCTTATCCACTTGGTTTTTACTTCGGCGAACCACCATGGAAGCCAGCGCGGTCGTTGGCTGTTTTCGCGTCCCCGAATCTCCAACACCGTCTTACATTACATGCCAATATAGTCGAATAACCATCGAATATTTAATTCTCCGGGTCCGGCTACCTACGCACCGTTGGTACCTACGGCCCGGTTACCATGGTACCTACGGTACCGTAGGTACCTACGGTAGGTACCGGTACCTACGGTACCGTGGGTACTACCTACGGTACGGTAAGGAGCTACACCTACAGATCTTACCTCCGATACCTACCATAATGCCGTACGGCAGCGTGTTATGCAGCCGATGAGAATAATGGTACAGAGAATATCGTGACGAGTATATGCGTTAAGTTGTTTTCGTCTACGGCGGGATATCCATCCACTCGTGCTAAAAATTAACGAGGCGCCAGAGGAGCTCTCCTTGAGGCCCTCAATGCCAAGAGAAAACCATCAGTTGGAACCAGGGCCGCTTGGGACCGCGGAGTTCTGCTCAAAAGATGCTGGGTCCTTGTTACAGCTCTTGGATCTTCGGCGCACCCGGGACTCGATAGCACATTCGATGGGGGAGACACTGGCATACAATGTGCCGGCTCCTAATCGTGCCAGCTGTCCCCCAGCTCTGGCGGTCATTGAGGCAGAGGTCTCGCGCGTTGAGGCCAGCATTCAGGGAGGGCTTCGCAAGGTGTGGCTGGGACAGCAACAAGCATGCAAGACTTCCGGCCCATCACATGGGACTTACCCCTTGTGCGGGCCCGGCGGCGACGTCTGGGTGTCGGCCGCAATGACGTCGCGAGCGGCGTAATTGTGGGGGGCGGGGTGTGGGGGCGTATAGAGGGGCAGATCACAGGTCAATACAAGCGCTCGAGCACCGGTGCGCGCAGCAAGCGTGCGCAATAGAAGACCTCAGATGTGTGCAGGTGGCGCTTGGAGCCGAGGCAAACCGCGAGGCGGAGGCAAAACTTGCTCTTGCTCGCGAGCTGACAGCTGCGCACACAGTTTGTTGCTGTGTGGTACACTTAGGTCTTGTTATGAAAAACCTAAATGTAGGCAGCACTCATACAAGCCAAGGCGCACACGCAAGAGACCCAGGATAAGTGGGACTCATACTCGCGCATGGTCGCGGTCGAGACGGCGTGTGCTGTCGACCGCGCGGCGTGTGCTGGCATGTCCGGCATCGCGCGCATTCGCAGCGCACGGACGATTCGGCGCCTAGTAAGAGCACCGTTAGCACGCTCTTTGATGGCGTGGGCGCAGGTGGTGGCGGAAAAGCGTATGCGTGAGTCAATGACACATAAACCTCGCCTGGCCTGGTATGCTCGAAGCTCGCTACGTGTGCTCAAGCGCCTTGAGCGCCTTGACACATGGTTGGCTTTACGAGCCTGGGTTGTCACCACTGCCCACCTTCGTTCATTGGATGATATGTGCCTGCGCGCGATGACACGGGTTGTAGCCAACGCTACCGATCGTACTTTGAGTCGTGGGTGGGCGACGTGGGTCACCCGGACGAGTCGAGCGCGGGTGACCACAGCGCTCCTGCACACCTGGGCGCGGCAGCATATGGCGATGGTGATGCGAATATGGGCGACGGCTGCGCGCGACGCAAGTAGACGCGCGTGCTTCGCAGCACGGAAAAGCCTGAACCATGCGTGGGTGGCTTGGGTGCGCGCGGCAGGAGGGACCCTTGGGTCATGTGATGTGCACAGAGGCGCATTACAATGTATCTTGCGGTGTCTCAAGGCGACAGTGATGCGCCAGACAATTTTGTGCTGGCGAAAGGCTGCGCATTGCGTGCACTATGAGCTGCTCAGAGATGTTCGGGTGCGCGGCTGCGCCGACGTATCATCGCTCGGCAAGCCATTTGTTGATATCGATGGCCCATACCACGTGCAGGGACGGGCTGAGAGGCGCGCGCTCCGGCGTCGATACCGTGCGCTGGCTTGGCGCTTGGCGCTTCAAAGACGCGTGCGGCGCGCGCTTCAGGGCGCCTGGGGTGCCTGGTATAGTGCCACAGCGCAGAGACTGGCAGCTGGGCGGCGGCGGCGGCGGCTCGCTCGCACTTCCACGTGCCGCGCATTTGGCCGGCCAGCGGCTGCGTCGAGCATGTTGGGCAGGAGCGCAATTGACAGCTATGATGGCCCTCGCAGGTGGGCGGCGATGGCAGCAGCGAGTGATCAACGTGCAGCGGCTGTGGTACGCGCACTAAGCATAGCCGCTCGGGGAGATCGCGTTGCGCTTGTCCGCGCGGTAGCTATTTGGCGCCATGCGTGGAGACCGGAGTCCAGCGCCATGATTACACTCAAAGCGGTGCCTGCCGGTCAACTTGCACGTAATGACCGCGCGATAGCCTTGCAGAGCGCACTCAATGCGTGGCGCATGGTTGCCAGCCGCACCACCCGCCTCCGTACATCAGATGGCATGCGCCTGCGCGCTGCCGGGGCAGCCTGGGGTCACTGGGTAGCGCACAGTGTATCATCGTGGGATATAATGCTAATATGTGGCTTCCACACGCAGGTACTCCAGGTTGCGGTTGGCCGAGAACTGAAGCAACTCGAAGACGCTGTGGCTCAGCTTGCGACTCGTGGACGCTGTGGGCGGCCTCGGCGAAGTCTTCTCCGCTAACGAAGAACAGCCAAGTCCACATCTCGCCACTTTGCGGTCTTCGCCTCTCGCCCCGGCGGCCCCGCAGCCCCCGGCTTCCCAAGAGCAAAATGGCTAGTTTCTGGTTGCTGCACACTCCCGGCTAAGTAGCCACCTATTTAGTGCCATTCCACCCCCTCAATGGCCCGGTGGCGATTGGGGGTTCAGATATCCAGTCTGTGAAAACGGAGATTAAAAGCCAAAATGACCACCAGACTTGACAAACGGCGCATAGATTTCTTGCAATTGGATTATCGAATTTCACATTCATGTTACGTGAAGGCAAACACTGGCAAATTGTTTATCCTGGTAAATCCCTCGAGAGTTATATCCGGCGGGTCGGTACCTTATTGCTATTTCAAGGCTCCGGTTGGGCATCCTGACCGAGCAGGGAGAAGGCTCTTAGGAGCTTGTTCCTTTTTTAGGTCCGAGTCTTCCTAAATTAAATAATTATAATATTTATTTATGTATGTATTTATTTATTTATTTATTACGCTGCACACGGGCGTCGTCCCGGAGGCGGGCGTACGCGTCGCCGGTGCGGGCGAAGTTTTCCGCGGCGGCGGCGCGGTAGCGCGCTTTGCGGTGTAGCGGTCGGTTTTACATCATTTTTGTGATAGAGGTCGTCCTATGAGCGCAGCAAATAGAACTAAATCGGCCTCTAAAATCTTAAAATGGTGTAAAATCAGCCACAACTTATATCATCATCGTCTCGCAGTGAAAGTGACCCCTCCCTATCAGTACGGTCTCCGGGCGCGCAAAGGACCCCTCTGAGACTTCGTAACTCGCAACCAAAATCTCACAAGTGGCTGGGAACTCGAATTCCAAACGAGGGACCGCCCGGGCCCCACAGCATGACAATTAGATCCGAGGAAGTAAAGTTAGGACTCAGGAGTCAACTGGACCTGCCCAAAGAGCCTCACATTGTTCATCAAAAAGTGTGCTAGCTACATCATAGATTTGATTGTCATTAATGAGGAGATGCCGTAGTGATTCTATTGACCTAGAGTCAAGGGAGCTTAGGATTTTACGGCCCTTCGCATCATGCATTGCAGCATTCATTACAGCTTCCCTTGCAGATAGGATGGCATCTGGCCGAGATTCAAGGACAGAATTCAAGAGTTTAATCGATTTTTGTTTTTCTGAGGCGAGGAGGATCAAGTACGTATCAGTTTCAAGTCTAGAAATGGCATCTGCAACCTCGGCTTTGTTACCTGGACCAAATTGCTTGACTCTTGCAGCTCTTGGGTCATTGTGTCTTTCTAGCTCGTCGATCCTCAAAGGCAAAAGAGCATCAAGCAGTGTGTTGCCTCCAAGAACAGTTGCCTTTGCATGATTACGTAGTCGCTCCTCTAGAATGCTAGGGTCTATGGCCTTGGGACTCTCGTTGTCCGCTGCAAGTTGAGTCAGGGGGTCCATGATCACAATGATTAAAGCACATGCTCTTGATTCAGTTGCACAGGCGTCTTTTGCCATAGAACCAACAATAACTTTGACATTTCGCCACCTGCCTCGCCGCCAGTCAGTGGCAGTATCAACGACAGCATTACTACTCAGTTCTTGAGGCGCAAAAGAAAAAACTGCAACTCTTTCCTGCGGCACCGAACTGTTATGGGCATCCTTAGTTTTGCGAGTATGCCTATCTTGCGTAGTTCTTCTATCCCCCCTTTTTGCAGATCGGGCAAGCTCGTCGAGGCCAAATCCAAGCAATCTGTGCATTAATATTAACGCATTGCGCTGGAAGATTGCCCTGTGCTCGGTGAACCTTGGAATCGCATGCGAGTGAAGTACAGTGCAGCCTCTGCCGCCTAAAATACCGTCAACAGCTTTGATGGAGGCGGCCGTTATTAGCGTAGTACCAACTGCATCTAATATGCTAGATTGTGTAATCACCTTCCAATGTGATGCATCGTACCCACCACATCGCAAGGGAAGAGGAGCATTCAAATTCTTTATGTGCCCTCGGCAATTTAAAGTCCCTTGGAGAGCTATCCAAGGCGCTACCTCGAGAAACAATGCTGTTCGAAGCGCTGGCTGATCCATCGGATTCTGGATCAGTGAGAGTGCCAAAGACTCATGCCAGTAAACCTCACTCCAGCGCCGCAACACACGCCTTGAGCCATCACATGAGGAGACGGCCATGACACCCGTGTTGGGTTCTGGGATATCTCCGCCTTTTAAAATTCCGAACATGCGCCCAAGCATTGGCCGGTGATGTTCTGAAGGTGCAGTCACAAATGCAAACCAAGGACCCTCATCAGACACCATTTGAAATGCAGAGATCAGTATCGCGGGATCACAAACCAAAGTGTCCGCATCCAAAAAAATGGCGGCCGTACCAAAAGTTTCTAAAGCCAGTCGGAGTGCAACCATTTTGGCGCTGCGCAATTGGCGGACAGCCGCCCAAGCTGTCACTTTTGAGCTCCTTCGCTCCCTCTCTTTTTTTCTATTCAACTCGATGGTTGCACTCAAACTGTTGCCTTTGTTTCGTATTCTGGGGTCAGCAATAGTGAATGCTTCGAATTCGGGAAGAGATGTAAAATTCATACCTAGCCCATCTACTGATGCGACAAAATCCCACCAATAAGCTTGGCCATAGAATAATGCCTGCGATGCGGACAAATGCAGTCCGAAATCAGATGTCACCAGGAGGGTGCCCACGCTGTTATCCATGATTCTCCGCACACTGGTTGCAGAAACGGATGCCTTTTGAATTGTTCCATGGCCGACTGCAGCGTACACAACACCATACTGCATTGATATGGGGTTATTTGACGAACTAGAAGTAAACAGCCGTTTGTGACCAGGGGATAAGTCCGTTGTGACTCTTTCCAGGAAATTAGCTGCTTTTCGAGCCAAATTAAGGCAATGAGATATCATGGGTGATTCAATCAGTTGCGGCGTCATTTTTTTAGAGTCCCCTCTTGAGCCCTCGCGGAGGTTTGCATTTCTCCCCAGATCCTCGCGCGTTTGCCATTTCGTCCATTGCACATTCCCATGATTCCCTGACAGTACCCATGCGAAGATTCGAAAATTGAGGAGCAGCACAAGCGCCCTGACCAACTTCTCTGGCATGCTGACAGGGATCCTAAGAAATGCAACATAGCCGCATGGTGACGCTACGTGCGTGTCGGGTGTCGCTCTGATGCTTCGCTCCAGCGCGGGGTCCAGCTTACTTTCTAACTTTAGGTACCGCAGTATGATATTAAGCACTCAGGGTACTTTGAACCAACTCGGATGAGTGCGAGTTTCTTGCACCGCTGCCCATCACGCGGTCCATTACGACGGGGTTGCGCCGGCTTGGGGTTGCCCGAGACGCAGCAGCCTATAGTAGTACGAGTGAGTACGCTGTATTTCACTATTAACGGCCGTGTCACGGTGATTTGCCAGTCAACTCTCTCTCTCGTTTCACCCGCGGAGTGCTTGCCAGCCCAGGGGCGGTTCGTTGCCAAAAAATGATCTAAGCGACGGGATTTTGTGCGGGGGGTGTCCGGGCGCCTTGTGCATTCAGCCACGGGGCCGCAACAAGCGTGAAGACAACCCAAACTTCCTGACCGCCCACCACTAGTGCGGCTGTGGAGCCCAAGCTGTGGGGTATGATTCGCACCAACCCGTGTCGGCCGGACATACAATGGCGCTGAGCGCAGGACTACTCCCAGAGCAGCATGAAGCGTGTGCAAAATACCAGCCATTCGATCAGACGCCGCTCAGATCCAGAAAATTTCCTGCAGCTTCACAAATTAGCAGACAGGATACGAACAAGGTCGTTTGCATCTGCCCGTGCAGACGGACAAGGCTGCAGCGCAAGGCTGATGGCAGAATACATGGGCCCGATGAATCTCCTGGGTATTTTCTCAAGTATGGAGGGGAGGGGTTCGGAATGCACAGATGGCAGAGCACCGGTAAGCCACTGATAAAGGCAACAGCCAAAGGCCCAGACATCCGCTTTTGGGGAGACTGCGCGATATGATTGTAAAATCTCCGGTGCAATGAGATCTCTGGAAATCGTTCCGTAGTCTGATCGACCATGTGAATAGCCGCAGTGTCTTTCACGTGCGTCCAACATGAAGAGGAAGTCATCTAGAACCACGCGACCTCCATCGTCAAGGCATATCGCACCAGGATGAATGTTCTGGTGAATGAGACAATTTTGATGCAAGTTAGCTAATGCACAGACAGCTTGGCGGCCCCATGCTTGGAGCATTTTGGGATTAGACCATTGATTAATTGCATCGGTTACTGAAATCCTAGCACGAGAGGTCACAATAGCGACGAGTATGCAAATCTGACTACAGGTGCCGTGCAAATTGAAAGAACTAACCTCATGTGAGCAAAGGAACTGGATCTTAACAACACCAGGACAATGAAGGTTGTGGAGAGCCTCAGCAATTGACATTATATATTGAGCATCTGCAACATGCTGCAGCCGCAAAAAACGCAGAAGAAGGGAGCAATTTGTGGTTTTATCGTGCATGATGTGTCCTACGGGGCGGTCGCGGCCACTCTCAATGGTCTCGGTCCATTTGAGTCGTGCGAGGAATGGAATCACATTACGTCCATTGAGCTCGGCAATAAGTTCTTGGAAAGATCCCCGAGCTTTTTCTTGCTGCATCATAATAGTATGCTCGATGCTTTTCCGTATGATTCCTACTACAGCACGCATCTGGCATTCTTCCATGGTCATTTTTTGCCGTTCAGATTCAGCCAACAAAGCGTCAGGCTCGGCCGCACGAGAAGACCACTTTCCGATGTGGCTTAAGCTAGACACTGATCGATGAGACATCTGCAGAGAACTGTGGCCCAAGTAAGCCCATGGCCCATCAGCGCTATCTTCAGCCCATACCGGATTTGGCGTGTTCCACTTCATTGAGGTTCGACCAACCTCCCTGTTTTGGGCATAAATAATACAGTACATGTCTAAAGGTGTGACTTTTGATATTACGCCTTCGAGCAAAGCCAGTTTGTTGGTTTTTAATTGTACAATCGGCTGATGTGCGATGTCATCAAAGTACGACGGAGCCAAATTCTTTGCTCTCAGGATGCATAAATGCGAAGTAGTATTTCCAGCATGATCCGACTTTAATCTTATGACAAGTGCTGGGCGTCGGCCAAGCCCTGGACTCAATTTAAGTGCCAGTGGTGTTGTTGGAGGGTACGATAGGAAAGCATCTGGAATGTTCACATGAGCAAGAAGGCGGTCCTCGCCACAGTGAGCCTGAGCTAGGAGAGCAATGCGAACTGGCGAACTTTTGTGTTTGATCTGCAGAGCGCAGCCCAAATCGCTTTTCCAGTGGTCAAGGTACGACCTATCTGATGTTACTACCGAAGATACTGCTGCATTGAGGATGGTCGAAACAACGCAACTTCGCTTCTGTAGGGCCATACCTCCATCTAGTACCCAGTTGTGCTTGACTTCACTTCGCGGAGTCTCCTCAAGCAAATTGACTGCTTTCGCACCGGCCTGTTGACGAGTTCGAGCGTCCTGCCACCATCCCTTCCAAAGTTCCTCAGATTTCCATGGCATTGCTGGCCTTTTAATAACGCTACTGCGAATCTGCCGACACACACTGCAGTAGCCAGATACCGCAGCTTGTCGAATTACTATATGCTCGTGACCCTCCGCCCGACTAGCCTCAGTGTTCATTGCATGGTACCTCTTACTTGTGCTCTCAAAAGCTACACGCGTGTTGTTGCGACTGCTAAGGGACTTTGTGGCAAGTACTTTGTTGATTTGTCTGAGCTCAGGCTCTAACTCACCCACAATGAGACCGAGGGCGACAAATTCCTCCTCAGAAATGTGTCCTGGCTGCTCCGCGGGCATAAGGAGATAAGAAAGGGCAAACTCGTATTGCTGGAGAATAGGAGCGAGAGCTGCGGCTTGAGGAGGTTTAGTAGCCCAGCAAATTACCTTCATGTCGGAAAAAGAGCAAAAAAGATCCTGCTTTTGAATAGTCAGTTTTCCTCCATGCATACTTGTTGTAACACTCGCCTGGCGGTACAGCCAGCGCAACGCAGTCTCGACTTCGCGATATGAGTTTCTTTGTTGTATCTGAGTGGATTCTTGCACTGGTCGCTTAGTCGAAGTTAAAGTCTCCGCTTCAAATGGCTTCTCGCGGAGAGCGTGATATGCTGTCAAGAGTGAGCTTGACCCAGGACTTAGGGATTCAATTTTTTCAATAAGCCACGAGCGCAGGACCCTCTGCTTTGCTCTCCACTTCACTGCACGGAGTCGGTGAGAATCCGATTTTGCTGGATGGCGCCAATTGCATGATATCCGAGGGGCCCGTGCCAATACCAGATCGGTAGAGGCGACGAACTTTACTCTAGGCCTCGAGCGATACCACCATGGAACTGGCTTTTGATCAATCAACTTGGCTTGCCAAGGATGCTCAGATATGCTCTTGTCCCTGAAGCTGAGAATCCCACGAATGATGTTTTTTTGTCCTTTGAGCTGCGGAACCTGCAACACTGAACTTAAATACGGTATACTCCATCAAGACACTGGTAGTGCTGTCATGCGTCCAGCGCCATCGCACATTGACGCCTCAGGTCTCCCGATCATCCGGTCATATATGCCCATGCCCTTGTATGCTCTCAGCTCGTGCATTACTGAGGTCTTTGATTTGGCAGGTGGAATACAACCAAGACTAGCGCCAGCCGTGGCAGAATGTTGGACGTGGCTTGAAGAGCGTCTCCGCAGATCATGAGTTGATGAGGGCCGTCCACTTCTATATCCAAAGTAAAGAGGCGACATAAAGAACGTCCAGTAGCTCGGCCATGCTTGTTGTCGTAGCTGCAAGGCCGCACATGCTGTGCCGTCAATGCAGCAGCAACTCACAGCCCCAAGACGCCGTAGCGGCGAACCTCCATCTCTTGCCGCTGCCGCAACAGCCGACGCAGTAGCATAGACACCAGGTAGACTGGTACCAACAAAAGTGAGCTTAGCAATGATTAGATTCTTGTGATCAGATGTCCAGCCAAGTGAACCTCGACTTTTGTGATTCTGGAGCGACATCGTGCAACCGTCCCGTGTGGTTACGGCAAAATGCATGTTTTTATTTGGTTTGGAGATAAAGTTGTTGGCAAGCGCTTGTCTTTTAGGAATGTTTGTAAGTGCTGGGTCTTGACGGACAATAACAATCTCATCAATAGCAATTCGCGATTTTGGGATGGCGGAGGTCTTGACAATATCATGGATTAAAAGACTTTCGAACCGGCTAGTGCCATTCGCATTACTATGTCCAAGCAACACGTGTTTGTTATCGTAGTGTGTGCCTGCAGATTTTCTTTTGTCATTCAAATGCTGTGTGTTGCGCACGACTCCCGACTGCATCTCTTTTTGTGTAGTGCACAATGACTCTTGACTGCTACTGAGCCCAAGATGTAGTGCAACTGCGCATGTAAGATTCAAAGTCGATGTAAATAGCCCACTCACCTTTGTTTCTCCTGAACATGGCTCCAATGGAAGGAGGTCGCCCCCCGAGTGTGCTAATTCGAAGCCCAAACATGGCTTTTTTTTATTAACTTTTGTGTGATCTTCAATATATGGCAGCACACTGCCGTTATCTGAACGGAATGCGTTGATATATTTTAGGTCGACACAGTTCCCACCGCGCATTATTGAACTAGAGATATGCTTCATGTAACAGCACCCCACGGTTGGATGTCGGCAGGACCTTGCAAAGTTTCTTGTGTCCCGACCTTGGCGTCCCCTCTCTACGTTAAGACAATCCTCAACATGGGTAATAATTTGAACTATAGTCCTAGCAACCGCTTCAACATGCGAGGGAGTGGCGAGGCGACGCGTGTTCTGATCTTGTAGGCACTGCTGTATTTTTTTTTGTCCATGCTTGCGATGGCGGGTATCCGAGTCATCTTCGTACCAGCCCCATCTCGTAAATGTTGTTCCTTGTCGTTTTCCTTTTGAAAATGCAGAGTTGTCGCGAAGCCGCCGAGCTGTGTGAAACTTTGGCCGTAAGCGAGCAAGAAAGTCAAGTTTATATTCCCAAATGCATCTTGGTCGTTTAAATGATGCAAAATTAGTATTGACATTATGCCAACACCTAATACCTGTCCTAGGGTCCTCGCCGGCCGACCAGGGGAAGGTTGCATCGTTTTCTAAAGGAGGTGGGCAATTTGCGTCAATCAAGCGCAGTTCGCCCTCTGCGAGAGACAGTGCTTTGATGGATGCTGTATACTTTCGTGGTGATAGATTTACTTTTGACTCGCGAACGAGATCCATCGAGACTGAGGAGACCCGAAAGTCTAATTTAGGCACGGACATTTGGTTTGCGGAATCAATAATATGCCTGACTGCAAGCTCGGCTGCAGCCCGATCAAATGCACGCGTCAACGTGGGTGATTCGACATGCCCTTGTTCCTTGCAAAACTCATGGGATAGGGTGCCTCTATAAGGCTCAGCACGGGCAAGGAATTCAATATACTTTCTTAGAACACTGGGCCCAACTTCGACTCTTTGACATTCATTCACATATTGCTCCATTGAATTGACCTAGTCAACGTGTCATCCTCGGCACTAACATGTTTTTTTAAGGAATCACACTGACGCAATACGATTATGGCATCTGTGATCGGCCAAGAAGCCTCCATTTCTTCCAGGTAAGAAAGTTCAGCGCCTCGTACCTTGTCATTATTTGGCTGTGATTTTGCTTCATGCAGGGTGATTTGGCTTGATAGACCAGCGTCCTTAAGTGCCCGCGCACTCACAGACATTGAGCACATCCCTTGTGGCTCAGCTCTACTGCCGCACCATAGATCCAGTGTGAAGCATATGGTATTTTCAAAAGCAGCATGTAAGGCCACCATCTTTATAATTGCTATACCTACAACCTAAGAGCAGTGTTGCCTAAACGAGCATAGCGCACAAAATCAGAGTTACCTTAGGAAAGGATGCCTGTTGCTGATCATGTTGGACCAAAATTGTCATCAGAGCCTCCGGTTGAGACCAATGTTCTTTGCTGATGCGCAACTTAAGAATTTCATCCTCCCAAGTGGCTCCTGTATCGACTCTTCTTTGAATGGAACTCCTGACATATACTTTTCCAATTTGAATGATTACAAACAGCGACTGCTTATTTTCTTCCTTCCAATTCCCTGCCAACTCTGCCATGTGTATGTTCGAGATTAAAACTTCGATCTCGGCAGGTGTGGCATGCATCATGGCAAAAAGCACTATGTAATATTACATGCTGGTGCCAAGGGCGCGCTCTGCTAGGTAATATATATACCGTATGGGATATAAATTAGGGTAATGGGCCAACTATTATTGGATACAGATGTACATACCGCGACAGTCGTAGAAACTTGTACCGTAGGTACCGTACGGTACGTCCGGTAGTTCCGTAGGTATTTATACTAGCACGCCCTTAGTACCTACGGTACGTCACCAGTGCCGTATTCTGGCATTTCTTTCCTACTAGTAGTAGTCACGGTTACCGTGACACAGGAGTTGGCTATGTTTCTAGGGTATTCCGCGTGCCTAGTATAACTTGAACTCTTGAACACGGCGAGCCTGAGGTATAATTTGAATAGTACTAAGGCCCGTGGGTCACGGTTGTGTGATACCGAGACGAGGCAGCTGGCATTCCGTCCTGTTAATCGCAGCTTGGCAGCTTGATTCGAACTGGCGAGCACAGGCTTGAGCGCCACAGTCGGGACTCGGAGGCTCAGGTCAGAGGCAGCTCAGGTAGCCCCGAAGCATGCCAGAAAACGAAGCCCGGGATGCATACACAACGCACAAAACATGTACAGAAAGGAGGCACGGCGGCCCGCCTAGTATAAGCTCCGACTGGCAGGGTAAATCACCGTGACCGCACAACCGCGGATCGTGATGTCCCCCGGTTCAAGTTGTGCGGTTCAATCGCTCCGGGCCCCGGTTCAAGTTGTAGTTACGAGAAGTGAGAGACTGAGTTTTGACCCCCCTCGCGGAGGTTGCTTGATTATCCGAATTGAACTGGTTCGCTGAGGGACCGATTTCTTTCTTTGCGTCGTAATTTTAATTATGTGAGGCCTGTTCTAGACCGCCACAGAATCACACTAGTCTAGACCGCCACCTAGATGGAGGGAATCACACTGCGGGTCCGGACCCTTCCACAAACAGTTTCCAACATATTAAGGGTTGCATCGCGAGGAATAGCATCGCGAGGCCCGGTAAAAAAAAAAAAGACAGGATCGCCCCTGGCTTGTCACCTAAAATCGTGGTCACGGTTTAGGAGTGTAAATCTCTTTCGGGTGTGTTGTTATAGAATCTCTCAATACAGCCGGATGAATCTGTCTCTTCTAGTCCTGGATTGTGTAATGAGGAATTCTTAGCTAGGATAAGGCGTGCAAGGATGTGAGAGTGTTTCATTTGCAAGCATATGGTGTTCCTTGCCTGTGCTATCCAGTTAAAAATGGGCACGCCTTTCGGTTTTGCCTTGGAAGAAGGGCAGCCTACATAAGCAGAGATCTACAAGGTGTTCGCAACCGTGCCATGCCGCCTTGCGCAACGCTAGTTCCAAAACACCGGCACCACACACATATATAGCCAACCCTTTAATTCACATCCCATGGGCCACGAATCAACTGCAGCTGTCGTGACATCGACTCAACGAGTTCGCGGTTGCAGAGCCCAGAAGAGAGGGCAGACTTGAGTTATGTGCAGATTCTTGGTCTGTGAAATTTCATGTACAGGAAATCGTCAGCAGCCAATCCCATGGCCATGTTTCATCCACCGGCGTATCACCAACGCATCATCCATGACTCAGACCTTAAGAAAACAAATTTTGCACCGTAATAAGCGTGCCTATTGCCTCATCAGAGCCTACTTGGGGGCTTCCATCAACGCACTAGACGTACTTTTTGAGCTGCGCGAGTTGTTTCTCAAAGAGGGAAAATGCAGTACGATATAGGCTCGTGTCAAGCGTGACAGCAGCATTGAGGCGCTCTATTTTGCTTGCATCAACACCAGATGCAGATGTGTTCTGATTATGGGTGTGGACTGCCGCCATGTTCTTAGGTATGGACTTACCAGCCAAAGCAAATGCAAAGAGCATCATGGATTCTTCAAAGCGCTCGGTAATACCAATGACAGCAAACCATTCCTCCAAATGTTCCTCAACAAACCGTAGATCTGCGACATTAGCAGGGCCCTCTCTCACGCGGCGGTTTTCGATTGGGTTGATGCGTGTCTCACGGTCACGCTGGCGCCAGGGCACATAATAATTTGTACTCATTTGGTACCAGTCCTCAGGCACGAGTTGAAGAAAGTGCTCAAGCATAAAATTTCCTTTCTCTTCAGCCCACTGGGCAATGTTCAATGTGCGCATGTATACTGCTCCACGAGATCCGGCACAACATTGATCCTCAAAACTCACAGCATGGCAATACTTGTGCTCGGACAGGATTCGAGCAACAGGCTCGCGAAGGACCTGGGATGATGAGGGCTACGTAGGAGTGAAACATATTGTCGCGCGGGTTACATGCCACATAATATGCACAGGGGGCTTGAGGGTGGCTAGCACAGGCGCCAAATGCAAATGCACCAAAGAGAACCCCATAAGGATGTTTCGCCTGTTTTTTTACGTCCCAATCTCGCCGTGTGTCTATGTGCAGAGATTGCATCTTGACTTTTGCTCCCGGATGCTGACTGTTACGTTGCTTTAGAAGAAAACCTTTCACAAAGAGTTTTTTCACTGAGTTCCCAGCAGCTTTTGGAATATGAAGAAATATGGTAGGCGCATTCCGGTAGATGGCATCATCAGGTTCCAAGTCTTTCGCTCTCGTCGCTCTTGTTTTTGGTAAGTTAATTCCAGAAAGGTCTTTTATTATGTTGTTCTCTGGTTGTGTGCTATCATTCTTCACTAACTGCCCACCTCGGTTGCTGAAAAAGTTCGGCAAGCCAATAGGGCCTTGGGTACTCTGGCCAGAAAGTTCTCGAGAATGCAAAACCACGCAGTCACGTATGGCACTATACGTCGATGCTTGATCCGCAACGTCCTTGACTATGTTAGGACATGCTGACAACAGTGCTAGCCTGGTTTGCTGCTCGTCCACATCCACAAAACAGCTCGATGAGACTGGCAGCTTACTGTAACTAACGCCAGAATGAAACAGGGAGGCTCTAAATGCATGTTGGCCTAGCAGCAAATCATGCCGTGAAAGAAAGTACAATGCTAAATTCCAGTTAGCCAAGAGTCGATGTGTTGCTGATCCATTTCGCATGACCTACAGCATTATGTGCTGTTAATATATTATATATTTGACCAAAATCACACTGCTGGTTGAAAAACCATAGTTTCGACTCTCACCTCCGGAAAGTCTGTTGGTATATCAAATACCCTAGCAACTATGTCACCACCGTAAAAGTGACCCTTAGACACTGGAACAAAGGCCACTTGCGGCCCCTGGGAGTCAACTGTCCTAAAAAGACTATGCAAAGACTCACAGACAATTGTTTCTACATCAAGAAACAAGATTTTATGGTAGATGTGGAGGCCAATCATCATTGCCCGTATCTTGAGGGTGTGCATGTGCCGTTTAACCACCATTGGCCTGCTTTCATGTTCATTTTTCCAGTCTAGCATGCAGGTACCATCCTCTGGCCCACATTCTCCCTCGTAAAATTTGCGTGACCATTGCGTCTTGCGGGTAGTTACTTCATCTCTATTTGACTCCTCCCAACGCAAATAAGTGGGTTGACCGGTTTCCACAACACTGTCAAAGACTAGCGATGACCACTGTACTGTCTGTGACTTGCCTCTTGAGTCAGTCACTAGTAGCAGCCCAAATTCTGCTTGCGAGTTTCTAAGACGGACAGACCTACCTGACTTGCATGCTTTTTGTATAGCTTCCAGACCGACAGCCGAATAGATGACACCTCGCTCTTGCGTAGACAATGAGCGAGTGGATAGCTCATTTGCCAGAACTACCTATATCTCTTGTAGTGGGCAAAATTGCGTTTGGTATAAGGAATAGTGACCGATTGTATCCATTCCCTTGACAGGGCGCTCTTGTAATGTTTAAATTTGAGATTTGATTCGGTCTTTCCCGAGTGACGTCGGTGATTGGGCCCGAGTGTCGCTTGAGTATCCGCGGCCTCTACGGTGGCAAGCCATAGGACTGGCAACATACTTACAGACCTTGCGAAAGCCAAAGATTTCAGCCAGCACCCACACGCATTATTATAGCCAGATGTTATCGCCATTTGAGATTCCGATCAAATTACGGGTGGGCCATCTTTTAAGGAGTGTGTTTTGCAACTCATATGATCTATGATGAGTCAGGCTTAAAAAAAAAATAGAACACCCTGCGGCACCGCAGATACCTGCGGTACAATCTGGTACCTTACCGTGGTACTGCTAGTAGGGTTGGAGTTGTTCGTGGTTCAAGTACAAGCTAGTAGGCCCCGGCCCGGCGTGGAAGGGTTACGAAAGAAGCGGGGAATCGGGAAGTAGCCAAATCATCCGAGTCCCAGGTCCCCTGTGAAATGAAGTAACCATGCCAGTGGCGCATTTTGGGGAACTCAGAGGCTCAGGCTGTAAGCCCGCGTCGCCCGAGAAAAGAAATACTTTTTTGTCCTCGGAGGTCAAGGGCAGCTGTTTGTTGCGACTCAGGCCAAATGACGTGGAGAATGACAAAATCGGGACCGTGGGGAATGAGGAAATGGGGAGTGCCGATCGATGGCCTGAATTGACGAAAAGTCACGCCTAGAGGTCTTCAGAAACATAAACAGCGGAAGGAGTAGCTTCGAGATCCTCATCCACTTATATGCGCTGGCCAGGGGCGGCCTCACCTCACCTTAGTACCTTTGTTTTCTTCGTGGGAAATTTCTGGGTTGAAGCTAAAAACGGGGAAATGCCCCTTACTCTTCACTTGGCTCCAGAGTTCACGCGGTTCCACCTGCTCTTTTTCATAGAACCTTCGAGTGAGTCAAGGGCTATAGCAAGCGGCGCCAAATTCTGGATTGATATGTCAGCTTTTCATGAAGGAGGTACTCTCTTTGACAATTTTTTTTGGGTTTCGCCGATAGCCGCGATCTTCTTCGCCCTGCATAATGTCCTAATCTAAGGTATATATTTACCCTCGAAACGCACCTCACCATCCGCAAAATCTTTATCCCATCTGGTCCAGTCCTGGATCCCCGACATTTTTTGGGCAAGGCGGTGACATTTAATGTAATCAAGCGTAGCTCCAGGGACATTTGTAGCTATTGCATCGAAGTCACCAGACATAAGGGCATGGCGTATCTTGCTAGAACAACACGACTCAAGCTCAACAGAGAGCAAGGCGTTATCCTCGACCACATGCGCGACGTTTCGCCATCTGTTCCCCATTTGCCTCAGCAGGCGCTTATGCTCTTGAGGACGGCAAATAGTGATGCATTCATGCCCCGCGTCCTTAAGCTCGCCAAGATTTAGCTGCAATAATTGATCAGGCGCCACTAATAGGACAAAGCGAACTGGTGCCATAAGATCCGGAAAGCGTTGCTCAAAGAGTTGACGAATGTGATCAAGTGTACTTAAATAGTCTAAGACTCTGCGCCGGGTAATCTCCCAGCTATCAACTGTGAGCCAGGGAGACCCACCAACAGCAGCCCGCACCATCGCAAGGCGATGCCGCGGAGTGATTATCTCTTGCGGTCGTGTTCGACATCTTTGCCTTACATCTGTGGCATGTTTTGGCACCAACAGGCCGCCAAGCACAGAAAATCTTGTGCGCTCTTCCAAGAATTGCCGCGCAATGACAAAATGACGCAGATGCATTTTGTGAATTGGATTGTATTTTCCTCGGCCCACCAAGACAACCTTTGGTCGACTACTTTTAGTAACGTGAAGTTCAGCTACACGTTGCGCCAGATGATGGCAGACATTTTCAATCACGGGCACACCAGTGTTGGGTGTTTTACGCGAATAATTATTCTTGTTGCTTTTTTTTATTGCGGTAATAGTCACTGGTGGTTTGATGTTTGCAGGAGGATTTTCACCCTGATCTGCAGCTAGAACATGAGCTACTTCGTTGGAATTAAGGGACCACCTGTGTGCTGATAGGCCGTTACTCTTCTTATTCTTCTTACTTTGGTGCGAGTATTGCTCTTTGAAGAGTCTGATCACACTTTTTCGGAAGTCAGTAACGGCCTGCCTCGAGGACGACCCGCCAGATTGCTCCAGTTTCAACACAACGTCTCGTGCAGTCGGGTTTTTTTCTGCAAGCAGCCGATGAATATGTCGTGCATCAACCTCGTGCAGTACCTCATCTGTCACAAGTCGCTGCATCGCCTCTGCAACGGAAAATCCCAAGCTCTGTATGAATGCATTTTCGACTTGACCCATGGGGGAGTTGAAAGAAGCTACCGGGTGCGGTTTATTGAACATGGTCCCAGCATTATCACTATACATAATCATTAACTACAGATGTGTGGCCTACTAGCTGCACATTGGCGACAAAGGTTGAGTCTTCTGCTTTGGAGCTGGGATTCACGCGGCGACAGTACAAAGTGTTAAGTTAGCGGATCCTGCTTGGGTTACTTGGGTTATGTAGTAATGTATCAATGTATCTACGTCAGGGTCGCCGCGACCGGCCGGGGGCGCGGTAACGACCTACCTTTCTCAGCCGAGAGTCGTCCTACGTGTCTCAAAGGTGGCGGAGAAGGACTAACGGCCGCACACTCAGGCTCCGAGTCCGAGTCACTGGCACTGGCAGGCCTCAGGCTGTTGAGATGACTCGGAACCGTGAAGTCCGAGTCAGGCTGAATACTGAATATTAGTGGTTTAAAAGGGCAGCTAGAAGAGGGGAATCCGAGTCCGGCAGCAAACATCAAGTGTACCTTTTCCTTAGCTACTATCTGCCTCCGAGTGGCGCCACTTCGCGGTACAAAGATGACCTCGCCTTTAGAGCAGGCCGATGATGGAGGGGGGTTAACTATATCGTCGATGGTCAAAGAATTCCAAGGGCTCAAAGACAAATTTAAGCGCGAGGACGCTGACTCGCGTGAGTTGTCGGTCTATATATATTTTGAGTTATTGTCTCCTTACAGCTTCTCCCTTCTCCGACCTTGAAAAGGCGACGGTACTGCAAGAGTGCCGTGTTTTTTCAGACTCTAAGGTTGTGACTGAGTCGCCACGCAAGTGTTCTCAGCTTATCACTAAGTTACTGCACATAGTGACTCAGGGTGATGCCATGTCATCCTCTGAGGTGACTGAGGTCTTCTTTGGTGTTACTAAGCTTTTCCAATCCAGCGACGCTTCCCTTCGTCGAATGATATATTTCTTCATAAAAGAGGCAACGCTCTCTAGTATGTCATTTGCATACTGTTGTTGCCTAGGTGGCCGAAACGTGTAACCCTGACGACATAATTATAGTGACCTCTTCTTTGACTAAGGACATGAATTCAAAGGAAGATTTGTTTCGTGCGAATTCAATCCGTGTACTTGCTAAAATGTGCGTGAGTTATTCTATAATGAGGGATACCAAGTTGGAGTAGGATTGATGCTACCATGCTTGGTGCAATTGAAAGGTACATCAAACAGGCTATTGTAGACAGAAATGCGATGGTATCCTCGTCTGCTCTTGTTGCAGGTAAGCACTTGCTTCCACTTCCACTTCCAGTAACACGGATATGACCAGGCACACATTTGATACGCGGGTCACCTGATGTTGTCAGGAGATGGGTAAACGAAGTACAGGAGGCCTTACATTCATCCTCGGATATGGTCCAATTTCATGCACTTTCCCTCTTATATGAGATCAAGCAACATGATCGCCTTGCGATATCTAAACTAGTTACGAAGTTGACAAGGGGAACAATTTCAAGTCCCCTGGCAACGTGTCTTTTGATCCGGTACATTACTACCATTGTGCGCGATTCTGGCGGGAATGCCTTGGCAAGCGCAACAGGCCGCGCTGCATACCAATTTCTGGAGTTATCCCTGCGTCACCGCTCTGAGGCAGTAATTTATGAGGCCGCTAAAGCGCTTTGCAACTTACCCGGAATAGAAGAGCGCGATCTCGGCCCGGCTGTGGCTGTCTTGCAGCTTTTCCTGTCTTCCCCAAAGTCCACGCTTCGGCTTGCAGCGATGCGAGCTCTTTCTAGTGTTGCAATAGCCAAACCATCAGCAGTCATAAAATGTAATGACGACATGGAGTCGCTCATCGCCGATAATAATCGCTCTATTGCAACTTTTGCAATTACGACTTTATTAAAAACTGGTTCTGAATCATCTGTTGATCGTCTAATGAAACAAATTTCGTCATTTATGAATGAAATAGCAGACGAGTTCAAGATTGTTGTCGTCACTGCGATTCGGGAGCTTTGTCTCAAATACCCTTTAAAGCACCGTGTCCTTGTTGGATTTCTTGCCAATTTTCTGCGCGAGGAAGGGGGTTTTGAATTTAAGAAAGCGATTGTTGACGCCATTATTGCTCTCATGTGCGTAATATCCGAGACCAAAGAGTCGTCGCTTTTTCATCTTTGTGAGTTCATTGAAGATTGCGAGTTCACTGCGTTGTCGACACAGATTTTGCATCTTGTTGGTATCGTGGGGCCCACAACCGTTGCACCTGCAAGATATATTCGTTTTGTCTACAATCGTGTCATACTTGAGAATGCAGCTGTGCGTGCAGCAGCAATTACCACTCTCGCTAAGTTTGCTGCAAGACTCCCAGCATTACAAGCATCTGTGTCCGTGCTGTTACGTCGTTCACTGCGTGATGAGGACGACGAAGTCCGTGATCGTGCTACAGTCGCTCTAAGATTGCTCGGAGAGAACATTACAAAAGATGCTCCTGGCGACGGCGAGGCAGAAGGCAGCCAACGGCCCTTCAGGCAAGATGCGTTGGCAGCGGACAGTACAAGAGATCTGCCACTTCAACCAGAAATTCACTTGCTTCTTGAACCGCTGCCAATGTCTTTTGCACAGCTCTCTGCCGCACTGAAAGAGTTTGAGGTTGCAGGTAGTCGTGAAGATGATGCCCTCGCACTCAGCCTCACAACTTTGCCTGTAGTCGATTACACGAGGCCGAGCTCTCAATCAGCGGTTTGTATTCGTCGTGTACCTTCAGCATAGTGAATCTGAGTAGGTGCCAGCTAGTGCATCGCTGTCCTCGTCAAATGACTCCGCTGAGTTGTATAAAATTCCTGAACTTGCTACTTTGGGGCGTGTTCACTCTTCAACCTCTCCTATCCAACTGACTGAATCGGAGACTGAGTATGTAGTATCTTGCATCAAACATATTATGTCAGAGCATGTTGTGCTTGAGTTTGCAATTACGAACACGATTTCAGATCAATTGCTGGTGGATGCATGTCAAAACTGCAGCGTACGGGGTAAGATGTGATAAATATATGCGCTTGTGCCAGGCATTGTTATTGAGCAGGCACCTGATTCACCGCAGCATTATGATCATGTGGCCTCTGTGCATGCCCCCATTTTACGCTGCGGTGCCACCGAACGAGCTTGGCTGATACTGCGAGGGAGTCCTGGCTCAACGTTTGGTGCCCCTGCTCATTTCCTTGCAGAGCTCAAGTTTCGTGTCGTTGAGATTGATCCAGCCACTGGGGAATTCGAGGGGGATGAAGAAGGGTTTCCGGAGGATTACCCGCTTGAAGATATAGAAATTTCAACTGCTGATTTCGTTGCGAAGGTGATACAATGATCCAAAGTTATCCGAGTCTTGGGCCCTAGGCGGATATAAGCAATTTTCGACAAGCCTGGGATTCACTTGAGAAAGATAAAGAAGTGCTTCAAAAGTATTCTCTCCAATTCAAAGACATGGAAGTCGCGATAGATGCTGTGATATCTTGCCTTGGGATGCAGTCATATACGTAGTCTCTGACGTTTTTTTTGCCCTTTTGTTGACACATATTACTATTAAATATATCAGGCCAGAGGATGGTACGAATGAAATTGATAAAAGCAGGATAGGCATGCCGCATACTCTTCACCTCTCCGGATGTTTTGCAGGGAACCTTGACATACTGGCACGGGCTCAGCTTCAAGTTGAAGCTAAGTTGGGGTGTATTCTCAAAATCGCTGTGCGCTCACCTCAACTTGAGGTATCTGAGCTAATATCTGATTGCATAAATTAAATGCAGCCTAGATGACATTCGCATTTCTTGAGCCGCAGAGCGGTGTTGAATATGCATACAACTTACCGTGGCTCACCAATGACAAAATAAGTGCCGACAAATTGAGTCGCCGGCTGGCTGCTCCGCTGTCTCAGGGAAACGACTCGACAGCTTTTTATCTGAGTCGCTGAGTGGACTGAGATTGTGAACCAGTAAGAGCTATTCACATTTTAGATGGACGGCCCCCCACACTAAATAAACTGGCACTGCCAGAAGCCCAAAATCAGGGTGACCGGGGGGATCCCAACCCCGAATTTGCCGTATCTCTATAACAAGACCAAAACGGGCGATCCGAGTCGAAACGATAGTGTTTAGAAATTTCCGTGCCGTTTCGGGAGACCTAACTGGCACCCCATCGGGCCTACCTAGCTGGCCATAGATTAGAGCCATAAGTACCGTGACCCCCGGCCGAGCTCCCGGCCGGGCTGAGGGCTCCTGGGAGACCAAATTAGCAGCACGCTGGCCCGGGACGTGGCCCGGGCAGAGCGAATTTCTAATTTTTCAGTCCAGAAGCTCAACAAACGACTCGGATGGCTAGGGGTCCGTCCCTGTTATTATTGGTACTGTCACGGTACTAGAAAACACGACAAAAGTGTTACATCAACAACTTGAAGGAAGAAGCACTACAAGGATTTGTAGGCAAAATAAGGTATCGTGGCAAAAGAACTGCTACGCATAACTTGTGACTAGTAGGGTCACGGTAAGCTGAATTTTATGTTATGACGAAATGAGTTAGTTAATGAGTTTGTTTCGCGCAAAAATTGTGTGTGTGTCTCAACTTGAATTGAGCCATCATGATCATGATCAAATACACCACTGGCTTTTTCAAGTTCACTGGCAAGTTCAGCTTGAAGATTTCAACTTGAAGGCCGTTCAAGTTCATGTTCATGATTTATGTGATGCCGCAATACTCCGACCCCTACTCATGCTGGCAACACACTCCGTAGCTTTCGTGCGCCCCGCGCACGCGTCCTATTTAACACCCAACCCCGATCCCTTCTAGCCCTTATTATATGTCACGGTATCTATACGCAGTACCGTTGGTAAGCCCCCGGCAGCACACCGCTTGGCAAGAAGCCAAGACACGCTAATGTCCAATGTCGATCTTGAATCAGCGAAGGGTGCATCGTCCAACGATGACACTCGAGGAAAGCTCAGTACCATGTTGAAAGCCAGAATCCAGGACCTCAAACCATTTCGCGAGGAACTTCAGTGCCGTAAACACTCTAGCAAAGAGAAATTAGCCGAGAAGATACCGGAGGTAATTTTTACGGGCGAACTAGTTCACGGAGAAGGATTTCGAGGCACGCAGCTTGGAGTTGCCTGTAGTTGGCACTTTGTGTGGGATGATCCATGGACGCTGCTTGAGGTAACCTATCACAATAATTGTAATTCATGGATCGTACGTCAGGGTAATTTCCGAGGACAAACTCAACTCGCCGCTTCAACCGATTGCAATGCGCCTTGGAACCATCCGCTTGATATTCATTTTGCAGCACGGTCACCACTTGGCTGGCCGAAGCTTGTAATGCAGGTGCAAGAACTTGACGAGGTATGTAATAATACACCAGAGATGTTAGAACCATACAGTTATACTTTAGCACGGATGTTCTCACGTCGCGGGTTATGGGTTTTGTCATCTTCCAGTCACACCGGGCTCTTCAGAGCTTACTGTTTGCTGCTGGAGACCGACTGGTTCCGTGCGAGACGAGATATCTGCATATTTCCTGGGAAACACATCAAAACTAACAAGCTATGATATTATCTCGGCCAAGGCTGCCTGGGCAAACCGTTGCCGTCTCGTAACAATTCCTACTGGAAAGGTAGTTTGAATTCAGCTAGCATACAATCATTTGTTTTATTTAATAGGTGATTCTGAACCTGAATGTGATATTGAGGAATTTTGAAGGGAATATCGATATGCTCCAGCACTCGCGTGCGCCTCCTGTATGAATTTGGGTTTTGCAAAGCAGGATAATCTCTCCTGTGACTTGAAGCCAAGCCTGAGGTCCGGGCAATTGGCAATTAGTATCCTATCGGCCCGGGTAGTCTACCGTAGTAGCAAGGGCAGCGGTGCAATTATAGGACAGACGTGGACAGTGGCAGGCGGGGCTCCTCAGGCCTAGGTTGCCACTTACCCCAGGGGGTTATTAACCCCAATCGCGGCCCGGGGTCAG
>JACLAA010003842.1_pt1 | contig 46243 bp, 39 predicted proteins | sample 8027891 | NCBI WGS metagenome assembly JACLAA01 (sample SAMN15724900, study PRJNA655200) | protist metagenome | isolation source: fluorescence activated cell sorting (FACS) single amplified genomes of... | place: Spain: Blaines Bay Microbial Observatory, Mediterranean Sea | collected 2016-01-19 | reverse complement strand
AACCGTTCATTACTTCTTGACGAAGTAGAGATGAGCTGGCTTTCAAGTACAGGATACTAAATTAGCTTCGTTGAGGGTTTTATTTAAAAACCCTTAAACAAATTGTTGCCACTCTACATAGAGTGGCAACAAAAAACATCCTAGGTAGGATTCGAACCCACACAAACAGGCTTAGAAAGCCCATGCCCATCCCTTAGGCGACTAGGACAATAAAAAAAAGAATGGCACAACAATCCTAATTTTAAAGAATGCAATTATAAAATACAAGCCTCCTGTCGGAATTGAACCGACGACCCTCGCATTACAAATACGATGCTCTAGCCGCTGAGCTAAGGAGGCATTTTCTTAGAGTATAAAAGATTTAGGATTTAGATGCAAGTCCCTTTCTTACAAGGTTTGGCAAAAGTAAACATAGACAAGGACCAAGCAATATGTTATATTTTGGAATAGGTAATACTAACATCCACTATAAATACTATGTATTAAAGTAAACATAACGTTTAAATGTTGGTAGTTTAACCTTCTAATCCTCAGTAGCTCAGTGGTAGAGCGATCGGCTGTTAACCGATTGGTCACAGGTTCAAATCCTGTCTGGGGAGAATAATAAAAAAATTTTTCTATTTTAGAATCGTTATGATATAATCATAATACAATAAATATTCTTTTATATTTTATTAGTTAACGAAAACACGAGGAAGAGAGATACTTTCACAAACGAATTTAAATATATCGTCCATTAAATATACATTTTCACCTTTATGACCCCGACTCAGTCAAATAACGACTCACAACTAAATCATGTAGATGTCTCATTTTACGAATTCCTCGGATCAGCTTGGAAAAATCAAAAAAATGCAAAATTAAATCCAGAAGCACTTGAAATGCTTCTTGTTAAAACTGATGGTATTCCAGAAACCAATGCACCAGACATAGAGAATAAAAATACAAAATTCGAAGACCAACAATTTATTCAAAAATCAAAAGAAAAAAGTTCGACAAACGAACGAGAACTTGCGCTTAAAAATGCACTTGATGATGGAAATTATTCACATGCGATTAAATTAACGTATCCCACTTTTTGGTATAATGCTGAAATGACAACACAAATTGCTTCTGAAGCAATTAAATATTATGTACCCCAAATTTATAGTTTCAGTTGCTTACTCTGGAACAGCTTTTGGATTATTTTATTAACACCAATTCAAAGCATCCTAAATATTGTAGCAATCCCAGTAGAATACTGTTTAGAGCTCTTTTGTGAAAAAGCCTACCGAACAAGTCAAATTTCTTTTAAACAAGGATATAAAGATACGCGATTTTGGCTTGGACGCGGCCGTGGAAATACCTATGTAAAAGCAATGTATCAACGATGCCTTTACGTGGTGTCTTATTTCCGTATTCATAAATTTTATGTTCTAGATCAATTTATAAAAAGTAGTTTTACAATTCGACGTGGACTCCAAGCGATTTTACCGATTAGTATTACATATTTGATTGTTCAACGTACAATTAGCGCACCACAAACAGTTTATTCAAAAGGCTTAGAAAAAACTTCTAAAACATTAAAAACACAAACACGCACTGCCATTTTAAAACTCTCAGTTCTTGAAAATTTAGAAGGTGTACTTAATCCAAAAAAAGAATATTTACGTGATTCACAAGGGATTCTTTTTACACGTAGTAAAGGTTTAAAAACTGAATTTGTTGAGGGAAAATATACGGATGTTGAAAAAGAAGTACTTAGCAATTTTACACACCCAAATGAATTTCTTGCAGTATTTCAAAAAGATAATACAACATTAAATACTAGTTTCAGCCATGAGGAAGAAATCGGACGTTATGAATGGTCATCCGCTGATGAACTTGCGCAAATGCCACCTCGAGAAGAAAAAGCAGAAGATGAAGAAGATGAAACAGAACCACCACCTTTTACACCTGAACCTGTTTACAAACGTCTTCAAGCAAAAGATAAAAAACTTTTAACAAAGTATAAAAAACGCCCACGTTTAACAAAACGACGTGCCAATACACAATTCACACAACGCGGAAAACAAATTTCCGATCAATACATGCCCCTCGAACCAAGACTTGGGCAATTTGCACAAAAAGATCTTCTACCGAAATGCTTTGCAGATCTAAAATATAAACCAATTCGAAAAATAACAAATATTCAAGCAGCCCCACTTGTAAATTCAGTAGATTATAATGTTCCATGGGCCAAAGATATAGATCTTGTCAATTTCCTTCATGAAAGTGCAAATGAAGCAACTTTTTTAGAGCAACTTTATAAAGATGTTGAATTAAAAAATAACCGTGTAACATTTTCACCATTTGGGATTCATTATCACATAGGAAAAACGGCTACATTCCCATTAAAACCATTTACTGCCCAAGAAACAAAACTATTTCATTATAGTTTTTCAGACACAAGCTTAGAAGTTTTCAATCAACGTCCAGATGCTTTTGCAATGATTGAAAATCACCCATATCGTGCCGTGCTTCACGAGAGAACAGCACGTCAATTACAAATTGTAAACAACACAAACCATAATGATTTCGACTCATCAGTAAAAGAGTTTTTTCCATTGGAAGATGACACGAATGGGAAATTTAGCGAAATTAACGATATTGATGTAGACGAATTAGATGATGATTTAGAGGATGATGATTTAGACGATGATGGTTTAAATGACGCTGATTTAGATGACGCTGATTTAGATGATGACGATGATTTAGATGATGACGCTGATTTAGATGATGATGATGATTTAGATGATGATGATTTCGAGAATACGGACAATGAAATCTTTAGTGAAAATGACGATGTCGAAAATGACACATTAAATGACGACAATTTTACATCTAATAATGAGAAGAGTTTTGAATTAAACCACAAAACAACTACTCCAGACTTAGCTTCAAACGAAGAGTTAAGTAATTTAAGTAAATCTGGCCCACTTTGGTTCCGCGAAGGAACACTCTTTTTAAACCCGAATCAATATGAACCATGGCAAGATCTTGCCTGGAAAGGGATTGTACTTCAACTTTTAATGTATGCCGGAATTGAACTCTGTGTTCGTATTGAATGTCGTGGTATTATCGGTCGAACAGCACCCCATGTAAACGATTTCATTGCGCATATTGATCGAATGCCCGAGGCCATTCGTATCAGTGAATATGTTGGGGAAAAGATGAAAACCCCGCCAGTTAAAAAACTTCTTTTAGCATTCCAAGTACAACGTGGAAAAGAATTATATGGCTATTCAACAGGATTAAAAATTTGGAATACCGGAATTCGACCAAATCTTTCATCGGAACAAGAAAGCAAAATTCTTGTTCAAATGCAAAAATTGAAAACACATTTCGAGAATTTCTTTACAATACAAGAAGAGACAATCACTTCTTTGACATATCAACCACGTAATATTCTCGAGTCGACAAGTCTTAAACAATCAGATTCTAAAGATATTCTCCCACGTTATTCATGCTTTAACAATTTCACAACAGCCGCCCGAAAATATTTAAGTACCGTAACAGAACAAGGTAATACAATTGATTCGGATGTTTTAAAAGAACGCCAAGAACTCTTTAACCGTTTAGGTGGTGAACCAGCACTAATGCAAGCATTACAATATGGAGAAAATTTCCAAAATGAAATGCGACAACTCCCATTATTTTCATTAATTAAACCTGGGACAGAGCGTATGCGCCAACTTCCAAAAGGAATGATTTTACTTGGAGAACCAGGAAATGGGCGTACATATTTTGTTCGTACCTTAGCAACCGCATCACGTTTACCACTTTTAATTACCGAAAGTAACCGTTATTTAAATGAAATGGATGGATTGGTTCGCCTAAAAACTTTATTTAAACGTGCCCGTGAACAAGCTCCAAATATTCTTTTTATCCGTGATTTAGACTTTATGACTCGTCATCGTGAACGTTATCCAATGTTCGGCTCAGTACGTGCAACAACACAACTTTTACTTGCAATGGATGGGTATAGTCGAGGAACTGAAACAATTGCTTCACAACAAGATATTTTTGTAATGGGAAGTATGACAACAACTTCGATGATGGATGATGCCTGTATGCGTTCGGGACGATTTGAATGGGTATTAGATTTCTACTACCCACCGGTAAAAGAACGTCATCAAATGCTTTTACTTCATAGCCAAAAATCTATGATCAATACTCCAATTGATATTGATTGGAATTATTTTAGTGCCATGACAGAAGGATTTAGTTGCCTTGATTTACGTATTCTTGTAAATACTTCATCAGTATATATGATGAAACAAGGCCTTACAAACATCCATACAAAAGAAAGTATGGCTTTTGCATTAGGCTCAATTAATCAAGTACACGATCTTTCACAAACACGATTTGTCGATGCTTCCTCAACTCTTGGGTTTTTTCCAACATTTGCATTCAGTGTGCGTCATAACCAACCAACACAATATGCACCATTTTTTACACAAACAGGACAAATCCCAATGTATAAAAAATTAATGCATGTGTTCCGTAATATGGTGCCAGACGAGACAGAAACACTTAAGGAACGTTGGAACACAACAGCTCAAATTAATAACGTAGAACTTTACACAACACCACCTATTAGTGTTGCCGACGGATTACTTCCTCTTTTAAGTGAAGGGTTATTTATTTATAATGCTCAAAAAACAATGGGACCACCATACCCAGTTGTTACATTTGAAACATACTGTTGCCCATTATTCTTTACAGCAAAAGAAGCTATTGATGTACTGACAAGTCAACATACACTTGAACGTATTACAAAAGAGCATATGTTTATCACAAGTTTTGACCTCTGGCGCCGAACACAACTCCCAACGCCATATCCAATGGGAATCACTTCAGTCAAATCAATTGATATGCGCACCCGTGCAACTTCACTTTTACGTGCACAACGTTTCAGTAAAGAACATTCTCTTATTGGAGGTTTAAACGAAGTTCAATATGAAATGCTTTTCGGAGCACCACCAATTGCAGACAAAATTAAACACCGTCTAAATTTTTTAACGAAAAAACAAAATGAATTTGCTTCACGTGATGCCAATATTTTTGGGACATTTGAAACAAATAATGATCTTTCGTTCAAATGTCGAAAAGAAACAACGGCACGTCGTATTGATCAAGTCGCAATGGAAATTATGACTTTAATGCAAAAAAATTGGCGTTAACGACGAATCAACAACAATTCGCATTTAATTTTATAGTCAGTCCCTAAAGCTTTTTTTATCAGAAAAAGCTTAGGTGTAAAGATTCGGACTTTTTTTTACATATTTTTTTGCAATTCCTCAGTCGAAAGATATAATATAATCGAGCCTCGTACAGATAAATTAAATTTCAATTTTAATGCACGGGCTTTTACAGAAATGTTAAAGGAGTAACCCATATGTCAGGTTCTACAGGAGAGCGTCCTTTTGGTGACATCATTACAAGTATCCGTTACTGGGTGATTCATAGTGTTACAATTCCATCTTTATTTATTGCAGGATGGCTTTTTGTAAGTACTGGATTAGCATACGACGTGTTTGGAACACCGCGTCCAAACGAATACTTTACAGACGAGCGTCAAACGCTTCCTTTAGTGTCAGATCGCTACGGCGCACTTGCACAAATGGAAGAGTTTTAATACTCGCTTAAGTAAATCTAGATAGGAAAACAAACGGGCATTTTTGCTTTTAGTTGAGCATGTATCCAACTGAGCAAAAAAAAACATATGCGCGCCTTTTTGGTGCATATGCTATGTATACGTTATTTATTCGACCTGTTTATCAGGTATATTTTTATTATGTCGATTAAAACATATCCAATTTTTACATTCCGTTGGCTTACAATTCACGCATTAGCTGTACCAGTGGTATTTTTCCTTGGTTCTATTACAGCAATGCAGTTTATTCAACGTTAAGAGGAGAGTTGTATGACAAATCCAAATCCAAACAAGCAAACTGTTGAGTTAAACCGTACAAGTCTTTACTGGGGTTTACTTCTCATTTTTGTGCTTGCGGTTCTTTTTTCAAGCTATATTTTTAACTAAACACATTTGTAGGGGAAAGATCTATGTCAAATACGACAACAGGACGAATTCCATTATGGTTCGTAGGAACAGTAGCTGGACTTGCAGCACTTGGTCTTTTAGCCATTTTCTTTTATGGTTCATATACTGGTCTCGGATCTTCACTTTAAAGATTCAACCAAACTTTATTATATGTAAAAACATATAATACTTTACTTTTATTGGGCTAGCTTAAGAAGCACCCAATGACATCAGGAAACTGAGCACCATTAAGCTTTTGTCCAGCTAAATGCTGGGCTAAATGCTTATTTTAAATTTTGTTATGAACAAACTGGCCAACTGTGAACTCTATTTAACTTTGCTGCTTTTTTTTTATAAAAAAGAAACAGTAAATAGCCAAGCCTGAAAAAGGCATTAATCTTTTTTGAGAGAATTTTTATGAGTAAAGTATATAATTGGTTTAACGAGCGTCTTGAGATTCAAGCAATTGCAGACGATGTAACAAGTAAGTACGTACCGCCACATGTAAATATCTTTTACTGTTTAGGTGGAATTACACTTACGTGTTTCCTTGTACAAGTAGCAACTGGATTTGCAATGACATTCTACTACCGTCCAACGGTAACAGAAGCATTTGCATCCGTACAGTACATTATGACAGAAGTGAACTTCGGATGGCTTATCCGTTCAGTACACCGTTGGTCAGCAAGTATGATGGTATTAATGATGGTTCTTCACGTATTCCGTGTATACCTTACGGGTGGATTTAAAAAGCCACGTGAGCTTACATGGGTAACTGGGGTAGTTCTTTCAGTAATTACTGTATCATTTGGGGTAACAGGGTATTCACTTCCTTGGGACCAAGTTGGGTACTGGGCTGTAAAGATTGTAACAGGTGTACCTGATGCAATTCCAGTAATTGGATCATTTGTTGTAGAACTTCTTCGTGGAAGTGTAGGAGTTGGACAACCAACACTTACTCGTTTCTACAGTTTACACACATTTGTACTTCCACTTCTTGCGGCAACATTCATGCTTATGCACTTCCTTATGATTCGTAAGCAAGGAATTTCAGGGCCACTTTAAATTGAACAAATATTTATTTGTTTAATTTAAAACAAATTGTTTGCGTAGATTTCACTACGCAAACAAGGAAACATAATCAAAAGAGCTCTAAGAAAGAAGCTTGTATTCTCTACATAAACCAATTACTATGAATTTACAAGAAAGGGTCAGTAACTCAGTGGTAGAGTATTCGGCTTTTAACCGATTAGCCGTGGGTTCGAATCCCACCTGACCCAAAACTATTCCAAATTTCAAAATCTCGGATAAGAAACTATACCAATCATGAAGAAATATGATAGAATCTTAATTACGAGATGACCTCTTTATATTCATCCCGTTTAATCGCTAAATATTCTTTCCTTTTATTACCCGTTTACTATGTCTCACGCAGTAAAAATTTACGATACATGTATCGGATGTACGCAATGTGTACGTGCTTGTCCAACTGATGTACTTGAAATGGTACCTTGGGATGGATGTAAAGCTGGACAAATTGCTTCAGCACCACGTACCGAAGATTGTGTTGGATGTAAGCGCTGTGAAGCTGCTTGCCCAACAGATTTTTTAAGTGTACGTGTCTACCTTGGGTCAGAAACAACACGTAGTATGGGACTTGCATACTAATTTTTCTGTGGTTCATTTATGAACCACGGAAACACCTCTTGATCATATTTGATCATTATATGGCTATGTTTAAAGTTAAACATTGCAATACACTAGCCCGTGAGAGCTTTGAATACATTTCTTTATTTAAAAGAAATCGTATTTTTTTAATTATTAACTATAGTCACAAACTATAGATATTACTTTATTCTTAACGAATTTATTCTTTATTATGACTCCATCAACTAAGACTGAAACAAACCTTGGTCGCATTACACAAATTATTGGACCAGTACTTGACGTTGCATTTGCACCAAACAAAATGCCAAACATCTACAACGCAATCGTTGTAGAAGGGAAAAACGACATTGGGGAAGATTTACGCATTGTAGCAGAAGTACAACAACTCCTTGGTGATAACCTTGTACGTGCTGTATCAATGAGTGCAACTGATGGATTAATGCGTGGTATGACTGTAGTAGATACAGGTGCTGCACTTTCAGTACCAGTAGGTAAAACTACACTTGGACGTATTTTCAACGTTCTTGGAGACCCTGTAGACGAACTTGGGCCATGTAATGCAGAGGGAACACTCCCAATCCACCGTAATGCACCAGCATTTGTAGATCTTGATACTGAGCTCTCAATTTTTGAGACTGGAATTAAGGTTGTAGACCTTCTTGCTCCATACCGTCGTGGAGGAAAAATTGGTCTCTTCGGAGGGGCTGGAGTTGGTAAGACTGTGCTCATCATGGAATTAATCAACAATATTGCAAAAGCACACGGTGGAGTTTCAGTATTTGCCGGTGTAGGTGAGCGTACACGTGAAGGAAATGACCTTTACCAAGAAATGTGTGAATCAAAGGTAATCAACCAAGATAACCTTGCGGATTCAAAAGTAGCACTTGTTTACGGACAAATGAACGAGCCTCCAGGAGCACGTATGCGTGTTGGATTAACAGCTCTTACAATGGCGGAATATTTCCGTGATGTAAACAACCAGGATGTACTTCTTTTCGTTGATAACATTTTCCGTTTTGTACAAGCAGGTTCTGAAGTATCAGCACTTTTAGGACGTATGCCATCAGCAGTAGGATACCAACCAACTCTTAGTACAGAGATGGGTGGACTCCAAGAGCGTATTACATCAACAAAAACTGGATCAATTACATCGATTCAAGCAGTATACGTACCAGCTGATGACCTTACTGACCCAGCGCCAGCAACAACATTTGCTCACCTTGATGCAACAACAGTACTTTCACGTAACTTAGCATCAAAAGGAATTTACCCTGCAGTAGATCCACTTGATTCAACATCAACAATGCTTCAGCCATGGATTCTTGGTAATGGGCACTATGATGTAGCACAAGGTGTAAAGAACACTTTACAGCGTTACAAAGAGCTTCAAGATATTATTGCTATTTTAGGACTTGACGAACTTTCAGAAGAAGACCGTTTAGTAGTATCTCGTGCACGTAAAGTAGAGCGTTTCCTTTCACAGCCATTCTTTGTAGCTGAAGTATTTACAGGATCACCTGGTAAGTACGTAAGTCTTGCAGAATCAATCCAAGGATTTACTATGATTCTTGGTGGTGAATTAGATGATCTTCCTGAGCAAGCATTCTACCTTGTTGGGAACATTGACGAAGCTGTAGAAAAAGCAGCTAAGTTATAATCAATTAATATTAAGTTTCAACAAAACTCAAATTAATTAAGTCTTACGAGTCAGTAAAACAAAATTCTGGTCAAGAAAAACTAGTTTATTCAAACTCGAAAACCTTGACCAGAACTCTCTCTTTTGAGTAATTCAAAAGAACTGAAGAAAAACAGAGGTAAAACATGGAAGTTTGTATTGTAAAACCGGATCGAATTTTTTTTAAGGAAGATGCTGAAGAGTTACTCCTTCCAACAAGTACTGGATACATTGGTATCCTTCAAGAACACGCACCACTCGTAACAGGATTAGACAACGGTGTACTTGCACTTCGCCAAGGAACATCATGGAAAATTCTTGCTCTCCTTGGAGGGTTTGGTGTAATTAAAGAGAACCGTGTAAACATTCTCTGTCGTGATATTGAAGATGCAGCTGAAATTGACGTAGATGAAGCAGAACGCCGTGTAGCAGAAGCTCGCACTGGTATGGAAAAAGCTGAATCTCGTAAAATCTATATTGAAAACCAACTTACGTTTGACCGCGAACGCGCACGTATTGAGGCACACACAATGTGGAAAAACTCAGCAGGTGGTGCACCTGTATTTGGTGGATAATCTTGAAATAAAGATTTAAATGTGCGGGCCTATCAAGGCCCGCAACCTGTATATATAAGTCTATAGACATTATTTTAAAAACATGTTTAGGTAATAAAATAAACTATCACCTAAACAATTAAAGATTAAACATTATTATTATCATTTGATGCAACAAGATCAACAAGTCCGTACTCACGCGCTTCACGTGCAGAAAGATACTTATCACGATCAAGATCACGTGCAACAGTCGACGCAGATTGCCCTGTTAAATCTACATAAAGACGACCAATTAATTTACGTAAACGAATAATCTCTTCTTTTTCAAGAACAATTTCAGAAGCCTGCCCTTCCATACCACCTTGTGGTTGGTGAACCATAATTCGGCAATGCGGTAATGCAATACGGCTTCCACGCTCACCACCGGCTAAAATAAAAGAAGCCATAGATGCAGCAAATCCAATACCGATAGTTGTTACAGAAGCATCTACATAATTCATAATATCAAATACTGAAAGACCGGCTGTTACCGATCCTCCAGGAGAATTAATATAAAGAAATAAACGACGGTTTGAATCTTCGGCACTTAAATAAAGCATAATACCATTCAATTGGTTTGCGAGCTCATCATCAAGAGCAGAACCAAGGAATAATACACGCTCACGATATAAACGATTATATAAATCAACCCATTGTGGGACTGCTTCACCGGGTAAACGATAAGCAACTTTAGGGACTCCAATTGGCATAAAAAAAAGAAATAATTATATATAGTATATATCTAATAAATGGCAATTAAATGCCTCGATACTAAATAAATATCTTATCAAATAAAAGTTTCTAGACAAAGCATAAAAAGGTCCCTATAATAGAATTATAGTTTTTATCTACACACATACTTTTATGGCAGTACCAAAACGACGAATGTCACGAGCAAAATCCGCAATGCGTAAGTCTCATTGGCAACGCAAAGCAATTGATGCAGCACGTAATGCTTTATCATTAGGTAAGTCGTTAACAACACGTAACGCAAAAGGATTCTATTACCCGCCATCACCTGTTGCGGGAGTATTAAACGAAAATGTACAAGGTTTTGGAAATTCAACAGAAACAGAAGAATAACAAACCATGGTTGTAGGTTTTAACCTACAACCAAAAAACATGGGCATTCCATGAAAATATAAGATATAGACTGACGAACTGAGACGTGTTACTGTATAATAAAAACAAACGCAAAAAGTAGATTTTGCAATCTCTATCGTTCGGTATGTCTATCTTAACTACAAGTAAAATATCAACGTATATCAAACATAAGGACAGCAAATAACAAACTATGCAAAATTCTTTCAGCTTAGGGTTACTCCATGGAGCACTCTATGGAATTACCCCACTCACTCCATGGTTTATTGGACTCAAACGTTATGTATTTGAAGGACAAGCAAAAGGTCTTTTAACTTTTGCTGGTCTTTTCCTTGGACAAGTCGGTCTTTTACTTGTCGCTTTTTTTGGTGGAACAGAACTTCTTTGGATTTGGTACTACCTTGAACCAGTACTTATGCTTTGCGGTATGCTTGCAGTCGTAAATGCAATGTTTCTTTGTTGGAAACCATGTGAACTTCCAACACAACTTACAAGTCGTAAAGAAGCAGGCCTCTATCTTTTAACCGGAGTGTTTTTTGCACTTTGTAACCCGAATGGTCTTATGTTCGGGGATTCTCTTCTTACAACACTCCCAGAAAATAATTTTGCTTATCTTGGAGGATTTGTTCTTTTATATACAAGTCTCTCGTTTGGGCTTGTGTATATTACATGTTTATCCCCACTTGGCCAAAAAGCATTTGGAGCATGGTCAATTGAACGCATGCTTAACTTTACAGAACCATCACTTGATTTTTTCGCAATTCGACTCCGAAATGTGCAAATTGTAAGTATTGCAACACTCTTTGTTCTTTTCCTTCAATTTTTTGAATTGTTCCCAGATTCATTTACAACATACTATGTTGATACAATGTTTGGTGCAACACCTGCAAAAGGCATTATGCCTAAGCGTGATTTACATTGGATTGAATCTTCTGAAGAATCTACCGATGAAGATGGTTTAGAAGGTGAAAATACGACGGTAAAAGTTTGGAAACTTCAAAGTAAAGCAAATATGAATCGAGCATTTGAAACAGATCCAAGACTTCCATTAGATGAAGCAAGTCCATGGAACACTGTTTACAAATATAATTCATTAAATGAACGACTTGAACGTAATGAAATTTCAAACGAACGAAAAGAACTTGAAGTAGAATATTATGAAGAAGGTGGTTTAGATACATATTTAAATAAGTGGCTTCACCATCCAAAACTTCGTTTAATGTTTAAACCTGATTGGGATACACGCGAAGACATGAAAGCAAGTTGGCTTCAGCAATTAACAGAAATTCGTTTTCAAATGGATGATATTCTTCGTATGCAATATGCGACACAGTATAATGAAGCACGCCCACATCTTCCATTTAATATTGATTATGAGTTTGATTATGATTTTGATGCCGAAAAGCTTGCAAAAGATGATATGGGCATTACCGAAGAAGTTGTACTTGATTTAAAGAATCTTAAGACTAATCCAGATGTACAAGCAAGTGGATTCTTCAACCAGACTTACGAAATGGTTCACCGTGGGGGTGAATTCATGGACTTTTCAATTGTAAAACTCCAGAATTTACCACAAGAAGTTAGTTTCCCGTGGGATTATCCAGTGGTACATGCACCTAATGTGCCTGAAATTTCAGCTGGTATTCAAGAAGCGGATGAGACAGATGTGGCTCGTCGAAATGATGTTCAAAATAAAAATGTTTGGTTTTTAGACCCAATTGCTTTAAATACACGCTTCTTAGCGAATGATCCATTACCTGCTACACACGACCGTTGGGTAGGGTCGGATATGCTCGAATTACGTGCACCAAATACAACACGTCGTTGGTGGCTTGGGGATGATCTTGCAACTGAAGAAGATGTGAACTTTCCAATTCCCTCGGCTCGTGAAACCCTTATGGGGAAAGGCGGTCTCCGTCGATAATGTTTGATTTTCCTGTCTTGGTGTTTTCCTGAAAAAATGGATAAATTCCGCTATACTAATCATATAGCGGGATAGAGCAGTCTGGTAGCTTGTAAGGCTCATAATCTTAAGGTCACAGGTTCAAATCCTGTTCCCGCCATTACATTGACATTTCGATTAACAAAATTGCACATAGGTATTACAGTTGAAACATAAAGTGGTTGCAAGATAAATATCTTGAGGAAAGTCCGAACTCTCACGATAATGTACCATAACGTGATAAGTTCACGTACAGAAATGGGAGGAAAGTGCCACAGAAATTAAACTTGCTTCTTTTGATAAAGGAGTGGAGGTGTAATAATGGTTTATTTGTAAAAATAAATTTTGGTAGACCCTTATGGAGAGCAAAAGGTAAATTATCTTGATCACATTTCTTGAGATAATGAACTTGCTAGAAAATTCCAAATATGGAATTTCCAGATAAATAACCACGTAAACAGAATTCGGCTTATTTATGTTTCCTCTACTTAGGTGCATTTTGGGAGTGTAATGTAAGAAAAAATTTTTAGAAGCTCTAGACAAATCCATATCTTTTGATATGATATACATAAGCGGGTATAACTCAATGGTAGAGTGCCATCCTTCCAAGTTGGACGTTGCGTGTTCGAATCACGTTACCCGCTAAAAATACAAAATTCTCTTAAAGTGTATAGACAGAGTCTCTGAGATTTGATATCCTCATATACAAGTGTCTGGCGGGCGTAGCCAAGTGGTAAGGCAATGGACTGTGACTCCATCACTCGCGGGTTCGATCCCCGTCGTTCGCCCGGAGAATGATGTGATCTTCCACGTCTCTTGACGTGTGTGGCGTTTCAAACTCAATAATTGAATTCAAATGAGGCCTGTTATGAAAGTTCGTTCATCTGTAAAAAAAATGTGTCCTAAATGTCGTGTAATTCGACGTCATGGGCGAGTAATGGTAATTTGTGTAAATCCAAAACACAAACAACGTCAAGGCTAATTCATTTTACCTTGATTGCCCCAATTCTTTATTTTGGGGCATTTAATCAGTTGCATGAAACGGATCTTATCATGTATACTGTGTATAATAAAACAAGGGGCTATAGCTCAGTTGGTAGAGCGCTTCGTTTACACCGAAGATGTCAGCGGTTCGAGTCCGTTTAGCCCCATCTAAAAAATTACTTGAAAAATATGTATTCTGTTTTGGCATCCTCTTTGAACTTATGCTATACTTTCGTATAGAAAGTCAATTAACTAATATTAGAATATTAAAAGAGGTAGCTTATGGGATTACCATGGTACCGTGTACACACGGTTGTATTAAATGACCCGGGTCGCTTAATTGCAGTGCACCTTATGCACACTGCACTTGTAGCTGGTTGGGCTGGTTCAATGGCTTTATATGAATTAGCTATTTTTGATCCATCAGATCCTGTTCTTAACCCAATGTGGCGTCAAGGAATGTTTGTACTTCCTTTCATGACTCGCCTTGGAGTAACAAACTCATGGGGTGGATGGAGCATTAGTGGAGAAAGTGTAAGCAATCCTGGACTTTGGAGTTATGAAGGAGTAGCGGCATCGCACATTATTCTTTCAGGACTTTGTTTCCTTGCTGCTATTTGGCACTGGGTATTCTGGGATCTTGAACTTTTCCGTGATCCACGAACACAACAGCCAGCATTAGACCTTCCAAAAATTTTTGGAATTCACCTTTTCCTTTCAGGGGTACTTTGTTTTGGTTTCGGAGCTTTCCACGTAACAGGTCTTTATGGTCCTGGTATTTGGGTATCTGATCCATACGGACTTACTGGAGGTGTTGAGCCAGTTGCACCGTCATGGGGAGCTGAAGGATTTGATCCTTACAACCCAGGTGGTATTGCATCGCACCACATCGCAGCGGGAATCGTTGGGATTTGTGCAGGACTTTTCCACCTTAGTGTTCGCCCACCACAACGTCTTTATAAGGCGTTACGTATGGGTAACGTAGAAACAGTACTTTCAAGTAGTATTGCAGCTGTATTCTGGGCAGCATTTGTTGTAGGTGGAACTATGTGGTACGGATGTGCTGCTACACCAATTGAACTTTTTGGTCCAACACGTTACCAGTGGGATCAAGGATTCTTCCAACAAGAAATTGAAAAGCGTGTACAGAAGAGTGTTTCTGGTGGTGCTTCACTCTCAGACGCATGGTCAGCAATTCCTGAAAAACTTGCATTCTATGATTACATTGGAAATAACCCAGCGAAAGGTGGACTTTTCCGTTCAGGACCAATGGATAATGGTGATGGAATTGCAGCAGGTTGGTTAGGACACGCAGTGTTCACAGATAAGCAAGGGCGTGAGCTTTTCGTACGTCGTATGCCAACTTTCTTTGAAACATTCCCTGTAATTCTTATTGATAGTGATGGTATTGTACGTGCTGACGTACCATTCCGTCGTGCAGAATCAAAGTACAGTATTGAGCAAGTAGGTGTAAGTGTAACATTCTACGGTGGGGAACTTGATGGATTAAGTTTTACTGATCCAGCAACAGTGAAGAAATATGCACGTCGTGCACAACTTGGAGAAGTTTTCGAGTTTGACCGTGCAACTCTTCAATCTGATGGAGTTTTCCGTAGTAGTCCACGTGCGTGGTTTACATTTGCTCACGTAACTTTTGCTCTCCTTTTCTTCTTCGGGCACATTTGGCACGGGGCTCGTACAATCTTCCGAGATGTATTTGCTGGTATTGATCCAGACTTAGATGAGCAGGTAGAATTTGGTGCATTCGCTAAGCTTGGTGATGTAACAACTCGACGTCAAACTGTATAATTACGAGGTAAAATATTATGGAAGCTATTGTTTATACTTTCTTACTTGTTGGGTGTCTTGGGATTCTTTTCTTTGCAATTTTTTTCCGTGAACCGCCACGTATTGCAAAGTAAGGTTTTTTCAAGAAGTTTACTCTTTATAACAACACATTAATTCTTTATAGTTACATATAGAGACAATTATGGGCTGCCTTATTTTTTTAAGGTAGCCCATAGTACGTACTCTCTTTTTTTATAATATATATATATATAAATATAGTCGACCGGGGATTAATGATTCATTAATCATAATTGGAATAGACGCAAGGTCGTAAAAAGCTACTCCCTAAATAACATAAGTGTTTATTTAGCCACTACATTTAATTATTAAGCTCATGATGCAGGTGATTCGAACAATCTCATTAATTCTCTGGCAAAAACTACTACCTTTTTTCCATTTTTTATGTGCATTTTTCCGTGATTTGGTTTTTGGCCTTATCTTTCTTACCGTGCTTACCATTCTAATGTATGGTTGTTGTATTAAAGCTGGATAAAAAATAAGGTTTTATTGATGTAAAAATTTGTGTTCTTTTTGTTTTTGATTTGATGTTTATGTTTTGTGAAAGAGGCAGACCTCATGTGCTTTTATGAGTGCCAGCTATACTCGTATATGGAAGCATTAGTTTTTCTAATCTTCTCAAACACATCAAGGAGAGTTTGATCCTGGCTCAGAAGGAACGCTGGCAGCGTGCATAACACATGCAAGTCGAACGATGAAGCATTCTTCGGAATGTGGAAGAGTGGCGAACGGGTGAGGAACACGTAAGAATCTGCCCCTCGGTCGGGGACAACTCTTGGAAACGAGAGCTAATACCCGATACGCTGTGGAGTGAAAGAATTTCGCCGAGGGATGATCTTGCGTCTGATTAGCTAGTTGGTGTGGTAATGGCACACCAAGGCGACGATCAGTAGCTGGTCTGAGAGGATGGACAGCCACATTGGAACTGAGACACGGTCCAAACTCCTACGGGAGGCAGCAGTGGGGAATTTTCCGCAATGGACGCAAGTCTGACGGAGCGACGCTGCGTGAAGGATGACGGCCCGCGGGTTGTAAACTTCTTTTCTCGAAGAAGAAACAAATGACGGTATTCGAGGAATAAGCATCGGCTAACTCCGTGCCAGCAGCCGCGGTAAGACGGAGGATGCAAGTGTTATTCGGAATGATTGGGCGTAAAGAGTCTGTAGGCCGTATAGAAAGTCTTTTGTTAAATGCCTCGGCTCAACCGAGATCCAGCAAAGGAAACTTCTATACTTGAGGGAAGTAGAGGTACAGGGAATTCCCGGTGGAGCGGTGAAATGCGTAGATATCGGGAGGAACACCAATATGGCGAAGGCACTGTACTGGGCTTTTCCTGACGCTGAGAGACGAAAGCTAAAGGAGTGATTAGGATTAGATACCCTAGTAATTTTAGCCGTAAACGATGGAAACTCACTGCCGAGCGAAATACAACGAGCGGTGGTCAAGCTAACGCGTGAAGTTTCCCGCCTGGGGATTACGCTTGCAAAAGTGAAACTCAAAGGAATTGACGGGGACCCGCACAAGCGGTGGAGTATGTGGTTTAATTCGATGCAACACGAAGAACCTTACCAGGGTTTGAAATCATTTCAAAACTCCTTGAAAGAGGAGCCTCCTTCGGGATGAAATGACAGGTGGTGCATGGCTGTCGTCAGCTCGTGTTGTGAAATGTCGAGTTAAGTCTCGTAACGAGCGCAACCCATGTCTCTTGTTGCTCACTGAGTGCTTAAGAGAGACTGCCGACCAACATCGGAGGAAGGTGTGGATGATGTCAAGTCAGCATGCCCCTTACATCCTGGGCTACACACGTACTACAATGGTAAGGACAATGAGCTGCGATCCTGCGAAGGCTAGCCAATCTCAAAAACCTTATCTCAGTTCGGATTGCACTCTGCAACTCGAGTGCATGAAGGTGGAATCGCTAGTAATCGCTGGTCAGCTATACAGCGGTGAATACGTTCCCGGGTCTTGTACACACTGCCCGTCACACCATGGAAGTCGACTCTTCCCTAAGTCGTTACTCGAACCCATTGGGACGAGGATGCCGAAGGCAGGGTTGGTGACTGGGGTGAAGTCGTAACAAGGTAGCCGTACTGGAAGGTGTGGCTGGAATACCTCCTTTTTAAAGATGAATTAAGCGCGCATTTTTCAACCTAGTTGGCTTGCCACTACAATATGAAAAATGCACCACGCTACGGGCTATTAGCTCAGGTGGTTAGAGCGCACCCCTGATAAGGGTGAGGTCTCTGGTTCAAGTCCAGAATAGCCCATGGCACGGGGGTATAGCTCAGTTGGTAGAGCGCTGCCTTTGCAAGGCAGACGCCAGCGGTTCGAGTCCGCTTACCTCCAGCCAAGCCTAAGTAAATGACTTAGGCATATCAGAATTGCGGTTATTTCAATACACAAAACAAAATCAATCAATAAAGGGCATATGGTGGAGACCTAGGGACCTAGAGCCGATGAAGGGCGTGACAACCGACGATATGCCTCGGGGAGCAGGACGTATGCACTGATCCGAGGATTCCCGAATGGGGCAACCCAATGCATTCCTTCTTGAATTCATAGAGAAGAGAAAGACAACTTGGTGAACTGAAACATCTTAGTAGCCAAAGGAAAAGAAAGCAAAAGCGATTCCCAAAGTAGCGGCGAGCGGAATGGGAACAGCCTAAAAGGACTTAACAGTAATGTAAAGACCAGGTCATGGGACCAAACATATGGCATTGTATGGCATGAGAAACGAAACAGCTGAAACCTGTACCATAGATGGTGAAAGTCCAGTCGTTGAATCACTACCAACTCCAGCCGTTTGGCTCCCGAGTAGTATGGGACACGTGAAATCCCGTATGAATTTGCGAGGACCACCTCGTAAGGCTAAATACTCCTAGGTCACCGATAGCGAATAGTACCGCGAGGGAAAGGTGAAAAGAACCCCTTTACGGGGAGTGAAATAGAACATGAAACCGTATGCTTACAATTTGTGGGAGGATGAACACATCTGACCGCATGCCTGTTGAAGAATGAGCTGGCGACTTAGAAGAAGTGGCAGGTTAAGATTTTCCATCGAAGCCAAAGCGAAAGCATGTCTGATAAGGGCTCTCGTCCCTTCTTCTAGACCCGAACCCAGGTGATCTAACCATGACCAGAATGAAGCTTTGGTGATACGAAGTGGAGGTTCGAACCGACCGATGTTGAAAAATCGACGGATGAGTTGTGGTTAGGGGTGAAATGCCAATCGAACTTGGAGCTAGCTGGTTCTCCTCGAAATGCGTTGAGGCGCAGCGGTTGATTATGGACTTCTAGGGGGTAAAGCGCTGTCTCGGTGCGGGCTGCGAAAGCGGTACCAATCTGTTGCAAACTCGGAATACCTAGAATGTTTTCAATCAGCCAGTGAGACTGCGGGGGATAAGCTCCGTAGTCAAAAGGGAAACAGCCCAGACCACCAGCTAAGGCTCCTAAATAAAAGCTAAGTGGCAAAGGAGGTGAAAGTGCAGTGACAATCAGGAGGTTTGCCTAGAAGCAGCCACCCTCTAAGGAGTGCGTAATAGCTCACTGATCAAGCGCTTTTGCGCCGAAAATGACCGGAACTAAGTTTTTTGCCGAAGCTGTGGCTACATCACACAGATGATGTAGGGTAGAGGAGCGTTCCGCCCAGGGGGAAGCCAAGCGCGTAAGCCGCGGTGGACAGGGCGGAAGTGAGAATGTCAGCTTGAGTAACGCAAACATTGGTGAGAATCCAGTGCCCCGAAAACTCAAGGGTTCCTGCGCAAGGCTCGTCCGCGCAGGGTCAGTCAGGACCTAAGGTGAGGCCGAAAGGCGTAATTGATGGCAAGAAGGTTTATATTCCTTCACTAGTCTAGGCTTAGTCCTGAGGGACGAACAAATAACACTCGGCACAATGGCCTTCCTTGGCAGGAAGGAACAACCCATTGTTGTTTGATGGTATTTTTTCCAAGAAAAGCTCATTCGACTTTGAGTCTAGACTACCTGTACCGTAAACCGACACAGGTGAGTGGGTTGAATAAACTAAGGGGAGCGAGATAACTCTCTCTAAGGAACTCGGCAAATTGGCTCTGTACCTTCGGAAGAAAGAGTGCCCCTCAGGGGGCCGCAGTGAAGAGATCCAGGCGACTGTTTACCAAAAACACAGGTCTCCGCAAAGTCGTAAGACGACGTATGGGGGCTGACACCTGCCCAGTGCCAGAAGGTTAAAGAAGTTGGTCAATCTTTGATGAAGCTAACGACTGAAGCCCTGGTGAACGGCGGCAGTAACTATAACTGTCCTAAGGTAGCGAAATTCCTTGTCGGGTAAGTTCCGACCCGCACGAAAGGTGTAACGATCTGGATACTGTCTCAGAGAGAGACTCGGTGAAATAAAACTATCTGTGAAGATGCGGATTACCTGCACACGGACAGAAAGACCCTATGAAGCTTTACTGTAACCTGGAATTGCTCTCAAGCTTATTTTGCGCAGCTTAGGTGGGAGGCTATGAACCTTTTCTTCTGGGAAGAGGGGAGCCATCAGTGAGATACCACTCTTGGTAAGCTAGAGCGCTCAGTCTTCACCGTCATCCGGTAAGACGACAGTTTCAGGCGGGCAGTTTGACTGGGGCAGTCACCTCCCAAAAGGTAATGGAGGTGTGCAAAGGTTCCCTCAGGCTGGACGGAAATCAGCCATAGAGTGTAAAAGCATAAGGGAGCTTGACTGCGAGACTGACATGTCAAGCAGAGACGAAAGTCGGCTTTAGTGATCCGACGGTGCTGTGTGGAAAGGCCGTCGCTCAACGGATAAAAGTTACTCTAGGGATAACAGGCTAATCTCCCCCAAGAGTTCACATCGACGGGGAGGTTTGGCACCTCGATGTCGGCTCGTCGCATCCTGGAGCGGAAGTACGTTCCAAGGGTTGGGCTGTTCGCCCATAGAAAGCGGCACGCGAGCTGGGTTCAGAACGTCGTGAGACAGTTTGGTCCATATCCTGTGTAGGCGTTTAGAGCATTGAAAGGATCTCCCCTTTGTACGAGAGGACCAGGTGGGGACAGACCGCTAGTGTACCAGTTATCCCGCCAGGGGTAAACGCTGGGTAGCTATGTCTGGAGTAAATAACTGCTGAAAGCATATAAGTAGGAAGTTCACCTTAAGATGAGTGCTCTTTTGTCTCAACCGTTCAGTTTTACTGGCAAATGAAAGACAAGGAAGGTCACGGCAAGACGAGCCGTTTGATAGGCATGAAGTAGAAGTGCAGTAATGCATTCTGAAGCTGACATGTGCTAATAGACCGAGGGATTTGATTTTGTATACCATAAGCAAGACTTGCTAGAATTTTCTAGGAAGCGATCGAGCTACTTTGTATCACAGAGTAGTTCTTTTTCTTGGTGTCTTCGTCGAGGTCGAGACACAGCATCCCTTTCCGAACTGCGTGGTGAAAGGCCTTTGAGATAACGATAGGATACGGGTAGCTGTATCTGAAAACATATCGATGCCAAGAAATATTCAATTAGAATGTTTGTTCTAAGATGGAGCTTTATGCTCCATCATAAATTCATAACTTTATAGACTTTTAAACAGAACTTTTTATAAAACGTACGTTTTAATTCATTTGTTTTCACCAGCAATTTCAAACACACTTTAAATAAATTAGATTAATCTATATGATTGTTATAAAACGTCTACATTCAAACTCTGTGTTAGTCTTTTTAGAAGACCCAGTTTCCCTGTATTTTCATTTTTTTTGTACCATTTGATTTACTCACTATGGTATACTAAAAAGTAACAGGTCTAAAACATTTTAGATTGTGTAACTCTTTATAACTATTTATTTCTTCTTTATTATGACTGCAACTTTAGAGCGTCGCGAAAGCGCAACAGTATGGGGACGTTTTTGTTCATGGATTACTTCAACTGAGAACCGTCTTTACATCGGTTGGTTCGGAGTATTAATGATCCCTACTTTACTTACAGCAACTTCAGTATTCATCGTAGCATTTATTGCTGCTCCTCCTGTAGATATCGATGGTATCCGTGAGCCAGTTTCTGGATCACTTATGTACGGAAACAACATCATTTCTGGTGCTGTAATTCCTACATCAAACGCTATCGGTCTTCACTTCTACCCAATCTGGGAAGCAGCTTCTCTTGATGAGTGGCTTTACAACGGTGGTCCTTACCAGCTTATCGTTTGTCACTTCTTCATCGGAATTTGTTCTTACATGGGTCGTGAGTGGGAGCTTTCTTTCCGTTTAGGAATGCGTCCTTGGATCGCAGTAGCTTACTCTGCTCCAGTAGCAGCAGCAGCAGCTGTATTCATCGTATACCCAATCGGTCAGGGTTCTTTCTCTGATGGAATGCCTCTTGGTATTTCTGGTACTTTCAACTTCATGATCGTATTCCAGGCTGAGCACAACATCCTTATGCACCCATTCCACATGCTTGGTGTTGCTGGTGTTTTCGGTGGTTCACTTTTCTCTGCTATGCACGGTTCACTCGTAACTTCATCTCTCATCCGTGAGACTACTGAGAACGAGTCTGCAAACGCTGGATACAAGTTCGGACAAGAAGAAGAGACTTACAACATCGTAGCTGCACACGGTTACTTCGGACGTCTTATCTTCCAATACGCTTCATTCAACAACTCACGTTCACTCCACTTCTTCCTCGCAATCTGGCCAGTAATGGGAATCTGGTTCACAGCTATGGGTATTTCAACTATGGCTTTCAACCTTAACGGATTCAACTTCAACCAGTCTGTAGTAGATTCAAACGGACGTGTAATTAACACATGGGCTGATATCGTAAACCGTGCTAACCTCGGTATGGAAGTAATGCACGAGCGTAACGCTCACAACTTCCCACTTGACCTTGCATCTGTAGAAGCTCCTTCTATCAACGCATAATCAAGTTTAGATCCTTCTTTCTTTTAGAAAGAATGTCTTTTCCTCTGGTTCCTTTTTGGAACCAGGGGAGTCTTTTATAAATCTTAGACTTCACAAAACTCCTTTCTACAAATTATTTTTAATAGTTTCTTTACTACTCTTAATTTATTTTTTATTTAGTTCTCTTTATTTATAACTCCTCTTTTGAATTCTTTTCGACGAAAAAAAGATTTTTAAAGAGGCAATTGAAAGTTTTTACGATGTTCTTCTTTATTAAAACAATTGATTAATAAAATTATAAATTTTATCGAAATTGTTACATATATATTGAATTCGTTTTTATTTTATTAAGTTCTATTAAATTATTGATATATGTTTGATTGAGGTGGAGCATGAAGTGTACTATGTACACTTCATTTCTACAAACATAAGTATCCTTATGACACAAAAGAGTTAAGTGCTCCAACTACGAATACTAAAAGGATCCAAAGGGCAGATCCAGATAATACAAGACCTTTTGATGATGCTTAAAATACACCAAACCACGACCAAGCAGTAATAAGAAGCCAAACTAAAACAAAAAACGAAAAAGCTTGTGTAAAAGCGAATGCTTCACCATAATTTTGAAACCATCCGCGCTCAAAAAAGTAACGTGTTACCGGATCTCGAAAAATACGTTGTTGTGGAAGATACCACATAATACTCATTATAACTACACAAATAATACTATTTGGATGATAGCCAAGCCAATGAAGAATCTGCACTCCCATTGGTCCGAAAATTGGGAAACTATAAATAATCAGAATAAGAACAAATCCTCTAATTATCTCTTTCATAATTGTCACAAGAACTTGTTCAGTAAACGATGTTGGTCGTGAACGCGGACGCCGAAAGTTAGATACTTTTTGGCTTGATTTTAAATTCCAAAAGTATCGAATGGATTTATAAAGATTTTGAATTGTTTCCAAAAAGAAATAAACGAAACGAACAACAAGCTCAATGTTTAATTCAATAAACAAAAGAAAAAAATCACCGAGCCAAAAAAGACGATTTAAAAGAAAAGCAAAAAATCTCTTCATATAGATATAAAGCGGTGGAATGACTAACAGGGGATTTTCTGTTGTTTTTCGGGTTATTAAAATGTAGTAAACCCGTAAAGCCTAAGAAAACGGCACATTTTCATAGGGGTTTTTTAGAACCCCTATGGAAAGATTTACATACTCATTTAAACATTTTTACTGCTTAAATGTTGGCATTTAAGTTTATCCAAATTTACCTGATGTAGATGCAATTACAAAGGCTGCGTATGTAAGAACAAATCCAACAGAGAAGTGTGTAAGTCCTACAAGACGTGCTTGTACAATTGAAAGTGCTACTGGCTTATCGTTCCACTTTACAAAGTTTGCGAGTGGAGTACGCTCGTGTGCCCATACAAGTGTTTCAATAAGCTCTTGCCAATATCCACGCCATGAAATAAGGAACATGAATCCTGTAGCATAAATAAGGTGTCCAAAAAGGAACATCCATGCCCATACTGAAAGACTGTTCATCCCAAATGGGTTATATCCATTAATAAGTTGTGATGAATTAAGCCAAAGGTAGTCACGAAGCCATCCCATAATATATGTCGATGATTCGTTAAACTGAGCAGAGTTACCTTGCCAAAGTGCAAGGTGCTTCCAGTGGAAGTAGAATACTGTCCATGAAACTGTGTTGAGTTCCCAGAATACTGCGAGGTAGAATGCATCCCATGCTGAGATATCACAAGTTCCTCCACGTCCTGGCCCATCACAAGGGAAACTGTATCCGAAATCCTTCTTATCTGGCATAAGCTTTGATCCACGTGCATCAAGAGCTCCTTTTACAAGGATAAGTGTTGTAGTGTGAAGTCCAAGTGCAATTGCGTGGTGTACAAGGAAATCTCCTGGTCCAATTGGAAGGAAAAGAGAGTTACTTGAACTGTTAATTGCTTCAAGCCATCCTGGAAGCCAAATTGATTGACTTGCTAAGTTAGCTGGGTTTCCTTGTGATGCAAGAAGTACGTCAAATCCGTAGATTGATTTCCCTTGTGCAGCTTGAATGTATTGTGCGAATACTGGTTCAATAAGGATTTGCTTTTCTGGTGTTCCAAATGCTTGCATTACGTCATTGTGTACGTAAAGTCCAAGTGTGTGGAATCCAAGGAAAAGTGATACCCAACTAAGGTGTGAAATAATTGCTTCTTTGTGCTCAAGCATACGTGCAAGCACGTTTCCTTCATTTTGCTCAGGATCGTAATCACGAATAAAGAAGATTGCTCCGTGTGCAAATGCTCCACACATAATAAATCCAGCAATGTACTGGTGGTGCGCATAAAGAGCAGCCTGCGTTGTAAAATCTTGTGCAAGGAACGCATACGGCGGAAGCGAGTATGTGTGTTGTGCAGTAAGAGAACAAAGTACACCTACTGAAGCAAGTGCAAGACCAAGTTGGAAGTGGAGTGAATTGTTCACAGTATCAAAAAGACCTTTGTGTCCAGCTCCAAGGTTTCCTGCTGGTGGTGTATGTGCTTCAAGAATTTCACGCATACTGTGTCCAATTCCGAAGTTTGTACGGTATTGGTGCCCTGCAAGAATGAATACTACCGCAATAGCAAGGTGGTGGTGTGCCATATCTGTTAACCAGAGGCTTTCAGTCTGTGGGTGGAAACCACCTAAGAATGTAAGAATAGCTGTTCCAGCTCCTTCAGATGTTCCGAAGATGTGGTTTGCTGTATCTGGGTTTTGCGCATATACAGCCCATTGTCCACTAAAGAATGGAGCAAGACCTGCTGGGTGCGGTAATGTTGTAAGGAAATTATCCCAACGTACATGTTGTCCACGTGATTCTGGAATTGCAACGTGTACAAGGTGTCCAGTCCATGCAAGTGAACTTACACCAAAAAGTCCAGAAAGGTGGTGGTTAAGACGCGATTCTGCATTTTTAAACCATGAAAGTGCTGGTGCAAATGTTGGTTGAAGGTGTAACCATCCTGCAAAGAGGAAAAGTCCTGCAACAAAAAGAAGGAAAAGAGACCCGTTATAAAGATCACCGTTTGTTCGCATCCCAATTGTGTACCACCATTGGTATACACCAGAGTACGCGATGTTTACAGGCGCACTCGCCCCACCACGTGTGAATGCTTCTACAGCTGGTTGTCCGAAGTGTGGATCCCAGATTGTGTGTGCAATTGGACGTACGTGAAGTGGGTCTTCACCCCATTTCTCAAAGTTACCTTGCCATGCTACATGGAAAAGGTTTCCCGATGTCCATAAGAAAATAATTGCAAGTTGTCCAAAGTGTGAAGCGAAGATCTTTTGGTAAAGCTTCTCTTCTGTCATACCATCATGCGTCTCGAAATCGTGTGCTGTTGCGATTCCAAACCAAAGACGACGCGTTGTCGGATCTTGTGCTAATCCTTGACTAAATTTAGGGAATTTAGTTGCCATAAGTCATGTCCTCCGCGGGTTATCCGACTGCAATAATACGCGCTAAGAAGAATGACCATGTTGTTGCAATTCCACCTAAAAGGTAGTGAGCAACACCAACGGCACGTCCTTGTGTAATACTTAAAGCGCGGGGTTGAATAGCAGGCGCAACTTTAAGTTTGTTGTGCGCCCATACGATTGATTCAATAAGCTCCTGCCAGTATCCACGTCCTGAGAATAAGAACATAAGGCTAAATGCCCAGATAAAGTGGGCTCCTAAGAAAATGAGTCCATATGCAGAGAGTGCTGATCCGTATGATTGGATAACTTGAGAAGATTGTGCCCAAAGGAAATCACGAAGCCAACCATTAATAGTATTCGCACTTTGTGCGAAGTTACCACCAGTAATATGTGATACTCCGTTGTCTGTAACACTTCCCCAAACATCAGATTGCATTTTCCAACTGAAGTGGAAAATTACAATAGAAATACTGTTGTACATCCAGAAAAGACCAAGGAATACGTGGTCCCAAGCTGAAACCTGACATGTTCCTCCACGTCCTGGTCCATCACAAGGGAATCGGAATCCAAGGTTTGCCTTATCAGGGATAAGACGCGAACTACGTGCGAAAAGTACACCCTTAAGAAGGATAAGTACTGTTACGTGAATAGTAAATGCGTGAATATGGTGTACCATGAAATCTGAAGTACCAAGTGAAATTGGCATCATTGCGATTTTTCCACCAACAGCCACGATATCACCACCCCAGCTTGCACTTGTACTTGCACCAGCTGTTGGAGCTGTAAGCTCAGGCGCAAGTGCGTGTGTATTTTGCACAAATTGTGCAAAAATTGGTTGAAGCTGAATTGCTGTGTCAGAGAACATATCTTGCGGACGACCAAGGGCACTCATTGTATCATTGTGGATGTAAAGTCCGAAACTGTGGAAACCAAGGAAAATACACACCCAGTTAAGGTGTGAAATCATTGCATCACGGTGACGAAGTACACGATCAAGAAGGTTGTTGTAGTTGTTTGTTGGGTCGTAATCACGAACCATGAAGATAGCCGCGTGCGCAGCAGCTCCACAAATACAGAAACCACCAATCCACATGTGGTGTGTAAAGAGTGAAAGTTGTGTACCGTAATCAGTTGCAAGGTACGGGTAAGGTGGCATTGCGTACATGTGGTGCGCTACAATAATTGACAGCGATCCAAAAAGTGCAAGGTTAATTGCAAGTTGTGCATGCCATGAAGTTGTAAGAATCTCATAGAGACCTTTGTGTCCTTCACCAGTGAATGGTCCTTTGTGTGCTTCAAGGATTTCCTTCATGCTGTGTCCAATACCCCAGTTTGTGCGGTACATGTGCCCAGCAATAATAAAAAGAACTCCAATAGCAAGGTGGTGGTGTGCTGTATCTGAAAGCCAAAGACCTCCAGTTACTGGGTTAAGTCCACCACGGAATGTAAGGAAATCTGAATATTCTGTCCAATTGAATGTCCAGAAAGGTGCAAGTCCTTGTGAGAAACTTGGGTAAAGCTCAGCCATGAGATCACGGTTAAGCATAAACTCGTGTGGAAGTGGGATCTCTTTTGGATCTACTCCAGCATCAAGAAGTGTATTTACTGGTAACGCAATGTGAATTTGGTGACCAGACCATGAAAGACTTCCAAGACCAAGAAGTCCTGCAAGGTGGTGGTTCATCATTGATTCAACATTTTGGAACCATTCAAGTTTCGGTGCAGCCTTGTGGTAGTGCCACCATCCAGCAAAGAACATAAGTCCTGCCATGATAAGTGCACCAATTGCTGTACTATAAAGTTGAAGTTCACTTGTGATACCGCTTCCGCGCCAAAGTTGGAAGAATCCAGAAGTAATTTGCACTCCTTGGAATCCACCACCTACATCACCGTTAAGAATTTCTTGACCTACGATTGGCCAAACTACTTGTGCACTTGGTTTAATGTGAGTTGGATCACTTAACCAAGCTTCATAGTTTGAGAAACGTGCTCCGTGGAAGTACATTCCACTAAGCCAGATAAAGATTACACCAAGTTGACCGAAGTGCGCACTAAAAACCTTACGAGAAATATCCTCAAGGTCTGTTGTGTGACTATCAAAGTCGTGTGCATCGGCATGGAGATCCCATACCCATGTTGTTGTAGCAGGACCTTTTGCAAGTGTTCGTGAGAAGTGTCCGGGTTTCCCCCATTTCTCAAACGAAGTTGGTACTGGGTCACGATCTACTACAATCTTGACTGCCTTTACCTCGCGTTCTGGTGGGCTAATTGTCATTAAAGTTTCCTCGTTATTTCATAAATTACTTTTTAATAAAAAAGCAATGAGTGCGATTTATGGAAATCGAAAAGATATAATTTTTTTTTAATTTCGCATAGAAAAGCAAGCCTACTTCAAAAAACATTAAAAAAAAATGTTGGAATGCAATGGTATTAAAGTATGGTAATTTTATTATGCCTTGATTTACAAGATCTGTCACTGCCAAAGGGACAATTTGTGTGTTTATAGAAATACTTTTATTTCTCGATATAAAAAGAAATATATTGCAAAACCTTATCAAATAAGGCATCATACTATTCATATTAGAGGGCCTGTAGTTCAATTGGTTAGAGCGCCGCCCTGTCACGGCGGAGGTTGCGGGTTCGAGTCCCGTCAGGCCCGAAAGAACAAAAAAAAACATAACAAATAGCGTGAAGCTTTTGCTTTTTTTTCCTATAATAAAAATGTCGCCTCTATACCTTATTTTTCGGTAAAATACTTCTTAAGGAGGAAACACATGGCTACATCTCTTTTACCTTCAATTTTTGTACCTCTTGTAGGTTTAGTTTTCCCTGCTGTAACAATGGCAGCTCTTTTTCTTTATATTGAGAAAGAAGAAATTAATTAATCCTGTTCTTGGATAATGGTACGTAAATAAAATATATATTTGGTATTTATTTTAATCGTCACTTCTTCCTAGTTGGTAAACAAAAAAATATCTAAAAAAGATGTTCACGTTTCAAACGTTTCCTTTTTTAGAGCCAATCTTTAAAAAAGACATGCTTTAGATAAAACAATGTTCTTTAGATTTTAGTCTATTGTTTCTTTCTTTTAATTTTTAATGTCTTAAATTAACCTCATTATTGCGGAGTCAAACATATGAATCTTGAATTAATTGGTCAACTTGTAAGTGTTGCTCTTGTTGTAGGAGCAGGCCCAATTATCGTTGCAGCTGTTTATGCACGTGGTGGTAACCTTTAATTAGTTACATATTTTGTACAAAAGTGCTAGATTCTGATTTTTCTATGCGTTTTCTTTTGTATACTACCTTTTTTAACAAGTATGCCTTTATCTGATACACAAGTTTTTGTTGCTCTTTTTGTTGCACTTATTACAGGTATTCTTTCAGTACGTCTTGGAGTACAACTCTATAAGTAAATTGAAAGTTTTTTAAGTGATGTAAATCTCTTCTCCGCATGTCTTCACATGTATAGGGAAGAGATTTACATAATGTATTTTGTTCGATAAGAAAAAATATAATTGTCTAAATAGAGTACATTTGCTACTCTAGTAGATAGAATATATCGGAGTGTAGCGCAGTTTGGTAGCGTACGTCGTTTGGGACGATGTGGTCGCAGGTTCGAATCCTGTCACTCCGAACCCTCTTACAAAAGTAATAGATAAGCATATATACCATGCGTCCTTAGTTCAGTTGGTAGAACGCAGGTCTCCAAAACCTGATGTCGTAGGTTCGAGTCCTACAGGGCGTGAAAAAAAATCCCTTGAGGAAAGCCTTGTTTCACAATATACACAATGCTACACTGGGAGTGGAGAGATGACTGAGTGGCCGAAAGTACTTCATTGCTAATGAAGCGTACGAGTAATCGTACCAGGGGTTCGAATCCCCTTCTCTCCGAAAGGTTTAAACAAATTCCAAATTCTTTAAAGGAATATCTTGACGGTAGTACTATCTTTTCAGTATCCTATATGTATACAGTGAGAACATAAGAGATAACTCTTCTCTTTTCTTGTAAATATAGATATTCAATATGTACTTCTGGAATGAAGTAGTGAATGCCATTAATTATATATCTTCGTCGAGTGAAAACGAAGATGAACATTTCTATAGCTTATGACTCGAGTAAAACGTGGGACAGTTGCCCGTAAACGCCGCAACAAAATTTTAGATCTTAACCGAGGGTTCCGTGGATCGCACTCTACTTTATTCCGTACTGCAAATCAACGTAGTTTAAAGGCACTTTCATCATCATACAGTGATCGACGAAAGAAAAAGCGCCAATACCGTCGTCTTTGGATTCGACGTATTAATGCCGGATCACGACCTGCAGGTTTTTCATATAGTCGTTTTATCCATGCATTAAAGACGAATCGTGTATTATTAAATCGTAAAATGCTTTCACAACTTGTAATTTTACATCCAACAAGTTTTAATGCACTTACAACAACAGTAAAAGGAAAATAAATTCTTTTTACCTCAAGCCCTTTTACAAGGGCTTGCATCTATGTCTTATTTTTGGTATTGTATTGTTACGGAGAGGTGTCAGAGTGGTTTAATGTATTGGTCTTGAAAACCAATGTAGCGCAAGTTACCGTGGGTTCAAATCCCACTCTCTCCGAAAAAAAATAAAAAAGTTTAAAATAACTTGATCAAATTTTGATTTGTCTGCAAATATCAGATATAATAAAAATGCTAGTTCATCCTTTAATTTGATCTGATTGGAGATTTTCTCATGCCTCAACTTTTCATTCTTGGACGTTTACCGGAAGCGTACGCTCCATTTGACCCGCTCGTGGATGTACTCCCGATTATTCCGGTTCTTTTCTTACTTCTTGCTTTTGTTTGGCAAGCTTCCGTAAGTTTCCGTTAATTGCCAAAAGTAACACTTCCAGTGTTACTTTTATTTACCTCGCTCATTGGAGAAAGTAAAACAATATGCTTACGTTAAAAATTCTTGTTTACACAGTAGTTATCTTCTTCATTTCGCTTTTCGTATTTGGGTTCCTTTCAAATGACCCAGGGCGTAACCCGAGTTCGAAAGATTTTGAATAACAGCTTATACGTTTATATATTAGTATAAACTTATTTTTGTCTCTTCTACCATCACTGAATGGTAGTATCCAAACACCCGTATTTTTATAATCTCTTCAATTTATATTTGAATAGAATCGAAATACATTCTTTTTGTTAGGAGGATACCATGAAGGATCTTACAATTTATCTTTCAACAGCGCCTGTACTTGCTACACTTTGGTTTAGCTTTCTTGCAGGTCTTTTGATTGAATTGAACCGTTTTTTCCCAGATGCACTTACATTCCCATTATTTTAATGGTTAATCGCTTGTAAGTCCTTTGGGCTGTGCACAAATTCTATTTTTATTTTGCTTTTCATTAAGCAAAATAAAAACAGAATGATTCTAATATAACCTGAATAGAGTATGACAAGTTCTAAGAAACAAGCTTGACATTCATGACAGAAAATTGTACTGTACTATATACATATCGCCGGGATAGCTCAGTCGGTAGAGCAGAGGACTGAAAATCCTTGTGTCACCAGTTCAAATCTGGTTCCTGGCAAACAAACGTAAAAAAAGTTTCAATAAATCGCTTGTCAGCGAAGTTGAACCTATGTACAATATTTAAAAAGGTGTTTCACTTTAGTGAAAATCCAACACATTTATAACGAGTAGATTTAGAGATTATGGATTCGTGTTCTTCATAAATAAAAAATTATGTCACCGCAAACTCAAACAATGACTCAGTCTGGATTCAAGGCTGGAGTTAAGGATTACCGTTTAACTTACTACACTCCTGATTACCAGGTGCAAGCAACTGATATTCTTGCAGCATTCCGTATGACACCACAACCAGGTGTACCTTGTGAGGAGTGTGGAGCAGCAGTAGCAGCTGAGTCATCAACTGGTACATGGACAACTGTATGGACTGATGGTCTTACTCAGCTTGACCGTTACAAGGGTCGTTGTTACGATCTTGAGCCAGTTCCAGGTGAAGATAACCAATACATCGCATACATTGCTTACCCAATCGATTTATTTGAGGAAGGGTCAGTAACTAACCTTTTCACATCTATTGTAGGTAACGTATTTGGTTTCAAAGCACTTCGTGCACTTCGTTTAGAAGATTTACGTATTCCAGTAGCTTACTGTAAGACTTTCCAGGGTGCTCCTCACGGAATCCAGGTTGAGCGTGATAAGTTAAACAAGTACGGACGTGGTCTCCTTGGATGTACTATTAAGCCTAAGCTTGGACTTTCTGCTAAGAACTACGGTCGTGCAGTATACGAGTGTCTTCGTGGTGGTCTTGACTTCACTAAGGATGATGAGAACGTAAACTCTCAGCCATTCATGCGTTGGCGTGACCGTTTCCTTTTCTGTGCTGAGGCTATTTACAAGGCTCAAGCTGAGACTGGGGAAATTAAGGGGCACTACCTTAACGTAACTGCTGCTACATCTGAAGAGATGATCAAGCGTGCTAAGTGTGCTAAGGAATTAGGAATGCCTATTGTTATGCATGACTACATTACTGGTGGTTTCACTGCAAACACTTCACTTGCACTTTACTGTCGTGATGAAGGACTTCTTCTTCACATTCACCGTGCAATGCACGCAGTAATTGACCGTCAGCGTAACCACGGTATTCACTTCCGTGTACTTGCTAAGGCTCTTCGTCTTTCTGGAGGTGACCACCTTCACTCAGGAACTGTAGTAGGTAAGCTTGAAGGTGAGCGTAACGTAACTCTTGGTTTCGTTGACCTTATGCGTGATCCAATCGTTGAGAAGGACCGTGACCGTGGAGTTTACTTCACTCAGAACTGGGGATCTCTCCCTGGTGTAATGCCAGTAGCTTCTGGTGGTATTCACGTATGGCACATGCCAGCTCTCGTAGAGATCTTTGGTGATGACGCTTGTTTACAGTTTGGTGGTGGTACTCTTGGACACCCATGGGGTAACGCTCCAGGTGCATCTGCTAACCGTGTAGCTCTTGAGGCTTGTACTCAAGCTCGTAACGAAGGTCGTGACCTCGCTCGTGAGGGTGGAGATGTTATCCGTGCAGCTTGTAAGTGGTCTCCTGAGCTTGCAGCAGCATGTGAAGTATGGAAAGAGATTAAGTTCGAATTCGATACTGTAGATACTCTCTAATCAGTAACCTTTTATATAAGAATGTAATTCTTATATTTAAGTCTTTGTGCCCTAGTACGCAAGTACTAGGGCACCTATTCCAATGCGAATAGACTATTCATCTATTACCGAGGTATCATATCATGGTTGAAACACTTCTTTCTGGAATTGTTCTTGGACTCATCCCGGTTACTCTTTCTGGCCTCTTCGTGACAGCCTACCTTCAGTACCGTCGTGGAGATCAATTAAATCTTTAAGATTATTGATTTTCAATATAAGCATTCCATGCGCCACGTGCGGGGCGAATCGCAATGGTTGCTGTTGCAGCTTATACAAGGAACGCCCCATCCCACTGGCCATTTTTTATTATAATAACGAAAGATTTACTCTATTATTGATCTCTACTCTATTGATTTATATGGAACGAACCCAGGGATAATCCATGGGTTCGTTTGATTTATGCATTAGAAGTTCATTTCTGAAAGTTGTACTTTCTCGAATTGCTTCTTCTTAAGAACAAGGAATACTTGTGCAATAAGAACAAAACCAAGGAAAATAATAAGACCTTGAAGACGAGCTGGATTTTGGAGTACAATTTCTGTTTCTCCTTGTCCGAAACCACCTACATTAGGGTTATTAGTTAATGGTTGATCTGCTTGTACTGCTTGCCCTACAGCTACAAGAATATCTGGACCAGTTGGGATTGCTGTTGTTGACTTATCCCCAGTTGCAGATGTAATAATAATATCTACACCTTTATCAGTTGTATTAATAGCACTTACTGTACCAGCAGCTGGTGAGTTGTATACAGTGTTGTTACTCTTTGTTCCATCTGGATATACTTGCCCACGCCCACGGTTACCACCAAGGTAAATTGGGTATGTAAGGTAGTTTACATCTTTAGATTTCGATGGATCTGGAGCAAGAATTGGGAAAACCATTTCACTGTACTTTTTACCAGGAACTGGACCTACAATAAGAATGTTTTTCTTATCTTCACTGTACGGTTGGAAATAAAGTTTTCCAACTTTCTCTTGAAGTTCTGCAGACATACGCTCAGGTGGTGCAATTTGGAATCCTTCTGGAAGAATAAGAACAGCTCCAACATTTAATGGACCTTTTTTACCGTTTCCGAGAACTTGCTTCACTTGCTGGTCATACGGAATCTTTACTACAGCTTCAAATACTGTATCTGGGAGTACAGCTTGTGGTACTTCAATATCCACTGGCTTTTGAGCAAGGTGACAGTTTGCACATACAATACGACCCGTTGCTTCACGTGGGTTTTCATACCCATTTTGAGCATATACTGGGTAAGCATTTGCTGATCCTGTGAATGTGAGCATGAACGCTGCAGCTACAGTCACAAAAAAGTTTTTGTTATTCATAGTAAACTCTAATGAAAAATAATCTGAAATTTCCTTTTTACTGGGGCAGAAGGACTCGAACCTCCGGATAACGGAGCCAAAAACCGTCGCCTTACCACTTGGCTATGCCCCAAACTACAATATATTATGAAGGGAGGTGACAAAAAAGTCAATATGTTCCCTCTTGAATCAAAAAATGGGGTATACAGCAATCAAAAAATTAACACATACCCCACTCCAGACTCATATAATACATTTTTACTATCTTACCAACTTGCTTTACGTACTCCTGGGAGTAAACATTGGTGTGCCATTTCGCGTAACACATGACGTGAAAGCCCGAAATCACGGTAATATCCTTTTGGTCGACCTGTTTGTACACATCGGTTATGTAAACGAACTGGGGCACTATTACGTGGCAATGTCTGTAATTGGCGATGAATTGTTACTACTTCACGAATTGAACCTGCATTACGAAGATCTTGCTTAAATTGTGCACGTTTCTGTGCATATTTTTGTACAAGGCGTTGGCGTTTTGTTTCACGCGCAATCATTGATTTTTTTGCCATATGTCAAAGAGATTAGGGAGGATTAAAATAATTTGCTCAATCTACTTTTTGAGCAAACGAGTTCGTGTTTTGAAACACATAGAATTCTTTATAGCTACTTTAGCATATTTTTATTGGTTCGTCATCTTTTTGTCTAAATTGATTTGTGTTCTGTAAGGTTAAAAAATAAAAAAAATGGAATAAAACTAGATGGTATTTGGTAGGAATATTTCCTACCAAATACCATTCATTAGCGAATACGAAGTATTATGTACTTAATAAATTGCTTTGATGAAGATTATTTTGCTGTTTCAAGGAACATAGCTGTGTAAGCTGTAATTCCTTCTTTTAACATCTCTTCAGATTCAGGTGACATAGCTTTAGACTCATTAACTGCACTACTAAATGCAGGCTTGTTTGTCTTCATGTACTCACGAAGTCCTTCAAGGAATGGACGAACTTGTCCTACCTCAAGTTTATCGAGGTATCCTTTTGTTCCTGTGTAAATAGTTACAACTTGCATGTCTACTGAAAGTGGAGCTGATTGCGCTTGCTTAAGGAGCTCACGTAAACGTACACCACGTGCGAGTTGATTTTGCGTTGCTTGGTCAAGGTCTGATGCAAACTGTGAGAATGCCTCAAGCTCTGCGAACTGTGCAAGTTCTAACTTAAGTGTTCCAGCAACTTGCTTCATTGCTTTAATTTGAGCTGCTGAACCTACACGTGATACTGAAATACCAACGTTAATTGCTGGACGAATACCAGAGTTAAAAAGGTCAGCTGAAAGGAATACTTGCCCATCAGTAATTGAAATTACGTTTGTTGGAATGTATGCAGCTACATCACCACCTTGTGTTTCAATAATCGGAAGAGCTGTCATACTTCCTTCCCCTAATGATTCATTAAGCTTCGCTGCACGCTCAAGAAGGCGTGAGTGAAGGTAGAATACATCTCCTGGGTACGCTTCACGACCTGGAGGACGCTTAAGGAGAAGTGACATCTGACGGTATGCTTGTGCTTGCTTTGAGAGATCATCATAAATGATGAGTGTAGCACGCCCTGAGTACATAAAGTACTCAGCAAGTGAAGCACCTGTATATGGCGCAAGGTACTGAAGTGTTGCTGGTGCATTTGCATTCTCAGCTACAACAATTGTGTACTCCATTGCTCCAGCATTTGCTAAAGTTGTTACAATTTGTGCTACTGATGAAGCTTTCTGTCCAATTGCAACATATACACAAATACAGTCACCACCTTTTTGGTTAATGATTGTATCAGTTGCTACTGCTGTTTTACCAGTTTGACGGTCACCAATAATTAATTCACGTTGTCCACGTCCAATTGGAATCATCGCATCAATTGATACGAGACCAGTTTGAAGTGGCTCATATACTGATTTACGAGCAATAATTCCTGGTGCAGGTGACTCAATTAAACGAGTATCTGATGAAGGGATATCACCTTTACCGTCGATTGGGCGAGCTAATGCATCAACTACACGACCTAAAAATGCTTCTCCAACAGGAACTTGTGCAATTTTTCCAGTTGCTTTTACTGCATCACCTTCTTGGATAGAGAGTCCCTCACCCATAAGTACAGCACCGACGTTATCTGATTCAAGGTTTAATGCAACACCAATTGTTCCATCCTTGAACTCAAGTAATTCACCAGCCATTACTTTCTCTAATCCGTAGATTCGAGCAATTCCATCTCCAACTTGAAGTACAGTTCCAACGTTTACAACTTGCGCTTCTTGCGTGTATTGCTCAATCTGTTGACGAATAACGCTACTAATTTCATCTGGGCGAATTTTTACCATGTGATCCTCGGTTCGATTCAATCTTTGGGATTAATTTTTCACAAATTGGTAAGCTTTTACGACTCCTTCTGGAGTTCGAAAATGAAGCTAACCGCATAGAGGGAAGACAATTCTAGTTGTCTTCAAGAGTGTTGAGTAAATAAAAATATGACCCAATCTCTTAGGAAAATTGCTAAATGGTTCTCTCTTAGAGTGAACTATTCATAAGGGCAATTTTCGCATCAATGTATTTACGTTGAAGTTTATCATCCATTTTTGAACGGATTCCTTCAATGGCTTTTTCAAAAGCTACACTAATAAGTTGTTGACGGAAAGTGTTTACAACTTTCTCTTCTTCAAGGCGAACTGTTTCTTCTTTAAGATCATCAAAACGTTGGTGAAGTTCTTCATAACGCTTTGTTTCTTCAAGACGAAGAGCTTCCATTGTTTTCTGTCCTTCGCTTTGAATCTCTTTTACTTTTTCAGCAGCAAGAGCAAGCTCAGATTTCGCAGCATCAAGTTCTAATTGTGCTTGCTTAAATCGGTCGTCTGCACTACGGAGACTGCTAAGAATTTTCTCTCGTCGAGTGTCTAGGATAGATGTTAATGTATCCTTTCCAAGCGAAAAAACGAGTGGAAGAACAACAGCGAGGTTGAGAATGTTAGTTTCAAGAAGATTCGTATTGAATCCGAATCCTTCTGCAAGTGATACCATTCGTGTGAAACCTCCAGGTAATTTGGAATTTATAAAGTAGAAAAGTGTCACACGTTTAAAGTGTGTATGCTTCATCTACAGCGTGACTCAGATTTGTTTCTTAATTTAAAGATGAAGTCTGAATCTTAAATAAACTGCCCGAATCGTATTAATTACAGATTCGGGCAGAAAAACATTTCTTTTGGAATTTCAAAAAATGAAATTAAGAAACGAATGGGTTTGCAAACATTAATGCTAATGCAACTACAAGACCGTAAATTGTTAACGCTTCCATGAATGCTAATGATAAAAGAAGTGTTCCACGGATTTTTCCTTCAGCTTCAGGCTGGCGTGCAATACCTTCTACAGCTTGACCAGCTGCAGTACCTTGACCAATACCAGGACCGATAGCTCCAAGTCCGATTGCTAAACCAGCTCCAACTACAGATGCAGCACAAATTAATGGGTTCATTGTATGTTTCCTTTTTATAAGTTGCTTATGCAATTGCAGAATACCAGGTTTCTAGGCTTTTTGAAAGTATGTTTTAATTTAATCTTTAAATTGTCTTGCTAAAATAGAATAACTTGAAAAAAATGAGTTTATTTATAAATTCTAAAGAGACCCTCAAGAAGAGAAAAATGAAAAAGACTTAGAAAGATTGTTTTGATGTCTGTTCAAGTTTATGTAAAAGATCAAGGGCGAATAAAATCATTCGCCCCATCGGTAATGCTATCCCATGTAAAACTTATATGTATGCATGGACATGCGGAAATATTGAAGAGAACAAGAAGGATTAGTGCCCTTCAAGTGCTTCTCCAATGTATGCTCCAGCAAGTGTTGCAAAAATAAGTGCTTGAATTGCACTTGTAAAAAGACCAAGGAAAATAAGCGGGATTGGAATCACAAGAGGGACTAATGATACAAGTACCGCTACTACAAGCTCATCCGCAAGAATGTTTCCAAAAAGACGGAAACTTAATGATAATGGCTTTGTGAAATCCTCAAGAACGTTAATTGGAAGAAGAATAGGCGTAGGCTCTACATACTTTCCAAAATACTCTAATCCTTTTTTCTTTAATCCTGCGTAGAAATACGCCACTGATACTAAAAGAGCAAGTGCTACTGTTGTATTAATATCGTTTGTTGGTGCCCCGAGTTCCCCATTTGGAAGTTCAAGAACTTTCCATGGGATAAGTGCACCTGACCAGTTTGAAACAAAGATGAAAAGGAAAAGTGTTCCAATAAATGGTGTCCACGTTAAGTAGTCTTCTCCAATCTGTGTTTTAGCAATGTCACGAATGTATTCTACAACGAACTCAGCTAAGTTTTGCCCTCCTTCTGGAACAGGCTTTAATTCACTTGTTGTTACAAGTGCAAATGCAATTACAAGTCCAAGTACAATCCATGAGTTGATTAATACTTGACCGTGCATTTGGAACCCACCAAGAGTCCAATAAAAATGTTGACCGATTTCCACGGCAGAAATATCGTATAAGAAATTCATCACCTTTCTCCATGCTTTGATGTCTCACACCGATATCATACCTCATTTTTTCGAAATAACCATGCTGATTCTATTTATTTCAAAAAGCAAATAAAACTTTTGTTACAAATATATTACTTACACATGTAGATAAAAGGATAAAAAATATCTATAAATTATATTTTTGTGGCTGGGGGGATTCGAACCCCCACGCAGTATAAGCTGCAGGAGATTTTAAGTCTCCAGTGTCTACCATTCCACCACAGCCACAGTCAAAGATAAAAAATTGGGCCGAACTGGATTTGAACCAGTGTAGGCAAGCCAGCGGATTTACAGTCCGCCCCCATTAACCACTCGGGCATCGACCCATTGATGCGAAACCCCACCGTTGATGGGACATGTCTTAGAGAGGACTCGAACCTCCACGCCGTAAAGCACAAACCCCTCAAGCTTGCGTGTCTACCATTCCACCACTAAGACATATTCATAGTGTACAGGAAAGACTTAAAGAGTTCAAGTCTTTCTTATACACAAATATTTGCATGAAAAAAATTCAATAGACTTCAAGTTTCGAAGTTTTTTAAATATCTACATAAAAACCAAATTAACGCTTTGAAAATTGTGGTGCTTTACGAGCTTTCTTTAATCCATACTTTTTACGCTCTTTCTTAAGAGAATTACGTGTAAGAAATCCATTAGCTTTTAATTCAGTACGATATGTCTGATCCATTAAACAAAGAGCACGAGCACATCCAAGACGGATTGCGTCGGCTTGTCCAGTAAGACCTCCACCAGTTGTTTGAATAAAAATATCACATTTGTCTTCAAGCTGGAAAAGTTGTAATGGTTTAAGGATATTCGGGTATTTCCCTTGTAAGTAGATTTGAGCATCGACTTGATTAATTTGAATCGTTCCCGTTCCCGGAGAAGCAATTCGAACTTGAGCACTTGCTCGTTTACGTCGTCCAGTGGCCGACCAAATTTGTTGCATACACAATCTCCATTGTTTTTAATAATGCACCTATTTCCTGTTCTTAAAAAACTTAAGGTAAGTTAACTTTCAGCTTCATGTGCAAGTTCAACCCCATACGTAGCTAAAGCTTTCGTAACTTCTTCAGCTGATTTTTGGCCAAAATTACGTAAAGCTAATAAGCTTGTATAAGATTCATTAGCTAAATCAGCTAAAGTTAGAATTTGCGCACGTTTTAAACAATTATATGCACGTAATGAGAGTTCTAATTGCTCAATTGCAATACTTTCAAAATAAGCCATTTGTTGGGACGGAGCATCAATTGGTGTTGTTACTTCATCAATACCAACAATTGGGCGTGGATCCTGAAGGGTTGCACGTGTAATTTCTGTTAAAATTGCACCAGCATGTTTGAATGCATTATGCGGATGTACACTTCCATTTGTTGTAATTTCAAAATGAATGTATTCTCCATGTGGTGGCCCATCATGAACAGTGAAATTTACAACCTTTACAGGCATAAAATTCCCATCAATAGGTTGGAATACGCCAGCTTTTACCTCTTCAATTTGAGGAGTATCTACTTGGCGAGGAGGGTGAAACCCAGTACCATAAGGTTGTGTTGGTTTTTTCCATACACGGTACCCAGTAGCTTGTTCAAGAATAAAAGTTAAATGAAACGGAGTTTCACCATTTACTAAAGTCGCAATTGGTTGTGTTGGGTCGACACAATGTACACCTTCAGGTAATTCCATGTCACCTGCACAAATTACACGTGGTTTATAGACTTTAAGTCCACTTGTATTCACAGTGGTTCCTTCATCCAAACTTAAATCCATTTGAGTAGAATCAATTGTAATAGTCCCTTGTGGGGCTAATACATCTGGAAATGTATTAAAAAATACAATATCTCTCAAATTTAGAAAAATTTCTACAACTGATTCGCGAATGCCAGGAATTGTTGTAAATTCTGTTCTTGTTTGGTTGAGTTTGGCCGCTGTAATTGCAACACCTGGTAAATCATTTAGTAATAAACGTCGAAATGTATTTCCAAGTGTCACACCCTGTCCTGGAGCTACAGGCCCAAGAACAAGTCGGGCATAATGCTCACGCGAGTTATTTTCTCGGAATTCAACACACTCTAACTTCGCTGAAGAGTTTGGAACAATAAAATTCATAGTGGTTGTAAATATTCGTTGATACACACGAGCATGATCTTATCAAATATGTTTTTTCTTTGTTTTAACAAAACTTAATTGTTTGCTGGAACAAAGGCATACTCGTGATTAAACACGACGTTTCTTTGGTGGTCGACATCCATTATGAGGTAAGGGAGTCACGTCACGGATTAACGTCACGCCTAAACCAAGTTGTTGAAGTGCACGAATAGCCATTTCACGTCCAGCACCTGGTCCTTTAACCATCACATCTACATATTTTAAACCATAGTCGAGTGATTTACGTGCAGCTTCTTCAGCTGCTGTTTGAGCAGCAAATGGAGTACCTTTTCGTGCTCCACGGAATCCGCATGCTCCTGCAGATGATGAAGCAATCACCATCCCAGAACGGTCACTAATTGTAACCAATGTATTATTAAACGTGGCTAAAATATGTACAACGCCACGTTGTACCTTTCGGCGGGCTTTTTTCTGTACGCCTTTACGCTGTTTAGTAGCCATAGTATAAATTTACTAATATAAAATAAAAAAGGCTCAAACTGAAGATGAACCCAAATGGTAGCCATATAAACAGGCATATGGTGGAAATACCTGATCCGGTTTGAATACAAATAAAAAAATCAATTATTGATTTTTATCTGTATTTCGCAAACGGTATGTAATACGACCTTTCGTTAAATCGTAAGGCGTTAACTCAACTGTTACACGATCTCCTAAAAGAATCTTAATTGAGTTTCTTCGGATTTTTCCGGAAATATGAGCTAGTACTTGGAAACCATTTTCAAGTTCAACTTGAAACATTGCATTGGGAAGGGACTCAATAACGGTACCTTCCATTTCAATAAGTTCGCGATCAGCCATATATTACCAAAGGTAACAGAGCACTTCACCACCAATTCCTAAAACACGTGCTTTTTTCTCCGTCATAATTCCTTGCGACGTTGAAATAATTGCAATACCCATCCCGTTTAAAACGCGTGGGAGTTCTTTATGGTTTACATACATACGAACTCCAGGAGTACTTACACGTTGAAATGTTTTTACTGAACGCTTTAACGTCACTTCAAACATTCCATTAATTTCCGGCTCTACACTGGAAAGAAAACCTTCTTGGAATAATAATTGTGCAATATTACGTGTTACTCGAGTAGCACGCAATACAACGGATGTTTTATCTGCAAGATGCGCATTACGTAAACGCGTAAGCATATCTGCAATTGTGTCATTAATCATAACATTTCCTCTACTGAGCATGTCCACACCTTTTGTGCGGTGCTATTAATTTAATTAATTGCTTTTTCTCGGAATGGCATCCCAAGTTCCTTTAAAAGAGCACGCCCTTCTTGGTCACTTGTTGATGATGTCACAATGGCAATATCCATTCCACGAATTTGATCAATAGTGTCATAACTTAATTCAGGGAACATTAACTGTTCGTCTAAACCAAGATTAAAATTTCCATGACCATCAAAACTTTTTGGGCTAATTCCTTGGAAATCGCGAATACGCGGAAGTGCAAGGTTTACAAGTCGGTCAAAAAAAGCATACATACGTTCTCCACGTAACGTTACAGAAAGCCCAATTGGCATATCTTCACGAATTTGGAACCCGGCAATAGCTTTCTTTGAACGTTTCACAACAGGTGTTTGTCCTGCTAATACTGTAAGCTCACCCGATAATGATTCGAGAAGCTTCGCATTTTGTGAAGCATCCCCAATACCTCGATTGATTACAATCTTTTCAAGGTGTGGGATTTGGTGCGTATTTTTATATTGGAATTGCTCCGTAAGTGTTGTACGCACCTTTGTTAAATACAAATTATGAAGGCGTTGAATCATAAGCGATAAAAAACTTAAAGAACCTCAGGGGCAAGGGAAACAATTTTCATAAAATCGCGTTCACGTAATTCGCGAGCGATTGGTCCGAAAACACGCGTTCCACGTGGGTTCCCTTCTTTATTAATAATTACAGCTGCATTATCATCAAAACGGATTGACATTCCGTTTTCACGTTGCACTGTGTGGGCTGTACGTACTACAACAGCACGAACAACATCAGATTTTTTTACTGGCATATTTGGTAATGCTTCCTTTACAACAGCAAGAATTACATCACCAATATTTCCATATTGCCGATTTAAAACACGGATACACATAAGTTTACGTGCACCACTATTATCGGCAACCTCAAGATAAGTTTGTGGTTGAATCATGGGAATTAAGCAATCATTTAAAGAGACATTTATTGCGGGATAAAAAAATTATTCGGCAACAAACCCCTCACGAATAAGGAATTTTGTTTTTACAGGCATTTTATAAGCTGCAATACGCATCGATGAACGAGCAATTGCTTCAGATACTCCACGCATTTCATATAAGATTTTACCTGGTTTCACCACAGCAACCCAATAATCTGGAGCTCCTTTTCCAGCTCCCATACGTGTTTCAGCTGCACGAGCTGTAATGGATTTATCTGGGAAAACACGGATCCAAAGTTTTCCACCACGTCGCGCATAACGACTCATTGAACGACGACCCGCTTCAATTTGGCGAGAAGTAATCCATCCGGGCTCAAGGGCTTGAAGAGCAAAATCACCAAACGCAATTTTGTTTCCACGCATAGCTTTACCTTTTAAACGCCCACGGTGAGGCTTACGATATTTTGTTCGTTTTGGACTTAGCATTTGTTATCCCCCTTACATACCCAGACTTTAATACCTAAAATCCCATACACTGTTTGTGCACGAGCTGTGGCATAATCAATATCTGCACGAATGGTATGTAATGGAACACGACCTTCGCGCGCCCATTCACTTCGTGCAATTTCAGCCCCATTTAAACGTCCAGCAATCTGTACTTTAATTCCTACGGCACCAGCTTTTTGAGCACTTCGAAGTGCTTGACGAATTGCTCGTCGGAATGGTGCACGCTTTTCTAATTGCATTGCAATGTTTTCTGCAACACAAACAGCATCAAGTTCAGGTTGTACCGTTTTTGTTACATATAATGCAACACTACGGTGTGCTGGAAGTTTTGCCTTTAATGCTTCACGCACTTTTACTAAGGCTTCCCCTTTTGTACCGACAAGGGCACTCGGGCGGGCTGTAAAGAATTCGATCTCAATACGATCGACTTGGCGAGAAATATTAACACGTGAAATACTCGCATTTGAAAGCTGCTGAGCAACATAATCACGGATAATAAGATCTTCCTTAACCAAGTTGGCATAATCTTTTGGTTTTGCAAACCATTGCGAACGGTGTGTTTGAGTTACACCAATTCGAAATCCAAGAGGATGAACTTTTTGACCCATAGTATTTTTCTAATTCAAAATCAACACCACGCACGTTAATTAACGGCGAGATTTTTTGTCAGTTTTTACATGACCACGAAATGTACGTGTCGGAGAAAATTCTCCTAATTTGTGACCAACCATTTGGTCTGTAACGAACACTGGAATGTGCTCACGACCATTGTGCACAGCAATTGTGTGCCCAATCATAATTGGTGTAATAGTAGATCCACGGGACCATGTCGGAATAACTGATTTTTCTCCTTTTGCATGTAACGCTTCAATCTTTTTCATAAGTTTGTGCGCTACAAAAGGACCTTTTTTTAAGAGAACGAGCCATAAGATATAAGAAGATTTATGAAACTTTTCTTCGGCGAAGAATAAGACTATCGCTATACTTTTTACGTGCACGTGTCTTACGACCAAGTGCAGGTTTCCCCCATGGTGTCATAGGTTGCGGACGACCCACTGGGCAACGTCCTTCACCACCACCATGTGGGTGATCCACTGGGTTCATTACACTTCCACGTACTGTTGGACGTTTTCCAAGCCAACGTGAACGCCCCGCTTTTCCCATAGAAAGGTTCATTACCTCACTATTACCAACTTGGCCAATAGTAGCCCAACATTGGTTGTTTAAAAGACGGACTTCCCCAGATGGAAGGCGCACGGTTACAAAATCCCCTTCTTTTGCTACAAGTTGAGCAACACCGCCCGCTGAACGAACAAGTTGCCCACCTTTTTTAGGATGCATTTCAATATTATGAATTTGCACTCCTAATGGCATTGAAGCAAGAGGAAGTGAATTCCCGATTGCATTTGGAGCTTCTGCGCTTGCAATAATTTTATCACCAACTTTTAAACCAGTTGGCTGAAGAATATAACGTTTTTCACCATCTTCATATTGCACAAGAGCAATACGAGAATTACGATTGGGGTCATATTCAATTGTTTGCACTTCAGCACTCATATCGTATTTATTACGACGGAAATCAATTTGACGGTATAAACGTTTGTGACCACCACCACGGTGACGGCAGGTAATTACACCACGGTTATTACGCCCCTTTGCACGATGCAAAGAGCGAGTTAAAGACTTTTCTGGGCGAGTCTTACTTAATTCTGTACAATCCGATACGGAACGGTGACGTGTTCCCGGAGTATATGCTTTGTAAAAACGAAGAGCCATATTAATCAAAAATAGGTAATGAGTCTCCAGATTTTAATCGGATGATGGCGCGCTTTGTTCGAGGGCGCACACCACCAAATGCCGATTTCTTTCGGGGGAGACGATGTGTGTTCACTGAAATAACCTGGACATCATAAAGGTCCTCTACAAGGGCTTTGATGTCGGTCTTTTTAAGATGTACATCCACATCAAACGTATAGCGCTCTGACTCAAGAAGCGTTGTCGATTTTTGAGTTACAATCACGCGTTTAATGAAGTCAATCATAAGCGTTAGGTTCCATCAGGAAGCAATAAAATAAGCAAGTAAAATAAGTGTTATACAACACACTATGAAAAAAACTGTTGGTATACACCAAAGTAATTACA
>JACLAA010004564.1_pt1 | contig 46337 bp, 29 predicted proteins | sample 8027891 | NCBI WGS metagenome assembly JACLAA01 (sample SAMN15724900, study PRJNA655200) | protist metagenome | isolation source: fluorescence activated cell sorting (FACS) single amplified genomes of... | place: Spain: Blaines Bay Microbial Observatory, Mediterranean Sea | collected 2016-01-19 | reverse complement strand
GAGCGTGAGTAAGGAAAGGAGAAGGAGGAGAATCAGGACGATTTTTCGAGAGAGACGATCCGATTTGAGGACGACGCTTAACGCGCTCGTATTACCACTTTGCCCCGCGTTTGCGGGAATTTTCATATACACAAACAACACATCACCATCACCATCGCATTCTTTCAGAAGCCATTTTTTCTGCTCATCGTTTTTGTGAAGGGCCGCCGTTCCAAAAGGCAAAACATTTCTCAACGTCGGACGGTAATTCCAAAAAAAGTGTATCATCACCAAGAATGTGTGTGTTGATGTGTGTGTGAAAGCGTGTGCTCGCGAGCGCGCATTTGCGCATCTTCGTTTGCGAGAGAAGACAAAAAGATTCGAGACGACAAAGAACGTACCTATTTTATTCACCCTTGCGCGTCGACTTCTTCCCAGGACGTGGTGCTGTGACTGTTCATGGCTGCGTACGAGTTTGATTTGTGTTTCGGAACGAACGTCCAATCGTCTTTCGGTTTGCCGAGGAACATTTCGCTGACTTTAATCCAATCTTCGACTTTATCCGAGGCCAACAAAGTTTCCATATCGTTTCGACCGAAATATCGTTGCGGACGTAAATGCATCTTTTGTACGCTCGCGTGCTCTAAAATACCAACCGGGACGTATCTGTGCGTGTAACTCATCCATTCGCATAGAAATGTTCTCGTCTTTTCGACGCCGATGGAATCCGAACCCCAATGTTCTAACCCGTAATTACAAAATTCCGCAAAGTACTCTAAACGCTCCGAGGAAGAGACGTCGATGTGCCTTTGCTCTTTAATCTCTTGGAACAACCACGGTTTGATAATTGCACCTCGACCAATCATGCACGTGGCGACGTTTCCAGAGTCCACGTGTGCGTTGTAATCTTCGTAGGTATACACGTCGCCATTGCCGATGAGCGGGACGACGCCGTTTGAAACAGTTTGAGCGATTTTCCCACACTCGTCGATGTATTCCCAGTCCGCCAAGCGCGAATAGCGTTGCGCGCGCGTTCGTCCGTGTAACGTCACCGCAGCGACTTTACCGAGCCAACCGGCGTTGAGGGAATCTCGAGATGTCGAAGACGGCGCCGAGCAACATCGATTGACGATATCGTGCGCGTTCCACTGTTGCTTGCGATCGTGGTAGCCCATTCGAATTTTGATCGTCAACGGAATCTTACGCAACGAGGAGCTCGCCGCGTCGATGATTTTCTCCAACTTACCGGTTTTAAGTTGCGTGAGCAAAGTTGAGCCGGCGCCTTTGGCGCAAACGCCATCGATTGGACATCCCATGTTGATGTCGATGAAGTCGCATTGGACTTCGTTTTCAATCAGTTCCTGTTGTTGTTGTTGTTGGAAGAAGAAGAATAAAAATGGTAAACAAAGTTTGTTGAAGACAACGATGATGGTGGTGTGAAATACTACTCTGCATCGATCGAGCGGTCAGACAGCACTGGGAACTCACGAGCTGTAAAATAGCCAGAGAATGCGAACACACCCCGGCGCTTCCTCCTTTGCGCCTACTAGGGCTGCGGCTGCCAAAGAAGTCCCAAGGTTTAATCATCACCCCGCTCGTTATATCGCTTAATTGTAGTACACACGCAAACAAACAACACGAAAAACAAAACAAAACAAACGCACCACGCATCGGCTGACTAAATCGGGGTACCCGCCGCATATTTGGACGCCAAACTTATTCGTCGCACTCGATTCGCACGCGTGTCTTCGCACCAGCGCCCACTCGCGTCGATCGCCGGCTAACAAGTTTGAAGCCATCGCCATCTCCGATATCGTAACGTCTGCCCCAAACTTCACGCACATGCGTCGAAACGGCGCGTGTCCAACCGTCGTTAACGGTGCCAAGACTAACTTTTTATTGAAATCGATCGCGTTCTTTTTTACCGTTTTCTCCTCGTTCTCGTTCGCGTTCGCGTCGTCGTCTTTGTTATTTCGATTTATCGCCGTAATCTTCCTCTTCTTCGCTTTCGACATGCACAGTAAATCATTCCCGACCATCTCTAAATACTTTGTCGATCTTGGCAAAAGATACGTGGACTCGCGTAATTTTTTCTGCAACCAGTCCTCCATGGCGTTGAACTCTTCGCTGCCGGTGCTCCGTCGCCACTCGAGCAACGTTTTCGACTCTTTCGCGTTATTTTCGTGTCGATCGGAAAAATAACACCGAACTCCAAACGGACATCTCACATCTTTCATCTTCTTCTCGTACGGACACTTCACGTCTTCCTCGTCCTCGTCGCCGCCGATAAAGCATCGCCCATCCGGGAGGTTCCCGCCGCCGAACCAAGAGTCTTTTCTCGCCTCTAAATACTTCTCCGCGTCGTGCGCGCGTTCGCACGACCCGGTCGATTGAAACTTGCACTCCTTCCCAACCGCCACAAAATGACACAAATCATTCCTCATCGAAAGGTATTTCTCTCTCTTTCGTTGCTTTTGCGACTTTGTGCCTTGTCGCAAGCCGTTTTTGTTGCTTTGTAATATTGTCGCCTTTCCTCCTTCTTTTCCTCCTTCTAACGGTTTCTTCGGTCCGTCGACATTCTCTTCTTCCGGGGAGGACGGGCCTCGCAAAAACTGCGTTCGAATCGGTAAGAACCCTTCTTTAACGAGTGATTCTATCCTTTTTCTTTCGAGGACATCGGAAGAGGACATCTTCTTTGCAGAGAAGAAGAGAGGAACGTCTCAATGGGAAATCCTTTGCGCCGCCGATTCTCCTCCGAATGGATGACGAGAAGAAGACAAAGAAGAAGGACAACACATGGAGAGAGAAAGAGACAAAAACATGGTATTAATAAGTCTTCTCTGCTGCGTGCTTTTTCGCGATCAGTCGTTCAATCTCTCTTTCTCTCTCGCAACAAAAGTGTGTAAGGGTAAGTGAATGAAACGTTTTTTGTGGGGGACTTTTGAGTGCACTTTTTACACAGGTGTTTTGATTACATTTTTACTCTATCGCTCTTAGTCTTCTTCTTCTTTCGATTGCTGCTGCGCCAACCACTTTTCTCTTCTCAAACGAAGCGCGAGGGAAACTTCGTCCTCTTGTTCTTGTTCTTGTTCTTCTTGTTCTTGTTCTTCTTGTTGTTCTTCGATCTCCGTAGGGTTGGCGGCGTTGGCGGTGGCGGTCATCGCGGCGGTTATGATGGACGGCGAAGCCGAGCGAGAGTGTCGGAAGGCGATTTTTTTGGTGTCTTCCCCGTGTTGATGTTGCGAAGATAAGGAAGAAGGCGGAGGAGGAGAATTCGTCGACGTCTTTTCAGCGGTTCGGTCGAATTTCGCTTCCAAAGGAGGTGAAGGTTTGTTCGAGCGCTGCTGCTGCTGCTGCTGCTGCTGGTCTTCGAGTTTTTGCATCAACTCGTTCACTTTTTGTTCCAACGCGGAGATTTTCGCGTTCGCGTTTTGATCGTTTTTCTCCATTTGCGCTTGACGACGGTTGTACTCCTTCTCGTATTGCTCCGGCGTGAGTGGCATTGGTTGTTGTTGGTGTTGTGAATCGATCGGAAACGGGAAGTAGCTACTACCGCCGTTGATGTTTGATCCCGGAGGAAGTAAACCGAGCGGCGCGACGCTCATGAACGCCATTTGCGCTTGTTGCGCGGCAGCAGCGACGGCGGCGGCGGCGGCGTGCGCCATGCGACGCGCCGATATGTCTTCTTCAGACAGCGACGATTCGTCGTTTCCCATGTTCGTCGCCGCGGCTGAGATGCCGGCTTGGTAGGACGCGTTGATTGCGGCGGTACCGGGAGTCCACCACTCGCCGCCCGGGTTGAGATTTGCCAAAGGAGAAGGCGCGATTGGTGTCGTCATGTTCGGCGGCGGCGTCGCTCTCGTTTGTTGTTGATGTTGCTGTTGTAAAAATCTCGGCGATGGTGGTGTGCGCGCGGGCGTACGCGTCGTCGACGCAGCGACGGCAGTAGCCGCCCCCGCCGGTTCCCTCGAAGAAGAAGTAGTCGTTGAAGGCGTTTGTTGTTGTTGTTGTTGCTCGCCTCCTAAACGACGCTCGAGGTGCTCTAATCGCTGCTCCCGAACGCGTTGCGCTTCTCCGTCTGCTTCTGCACCTACTGCCGCCGTTGTCGTCGAAGAAGAAGGCGCATCCGTTCCTCCTCCCCGTACTCCTCCTTCGGTCGCCGTCACCTCGACGCCTACATTCTCTCCTCTCTCCCTTCTCGCTCTCTCCTCTCTTTCCCTTCTCGCCTCTGCTGTCTGCGCGTCTAATCTCGCCTGCACTTCCGGCGCAATGTACCCCGGCTGTAATTCCGGCGGTAACCTTTGCCACCGCCCTTCCTCCCTCTCTCTCTGTCTTCTCTCCAACTCTCTCTCTTCCTCCGGCAACACCGACGCGCGACACGTTGGACACGCCTGTTGTCTCTCTAACCACGATCTCAAGCAGTGCAAATGAAACGCGTGCGAACACGGCAATTTCTTCGCGCGCATTTGTTTCGGTATCGGCGTTTGACTCCCGTCCGCGTGCGTCTGGCACGTTTTCATCTTCTCTCTGCACACGACGCACGTATCTTCGCCGCCTCGCGCTAAGTCTAAATCCTCCCCAGTCGCATCTGGAAACCTCGAATCTAAATTCGCCGTCACTCTTCTGTACCTCAAAAATGCCGCCACTCGATCTTTAAACTGTCTAAACGTCACGTACACGTCCCTCAACAAATGTATCGGCAACCCGTAATAGGCGAAGATGATGGAAAAAAACGCCACGTACACGCACAAATGCACCAAATCCGCGCACAGCTCTAAATAAAACACGAACGCGCCTTTCCCTTGCCAATTTCCATCCATCGCGCGATCCACTATCGTCACGAAATACTTCGCAAACCCGACGCACATTTTACTCGCCAAAATAACGTGCTCGAACCCGAACAAAAGCACCACCGAAGGTCCTTTCGCGACGACGCGTTCAATCGCAAACTTCACGAACGCCACGTCCACGAGTAACAAACACACCATAAAGCTCGTGATCCGAAATCTGTCGATCGCTCGCACTCTCGGTGCCGTTTCCATGTGTTCCGCTCGGTCTTTGCACAAACCGTGAAACGCCTTCAAGAACAACAAAGAGGCGAACAAGGAGACAAACCTCAAGTTGAATTCCTCTCTGAATATAGTCATCGCCAAACACGTCTCCATGACGGCTTCTCTGGTCCGTTCGTGTAATCGCTCGACTTCGCTCTCTCGCAACGCGCCCAGGAATACGGTTTTCACAACTTTCGCCAAGGTAAACGCCAACGCGAACGCGACGTTCGCCAAGGACACGACGGAAATTTTCGACGTCGAGAGATACAACATCGCGCTGAAATATTGCTCGCGAGTGAGTAAAGCGTGCGCGACGATCAAAGAGGCGATCAACACCGAGATTGTGACGTAGGAAAACGATCGCGAGAGGCCGAAGAGACGACGCATTGTTATTCGTATTGTTCAAAGTGTTATTTGTAGGAGATCGCACAAAAACCAATTAATGACGAAAATTGCTTCGAGAGACTTCTTCTTACGAGGAATTTAATTGACGAACAAAATGTACACACTACATATCACCGACGAGAACTTTACAACAGTATACAATCTTTTAGTACGAGTCAATCAGAGTACTATATATCATATATTCATTCTTCTCGGAGCGTTTTCGTTTTCAATTTCGCCTGTTTCAAACTCATCTCCACTTGGTTTAATCGGTCTTCGACGGCGAGTTTCCGCTCTCGTTCTTTCATGGATTTTCCCGTGCCGGTTGAGAATTTCGTGGCCAAGAGTTGGAGGAGATGGTCGCGTTCGGAGGAGAGGAGGGTGATGTTTTTTTCGTTTTGCGAGATGAGGAGGAGGTTATTGGCGCGGAGGTCGGCGGAGGTCGCGTATGGAGGGGCTTTGGTGGCGTCGGTTTTATTTTCGTTTTTGGCGGATCCGTTTCGTCGAGAGACGACGGGAGTTTTTGAGACCGTCAAGGCGTCTTCGGTGGCGTCGCGGAACCAGGACCAGGATGGAGATTGGAGTCGGACGGCGTCGGTTCTCGTGCCGGCGGCAATGTTTGTTGTTGTTTTTGCTGTTGAATGCGTCTCAGTAGTAGCTCTTTTCGTTTCTTCTTCTTCTTCTTTGTCTTCTTCTTCTCGTCGATCAGCGGCGAGCTGAGGATGCCTTTTCATCGGACTACTCCTAACAATTTCCGAAATCGACCTTCCAGACTGTTCGTTCATCGATACAATCTGTTCCATTCTTCCTTCCATCTCAGCCGCGGCTGTTCGTAATCGAGCGTTTTCTCTCTCCAACTTCCTCGAATTCGCCCGCATCGTCAACGCGTGCTCCCTCGCCTCGTTCTTCTTCCTCTCCGCCTCTTTCGCCATCTTTGCAAATTCCTCAATCTCTCTCTCCCGTTCTCTCAACAAAGTAATCGCCTCTCGCACGTCTAATTTCATCCTCTCTTCCTTCGCTTTCGCCTCTGCCGCTCGCTCCTCGCCTTCCGCGCGTTTCCGTCGGTCCAACGCGCACACTTTTTGCAACTCCTTCACGGACTCTTCCATCCGTTTCAGTTTCTCTCGTAACTTTTCATTCTCTCGTTCACATTTAGCCGCCTGTTCGGACTCTCTCTCGGCATCCTCCAAAGCGTCCGCGGCTCTCAACTCGCACGCTCGCAATTGCGACGCGAGAGATTCTACCAATAACGAAGAAGACGCATTCTTCTTCGACGAAGACGAGGGACTGGCTCGCATCGAGAGCATCGACGACATCGGCGTCGTCGCCCGAAAGCGACCACCAGAACGCGTCGCCGCCTTCCCGTGACTCCTCACCCTCTCGTCGTCGTCTGAATCGTCGTCGCCTTTATCATCGTACTCCAATTCATCCGCGCCAAAATCCACCCGTCTCTCTTCTCTCAAAAACTCCGGCCTCGCAAACTCCCGCGGTAACGGAAACGGCGGCGGTTTCGGGAAATGTTTTCGAACGCCTTCTTTGTCCTCGTCCTCGTCGAACGCGCTAAACGCCCCGGCCCAGGATTTTAACTTTGCTCCTCTCTTTTCTATCATCATCGCTTCTCTTTCTTCGTCTTCATCTTCGAGTCGTCGTCCGTCGTTACTATTAAACTCTTTCGCCTCCTCTCGCTGAGGATGCATCCGCTGCTCAAATTGCGCTCGATTGTGCATCATCTCTCGTCGCGTTCTCCGCGCAATTTCCAGCGCATCTTCGAACTCTTCGTCTGAATCGTCTAATTCTGAAGAGTAATACTCATACTCGTCGTCGTTTTTCGACCGTCCACCGAACAACATATCTCTTTCTTAATTCCTTATTAGGGGAATCAAAAGCGCTTAGAGGGGAATAAATCTCTCTGATGATGTTTCTCTTTTGTGTTGTGTTTAATGAAACGATGAAAGATGATGACGACGACGACGACGACGTGCGTGTATTCACGACGCTCTTCGTGAATTCTCTCTCTGCTCAGATGATTTTTGAGAGCGTTGTTCTCTCTCTCTTTCCGCGCTCGCTCGTGTAATGCAGTTTGGGGGAATTTTCTGAGCAAAAAGTTTATATAAAATGTGATGTAAAAAGCGAGACACGCGAAAGCGCGAGTAAAAGTTCGTTTGATTCGTTGAGTATGTGATGTATATGTATGTGTTTACAGAGGACTGTGAAAGAGAGCTAATGTTGAGTGCGCATGTGGTATTTTAAAGTATTAGCGTGACGATACCTCTTCTCGCAAACATGGCACTCGTACGGCCTCTCTTTCGTGTGAGTACGCATGTGGCCTTTCAATTTATCAGATTCACGAAAACGCTTCTCGCAAACATCACACTCGTACGGTTTCTCGTTCGTGTGAATACGCATGTGTCTTTGCAAATGTTGAGATTCACGAAAAGCTTTCTCGCAAACATCGCACTCGTACGGCCTCTCGTTCGTGTGAATACGCATGTGCCCTTTCAAATTACCAACCGTAGTAAAACGCTTCTCGCACACATCGCACTCGTACGGCCTCTCTTTCGTGTGCGTACGCATGTGTGTAGCCAAGAGGGATGGATATCGAAACACCTTCTCGCAAACATCGCACTCGTGCCCTCTCTTTCTCTTCGCTCCTTTCCTAACAGTTATCTCTTCTTCTTCTTCTTCTTCTTCTTCTTCTTCTTCTTCTTCTCCCTCTTCTTCTCCCTCTTCTTCTCCCTCTTCTTCTTCTTCTTTTTGTATCTGATTCGCCTCGAGATCATCATCCTCGTCAGGAATCCTCAAACACAACACCAAAGGTTCTTCTTCTTCCACTTCTTCTTCTTCTCTCCTACCCTTCACCACCAAAATCGTCCTCGCGTTCACCGCGCGTTTAGGATATGGATTCTTTCGTCTGCTCATTAGTATATACTCTTCTTGCTGCGCGTTTAAAATTATGAGTAGTAGTATGAAATCACATGTGAGATCTTTTTTTGTGCAGAAGCAAAAATTGCGTTTTTTTGTGTCAACTGTTTTGTGGGGGGAAGGTCGTCACAAATTTCAACATGAAATCTTCTCTCGTCAAAGCCTTTACGCAAACCGTCTTTTGGTCTTCGCCTCGTCCTCGAAAGACGATCCTGATCGGGATCGTCGTCGTACTCCTCTGCGTCGGATTTTCCTCCTCCTTTTCCTCCTCTTCCTCTCCGTTCCAAATTGCGATCGAAAATGGAAATTTCAACAGAAAGCTCCTCCAATACTCTCGCATGGGTGCCCCGAAAAGAAACGGTGTAAACAGCATTGGCAGCTACTACTCTTACAACGAGGACGAGGGCGTTCCGCTGAACAGTAACCCGTCGATTGGGTCGAACACCATGTCCAACATCGAAGATTTTGATGATTACGATAAGAGCGCGTATTATTCGTACGAGGAGGAGAATGACAATAATAACAACGCGGAGAGAGAGGAGGATTTGGGAGGAAGAGAAGGAGAAATGGAAACGGTGGTGGAGGAAGAGGAGGAGGAGAAGTCACCGTCTGTTTCGTCGGTTTTGGGCGGCGCGACTGCGAGGAGCGGGGAGATGGACGTATCCTCGAGTCTCCTCTCGCGCTCGCGCTCGGTTGCCGAAAACGACGACGACGACGACGGGTACGTGACCCTACGCGACGGTTCGAGGAAGCAGACAACGTTTTGGTATAAAGCGGCGAAGAAAATAGGGAAGAACGAGCACGTGAGAAGGTTTGGCCAACAGTCGGCAAAGTTTGGGATGAGAGTAGCGCGATCGAAGCCGGTGCAATCTACGGGGAGGGGATTTATGAACTCGCACAGGAAGGCGAAGGATACGTTGAAGAGGACGAAGCTGATGCGAGACGCGAGCGATAGGCAAGTAAATCAAGCGATGTTGGGGATAATGGTGGTGATTTTAGCGTGTTGGATGTTATTTGGGATGTTTGTGGTCGTCCCTGCGCGAGAAAGGAGACAAAGAGAATGGGCGGAGAAGGTTGAGTCGTGAGTTTAAAATCGTTAAACGTTTCTCATCAATATCGTTTATTACATCAAAGCGTACTATTCAGCTACTATTCAAACGCGGAAGCGACTAACGCGCAGTACATTGCCGCCGGGTGGACGTCAAACCCCGACGATGCCGTCGTCGTCGTCGTCTCCTCACCACTGTCGTTTTGGTCGAGTAGCAAGGTCCACTTCGCGGTGGCGTCCACGAACTCACCCGTCTTTTTTCCCTCTTCTTTTTTTGTCGCTTTCTCGTCGTCGTCGTCGTCTTCTCCTCCTCCTCCTCCTCCTCCTACTTTCGCCGCTTTCGCCGTCTTTGCGTTTTCTTTTCTCTCGTCGGCGAGAATCCCTTCCGCAGTTGCCGTGATTTTCTCGAGAACTCGAAGGAGCTTCTTTTTGTCCGTTTCTGCGTCTTTTTCGCTTCGAGGCGGCGTTCGTTTCCTTTTCGTGGTCCGCGCGGCGCCTTCTCCGCCGTCGTCGTCCTCCTGCTCCTGCTTCCCGTCGCCGACGCCCACACAATCTAACCTGCTCACCTCCACGACGCTTCCACACACCATCCTCGACCCGGCTTTGGCGTCTTCCACGCGTCCTACTCGCACCGTATACCGCCGCTTCTTACGCTTCTTCTTTGTCTTCGTATCTGTCCGCGAAAACGCGTCGTCGACGTCCTCCTCGTCGTCGATCGCCGTCGTCTCTTTACACACGAACTTTCTCACGAATTGTACCTCGTGAAATCGACTTCCGCTATCTCTCACGTACTCCGTTGGATTCACACTTTTAAGTTCCTCGATGTATTCTCGTTCGTTCGTCTTCTTCTTCGCGAACACATATTTGCTGCTCTTCGAAGACTCAAACACTTCCACCACGTAAAACTGTTCCCGAATCCTTTCTCGCTCTGTATCGGTCAAGCCGACCACGAAAGGACCTCCATCTTTCGCTTCGTTTCGTTTATACAAAGTGACACTCGCTCTCGTGTTGGTTTCGTTTTCCCCGTCGTCCAATCGGTTCAATTTGGAGAGCAAGTGACTGTTAAACCGCACGTACGCGGATGGCGGGAAGTTGATGGAATCGAATTGAGAAGACACTTGGTTCGTGTTGCCCTCTTTTGTTGGTTTCCAGTAGGCGATCGCGTGCACCATTTGAAGGTGGTTGTTGCGCAGAGCAGAACAAAGAAGTTTGGGGGAAAAATGAAGCAAACGCTTGAGAAAAAAAAGAGAGACGAACGCGCGTGAATATGATCACGAGGAAGAGAAAAACGCCTCGCTGCGAGGACGAGGAGGAGGAAGAGGAAGAGATGGACGACGAGGAGAAAAGAGGGAAGGTTTTGTTGTGGGATTTGCTCGTGAATGATAACGACGATGTGAGTTTGACGCATATCATTCCGAGACTGAATGGAACGGATTTGAAATTCTTGTACGAGGTGAATGGTGAGACGAGAAAGTTGATTAAGAGATCGTCTCGCGCGGATGATTTGTTAAAGGGGTTTAAAGTGAAAGAGATGTCGTCGATATCGACTTTGGAGTTTGCGTGGGAGAATAAATCGTTGTGGCCGAGTTACTTTGAAGATGAAGTATGGTTCTGCATGAATGTTGCTAAAACGAATAAACTCGAGTTGCTCAAGTGGATACGAGAGGAGAAAAAGTGTAGGTGGGATCAGAGGACGATTTATGTGGCCGCAGGACAAGGTAATCTGGAAATGGTAAAGTATTGCGTTGCAAATGAGTTTTCTATCGGTACGGGAGCGTGTGCATGTGCTGCCAGAAATGGTCATCTCGAGTGCCTCAAATACTTACACGAAGAAGCCAAAGCGCCTTGGGATTCGCTCACTGCCTCATGGGCGGCTCAAAATGGTCATCTCCACATACTCGAATATCTTGTTGAATGTAAGCATGAATTTAAACTTGACATATTGGCGTGTCAGTATGCGGCCATGAACGGCCACTTGGACTGTTTGAAGTACTTGCACGAAACCGCCAAAGCGCCGTGGGACTATCAGGCCGTACGAGAAACACACCGGCACAAACACACCGAGTGTTTACAATACCTCCTGGACAATAACTGTCCATTACCAGATGGTTGGCGATACGAGCACGGAGAGTTACACGTGCTCGTAGAATCAGAATCAGAATCAAGTTCCGAATCAGAACCAGAATCAAGTTCCGAATCATTAACATAACACTTGTCCAACCGGCGGTCTCCGTCCCCGTTTCCCGGAAAGAGCGTTTATAGTTTAGTCTTCGACGAGAAAACGCAAACGCATACGCGCGTTCAATCATCATCATCATAATCATAATCATCCTCGCGAATTTCGAAAAGGAAGAGCGAATACTTCGGGCATTTCGCGCGCATAGATATAGATATACACATACGTACGTGTTCACTACATAAGGAATGGACGAAGTTAAACTCCTCCGAGTCACATTTTCGCCTTCTTTTCGCCTTCTTTTCGCTTCACTTAAAACGCTCTCGTCGCGACGAAAACACTCTCACAAAGTCCGACGATGCTGTTTTCACTCAACGCCATTCCCGTCGGCGTTGGAATATCGCCCGAATCGTCGCCCGTGCGCGTCTTTCCTGGTGGGAGAAAGCGCGCATTCAAAGCAACCAAGCGTTCTTCTTCGTCTTCGTCTCGTTTCCGTGCCGTCAACGACCCCTCGGGGAACACGTCGACGCTTCATTCTTTCTCGAACAAAAATGGCACGAGAAGCACGGTCAGAACTCCAAATGCTACGAAAGCGAGAGGAAGAGGTAGCGCTCATCGTGTTGTTTCTGTTTTCGCCGGCGGGGTAAAGTGCTGTTCGTCGAAATCGTCCTCGTCGACGTCCGATGATGGTGACGAGGAGGAAAAGGAGGAAAAGGAGGAAAAAGCGGAGAAAATGGAAAAAGGCAGCGCTGGGAACACAAATGAACAGAAACCAAATGTGCCTTTACCATCGCCGCAGAGAATGAATAACGGTAACAAGAACCCGCAACCACCGAGATCGGTGATGTTAGTCAACCGGGCGACGAAGATTGTTGGCACCTACGCGTTGGTTTCGTTTCTGGCGTACGCGTACGAGGCGGCGTTTGGGAGTTTCGCGGGGAATCCGAGCGCGACCAACGCGATGAAAGAGAGAAGAGCGAGAGTGTTGCAAGTTTCGTATTCGAAGTTTTTGAGGGACGCGAGGAAGAATGAGATTGGGACGGTTACCGTCGCCGGGGACCGGTTGACGTGGAAACCGAGGAAACCGACCGTGATTGAAACCGGCGGCGGTTCTAGCGAAGGAAAACAACAACGACGAGGAGGAGGGGAAAGGACGACGACGCTGAGCAAAAACGACGGGTCGAAATCTTTCGAGATTCACTACGCGACCAGAAAGCCCGCGGATGCGCAAACTCCGTATTCGCAGTTGGAAAAGAACGACGTCGAGCTCTTCTCCGTGGACGCCGACGGCGATAAGAATGCGTTTGATTTCCCGTTTTTAGTCTTCGCGTCGATCGTTTTGTTCTTTTGGTTGAGGAACTTTCGCGAGAACTCGATGATGATGGGATCTGGGGGCGGTATGCCCGGTGGAAGAGGAGGGATGCCGGGTGGCGGCATGCCCGGTGGGATTCCAGGCGCCGGAAGGCAAGTCGGCGGCAGGTCGTTCAACGGCCGAGGTCGCAACGATCCGAATTTCACGCCGCCGCCGTCGACGACGTTCGAGGACGTCGCCGGCGTCGACGAAGCAAAAGAAGAGCTCTCTGAAATCGTAGACATTTTGAAAAATCCGGAGCGTTACTCTAAGCTTGGAGCCAGACCGCCGTGTGGCGTACTTTTGTGCGGCTCGCCGGGAACGGGGAAAACTCTGTTAGCGCGAGCGGTGGCCGGCGAAGCCGGCGTGCCTTTCATTTCAGTCGCCGCGAGCGAATTCGTGGAGTTGTACGTGGGTATGGGCGCGTCTCGAGTGCGCGACGTGTTTGCTCGAGCTCGCGCGCAAGCGCCGGCGATCGTTTTCATCGACGAAATCGACGCCGTCGCGAAAGGTCGCTCGGATGGGAAAATGAGAGGTATGGGCAACGACGAACGCGAACAGACGTTGAATCAACTGCTGACGGAATTAGACGGATTCGATGCCGATGCGAGCCGATTGGTGATATGCATAGGCGCGACGAATCGGCCGGATACGTTAGACGCGGCGTTACGACGCCCCGGTCGGTTCGATCGAATCGTCCAAGTGGACAAACCAGACGTCCAAGGAAGACGCGAAATTTTGGACGTCCACGTCCAAACGAGAGGATTGCCGTTGGAGAACAACGCGCAAGATGGAAAGAAACACTTGTTAGACGAAATCGCGACGATGACGAGCGGCTTTACCGGTGCTGATTTGGAAAATCTAGTGAACGAAGCCGCGTTACTCGCCGGGCGCGAAAACAAAACCACCGTCGGTAAAGAGGAGTTTGAAAAAGCAGTCTTAAGAACAGTCGCCGGCGTGGAAAAGAAACGCTCGCTGTTAGGACCGAGAGAGAAATTCAACGTCTCCGCGCACGAAGTTGGACACGCGATCGTTTCGCAAGCCGTCGGAACGTTGCTTCCCGGATCGACCAAACCGGAGCAGATTTCCATCGTCGCCAGGTCTGGAGGTGCGTTAGGTTTCACGTACACGCCACCAAACACGGACGAACCGGAGCGGAAATTAATGTTCGCGGATGAACTTCGCGGACAAATAGCCACGTTTATGGGTGGCCGCGCGGCTGAAATGATTGCGTGTAAACGCGTGAGTACAGGAGCCTCGGACGATATTCAACGCGCGACGACGTTAGCGTATAAAGGTTTCGCCGAGTGGGGTTTGTCCGCCTCTGTCGGTCCGATATCTATACCGACTTTATCTTCCGGCGGCAATCCGGAAGATTGGTCGTTTAGCGATCGCGCGAAAGAGTCCGGTCACGACGTCGAAGGTGAAGTGACTGGATTACTAAACGCGGCGCTCGTTGTGGCGTGCGAAACATTACAACTAAACGAAGCGTTGTTGCTCGAAGCTTCGGAGGTTTTAGCGAAAGAGGAAAGAGTCCAAGGCGACGCTTTGAGAGTGTATTTAGATCGCGCGAAAGCGCCTGCCAGTCTCGCGAAATTTTTAGAAGGGAAGTACGATATCCCGACGCGCGAGGATTTCAGACGGTTGAACGCGATGCCTTTACCGGAATTTGAAGTCGCGAGAGCTTTAAGCGATAACGGCGGCAACAACACCTGTAGCAATAGTAGTAACGACACGAACAAAGTCGCCCCGAGATGAGAGAGAAATAGTATCGCCGCGCGAAGACATACGTACTAGTAGTATAAGAATAAACATTTAAGTCAAACGAGTTGCCTAAAATCGATCTAACTAACTAACTAACTAACTACTGTACTACGAACTCGAAAACGTCGCTTTTAAGCTTTTTTTGTTGACTTTTCCCATCGCATTTCTCGGGATAGAGTCTACCACGTACGTTTTCGTGATCCATCGCTCACTCGTCAAGTTTTCTCTCGTCCACGCTTTCACCTCGTCGTCGAAAGACTTGTCGCTGAAATTCTCCAAAGATTTATACTCATCCGTAGGCGCAACAATCGCCACGGCGCGTTCACCGTAGTTTTCATCCGCCTCGCCGAACACTGCGATTTCTTTCAGAGACGTTTTGCCTAAACCTTCCAGAACTCTCGCTTCGATTTCCAACGCGGAAACTTTCTCGCCGCCGACTTTGAGGACGTCCACCGAAGCCCGACCGACGATGCACCAGTCTTTCTTATCGGCGGAAACTGAAACGACGTCGCCGGTTTTAAAGTACCCGTCGCTCGTAAACGCCTCTTCAGTCGCTTTTGTATTGTTCCAGTACTCTTTGAAAATCCCGGGACCTTTGACGAGTAACTCGTTCGTCGCGTCGTCTAGAATTTTACACTCCGAGTTTGCTAACGGTTCGCCGACCGATCCCGGCGCGCGACTGGAGAAATCCAATTTTTGCGAAAGTGCCATGCCAATTTCCGTCATCCCGTATCGTTCCAACAAAGGCGATTGGTTTCCAGTCAACCTGTTCCACTGATCTAAGATGGAAGGAGGGCACGCCGCGGAGCCGGATACGCACAAGCGAAGCGCTTTCGCTTCCTCCGCGCACTCCGATCGAGTCGATACTTTTTCCTTCCTCTCAACGGACTTTCCGTCTTCTTCTTCTTCTTTCTCTCTCCTCCTCCTATCCGCGTTATCATACACGTCCAACTGTCGCAACGCCATCGCGTACATGGTTGGTACGCCGTAAAACATCGTGATTTGTGGCCCAGAGTTTCGCATTCGTCGCCAAAAATATCTCGGATCGAACTTGAACGAATCCGTAAACTCCACCGTCGTGCCGCTCGCGTGCGAAGCCAAAACGCCATTCACTAACCCGTGCACGTGGTGTAAAGGCAAACAGTGCAACAAACGATCCTTCTTGGAAATCTCCCACGCGTCGCTCAACGTTTTCGCTTGCGAATACAAACTTTGCCTGGTGTGTAAAACACCTTTCGGTTGACCGGTCGTTCCGGACGTGTATAAAATCAACGCGCCTACGCTTTCATCACTCTTTTGACGAACGTCTTCCAACCAATCCTTTTGAAAGTCGCACGGCTTCAGTGCCCACTTTGGAATCTTATGCACTCTCCTAATCTTCGCCTCGCCGCACGTAAACTCTTCCTCTTTCACATCTCCACTTCGCCTAAAAAACTCGTCGTTCCTCCTCGGCGGCACTAAACACGTCTTCATCCCGCTATCCCGAGCGACGTGCGCTCGATCCGCCTCGTCCCCGAACGCCGACACCGGCACCGCCACAGCTCCTCTCATCCATATCGCGTACACCGACGCCACAAATTCCGCGTTTGGTGCGCAATATATACCAACTCTATCTCCAATTCCAACGTCTCGTAAAACCTTCGATCTGGCGAGCGTGTGCGAAAAATTGAACAGTTTCGCATACGTGACGGCGTCTAAAGGGCCTTTGGAGTGAATGCCAGAAGCAATCGCCGGTCGGTTTGGATTCGCAAGTGCGGTTTGACACAGGAGTGAGAGAATATCTTTATCGTCGTCCGCAGTCGTCGTCGTGGTCGTAAACGTACTACAAACGCTCGTTTGACTCCTTTTCCTCCTCCTCCTCCTTTCGTTATGACTCCCCCATCTGTCGCCATCTTTGCCGCTGCTTGTCGTCGTACTCCTCACGCTCGTCGTCGTCAAAAGTACCCCGCCTCTTTCTCCTCCTCCTTTGAGAGTTCCCGAGATTGATTTGGCGACCAATCGTCGCGCCAACGACAAGGCCGATTGTGATGAAGATGGTTGCATTTTTATCTCTCTGTCTTGTCAACCAATTTGTTTTGTGGGGAAAACAGATGAGACAAAGAGGAAGGCAAAAGCTCGAACAAAGCAGAGCGCGGCTCAAAAGCACCAACCAGAAACGCTCTCGCTCTCGTACTCTCTCTTTCTGTTGTTGTTTTCAAAGCAGACCTCTCTCTTCAACCTCTCTCCTGTTTGTTTTGTGTGGGGGAAAACAACAGAGCAGACACACAATAAAGAGGAAGCGAAAAAGCTCGTAAAGCAGAGGAGTCAAAAAGAGCAGAGAAACTGCTCTGAAATCTCTCTTTTCTCTCGCTCTGTTGTTTTCAGCAACGCAGACCTCTCTTTTCGGTGGTTTTTCAGAACTTATTGACGAGAGATTATTCCATCGTATGAGAGATCTCCTCAACCAGTCTCAAAGGACTGCTTTGTATTTCCCCACTATTAATATAAACACAAACACTTACGAATAAGATGGCGTTCACGAAAGCCTTTTACGAGCAAGCGTTCGAGCGCAACTTGAAAGCGCAAACGTCGAGTGAACCTGTTATGCCTACGATGCAGATGACGCGGACGCAAAGAGCGACCGCGCAGTTCACCGCGCACAGTAAGAAAGAAGTGGTAAGTACACACGAGTAGTTTTTGAAAAAATCCAAATGTGATTGATGTTGCGCGGAACGTGTACACGCGCGATCACGTGCGATGTGAAAAGAGATTAGGACGAGATGTATACGTTTTGACGACACGTGTATTCTTGAACGTGAAATCGTCGATCGAATTGAGAAAGAAATGTCGCGGCGCTCTCACTTCCTCTCGCTTTCCTCATCATCAAAAGCGCGATGAGATTATTGAGAAAACACCGACGTTTCAGGGCCGCCAAAAGATGATTAAATGTTTACTCTCTTCTCTAAAAGATCTCGCGTTGGAAAGAGATCGAACGAAAGAGAGAGCGATCGACGTCTCTTTTCCTCCCGCGTCGTCCTCTTTCGTTCTCCCTCGTTGGGATTTCCGAGGAGAACGAGAGATCGCCGGCGAGAAGAAGAACATCATCATCAACAACAAAGCGATCGGATCTCTTTTTTTTCTTTTTTTTTCTCTCTGACTGCTTGAACGTTTTTGACTCAATTTTTCTCTCTCTCAATAACAAACATGTAAATATAAACAGGATCCGCTGGGTTTCTTCAAAGATTTAGCGGCTGGCGGCGTCTCCGGTTCGATCGCGAAAACCGCAACGGCACCGATCGAACGCGTCAAGCTTTTGATCCAAACGCAAGACGCGAACCCGAGAATCATTTCCGGGGAAATCCCGAGGTACACGGGTATCGTGAATTGCTTCACGAGAGTCTCCGCGGAGCAAGGCGTGGGGTCGTTTTGGAGAGGGAACACGGCCAATATTGTCCGTTATTTCCCGACGCAAGCGTTTAACTTTGCGTTCAAGGATACGATTAAGGCTTTGTTTCCGTCGTATTCGCCGAAGGAGGCGTTCTGGTCGTTTTTCGCGGTCAACATGGCGTCTGGCGGTTTGGCCGGCGCGGGGTCTTTGTTGATTGTGTACCCGCTTGATTTCGCTCGTACGCGTTTGGCCGCCGATGTTGGCACGAACAAGGATCGTGAGTTCACTGGTTTGGTCGATTGCATTGGCAAAACTGCCAAGGCTGGCGGTGTTGGTGCTTTATACAAGGGCTTTGGCGTTTCCGTCCAAGGTATCGTCGTGTACAGAGGTTCGTACTTTGGTCTCTACGATACCGGGAAGGGTGCCTTGTTGACCAGGGATTCTTCCATGATTGCGAAGTTCGTCGTCGCGCAAGTCGCCACGAACGCCGCGGGTGTCTTGTCCTATCCGTTTGATACCGTTCGTAGACGTTTGATGATGACCTCCGGTAAGAAGGGCAACGCCGCCGGTCCGACGTACACTGGCACCTTGGATGCGTTTGTTAAGATTTACCAAGCCGAAGGCGCGGGCGCGTTCTTCAAGGGTGCGTTCTCTAACATCTTGAGAGGTGTCGGTGGTGCGATGGTTTTGGTCATGTACGACGAAATCAAAGCCATCATCAACCCGAACTAAAAAGAGTATTATTTTAACAACAACAACGACGACTACTACTACCACCAACTTGCTATAATTAGAACGGAGAGAGAAAGAGAGAGAGAGAGAGACAAATAAATAATGTAATAAATCCTGTGTTGTTGTCTTTCATTATAAATTGTTCTTTACATGCGCGCGTGTCTCCCCTATTTATCGCTACTACTATCTTTTTCCTTTAAAAAACTATCATCACACATTTAAGGCCCGAACACCATTTCCATCGCGACATCCTCACCGTCTCTGGTTTTCAAATTATCCGCGAAAGCGCTCGTCTCGTTTTGCGTAAAACTATCGTTCGACAAATAAGCCACGTCCGTGATATACGACGGTACGGATGCGAGGCCTAAATCGAGAACGAGTTTCCAGGTCACTTCGTGCATTTTCGTTCGTCCTGGTTCCATTGTAGCTTTCGTTACAATCCCGCACGCGTAGTTGCTCGCGGAAACGGTTTTACCTTTTGGCATGCGCACTCTCACGAATCGCTCGTTTAAATCAAATCGTTCGGTAATGCTTCCCGAATCTTTGTTCGTCGCACCGAGGACGAACAAGATGTCTGTTCTCGAAACGAGCTTTTCCGAACACGCTCTGTGGACGTCCAGTCGAGAGTTTATGTCTTTATTCTTCTCGGGCTCAGCGGCGTCGGCGTCGACGTCTTGTAGCTCCTCCTCAATCGGTGACGGAGTGTTTCGCGATACAAGTTTGGTTCTTTCGTCGTCTAATTTTTCATAGGTACCGTCTTCGTCATCACCACCACCAAAGCCTGTTCCCCCGAAATCGTCGTCGTCGCCGTCTAAAATTCTATTCGTGTTCTCAAATTTTTCTTCCTCCTCTTTGTCATTTTGATACAGATGATCGTACTCGTTTGCCGTTGGCGGTGGTAACGGCGTTTTATCAACAAACGGAGCGGGATGGCTATCGCTTTGAGTACGAACAACAAATCCGGTATCTTCGCTACTTCTTTGACTTCTGAAATCGTAACTCGTCGCGCTCGTCCGGGCGGCCACTTTCTTCGCGCTCAACAACGAATCATACTCCTCCGTCGTCCGTTCTAAAGTTCCAATCGTCTCTAAAACCGCCTTCTCGAATAAAATTTCTTCGCATTTCGCCACTTCTTCGTCGCCATTCGCGCCCGTGCCTTTCTGCCACAAAAACACGCATCTTTGTGGATGCTCGATGCATTCAAACGCTACCGTCGGAAATGTGTTCCTCATTCTTCTCACTGCGAGGCCCCTTGCACCGATAAAAAACGACAGCGCTTCTGCAGCGTAAACGACGGCAAGTTTTCTCTCTACGTTATTGTTACCTCTGCGACCGACGAGCTTCACGCTCGACCTTTCGCATTCCCCGGGTTGACTCGTCGCCGGGTCAAACTCGAGAAACTCAACCGCGTCGAAATCTCGCGTAAAAACACCACCACCAGACACCTCCGCTCGAATCAAACGTCGTCTCTCTTCTTCGCGAACGACGTCTACTCCTCCCGCTACTACCAGGTTTTCCGAAAGCGATAAGAGCGGACCGGGACCGTCTCGTTTCCTCTTCGTACCGTATCCGCTTCCGTCCTCGCTCCCACCAACGTTCCCGCCAATCGCGTACCCTTCCGGAGCGCTCTTCATCGTCTTCTTCTTCGTCTGAATCGTCTTCGCCTCCTCCTCCTCTTTTTTCTTAAACACCTCCTCCACGGTCCTCGGGAGCCCTTTCAACGCTTCCGGTCTGTTCGGCGCATCGAACGCTCTCGCGTAAATATTTTCCCCTTCAAACTGAATCCCACTTTGGATTTTCCTCTCGAACGCTCGAAACCGTTGCGCTCTCGTCGTCGTTCTCGGGAGTTGCACGAACGCGGCCGCGCACCCGTGCACGTCCACTTCGTCTAAAATTTTAATGACGCATTGATTCGTCTCTTCTTTTACTCCTGTTTCTTCGTCTTCGTCGTCGTCTTGGACGAGAAAACGCACCAGTGACAAGACTTCCCCCGGGGAGACTTTTCGCGGGTACCCGAACACGAGGAGTTGTCTCTCGCGCAAGGAAAGAAGAGGAGATTTGTTTTGGTAATTCGAGGAGGAAGGGAACGTCATGTGTACGAGACCACGTCTCTCGCGAACGACAAAACGACGAGAAAAGAAGAGACGTAAATGCGTTTGTGAATGTAAAAAACTGGCGAATTGAAAAGCGTTACTCTCTGCTGGATTGAGCACAACTTTCGCAAGCGAAAGCGCGCTTGACACGCGACTACTGGTCCGGTACCAAACCGCCCCAAAAAAGATGCACGAGGAAAGGAAACCTCCCCACGGGTGAGCTGATGATGCAAAGCGCGAGAAATTCTGTTGTAACGCGGAGAATACACCTAATTGATGACTACGACTACTCTTACGCTACTAAGTGCACGTGATCGACGACCCAAGCGCAACACACGTCGATCTCACCTAATGTCAATTTTGGTGTTCAGAAAGAAAAGGAAACCAACCTTTCTTTTTATCTTTAATCATGCCGTACACGCCGTCGGTTTTTTCTTCCTCTTTTTCGCCGACTTCGCCGGCGACGTTAAAGTCGAAGGGGTCTTCGTCGTTCGAACTTTTAAAAGGCGCTATTTGAGTCTCGAGGACGGTTGCGAGTCCGTCCAGGTAGTTTCCGATGCCCCGCAAGTTTACCGGCGTGGTGACGGAATCGAGCGTCTGCGAGGCGGTCTCCTCTAATAAATAACCGCACTCGATTTTGTTCAGCCTATTGATGGCGGCTTTCATCGCGCAAAATCCAAGGACCGGGACTTTGACTTCCACCGCGCACGTTTCCTCGTTCGTGGAAGGATCGACGGAGCAATCCTCTTTATGGAGTAAAGTATCCTCGCACTCGTGTAAGTTCTCAAACGCAGGGGTGGACGTACATTTCGATGGGTCGAATGGGGGAGTCGGCGACATGGGCGGCGACGGCAACGGCGGCGAAGGCGGAGGGTGTTCGTTGAGAGTGGACCACATTCCCGGCGGACCTTCGAATTGTTGGCAGTGCGGGCAGCCGTATTTAATCAACCACGCGTCCGCACCGGTAAACATGTCCCAAGAGGCGTGGTTGGTTTGGTTCTCGCTGACTACTGAAGAACCCATCGTCGATGCCGTTGTTTTCGTTTTCGTCGTCGGCGTCGTCGATAACGGCAAATTCATCATCACCCACCCTCGAATGTCTTTATCGAACGCCTTGGCGTTTTTGAACATGCGGTGCGACGATTGAACGTTTTCAACGTTCCATTTGCTAATATCGCCGTTGAAAGACACCGCGTTTCGAAACATGTTATCCATTCGAGTCACCGAACTGACGTCCCAATTGCTAATACCGACGTCTTTGAACGATTCTCGATTCTCAAACGCGGACGACATGTCCGTCACTTGGGACACGTCCCACAAGTGAATGGCGCCGTGCGACCCTTTCTCGCAATTCCCTCCGGGCGCTAAACGCAAACACTCTTCTATGCACTCTAAAAACTCCTCCTGTTTCACGCACGCCGTGCACGAACACTCGTTCGGGACGCTCGAATCGTTCGGACATGAAAACTTCTTGTACCAATCCGTCGCGTTTTTAAACATATTCGCGCTGTTCGCCACTTTCCCGGTATCCCACCCTAAAATGTTCTTGTTAAAACTCACCGCGAATTGAAACATGCCGTGCATGTTCGTCACCGAACTCGTGTCCCACCGGTCAATTTTTCTCGTAAACTTTGTCGCGTTATAAAACATTCCGCTCATATCTTGCACGTTCCCGGTTTGCCATTCTCTCACGTCGCCGTTAAACTCATGGCAGTTGAAAAACATCCAGTGCATAGAAGTCACTCCGCTCGTATCCCACCCGCTCAACGACTCCGCGGGGTTAAACTCCCAGCGATTTTCGAACGCTTTATCCATGTTCGTCACTAAACTCACGTTCCATTCCGAAATCGAAGCACCGTGAGTGCTTCTCGATCCGTAATCGATGCATCGACCGTCCTTCGGCGCTTCGCTCAGGCACGATCCAACCGCCGCGTAAAACGTAAAATCAGTCAGTGGTTTTCTTTGCTCTACAAACGTTGGAATCAGTTCCACGGAATACGGCACGTAACTGTTCGCGCTCGCGCTCAAACCGCTCGAACTGCTTCCGAGCATTGAAAGCGCTCTCGTTTTCGTCGTCGCAGTATTATCATTCGTCAGAACAACCCCGAGCGCGCTCGCAACGCTGAGGACGAACAACAGGAGGAAAAAGGTTGAGATTTTCCCCAAAACCTTTCTGTTGTTCTTGTCGTCCTCATCACAATCAAGCGACGACGACCCATGTTCAACCGTTTGTGTCCTCGTCGTCGTCGTTTTGAACAATAGCTGTTCGCGCTCGCCATCGCGATGACGACGAGGATGACGCGATGTCGATGCTGCTGCCGACATTAGAATCAGAATTAGAGAAAATTTATGCCGCGGATTCGTTAAAGAAAGAAAAGTCTGAGATTTGCGCTTTCGCCGCGTGAAGGGAGGAATACGTTAAACGTACGCGAGAGAGTTTCGTATTCGGTACGACATGAACAGTGTATAAATAATAATAACAATCCTCCTCTATTTCTCTCTCTCTCTCTCTCTCTAAACGTAATATGTGTATATATAAACTAATAATATCTCAAACTAAAAATAACACTTTCCCGCTCTTTCACTCTTGTAGTACATTTTTCTTTTACGCGTTACGCGCCTTCCATGCTCGCCTCGTCCGCGATTTCAGCCGCGATGTCGTCGATGGAAATTTCGGAAATCACGGATGATGCTGTTGGTTTCTTCGCTTGGGTTGGCTTCTTCGTCGCGGAGGCGACTTTAGGAGTCGTAGCGGTGGGAAGATCCGGGATTGCGATACCTCTCGCTAACTTTTCCGCTTGTAAGTTCTTTTCGAGTTCTTCGCGGCCCATCGAAGCTTCGATGGAGTCTAATCGTTTTTCGAGGTTCTTCGCTTCTTCGTTGATTGGAGTCATTTTGATGTTGTTGTTTGATTGCTGTTGTTTGAGTTGTTGTTTTGGTTGTTGTTGCTGCTGCTTTTGCTGCTGCTGCTGCTTTTGCTGTTGCTGCCTGACGTCGTTCATCACTTTCGTCGCCGCGTTCACTTGGTCCGCTGCGATTTTGCTTTGCACGTTGGCTTTTTTGACATCCGCGGCGTTTTTCGCATCTTGCACTTTCTTCTCCGCGGCGGCAACTTTAGTTTCGGCAGCTTTCTTCGCTTCTTCCGCATTCTTCTTTTCCGCGAGCTCTTGCTCGGGTGTTTTACGCTCGGTGGCGACTAAGCGCATCATGCCGTCCGGTTTCTTTTCGTAGACGCCGTCTGGTCGAACCGGCGCCGCCTTGGCAGTCACGACGGTTGGCGTTTTGGTAGCAGCAGCAGCAGCAGGCTTGACAGTCGTCGCGGCCGCGACCACAACAGGTTTCGCTTGTTGTTGTTGCGCAGCAGATGGCTTAGATACCGCAGCTGGCTTGGCTTGCGCGACAGCCGCCGGTTTGGCGACTTGCGCGACAGCCGCCGGTTTGGCGACTTGCGCGACAGGCGTCGGTTTCGGCACCTTCACGTTCTTCAACGTGCTACTGTGCGCGCGATGGTGCTTCATGGCCAGCTTGGCCGCTTTTCTCGCCGACTTTGTCGGTTTCATCGGCAATTCGCCCAAATACGCCGCATCGCACGCGTCGACGTACGTGTCCGGATCGTCCTCCTTGGCGCACGTGTGGAACAATTCATCCATGAAGAAGTGTCCATCTCCAGAGTCTAAGTGGTAATCGTGCCAGATCGATTGTGCTTGACCGTTCAAAGTGGTCATGTACACACCCATCGGCGATTTCGGCACTTGCAAGTACGAACCGACACCCTTGGCGGCACCGTCGGCGGACGCCACGCACTGCGCCTTTGCGGACGCGTCGTAATCCCACTCCACAAAGGTGGTTTCGAGCCCACCCGGTCCTTCGTAACACGTCGGCGTTTCATCCTCGGAGGAGACTTCGCCGTTCGTATCGAACGTATCAAAGCCAACGTAGGCGTCTTGTTGCATGGCCAACATTGGGCCGGTGCACAAGTCGCCGACGCACACGGCGGTGACGAACTCGTCCAAACGTACCGAAGTGCCGAGTTGCAAGGATCCGACGACGGAGGACGTGATATCTTCCGGATCGGCTTGAATCGTAGATCCTAAGAACTCTACCGCGGCGGTATTGTTGGAAACCTTAATTTTGTAGCGCACGTCACCCTTGACGTGGAAGTTGATTTCACCCGGCACGTCTGCTTTGAAGTAATACGGCATGCGAAACCTCGCCGCTAAGTTGGTCTTCATGTACACGCCCGGCACGCCCAAGGAGATCATCTCTTCTTTGTTAATCACCGGTGGTCCAGTATCCGTCAAATCGAATAAATCGCCGTGTTTGAACATGGTGTTTGCGGCTTTGAAGGACGCTTTGAAGTTGATAGACGTCGCCAATTCAGCTTCGTAATCGACGTTTCTCGTGTTCTTCAACGCGTTCGTAAAGGACATTCTCGCAGATTCCATGGCTTCGTTGTAATTATCCACGTTCAAAAGAGATCTGGAGGAGTGTTTCTTCTCAGCCTCGGATTCTTTCTTCTGGGTGAACGCTTTGTCTTGCAACGGGTCCTTTTGAAACTGCGCGCGCAAGTTGTTGATCTTCAACATGATGCGTTCCTCGACCAACGAAGCGTGGTCAACGGAACCGCCCATGTTCGCTTCGCGTTGGATAATATCCGCCGCACCTCTCAAATCTACGGTTGGAATTTGCGTCGTCGTTCTCAAGTACGTCTTTGGCTTCGTTTTCTCTTCTAAACTGCTGCTCAACAAACTTCGTCCGACCACCGTCTTCTTCTTCGCGGCGCCTGCCAAACCTTCCTCGGTAAACGCTTTAATCTTTTCGATAGAATCTTTCGATTGCGACGCTTCATTTTTACCCATTCTAGACGATCTTCCCATTTGGTTGTTGTTCCCGCACGTCGCGTCGTTGACTTGCGCCAACGATTTGGTTATGATTGGTTTGAAGTACGTCCGGTACGTGTCCACGATACCTCGCGCGACTTCCATCGGAATCTCAAACTTATTCATCGTGATACACGAAACGAATTCCGGGGACAACAATTGCGCTCGGAACATCGACGGGCGATACTCAGAAGCGTGCAACTTTTGCGGCCATTCCATTTCGAATTGACCGGACATTTCGTGGTGCGGGAACGTATCCACCGGGACAGAGAAGCACGTTTCTCTGCCGCCCAAGGTGGCAATCAACGCTTGCTCGCCCAACTGGTGCACTGAGCGACCCAACGGGGCAATCTCGTGACCTTTGCTGTTCTTGTCCGCGCCCCCAGGCTCGCCTCGCAACAGTTTGCGAATAGAGTCTCTGAACACGTGTTCGTTATCCGGATCGAAAATGTCCAACATTTCTTCAGCGCCGATTAATGACGGAGAAGAAGATGAAGAAGTGTGAGCAGTACCACCCAACGAGGCCGTAGCAGATGCTGCGAATCTCGAGTTGAACGCTTCCGCTAAAACGTTCGGATCGGTCGGGAACATTCTAGACATCGTAAAGTTCGCGACGGCGTCAATCTTCGCCGGCAATTCCGTGCACAAGTTTTCCAACGACTGCGCCAAGTGCGCCGACGGTGTCTGGTCCACTTGACACTGAATTTTGTGCAACGCGGATTGCATGGAACAATACCCCAACACCGGGACTTTCACGTCTTCGCACTTCTCCTCGCCTAATTGAGGCGTCGCCTTGGCGTCGTCGTTGTTGTTATTGTTGTTGTTATTTTCGCTCACTTTACTCGTGCACTTCTTCACAACAACTTCGTCCGTGCACGAATCTTCGTTAAACGCTTCGCTCGCGCACAACGGCGGTGGCATCGGATGCGGTGGCGGCGGTGGTGACGGCACGTCCGGACTCATCGGCGGCGGCGCTGGACTCGGCGGAGGAGGAGGATTCGGCATCTGCGGCGGAAACGGATACGCCGGAGGCGGCGGAGATCCCCAAAACTCGCATATGTACTTCGCGTTGCTGTGACAGTAATACCCGTTCCCGATGTGTTCCCAGTGCCAGTTGTCTTTTTGCTTCTTCCCGAGAGAGGCCATGGCGACTCGAGCGCGCGCCAGTTTCGAAGGCTGAAAATTTTGCTCCTTTCTCTCAGTTAAAACCGCGGCCTCATCACCGAGCTGATGATGTAATCTCGCGGGAGAAGAAGACGAAGACCCCGCCGACAAGCCGGCGACGCACATCGCACCAACCACTGCGATCGCGACGTATTTCTTCCTCGTCGTTCTGGTTTTCTCCGATGTTCTCACATCCGATGCGATCATAACTTCGTGTTCGTGTTCCTCGGGCGATCTTTCCCCGAAAAGCTGAGAATGCGATGAAGATGATGTTCTTCTTCTTTCGTCGTCGTCTTCGAAAGAAGGAAGCGACCCGTACGCCATTTTGGTGTGTTGTTCTCTCCACTGCTCTCTCCCTTCTCTCTCTCTCGAGAACGACCACCAAAGCAGCGCGTGATGTGTGTGTGCGTTTGTATCTACACTCAATGTGAAGAGAAATGCACCTGCCGCGGGTGGCACCCAATAAATTTCTATTTAGGGTTTACGTACGTAAAGGGGTACTCTTTTTTTCGTTTCTTAGTGCTTGAGGGGTACTCAAAAAGCAGGCTGTTAGTGGTTAAGGGGTACTCTTAAGTGCGTAAAGGGTACTCTTTTTTTTCAGTTCACACACAACCACACAAAAGCAACACTCTTTAAAGCATATACTCTCTGGATAATCTTTATTAGTAAGACCGCTACGAGGAAAACAAACGACAGTTCTCAAGAGAAAGAATACGCGACGAGAGCGAACGAGAACGAAAGTTCTGCATAAAGAGGCTTCTTTTTCTTCTTTTTTGCGGCGAGTATTTATATATACACTATATACATAAAGCAAACACCGAATGAATCGAGACGACGCTTCCCGGTCGGCATTAGCATCATCATCATCTTCATCTTCTTCTTTCGCGACGATGGGTGCAGCAGCGGCACACTCCGCGAACGAGAAGGACGACGGAGGCATACTCTCTCAAATGAAAAAAACGCTCGACGGTTCGAGGATGGTCGCCGCCGGTGGCGGCGCCGGGGTCATCGCGAGAACAGCCTCGGCGCCTTTAGATAGAATCAAGCTGTTGTTTCAAGTGCAAGCGATGGCGTCGTCCGGGATCGAAGGCACCGCGTACACCGGAGTCGGGCAAGCGTTCAAGAAAATATACAAAGAGGAAGGGATTTTGTCGTTTTGGAAAGGGAACGGGGTGAACGTCATTCGGGTCGCACCGTATGCCGCGGCGCAGTTGACGTCGAACGATTTTTACAAGAGCAAGTTGCAAGACGAAAATGGCAAGTTAGGGGTGAAGGAAAGACTTCTCGCCGGGGCGATGGCGGGGATGACCGGGACCGCGCTGACGCATCCGTTGGATACTATTAGGTTACGATTAGCTTTACCGAATCATCCGTATAAAGGGATGGTGAATGCATTTTCGGTGGTGTATAGAACGGAAGGCGTGAGAGCGCTGTATAAAGGTTTGATCCCGACGTTGGCCGGGATCGCGCCGTACGCGGCGTGTAACTTTGCCAGTTACGACGTGGCGAAGAAGATGTACTACGGGGACGGGGCGAACATCAAGCAAGATCCAATGGCGAATTTGGTCATCGGTGGAGCCTCTGGAACGTTTAGCGCGACGGTGTGTTACCCGTTGGATACCATTCGAAGACGGATGCAAATGAAAGGTAAAACGTACAACGGGATGGCGGACGCGATGACGACGATCATGCGAGACGAAGGCGCGAGAGGGTTTTTCAGAGGGTGGACGGCAAACACGATGAAAGTCGTGCCGCAAAATAGCATCCGTTTCGTCGCGTACGAGTTGTTGAAGACGTTGTTAGGGTGCGAACAAACGAAAATTTAAATAAATTATACCATCGTCGATCGAAAGGATACTAAATATTGTTATATTATTACACGTAACACTGGTAGAGTCACCTAAATCTCTCTATACTTTTGCTGCTTTGAACAACTCTATTACTACCTATTTCCTACTTTCTACTCTAAACTACTCTTTCTCATCTCTCAACGCGTACCGTTCGTCTCTTTCCACCCAACCGCGCTCGCGCATCGGCCACACTTTCGCGAACACGCGACCTCGCAACATCTCCATCGGTACCGCACCGTAATCTCTCGAATCCGTCGAGTTCCCTTCGTTATCCCCTTGCAACCACACGTGTCCATCCGGAACACGCACGTACTCTTTGTTTTTCTTTGTCTTTTTATTGATCTCGTCCCACTTCCGATAGCCGCTCCACCCTTCCTCGTCCAAGAACAACTCCTCCGAGTCCTCTCTCCTTTGTCGATGATTCGAAACGTCGCTCGCGCTCGCTTTCTTTTCCACTCTCTCACCTCCCACGGCGACGACGCGTTTACACACCATGTGTTTCGGATTCGTCGGCGACCGAGAGACGACCACGTCGCCTTTCCCGACATCGATTCGTCTGTCCACGAGGACGATATCCCCGAAGCGGTTAAACGTCGGCAACATGCTCGGACCGACGCACGCGGTCACTTCGAAGACGTTTTCGTTGAACACGTGCGCCAGAGAGACGATTTGAACCGCATGTTTCAGAGAGGTGATGAAAGATCCGGTTTTGGTCGCAAACGCGGTGGTGGTCATCTTTGTTGTGTGGTTCTCTATCTAACGCGCAAATTTGCGCGTTTTGTGTCGATTTTCGGGAACTTTGCGAAATGTGATGTAAAACGCGAGACACGCGAAAGCGCGAGTAAAAGTTCGTTTGATTCGTTGAGTATGTGATGTATATGTATGTGTTTACAGAGGACTATGAAAGAGAGCTAATGTTGAGTGCGCATGTGGTACCTTAAAGTACTCGATTGACGATAACTCTTCTCGCAAACATGGCACTCGTACGGCCTCTCGTTCGTGTGAATACGCATGTGCTCTTTCAAACCACGCGATTGACGAAAACTCTTCTCGCACACATCTCATTCGTACGGTTTCTCGTTCGTGTGAATACGCATGTGCTGTTTCAAATGACCAGATTGACGAAAAGCTTTATCGCAGACATCACATTCGTACGGTTTCTCGTTCGTGTGAATACGCATGTGCTGTTTCAAATTACTAGATTGACGAAAAGCTTTATCGCACACCTCGCATTCATACGGTTTCTCGTTCTTGTGAATACGCATGTGCCTTTTCAAATTACCAGCTTGAGTAAAACGCTTCTCGCACACATCGCACTCGTGTTGGGTCCTCTTCCTCTTCGTTCCTTTCTTTTTAAAAGTCGTTTCTTCTTTTTGTATCTGATGATTCGCCTCGTTGAAATCATCCTCGTCAGGAATCCTCAAACACAACACCAAAGGTTCTTCTTTCTCTCCCTTCAAAACCGTCCTCGCGTTCACCGCTCTTTTCGGATGTGGATTCTTTCTTCGACTCATGTCGTCGTTGTTCCTCGAGTCTCTCGCAGAGAAGAGGTTCTTTCAAAGCGTATAGTGTATTTGAGGGGGAAAAAAAATTGAGACGTTTTTCAGGAACGAAGAAGAAAAGTTTCTTTGTTTGACCAAAAATTTTTGCTTTGCAACAATTAAATTTTATCCGTATCTTTCCTCTCAGAGTGTTTTCCCACATTTAAAGAACACTTACTTCTCTCTCTAAACTCTCTCTCTCGTTTTAAAAAAGCATCAAATGGTCGGTCTCGCCCGCATTTCCTCCTCCTCCGTATCCTCCTCTGCATCCTCTCATCATATTTCGCGTCGTTCGTCTCAAACAACTTTATCATCGAAGAAAAAGGTAGGGAAAATTTTCATCGAAAAACGGAGACGTTTTTCATCATCTTCGATATCCGTTTCGACGACGATGATGATGATTGAAGGAATGGAAAATTTGACCACCTCAGACATCCATCAATACGTAGACATGATAAACAACCACGTCTTTGATATCGCCACCGGCGTGGGGCTTCCGTGCACCGTCCAGAACTGCGGCGATATGATTTACCGGTCGACGTTAGATCCGGAATTACGAAGGGAGTTGAAACCTTTGTTCACCGCGCAAGGCGCGGCGCTGTTATCGACCTTGTTCATTTTCCTCTCCATCACGCCCGGGGCGTTACCTGGGTACGTGGAATACTACGTCGTGCAACCGATACAAGATCGAATGCGGAAAAAGTACAGTTTGGAGGATTTTACGTTGGGGACGAAACTCGGCCAAGGCGGATTCGGGGTGGTGTATTTCGCGACGAATAACGAAACGGGAGAGCCGTACGTGTTGAAAAGAGCGGACGATTACGGGGAAGCGGAGGAGTGGATGAACCGAAGGATGCAGATTGCGGCGTGGAACGCGTGCGCGCCGTACGTTGGGTCGTGGCAAGGCGAGCCGTCGAAGCCTGGGGCGTACCCGCCGTTGTGGTTGGCGTGGAAGTACGAAGGCGGGAGGACGTTGTTTGAGTTTATGAAGGAGAAGGACTTTCCGTATAACTTGGAGCCGTATTTGTTTCCGGACGAGGAGAGTTATCCGAGAACGTTAGCAGTTGGAGATCCGGAGAGAACGGCGGCGACGATCAGGGCGATAATGAGTCAGTGCTTGGATTTGTTGGTGCAAATGCACGGGACCGGGATTGTCCACAGAGACGTCAAGCCGGAGAATTTAATTTTCGACGAAAACACGCAGCGGTTCAAGTTGATTGATTTTGGAGGAAGCGCGGATTTACGTTTCGGCGTAAATTACGTGCCAAAACAATTTATATTCGACCCGAGATATGCGGCGCCGGAACAGTACATCATGAGCACGCAAACGCCCGAGGCGCCGTTTCCGCCAATCGCTTTGGCGCTTTCGCCGGTGTTATGGCAGTTGAATTTACCGGATAGATTCGACATGTATTCGTTAGGGATTATGTATTTACAATTATGTTTTAAGAGTTTACGCACGGATGCCGGCGTGCAAAAGTTACGAAAAGATTTAACCGCGAGTAACGAATCGCTGAGCGCGTGGAGACGCGCGAATGAAGCGAAGATTAGAGACCCGGAGGCGTGGGCGATTTTAGACGCGAACGACCAAGCCGGTTGGGAGTTTGCCAGATTGTTGACGAAAAAGATTCCAAGACGACGAATATCCGCCATGACTTCGAAATTCGACCGGTTTATGCTAAACCGACCGTCTCTTTTGAAGAAAATCGATCGATTGATTCCGTTCCCGACGGGACAGGAAGTGAACGCAGACGGTACCTTGGCGTACGATTCGTTCGGTTCGTGGTTACTTTTCCGAGTCGCGCGAAGCGGCACGGACGAGAGCGGAGGGTTCACCGAAGCGCAATTGAGAGAGTTCGAAGAAGACGGCAACCCGGAAAATCTCGAAGATGCGAAGCAGTATCTCGGGATGGTCGCGAGCGAAGAGTTGCAAAAATACGGCGTGAGCAAAGCGTTTCGAACGATTTCAAACAAAGACAAGGAAATCGTCAAAGTGAAAAGCGCGAGCGTGTCGTACGAGGAAGGGGAAGAAGGGTTCTTCGACGAAGACGAAGACGAAGAGATCGTCGCGGGGGAAAAGATTAGCAATAGCAGCAGTAACAAAGCTAAAGGTGGAGTAGGAGGTTTGCTCGGAAACTTTTTCTCCTCCAAGCGATAAAAGTAAACTTGGACGACGACGACGACGATCCTCATCGTTCATCCTGCGTGTACTTGTTTTGGAGTAGTTTGTTTATATACCTAGAAAATATTTTTGTAATAGCAACACGAAACGCAGCTAACATGAGAGAGTAATAAAGAAGAAGAAGTTTAAACTTCTTAGTAATCGGCGAGCACGCCGCCTTCTTCGCACTTAATCTTCGCGCTCGCGTCGATGATCGCCTTCTTCGTTTTCCCGCCGCAAGGATCGAAGGGTGCGCCGAGCTCTTCGGTACACTTTTTCAAAACGTTTTCGATGAGTCCATAGACGCCCCCGGTGCACGGCACTTTCACGTTCGCCACCTGCGGGTTCGCCGCCGAAGACGTTATCGCTTTCACGCACATGTCGCCGCACAAACCCTCCGGATCTTCCAGGCATTGCATCGCGAGTTGCTCCAACTGCGCCGGATCTGTTATAAAAAAGAGAGAGAGAGAAACATGTGTTAACATTCCACGCCGTTCCTGCAGGGGTTTATCATCGAGAACCGTTGGTGGAACATGATATTATATTTTGACACATAAGTCTTGGACCACAAAAAAAACAAGGAGAACAAAGTCGTACCAAAACTCGGACACTGGTATTCCGCCGCGATCTCGCGCAGTTGGAAGAGAAAACCGAAAAGAACGGCGACGAAGACAAATTTGATGAAGTTTGTATTGAAAGCTTTGGACATTGTTGTTGTTGTGAGTAGTATTCGAGAGAGAGCGAGATCTTTTTAATAATGAAGTCTTTATGCATCTCACATGTGTCTGTATTTTCAACGCTTTTTTTTTGCTTTTTTCATTTTTTTTTCTTTTTTTTTCTTGGACAGTTGGATTGGAATTTGATATTTTACTCAACAACTCCTCACTCGCGCTTTGTTTCTCTCGCGTTGTTTGGAAAGCAAAACCTGTTGGTGTTGTTGTTTATATCGACGGAAGAAGAAGTATGAACTCTTTCAATACATTAAACAAAACGTTGCACCAAATCTACGACGTCGTCGACGAGCCGTCGAAAGCGAAAGAATGCGTCTACTTGTGCTCGAAAGCCTTGAAGCAGTTCCCATCCGTCTCGCTGTTTTCGTGCGTGAAAGCTTTAGCGATGCTCCGCGTAAGCGAGGAAGAGGAGAATGCGTTCGAGGAGGCGACGAGAGCGTGCGAGACGGTGATGAAAAGGATCGATGAGGAGGAAAATCTGGAAACCGATTTCGGTCCGACAGTCGCGCAAAGTTTACGAGTGTTGAGCATTTTTTACAAGTCCATCGGGGACGAGGAGAAGGAATATTTGGTCGTTCAGAAACAACACGAGAAAGATCCGGGGAATTGTGACATTCTCGAGGAGTTACAAAACGTGATGGTAAAGAAGTGGGATTTAGAAAAAGCGAAGGCGTACGCGGTGAAGTTGCAACGGTTGAAGCCGCACATCGGGACGGGAGGGACGCGCGCCGCGGCGACGATGAGTTTAGCGATTGGGATGCAAAAGAAAACGTGGTGCGGAGAGGAGAGGGAGGAGGGAGACGGAGAAGGTCACATCGTTGCGAGCGAGGGGGAGAAAGAAAACGAGAGAAAGAAGAAGAAGAAGTTGTCCGGAGAGTTGGGGAAGGCGATGTTTCAGAGGATGTATAAAAGCTTGAAGACGAGCGAGTACGAAAATCAAGAGAGGGATTTGACGAGCGAGAACGCGAGGGCGTACGTGACGGCATTAATGTGCGCGGACGTTGGGTTTGAAGAGGATGAAGAGGATGAGGATATTTATAGTAGTGATAGTATTAGTAACGATAGTAAGAGGAGACGGAGAAAGTACCCGAAAGGCGACGCGAATAGAAAAATAGCCGTCGCGTTTCTCGAGAGCGAGGTTGGTCAAAAATGTTTCGCGAAAAGTTCACCTTTGGAACGGTTGCGTTTGCTCGCAGACTTATACGCGTCCTTAGATGACGCAAAATTAAAAGCATTTCAGTATAACGTGGATATTATTGACCTCGCACCGGACGATTGGATTGCTATCGTAAACGCCATCGAATTACTCGCCGAGCTCGAAGACGGAAAAGAAGGGAACGTAGACGACGCAATCGCGCACCTCGCAAAGCTAGGCCTCAGTGAAGGTAATAGTAGTAGTAGTAGTGATAGTAGAACGATGGCGTTTGCATTTGCGTTAAGAGCCAAGTCAGAGGCGAACGGCGGTGCGAAAGTCGTAGGCAGAGGACCGTACCTCGCCGTTCTCGAAGCCGCGCGTCAAAATCTCTTTCGAAAGAAGAACGTCAAGAACGCACAAATACTTTTTGAATCAATAGCCGAGTATGTCGACGCCTTTGCATCGTGGACGAGTTGTGCGAGAGAGCTTCGCACCTTTGTGCAAGCGCTCATGGACTGTGGCAACGCTGAGGCGATTCAGGGCTGTCGGGAAAGATTAGCGAAACGCAGAGACGTCGCCGCTGCTTCTTTGGATGCGTATTATGACAAAAATGATGATGATGATGACAAAGAACTGAAGAAGAAAGACGCGATGGACGCGTTACGAGTTGAAGCAGCGTGTCGTGTCCTCATAGCGGATATTTCGAGGGATGAGATAGATACCGCTTGGGTGACCAAGCAAAAGAATTGTTATTCGCCGCCGCTGGTTTACAAAGATTGCTCTGGCCAAAATCGCGCAAGAATTTTCATGGAACGATTTGAAAAGTGCGAAAGACTCGTCGAATCGCTCGATTCGCGAGAGTGGACACCGCGAGATGTTCTTGGAGTTTACGCCACGCACGCACTGGTCGCCGAAGCGGCTTCGTGCTTAAATTTGAAACCAAGCCGCTCCGCGCTCAAATCTGAAATCGTCGAATGCCATTCACGAGCTGTAATGTTTCTCGTGTGCGCGAAAGCGCTCTCAAAACGAGTTTTGCAGCGTTCAAAACATAACGCGGAGGCATTGTTCGACGAAATATCTTCGAGCTGTCTGCTTGGCGCGTCGCGGTCCATGCTCGATACATTTGCGTTTCTGGATGCCAAAAATATACAAATGGCGAGTTTATTCCATCACGTCGTTCCCGCGCTCGATGGTAACAGCGTGAGTATGGAGAAGTTTCGCGAAATTTGCTTAAAGTGGGAGAGTTTACAACAACAATCAGATGTCGACATTGGAGAATCATTCGCCAAGGCTTTGCGATACGAGGCGTTCGATAAAGCGTTGGAATTTACGAGGTTTCGCGATACGTTGAAGCGTTCGTTCGCGTTTAGTCAAATGGACGCGATTAGCTCAAAATTTCGGTCGATATATCTGCACGATATGGGTCTAATCGAACACGCTGGTCTCGATGTTGATACAGCAGACAAAGAAGAGTTTAATCTGAAAGTGAAGAAGAGATTCGACCACGTAACGAAGCAGTTTGCTGTGGCATCGCAAAATTGCTCAAACGGCATACTTTGCATCGGGAACGGGAACGTAGAGGAACAGCACGAAATGAACATGCTGTATGTGTGGAAAAACCTTTGCTTTACATACACGGACGATGCGACGGGAACGAACAGTTCGTGGTTACCTCCGCACTTAAGCGCACCAGCGCTCGCGGCGCCTTCGTGGTTTCTAGCAAAGAATTCTTGCGCTACGAATAATGCGTCGTACAGGGGCGAGTGGACGAGAAATCATCTACTCGAATCCCTCGCGTATTTCTCGGTTGCATCTCTGGGTTCGTGTGAAGAAAACACCGCCGAGCGTCGAAAACAGACGATTCGCGAGATGTTCGAACACCGCGTGGGAAAAAATTCAGCCTCGGGGCGAGAAGCAAAAGAGGAGGATGGAGAAGCCTCTTCATCGTGGACGCGAACGAACGTGTTTGCGTTCAACGAAACGTTCATCCAAGCAATCATCCGAAATACATCAGCTACGAGCACTTTCGATGCCATTTCACGCATCGTTATTGGTTGTTCGCGTCATCTCTCGGAAGATATACACGCGATCGCATCCAATGAGCATTTGCCAAACTCCATAAAATTCGCTCTGGACGGTATCGTCCCTACGACGTCGTACGTAGCATCGCACGTGTTGACCGTTTCGTGCAACGCTTTACTTTTAATGGTTAAAGGTAAGATTTTTGAGAGCGCGGATAAAAACGAGCTGAAGCAGTCGCTTAAACCCGTAATTGACGCGATGGGAGGTTTACTCTTGGCGGTGCGAGAAAGTGCGATTGACGTTTTGAAAAAATGTAACGAGAACGAAGACGACGCGCGCGCCGGAGAGTTTTGCGCGATGAACTCATCTATATTTATTCCGGGAATCACCGCCGAGTTGACGCAGAAAATTGCGACAGAGTTGAGAACAAATCATTTAGAGAGTTTCGAGATTGCAGCTAAACGCATCGAGCTTTTGCGAACCGAGTTTGTATTGTTCGGTTTTAGTACTGATTAATCAAAATCTTTGCATCCTAGAAAATGACTAATGATATTCGACACCACGACGTTCGCTAAGCCTTTACAGCTGTATCCTGATCCTCTTCTATTTTCCCAGCTTCGCCACGGGCATCCCCAATGTTCACCGTCGTAGTTATAATCCGACGGCAACGCCGCCGTCAAACTTTCGTAATCGACGATGTACACCTCATCCGCCAACACCTTTTCGTTCTCTCGAAGCATCTTCTTTGCTATTTGGCTCAACAGTTGTCTTCGTTCGTGCGTGCCGTACAAGTTCGGCGGTGCATTCGCGTCTGTACCGCTCTCGATGCCGTGCCATCTCGTCGCACCGACGTCCGTGTGCGCTTGTCCGCTGTTTCCCGCACTACACGTTCGCATCGATTCCGAGGACGATCCGTTCGGGCACATGCTATCACCGGGTCCGCTGCTCGATTTATATTGTCTCGTCGGTGCAGTCACCCACACTAAACGCTTCAACCGAACCTGTTCGCTCTCGTTGCTCGTTTCGCGGTATCTTACCACGGTTTCTACGAAAGTTTTCATCTTCTCTCTAAACTTTTCAATCGAATACCTCGCGGCGTCGTTCGCGCCTTGTAGAATCACCACGTTTTCGAATTTCACGTTTGCCGTGCGTTTGTGGTTATGAATTTCGTCGAATAGGTTTTTGTTCACCATATCTATGCCGTGAAAATCGCTGTGATCGTTCTGCGCGCGAAGTAAATCTAACCTTCCGTAAACTTTTCTGGCGTCTAAATCGTGTCTCGTCGGCCAAAAATATTCCGTCTTGTTCAAATGTTGCAGAAACGCCTCGTATACGTGTCCTAAAGTACTCTCGCCGGCAAACTTAACCGGTCCAACTTTTTCTAAGCATCTATTCAATTTCAATCCTGATACGTGTTTAATTTTGCACCCGTAATACCGCCACTCTAAAGCGTCTTCTTCGCTTTGCGTTCGGTACATTTTCTTGGAAAACACCCACCTTCCGGCGCCGTCGCCGTTTGTACAAAAAGGAATCTTCGAACCTTCCCGCTTCCAACCGAGTTCCTCTGATGGATTCTCGTGGAGCTCATTATACGCTTCCATCTTGTACCACGCGTGCGTCGATTCGTCTTCTTTGGTATTCTTATAGGATTTGGTAAATCCCGCGGCGTCTTCCAACACGTTCTCGCCTGCGCCTACATCCTCCTCCATGTTTTCGCTCACGAAATAGTCCTTCTCGTCCACGTATACTTTCCCCGGAAACGTCCTCCTAATATTATACACGATTGGCCCATCGCACGGCGGACAATTATTTGCCTTTGCCATTAAATTCTCCGGAAACGGCTTCTCTTTCACCGGATCTTGGAGGCCTTCGCCGTCCACGTGCAACAACCACACTTTCGCCTGAATACCTCGATACTGTTCGCCTTCCCTCGGGACGATCGCTTCCACTGGAAACTCCCCGCACACCTTCTCCCCACTCTCTTCCTCTCTCTCCTCAAAAATCGGCGAATTCACGGGCCCGAACAACGCGTCCGACGTCTCGAATGCCACTCTTACCGAGTCGCCGCACGACCACTCAAAGCCGCCTTTATCGTCGTCCTTCATTTTCTTACGAACCGTCAATCGCGCGGACATCTTCTTGTACCCTTCATATTCTGCACTGTTTTCCAGCTTAACGTCGAGTAAACACATCTCCCGAACGAAAAAGAGGTTTTCGATTGAAACGCACCCGAACCCGTTTGACTCGTCCTCTCCTTGACCTTTTGGTCGTAGGGGTTGAGGGCGGTTTCTCCCGCCTTTAAAACGCATCATTTCCGAACGGTTGCTTTCATCACCACCAACACCATCGTCATCGTCGTCGTCGACTGAACGTTTCTTCGTCGTTTTCATCGTCTCCTCCTTCGTTTCCTTTCCTTTTCCGGAACGTAGTGAGAGTTCTTTTCGTCGGGGAAACTTCGTAAACACGAAATCGAGTTCCACGCGAGAGACGAACAGACCGCACAAGGAGGCGACGGTGAGCCAAAGGAAAGCAATCGCCAGCGACCGTTTCGTCGACATGAGTGCCATTCTGAGGTTGCTCTCTCTCTCTCAGTCTCTCTCGCTCTCTCTCTCGTTCAATAAAAAGGACTCCGAAGCATATTGTTTTTAATGGAGCAGAGAGAGCAATTAATTGACTTGCAAAGTGAAGACGAGACGAGGAAAGCGAGACGATATGTGCTATAGTACACACGCAGATATCGCCTTTTTCTGCTCGTTATTACGATTCCTTCTCTCTCTCGTTTTCGTCATGTTGTGTGGTTGTTTTTAATGGAGTATACGAGAGAGAGAGAGCAATTAATTGAATTACAACAAAGTAGAGTCAAAGCGAATACGAATCGAGACGCGCTGCGCGAGATGATATGTGCTATAGTACACACGCAGATTTTAGCCTTTTTCTACTCGTTATTACGATTCCTTCTCTCGTCGTTTTCGTCTCGTCGTCGTGTTACCACCATCACCTTCTTCTTCTTCTCTGTTCGGATCTATCTCCGGACCACTCCTCTCTTCCTCTCCGTCCCGAATATTGCGTTGTTTCGCCTCTCTCTAATCCGCTCGTTACGATGATTCCTTCTCTTTCGTTTCCGTTTCCGTCCTGTGACCACCACCGTTCCCTTCGTCCAGTTTCTTTTCTTTTTCTTCTTTGTTTTCTTTAGTCTCTTCTTCTCTGGGATCTCTGGACCACTCCTCTTCCTCCATCCCGAACTGCGTTTTCCCTAACTGCTCTTTCGCCCTGACCAGTTTACTCTGCACGTAAAACGAGACCCCTTCGTTCTTAAGAAACATCGTTTGAAACTTCTTTAGCATTTCATCTTTCGTCGCGTGTTCGGTTACATCGAGGACTTTCCTCGCCTCTTCGATCGGCATCATCGCGCTCAAAGACGACTTTGACTTGTTCACCGCCTCTTTCGCCGTTTCCGCGGTGACGCCGGATTTCCGCGCATTTTCCAACGCTTTTTGCCACGCTTGAGACATCGCTCGGAAGACCGCGCCGGAACCCATCACCAGGAGGTTTGCCAGGATGCGAGATGCCATGTTTTACTACCGTGTGTTCGTGTGAGCTCGTCTAATGCGACATTAAATGGTTTGAATTCTCTTTCCTTCCTGTGCTTTGCAATGCGGATAAAATGGAAAAAATACTCTTGAGTTTTAAGGAAAAAATGCGAGAAATGACCAACTTTGACGCTCTCTAGATGTACATTAAAGATAATAAAAAGGAACGATAGACATAGCAGTGATGCACACGGAAGAGATCTCTCGATTGATGTCGTTTTTTTGTGATTTTCGTTCGAATTGATCTCTCGAGAGGTCTTCAAAGTTGGCCAAATGAGTGCATTGATGTGTTTTCTAAGTGCTCAAATTTCGTCATTACATGGAGATGTGTTGAGATATAAACATGTGAAGAAGACAAAGAATACGAGAAGAAGCAATAAGAGAGAGAGACGATTCTACACAAGATGACGGGCAAAAGTAGTTCTCGTGAAAAGAAACGGACGTTTTTATCCCTGCTCTCGTCAAAGAACAACATTAACGAGAAGAAAAAGTCAACGGTGTGGGGACCGCTTTGGGATTCCCCGACGAGGATTAAGAAACAGAAGGAAGAAGAAGAAGGGAGAAAACCACCCAATACTATCTCAGATTTCGCTCTGATGACACCACCAAACGAACCAGAAGCGAGAGACAGGAACAAGTTTGTGGCGGAGGAGAAAAACGCCGAGGATGCGAGCAGTGGTAAAAGAAGCTTCTTGGAAGCCTCTTTGGGCGGATTCCACGCAACCGCGACGAGAGACGAAGACGAAGAAAACGAAGAAGAAACAATAAAGGATGAGACGATGACGATGGCAAAAGAAGAGCAACAAACCGGCGGCGCGAGACAGGCGGCGGTTGGTGAAAAAGTTGGTGAACTTTTGCTCTCGAGAACGCTCGCCTCGAAACCACCGATGAAAGGTTTCGCCTTTCTTAAATCGAGCGAGTTTGAACAGTTTAAAGAGAACTACTGGCAGCGGCAAAAAGAGATGAAGAAGAAAACAAAACACGCGTCGATGATTCCACGGGGACCACCACCACCGCCGCTCGAGGAGAAGATTAAGAAGAAGACAAACGTTCCCAAAAGGAGGACGACGGCGGCATCAAACGAAGACGACGACGTCCACCAAAATTCGCCTAAAGTTGTTCTTCGCGGACACGTGTACTCTGTAGTCGTACCTTCTACTACCCCGTCATCTGAATCGTCGTCGTCGCCAGCAACTCGCGAGGACCAAAACAGAAGACGAAGAAGCTTCCTCGTCAAGTTGGAAGCGCAGTTTGGGGACGATGGACAAAAATGGCAGGCGTTGGAAGCGTACGTGTCCCCGTCCTCGTACTCGTCCGAAGAAAGCGAATAATATTAGTAATAAAAAGAAGAACGGCACTGAGTAGTAATAATAACAATAGTTCATATCGGTAGAATTGTAATAAATAGACGCGCAGCATGTATGCTAATCATCATAAAGCGACATCAAAATCATCGCGCGGAGCGTTCTTCTTGGAGATATTCAACCATCACGTTGGACAAATATTCCTCATTAGTATTCTTAAGAAAAAGCGCAGAACATAAAGAAGAAGAAGATATAAAAGAAGATACGATTGAGAGACGAGGAGAATACCACGTTTCTCAGAGAGGATATTTACCACCAATACTACTACTAATACCGCTTTAATGGCGAATACTACGACGACGAATCCGTTTGGTTCGATCGAGCGAGAAAACGACGAGAACGAGGAACGACGAGCGGGAGAGGAAGCGTTCAACTCCTTCAACGAAATCGAGTTGAATAACGCGACGAACAACAACACGCCTCCTCCTTTTTCCACGACGACGACTTCATTGAGAGACCGAATGATGATGACGACAACGACGGAAGAAGAATCAGAAGGCGCAGAGAGGATATTCGTGGGGCAGTCGAATATTAGCGTAAACGAATACACGGTGGAACAAGCGATCGATTACATCGGTTTCGGTAAATTCCAGATGGTATTCTTAGCCGTGACCGGTCTTTCGTGGTTATGCGACGCGATGGAGATGATGTTGTTATCGTTCATAGGCCCCGCGGCGAGGTGCGAGTGGCGGTTAACGACGACGCAGGCGTCGAGTTTGACGAGTTTCGTATTCCTCGGGATGGGTTTCGGAGCGCCGAGTTTTGGGATGTTCGCGGATAGGAAAGGAAGGTTGTTCTCGTTGAGGTGTTCGACCGGGTTGACGTTATTAGCCGGGGTTGGGTCTGCGCTCGCGCCGACGTTTTCTGCGTTGTGTTTTGCCAGAATGGTCGTCGGCTTTGGGTTAGGAGGCGTTCCGGTGGCGTATAACTTGTGCGCGGAGTTTTTACCGAGTAAGAAGAGAGGCGTGTATTTGTCGTCGTTGGAGTTTTTTTGGTCGTTCGGGAGCATGGTTTCGGCATTGTTGGCGTGGACGATTTTGCCGAAGAGTTCGTGGAGGACTTTGTTAGGCGCGACGGTGTCGCCGTTGATTTTGTTGGGCGTTTTGTTGGTGTGGATGCCAGATTCGCCGATGTATTTAGCGAGTAAAGGGAAGATGGAAGAGGCGGAGAGGACGTTGCGATTCATAGCCAAAATGAATAGGAAACCTTTGCCGGTTGGAGTGTTGAAAGTGCAGGAGAAAGATAAAGGGAAACGAGAGGAGTGGTTGGATAGACGGTTGTCGATGGATGAAGAGATGTCGACGGAAACCACCGCCGGAGCGTCTTCTCCTCGTCCTCCCCAAAGGGAAATGACCAGTTTACAAGGCAACATGTACACGGACGACGAGTATTCTCTCTCGTTTGTCTCGTCCATGAAAGGGTACGTGTGGAACCGCACGCCGGTAAAAATGCAACGCCTGTTAGTCCCAAAATTTCGAAAGACGACGATGAGCTTGTGGTTCCTCTTCTTCTCCGTGGCGTTTTTGTATTACGGTCTGGTCTTGCTGACGACGACTTTGAAACTGATGGACGACGACAGCGGAGGCGCGAGAAAAAACTTAGACCCGTCCAAGGTCGTTTGTCTCGCGCATAATTCCCCCGACCTCACCAACGCGGATTACCGCGATATCACGTTATCTGCGTTCTCTGAGCTTCCCGGCATGATCTCGGCGATGGTGTGCATCGACACGCTCGGTCGTAAAAAATCCATGATTTTAGGCTTTGTCGTTGCCGCGGTCTGTTTCATACCGGTCATGCAATCCGCAAAACGCGACGTCATCACCGCTTTCTTAGCCATCGCGCGTTCCTCCTCCATGGCTGCCTTCACCGTCCTCTTCGCCTACTGCTCCGAGGTCTACCCCACGCAAATCCGAGGCACCGGCGTCGGCGTCTCCAACACCTTCAGCCGATTTGCGGGCATGATTGTCCCGCTCTTCGCCGTCGACCTCGTTCGCAACGGCGCCGAAGAATTCGTCTTGTTCTTGTTCGGTTTCATAGCCATAGTGTCCGCCTTTGTCGTCTCTCGATTAGAACGCGAGACGAAAGGACAACATTTAGACGCCAGCACGGAAACCGAAGAAGAGAGTTTTGCGAGTAAAGAATCAGAAAGCGCGGGCGTGGAACTGAGCGAGCGAACAACGCAAATAGCAGAATAGCGTAATACACTACCACTTTAGACGTCAATCGTTGTAGTATACTCGCGTGCTCTCGCATACGCTCGCACTACTACACATCATCCGCGAATAACATTTTCCTCATAATAAAACACTCGAGAGAAACACACACAAAACTCTTACGCGTTCTTCATTCTCACGACGTAAACGACGACAACACAAATAAATATACATAAAAAATGGGCGAACGTAAAGTCCTCAACAAATACATCCCTCCCGACTTCGACCCTGCGAAAGTCCCGCGAGGAAAACGCCCCGCCGACGGCCAAATCAAAGTACGAATGATGCTTCCGATGAGCATCTGCTGCCAAACCTGCGGGAACTTCATAAGCAAAGGGACGAAGTTTAACAGCCGAAAAGAAGACGCGAAAGGAGAAACGTACCTAGGGTTACGGATATTTCGATTCTATTTTCGATGTCCGAGATGTAGTGGAGAAATTGCGATGAAAACAGACCCGGAAAGGAGCGATTACATAGGTACGAGCGATGCGTTTGAGTTTGAGTGTTTGAATGGTTTCTCGCTCGAATCCGCTGGCGAGCGCGCTACAGGCGGAAACGGGTTGAGCGGATTTTCGCGAACATCTTTTGTTTTCTCTCTATTGATCTCTCTCTTTCTCTCTCGCTCTCTGTCCTCCCGTTTTACTGACCGTTCTTATTATTATCATTATTATTCTCATTACGACAACAACAGTTGAATCCGGCGCGTCTCGAAACTACGAGCCGTGGAAAGGCGAGGAAACCGCGAACGAGTTGAAAGAACGCGAACGACAAGAAGCGGAGGAAGGGGACGAGATGAAAAAGCTGGAAAACAAAACGAAAGCGTCGAAGAGGGAGATGGATTTGAACGCGGCTTTGGACGAGATGAAATCGTTGAGCGCGAGGCACGCGAGGATGGATTTCGACGGCGTCGTCGCGAACGTGGCGAAGATGGGGGAGCGAGAGCGGGAGAAGAGAGAGATGGAGGAGGAGATGCGTGCGAAGAAAATGTACGAGATGGCGGTAAGAGAGAGTAAAGCGAGAGAGGAGAAGAAACAACAACAGCAACAAAGAGAAAGAGGAGAAGATGCGCGTACTAATACTAATAACGATACTAAAAGCGCCGACGACAAAGGAGAACACAAGAAATTAGAAGACATTTACAGCGAAGACGAAGAAGAAAAAGAAGCGAGAGACGCGGAAGAAGCGAGGCTTCGACGGCGCAAAATCATCGAAGACGTCGGCGAAGAACATGGAACGAAGAAAACCTTCGAAAAGGAGACTACTCAGACGAAGAAAAAGCTGGCGATACAACGCGTCGTCGCGACATCCGCGGATGCGAAAGTAGAAAAAGAAGAACCAAAAGCGCCGGTGGTACCACCGAGCGCTTTACTCGCGCAATACTACTCTAGCTCTAGCGAATAATAATAACCATACCACTCCTCTATACGAAAGAGAATACTCATTACTGCTCTTCGCATCGACGTCGCGTAAAATGTTCCTTTTTGCTCTTTCTCGTCACAACGAACTTTTCCTCACAAACTCACGCGTTAATAATACAGACACATAAAGAGAGACGTAAAGATGTCCTCCTCCCAACGCGGACGAAGTCCTACGCATCATCATAGCACAAGCACAAACACAATAAACGCGTTAGAGTGGTGGGATTTACGCGCGACCGTCGAAAACAGCGCGAAAACGTCAACGGGGAAGCCGAACGTCATCTTGGACCAAATCTCCGGTTCGCAGCGCGCAGGGCGATTACTCGCCGTCCTCGGGCCGTCTGGGTCGGGGAAAACGACGTTTTTGAACGCCCTGAGTGGACGTCTGAACGAAAACACCACGAACGACGCGAATTCGACGAAGTTTGTGTTCAACGGTGACGTGCTTTTAAACGGCGAGCTCGTGGGACAGTCCACGAGGAGTTCGAAGGCGAAGACGCTAAATGGCACTAAATGTCAACATCAGAGGAATGTAATCTCGTACGTGGAACAGGATCCGAAATTTTTCAGCAACATGACCGTGCGAGAAACGTTAACGTTGGACTGTCGATTACGGGATTGTCGATTGACGAAACGAGAGTGCGCGTCGATGGTCGAGACCGTGTTGAACAGGTACGGATTGACGAGTTGCGCGGATACTTTAGTCGGCGGGGATACAGGCGGGAAGGAAGTGAGAGGGATATCGGGAGGCGAGAAAAGACGGTTGAGCATAGCGTGCGAGACGGCGTTCAATTTTGGTAGTTTTGTAGCAGATGGTGAGCGGAAAGAACAACATCATCGACATCATCAGTTGGTCGTGTGCGACGAGCCGACGTCGGGTTTGGATGCGTTTTCCGCCGATCGCGTGGTCTCCCAATTAGCCGGATTGGCGGTTGAACGAAACGCGGTTGTCGTGTGTTCTTTGCATCAACCTCGATCGGCGAGTTGGTCGAGAGCGCACGATGTCATGCTCTTGGCGAATGGAGGGAGAGTCGCGTATCACGGTCCGGTATCGAAATGTATACCGTATTTTACGAGCATCGGGTACGAGTGTCCGGCGAATTACAATCCCGCGGAGTTTCTCATCGACCTGGTATCCATTGTGACCGATTGCGGAGTGGAAGCGTGCGAGAATTCAATAGATAGAGTAGACGATATATGCAGAACGTGGCGAAGACAAAAACCGTTCGTCGATAGACAATCGATACAAGCCGAGTACGAGGAAACGAAGGCGTCCGAGAGGAACATGTTCGATCCGAAGAGAAATCAGAAACAGAGGACGCTGATGACGTACCAGGATTTCCACAACATGATGCACGACCACACGCTGACGAGAGCGGAAACGACGATTACGCAGGAAAA
>JACLAA010007785.1_pt1 | contig 46362 bp, 34 predicted proteins | sample 8027891 | NCBI WGS metagenome assembly JACLAA01 (sample SAMN15724900, study PRJNA655200) | protist metagenome | isolation source: fluorescence activated cell sorting (FACS) single amplified genomes of... | place: Spain: Blaines Bay Microbial Observatory, Mediterranean Sea | collected 2016-01-19 | reverse complement strand
ACGACAACGAGGACGTTCTGTGTATTAGATACGCTGGCGAAATCGTCGGTGAATTAGCCTTCCTAACGGCGATTGAAAAGCGGAAAGATAAGAAAACTCCAGGCGTCGGATATAGAAACGCAACCGTTCGAGCTAAAGGTGAAGTGGAATGCCTAGCTGTTACGGTGACCGATATGCTCGAAGCGCTCGAATTTGATGAATCTTCCAGAGCTTCTGTCGTTGAAGTCGCGGAATATAGAAATCGACAAACCGAAGAAGTCATTCAACAAATCGCCGAATCCAAGCTCGATGATGCCAAGCACTCTAAACCGGTGTTGAATATCGAGAAGACTTTGCGGATATTATACGCCGAGGATTCTTTGCCGACACAGATGATTGTCAAAGCGCTCATGCGCAAGATTGGTAAAGTTGAATTGACGATAGCATCAAACGGTCGAGAAGCGGTCGATGTCTGTAAAAAGCTAGAGAAGAAGGAAGAATTGTTCGACTTGATATTGATGGATTGTCAAATGCCCGTCATGGATGGTTTAGAAGCTACGAGAGAGATTCGAAAACTTGAAAACGCCGACGGGTACTTTGCAAACATTCCAATCGTCGCTGTGTCTTCGGGTATCATCTCTATGACTCAGGATATCTGTAAAGAAGCTGGCATGGACAAGTATGTGATGAAACCACTTTCGCAAAAGTTATTAGTCGATACGCTGATGAACGCTCTTGAGATTCACGAAGAAAAGAAACGGTCTTCGGAAAGTCGTGATTAGTAAAAATGAAAGCAGGACGTACGTTTTTCAAAATGTGACTACTATGTATTTTATGAAAGCAAATGCCGCTCGGCGCCGTTCTATTTCTAGATGCTGTTCTACTATTTTTCCAGATTGACGCTCGCTACCGTCCACAACGCTTTTTCGATATCGCTGTGCGATATCGCGTCTTTATCGTGAATGTTCTTCTCCCCTAATAATTTCGCGCGTTTCTTTTGGATTTGCGAGACAAAGTTTGCGTAGTTGAGCGGTGTGTACGGATCTTTTCCGTAAGATGGAATCACCACAGCTAAGGCCTCGTCCGATAAAAAAGGAAACCTGACGTCGTATACGGACAAAATCAAACTAGCCGTCGCTGTGCCAATCCCTTTCATCCCGGGCTGTTTCAAAAAGCACGAAAGCACGTTCAATATTTTCTTCCCGTTTCGAAAATCTGAACTATCGTTCATTTGAGCACACATCTCGAACGCTTTTTTAGTCTGCCGTTCAATCGCTTTCGCGTTCCATTCTTCCGGGTATTTCATCAACATCGGTCGATATTTCCCTCTCGTCATTTTAAAAGCGTACACAGCCTTCACGTCCGAGAGGTTCATGTGTCCTCTTTTCCTGCACTCCTTTGCGATCGTGTCGTAAATCAATCTATGCTTTTCCTCCAGTTTGATTTTCGTCTTGTTTTTCCCTTCTTTATGTAACTGCATTTGCTTCGCGTCTAACGTTTTAATCGCTCGATCGTACTTGTGCATCGCGATTAAGAATTCTCCTCTTCCGTTCTCTTTATTATTCTCGTTGTTGTTCCACAGCTGTTGCGCTTCTTTCCAAGCGATCGGTGGCATACTTGTTGTTGTTGTTGTTGTTGTTGTTGCTAAAAATTGACACCAAGCACCTGTTTTGTGGAGTTTTGAAAATTTTGGGACGATTGAGTTGAAAAACAGCATTCATCCATCATCTTCAGATGATGTTTGGATCATCATCAGAATAACTAACAATGGTGAAGAGAATGAACGACGGGGGGGCCAGTACTACTACTACTAATAAGAGTAAGAGTACAAAAAAGGACTCCCCATCGGAGACAAACAATAAAAGTAGCAGTGGTGGTGGTTGGAACCCATCTTCTTTCGTTGGAGGCGCCTCGGCCGGTCTCGTCGCCTCGGCCACGTTGCAACCGTTTGAAGTTATAAAAACGCGCATGCAAGTACCAGGAGGACAAGGTGGTGCGAATAACATATTCTCCACCGCTTCCAGAGTGGTGAGAACGCAAGGGGTTTTAGCTCTGTGGAGCGGAGTGTCCGCGTCGTGCATACGAACGACCGCCGGGGCTGGCTTATATTTCTTCGTTTTGGACAAGATGCAAAAAGAGGTGAAGCAGTGGCAAAAGAAGAAATACGCGAACGGCGAGAAGAAACAATCGGAATTTGAGAATAGCGTGCAAACGTTTATGGTTGGGGCGGTATCGAGAGCGTCGATTGCAACTTTGTTAAACCCGATATCGGTGGTAAAAACGAGATTAGAATACGGCGGTGGACCGGAATATAAAAGGTCGGTAGGTAGAATGTTGGTGGATATCACCAAGAAGGAAGGCGCGAAAGGTTTGTTTAGCGGGATTGTCCCGACAATTTTAAGAGACGCGCCGTTTTCCGGATTGAACTTGTTAGTATTTATGAAAGCGAGAGAATTCACGGCGTCGTTGGCGGAGAAGCAGGGGAGGGAAGTGTCGTCGTACGACACGCTGTTGTGCGGGGCGTTCGCTGGCGGGTTCGCCACGTTTCTCACGCAACCGCCGGACGTGTTGCGAACGAGACTACAAATTCAGAGAAATTTAGATAGGAATATTAAACCGATGGTGACTTTTAGTTCGATTTTAGCAGAAAAAGGGTTGAGAGGATTGTACGTTGGAGCGGTACCGAGAATCGCCAGAAGGACATTTCAACAGGCGATTACGTGGAGTTTGTTTGAGTTTGTCTCCAAACAGTTAGGCGGAACGGGCTCCGAAAATTGGAAGAAATAGTAGTAAAATGTTTGTACCACACTGTACCTATTTTTAATTATTGCTTAGACGTGTTGCCGCTGTGTGTGTATGTGTGTTTGAATAAGAAGGAGAGAGATCATAGAGCATGACTAATAACTTATGTAAATTAAGAATACAACAGCAATTACAGGCTATATATAAAAGTAAACGCGCACGCTTCAAATCTCTCATCAAATCGCCGTGTCTATGTACAAGTTCGCAGAAGCAATGTCAACGTACTTGACCTTTTTCCTCCACTCCTTCTTCTTTTTTGACATTGGCATGCCTTTCTTAGGAGGTCTATTCTCTTGCACGTCCGCCAATCTAAACACAACTAGCCCACTTTCCTCTTCAAAATCTTCTACGTTTAATATCATCGTCTCGTTTTCCGGGTTGTCGTTTTCATCGTCGTTATAAATCACTTTCATTTTCAACTCGCGAAACCTCAATAGATCTTCCGGTATCGTCAACTTTCGCTCCGCTCCCGGAGACGCAACTTCAATAGCAACGTCGTCTGGAAATCCTTTCGACTCTGCGAGCTCGTTCAGCTTCCTCGACACGGCAATCAAATCGTCCAAATTCGGTGAACCATATTGGTCGTCCAAATCATCCACAGAAATCATGATGCGCTTCGTGCTCGGTATCGCTTTAAACGCAAACAGTTGAAGGTTGCCTTCAAATTCCTCGATATTCTTCTCCTCACTTAATACCACTTTCACGCATTCTAATGCGAGCTCACCCCAAGGTGTACTCGCAGTATCGATGTTTCCTCCTTGCACGTCTTTCTCATCGTAGTCCGCGTAAACGACGTTGATATCTTCCGCTTCTACTTCTTCTTCCTCGTCGCCTTCTTCTTCCCAGGCGATGTCGCCGTCTTCTTCTCCTTCTTCTTCTCGTTGTTCTTTCGTGACCTTCTTTTTCTTCGTCGCTTTGTTTTTCTTTTTGTCGCCGTCACCTCCTTTTGATCCCGAAGCGAACGCTCGAACGTCCAACTTGGTATTTCTTCTCGACTGCTGTGGTTGTTTTTGTAACAGAATCATCTGCTTGTAATACTTGTCGTTCTTCTCATCCGCACTGCTCGCACTCAGCGAGGACAAAGAAGACCCAGAAGTCGAGAACATTTTAACTCTTCCTCCATTCCTTGTCCTCGACTTACGCATCATCATCGTCGTCTCAATCGTCTTCGTTCTCGAATCTCTCATCCAGTTGTTGTTCGTGGCGGCCGAAGAAGAAGTAAAAGTAGAAGAAGAAGCGACGTAAACGACGCGTCGAAGAACGACTTGGTGGCTGCTCTCAATCGTTGACCTCGACGACGCGCAACGGCAGCAGCCCCACGGTCTCAGTTTCATCATCATATCGAGCATTAATACTACTGTAATACTACTAAGAACAAGCGCGTCACAATTTGAAGATTTCTGAAGCTTTTTCTCTCGTATATTCGCTTTTCTAACGCTTTCTTCTTTATAATACACACACACACACACACACACAACACTTTTAAATGAACTACGGGGACGATAAAGACGACTTCTCCTCGTCTTTGTCGTTGAGAGACACTCGAGACTCGTACAGATACGACAGCGACGAGATGGACAGTTTATCAAACTCCTCCTCTTCTCCTTCTTCTTCTTCTTTTGAGGACGTTCACATCGTCGAGCGTTTGCAAAGAGGATTCGAGAAGCTCATCAACAACGCGCAAGACGCGTACACGATTTCGTGCAGACCGGATTATCGGTTGAAAGTTAAGACGCTGTGAGTAAAGCGCGAGAGAGCGCGCGTTCCTTTTCTTCTCTTTCTCTTTCTCTTTCTCTTTCTTCTCTCTCCGTGTTCGTTTCCTTAGTGTTCCACACGAAAGAGCGCTTTTAACAACAACAACAAACAAAAGCAACAAGTTCTTGACTCACGAGTAAAATTTTTTCTTTCCATCCCAAAACAGCACTCCGAAGGCAAACTTAGCGGTAAAAATGGACATTAGAAACGCACAAGTAGACTATCGACTGGAAATTGAACCGAAACTTTTTGTCTCCCACTCTTCGTTCGGTGAGGACGGCATAGATAATAAATGGTACACGAACCCGGTGAAGAAAATTGAAGTCTCCGTCGAGGAAGGCGAAGTCGACGTCTTTTCGAAACGATTCAATCTCGGAGAGTATTTAACCTTACAAGGTGTGGCGGGGTATAAACATAGACCAGAGGACCCGGAGGATTCGAAGTTTTCGTTCAATTATAGAATAGCGTCGAGGCATTGGGACCAAGCGACAAAGAGTTTGAGGAAGTACGAGGTGAAGCCGCACGAAAGAGTCTCCGCGGCGGTCCGATGGGACGTGAAGAAAAGAGCGCCCGATGCGGAAGGAGTCATAGAGAGTAAGCGAAAACCGAAGTTCGATGTGGATATTGGATGTTACCACGTGACGATTCCTAGAATTGATTTTAAAATTATAGTCTGACCGCCGACAATATTTTTCTACTGATTCTACATAAAATAGTTTGATTACATATTCAATTATCTTCAAAGAGCATGTTGTAAGCCGCGTTGCTTTGCAAGCACGAGTATTCGTAACCGCACCCATCTAAAGCTGCTTCAATCTCCGCTAATTCACTGTCCGGAACTTGAATTCCCACGAGGACGGACGCTTCTCGTTGTCCTCCTGCACGATAATGGGTCATCGACACGTTCCATCTCGGCGATATGAAATCTAAAAAGTTTGCCAACGCTCCCGCTCTCTCTGGAATAGCGATGTTATATAATCGCTCGTTCGGAATACTCGAAGCACCACCAGTTATATTTCTCAAGTGCGTTTGCGTCGTTTCATCCTTAGTGAAATCCTCCGTAGGAATACCGTTCGACCTCAAGCGCGCTATGCATGCTTGGAGTTGCGTCTCGCTCTCTACATTCACCGAATATAAAACTTTCGCTAAACTCTTCTTACCATCGCCACTAAGATTCTGAACTCTATATTTAAACTCCGTGAAGTTTGTATCCTCGCCGACTAAGGTGACGAACCTTTTAAATGAGCCATTTTCTTCGGGAATCGCGGAAATCAAAGTCGCTTCCGTACCGGAACCACCGTCGGCAATTTCCGAGATGACTCTCAATCTGTCAAAGTTCATGTTTGCCCCGGACGTAATACAAACAACGTCGCCTTCAAAATCTGGATTCGCATTCAACCACTCTTTCGCACCGGCGACGGCAAGCGCCCCAGACGGCTCTAAAATCGAACGCGTATCTTCGAATACGTCCTTCAACGCCGCGCAAGTTTGATCGGTACGAACCATCATCACCCCGTCGACGCATTGTTGACAAAGCTGAAAGCAATTCACGCCAACCTCTTTGACAGCAACCCCATCTGCAAAACCATCAACCTTGGATAGTTTCACGAGCTCGCCTCTGTCGAGACTCTGTGCCATGGCGTTTGCGCCGCTCGGCTCGACGCCAATAATTTTTATCTTTGGCGCAATCGTCTTCAAATACGTCGCCACGCCCGCAATCAAACCTCCACCTCCGATGGGAATAAATACCGCTTTGGCCGTCGGTAATTGTCGCAAAATTTCGACCCCACAAGTACCTTGGCCAGCAATGACGTACGGTTCATCGAACGGTGGAATGAATGTCATCTCGTCGTCTACGGATCGTTTCTTCGCGTACGCTGCGGTTTCGTCAAAGTTCTCGCCAATGAGAACAACATCACCACCGAGTCTTCGAACGGCTTCTACTTTAATTTTCGGAGTAGTTACTGGCATAGCCACCACAGCTTTAATACCCAACGTCTTTGCGCTCAAAGCGACGCCTTGCGCGTGGTTCCCGGCGCTCGCGGTTATAATTCCTCTCTCCAACTCCTCCTTCTTCAAATTCTTAATCTTGTTATACGCTCCACGAATCTTAAACGAAAAGACTTGCTGTAAATCCTCTCTTTTTAAGAATATTCGCTTCTGTTTTTGCGCGTCTCCTCCTGGTGTCATTGGTACGCTCGCCGTCACTCTCTCTGATAATCGAGCGGCGAGTTCCAGCGGCGTCTCGACCACCACGTCGTACACATCCGCAGTCAAGATGGCCTTCAAATACCACCCGGAGAGCTGTAAATCTTCAACCGTCGTCGTCGGAGCTTTAAACTTCGACACTTCTCCCGGTTGCAACGTAAAATCTTCCGGATTGACGATTGGCTTTGCTTTGACTCTTTCGCTCTCTTCCTCCTCGTTCGTCGCGTCTTTCTGTTTCTTCAGCAGTGGGTTAATTAAAGTCGCTGGAGCGTTGATGACGTCTTCTTCGTTGTTCGTGTCCGATGCAAAGTTTTCCAGAATAGCGTTCGGCGGTTCCAACGCGTTATCTCCACCGCGTTTTCCTCCTCCTCGTCCTTTCCAGGAGTGAAGTGCGACGCTTTTTCTTCTTCTTCTTCTTCTTTCCAAACAACCATTTTTATCTTCTTTTCGAGCTGCGCATTCAGTCGTCGTCGTCGTCGTAGTCCCTGGTCGTCGCAGTGCGTGTCGTCGCAAACGCGCGACCGTGGCGGAGGATTCAGGGAAGAACGTACGACGACTACTCGTCGTAATCGTTGAAGTTGATGGTGTGGTTGCTGACATCAACATCATCTTCAAAATGGGAGTTAAAATTCGAGCGCGCAGACGCACACTTTTTTTTTGAGGGTTACGACGCACGTGCAATGTGCTTTGCTCTTTCTTTATTTTATATTAGTACAAATCCTCAATCGAGAAACTACTCGCGCTGCTGTGCTAAATCTACGCGTGCACGCGGGCTAATAATATGATACGTCTTCTTTTATACAGCGCTGCTTTTCTGCCTAAACAAAGCTTTGAGGCAAGGTTTGCAGAGAGTTTTGTTGGATTTGAAAATAACAACCGCCGTTTTTGTTTTGCACGCCTCCGTAAACAACCTCGGCTTTTATTTTTGTACATTCCGGAGGGTTTGTAAATTCTCCTCCCACGGTAGCGAATTCACCTTCTTGATGTACGTTGACTTTGGAGAGCTGCAAGCGACGGTGAGGGACAGACGTCCATCGCACGCCGAGAGCTGGTTTCAAACTACTCGTCGTCGTTTCTCTCGTCGTATTTTGTTGTTGGTGATATTTATGCGCGCCATAATTTCCAACGCTATTGAAATCCCCAGTCGAGGAACTGTCCGCCACGGTATGGTTCGTGTATAAAACCGCCGCTTTCCTCTCCGATGCGATCGCTTTCAACATCACTGCCACCATCGTCATCACCGTGTGGCCTTGATGGTGCGCTCTCGTTAATAGAGGTGCCAACAAAAGCGACAACGAGTCAATCACCAACAAACCCATCGTATCTGACTTCTCCGGATTATCGTCTTCCTCGCTTGCATCTTGTTGCAACTGATCCAGCAAATGTAAAAGCGTAAACACGTCGTGAACGTCGTGCACTGCAATCAACTCTAACGTTTTATCCAAGTGCGCGGTAATCTCCTCCTCCGTCGCCTCGTCGGACCAAAAATTCCGATGAAACGCTTTGATCCTTTCCGCCGAGAAAACCCCATTCGTATCCACAAACACGACTCTGTGCCCTAACGTTGCCGCACTCGCTGCCGCGGACAAGCACAGCTGCGTCTTCCCGCTCCCACACTCGCCGGTAATTTCCGTCACTTGGCCTTGTCGTAAACCACCTCCTAAGCTTTCACCAGTTTCCGAGGTCCCTCCCGCTAAAACGTCGTCGATACCTTCGCACCCAGTAGGGAGGAAGTTCAAAACAATCAGTTGATTCTCGAACGCGTTCCCGTCCACAATTTGCGGCCAGATGTCTCGTTCCAAATCTTCAACCCCAGTGGTCGTCGTCGATATCGCCGAAGCTCCTCCTCCGTATTGCTGATTTTCTTGAAGTGATGGGTTCGTTGAAAACAACGACAAAGAAGAATTCGTCGTAGCATTCGATGATTCATTCACCAACAATCTCGACACCAAATCTCTTCTCGAGAACGATGATGCCATTCTTCTCCTTCTTCTTCTTCTTCTTTTTACGACGACGACGAGAGAGTACTGATGAGATAAGGAAATTCTTTGCAAGAAGAGAGTGTTGATGAGAATGAGAAGATTTTTTTTTTGAAAGTTGTACGACGACGAGCTCGTCGTCGACCCAAAGAAGGGGCAAAGCAAAAAAAGGCGAGAAAAAGGAGAGATGAGACTCTAGGGCTGTGGAAACGTGACTACATTCTTCTTCTTCAGAAAGAAAAGAAGAAATAGAACACACACACGCGTAAACGCGAACAACAGAGACTTTTCTCCATCTCTCACGATGTCAACACACAAACAAACGTGCGTGGTGGTCGGCCAAGACGACAAAGAACCGATCGCGAACGCGGCGAGATTCGTGTACACGATTGCCCACGGGGGCGATTACCAAAAAGACTGGAAAGAAGACGACGAGAGTACTACGACTAAGAAAACGGCAAAGGAGGCGGAGAAACACGCGGAGGAGTGCTCGAAGTTACCGATGGATTGCCAGTTAATTGGAAAGTTGTTGGAGAACAACGATAAGTTGTTCAGCGATGCGAAAGCGCAGGACGTGGAGACGGTGTTTATCATCGCCGCCACGGTCGCGGAAAGATTTGAAGTGGAAACGGAGAGAAAGAAAGCGTTCGATATGATCGCAGAGAAGGCGATGGAGAGCGCGACGTCGAAAGTGGAGTCGAGATCGAGAATTTTGATGCAGTTATACAACCTGGCGAGCGATTTAGAGACGAAGTTTAAGTTGTTTTGTCGAATAATCGAATACGTGAAAAAAGCAAACATGGAACACGTGGTGGGAACTTTAGTCGGACACGTGGAGGAGTCCATGGAGGAGTGGAAACAGATGAATAATAACAACGGGTCGGAGAGAAACGTGTATTTAGAGATTGCGAATTTATTGAGCGGTATGGGTGGTAAAGAGGAGAAGGCGATGGAGTTTATGTTGAAATATTTGGCAACGTTTGAAAACAGCGAAAGCGCTCTCGGAGAATCTTCAGCGGCGGCCAAAGATGCCATCGCGAGTTTCATCCGCTTGAAAACAAGCTTTAGCTGCGATTTGCTGGATTATAAAGCCATTCAAGCGTTGAAATCGTCCAACGGGAAGGTGTTTGAGTTGTTGGAAATATTTTTAACGAAAGACGTTTCGGATTACTTGGCGTTTGCGAAGAGCAACGGGGCAGTTTTGAAAGATCTCGGTCTGAACGAGGAGGAAACGCTGACGAAAATGCGATTAATGTCGTTAGGTGGCATTCGAAACGGTGGGGGTGAAGTCTCGTACAAAGAAATTTGCGACAAGTTGAAGATTGACTCGAAAGAATGCGAAGAGTGGGTTGTTCGCGGCATCTCTTCCGGTTTAGTAGACGCAAAATTGGATCAAGTCAGAGAGGTATGCATAATCACTCGAGCCACGCAAAGAGTGTTTGGGAGGGACCAATGGAGCGAGTTGAAAAATAGCCTGTCGAATTGGTCGGAAAACCTTCAATCCATGAAGACGTTGCTGTCGACCAGTGAGGATATTTCAACCATTAGCGCTCTTTAATTTGACACTCTCTTTGAAAAAAAACAATAGTGTTCGTAATCTTATATAATATGCTAACTGTACTAGATTCTAATATAAGCGATCAACTCCATAAGATACATTTCCCGTTTTTATCGCAACTCGCTAATCCAGATGGGCTCCATGCGGTCGTCGCGACGACAGCGTTGTGCTTCCGCAACGTCGTTCTCAGCACGCGATCGGTCGCTGACCAGATAAAAACGGCTCCATCTGCGCCGCCGCAAGCGATATGCGATTGATTCGGCGAAAAAGACGGGTTCGTCCAATTCGTTCCAACGCGGAAATTCGAAGCAGAGAATTCCGCGGAAACCTCTAGGGTTCTGCAATCTAATATTCGAATCACGTTGTCGCGCCCGCATGTCAAAATTTCGCGTTCGTTTGGTAACAGCTGTATCGAGGTTACTTGCTGCTCGTGAACAGCTTTCTTCTCATTTGTAGGTAGTCCACCGCGCGATCGCAGATCCCAAATCCTCACACCACCGTCTAAATGACCACTCAAGACGAATTGGGAAGTGTCCCCATACACGACCGTGTTCACGTTTGAAGCGCACGGCGTAGAAGTCAAACATATGCCTTTGTGTAAATCCCACTCTCGAATGGTTCGATCGTGCGAGCACGAAATCGCTCTTTGCTTATCCATGCGACAAAATTCCACACCGACGACTTTATCCGCGTGTCCAGTCATTCGATGTCGCACGCGTCCACTCGATAGTTCCCAGAGCTGAATAGCTTTATCAGTGCCGCATCCCAAACAGAAGTTATCATCCGGGGAGAATGAGAGATCCAAAAGACTTCCTAAAGCACCCTCTAAATACGAAGAAACTTGCCCTGAATTTGCATTCACCAATGCGACGCGCTTGTCGTCTCCACACGTTCCTAATATTTCACCCGATCTGAAGAAAGACACTCGATGAGTCGCGCCTTGATTCGCCTGACAGTGAAACTGTTCTCGACTCGGAATACTTCCCGCGAACGAATCTCCAAAACCAGGAGACGAGGACGAATCCAACGATAGACCACGCATACTTGCGGATGCCGTCGCGTTCATTTCGTTCGCAATCGATTTCAATTCGCTTGCCTTCTTTTGTCTCTGCAAGTCTTCGTATAACTCATTGATTTCGTTCATCTTCTCCGCTTCTTTCATTTTCATCTCCATCACTCTTTCTACGAGTTGTTGATTTTCCTTTTTCAATTCTTCTACGCGCGCGATTGCCGTCAGTTTATCTTCCTGCCTCGCTTCCACTTCTGCTCCGGCGATCTCCGCCGCTTTCTGCGCCGTTTTCAATTCATTCTCCAAGTTTGCGCACGACTCGCGTAAATTTTTCAAAGCCGCTTTCGCGTTTTTTAACTCGTTCGACGTTGTTTCCAACTCAGTCTTTGCTTTCTCTTTTTCGCGATTCGCAGTCGATGCCATTTCCATAACTTCCACATTTTTCTTGTGCGCCTCGGTCAATTCTTCCTGCAATCTCGAGACTTTCGCGGAATTTTCTTTGCTCGTTTTCGCTTTCGCGTTTTCTTCTTGCGCTCTCGTTAAAGCACTCATCAGTCCAACATTTTTCCCGCTCAACTCTGCGGTTTTATTTCTCAACTGTTGAACCTCGTGCTGTAACTTTTCGCATCGTTTGCGCGCTTTCCTGTGAGACGCGAAGATCTCTACGAACGGAAGGACTTCTTCTTCGTTTCTTCGCCGTAACTTTTCTAAAACTTCTCGCTTTAGAAATAAATCTTCCTCCATCTCTTCTTTATCTCGTAACGACTTTCTTCTTGTCTCTCTCTCTTTTTCTTCCTATTACTGTTTGTTTGGTATTCCTCTTGCAATTGCCTCTGCGTTCACATTACAGAAGATGTTGCTTCTTCTTCTTCTTCTTCTTCTTCTAGATTTCGCTCTCACTCACTCTCTCTCTTTGCAGCAGCGTGTGTTCCAAGAAAGAAAGATGTGATAAAAATATGACGCTGACGAAAGACTGAAAAAACTGTTGAAAGACTGGTGAAAAGAGATAAGTGGAAGAGGCGAATGCGCAAAGAGCACGTGCAGTAAGAATCTATGTGAACTAGGCAGCTCTCTCTCTTTCTACATGACTAATACTCTAAAATCACCAATTCGGGATGGATCGTATGCCGTCGTTTATCATTTCCATCAGCTTGATGGTCAAAGGGTGAGTCCCTTCCGGCGGCATCTCAAAGCCTTCTTTCGGAGGTTTCTTCCACGTGAAATCTCTCTTATCCCAATGCCATTTTCCAACTTTACCTGGGGTAAACTTTCCTTTTTCGTTGAAATCTTGGCCGTACGTATAGTGAAGAATGTATCCTTTCTTCCCGCCCGGAACTTCTTCGGTTTTATCCCATGGCGGTTGCAACATGAATTCCGGAACTAAATCGTACTTCACGCCAACTTGCGCGGAGGCGATGCTATACGCCCACATTTCTAAGACCCATCCGAACGCCGAGTTAGTTTCCGGGTCCTGTTTCATTTTAATCGCTAAAGTGTCCCAAACCGTACAGACTTTCTTCAGTTCATCCTTGTGAATCATCACCGGCGAATTCCCAATCGGCGCAAAATCTTTCAAATCCGCGTTTACTTTGTTAAATTTTTGTACAATAGGAGTGAATTTCGGATCTTTCGGATTGATGTAAAAGAATGGAAAAGCAGCGGCGAGTTTTGGTTGCGCCAACAACGGAATCGGTCTTAAATATAAATGGTCCGGTTCGGTCATGAAGACATACTCTTCCGCGAAATTATACTTCTCCAACCACTGCTTGATTGCGTATGGCCGATTTAAAACCACATACCCTTCATCGACACCTTTCGGTAACGGATCAACTACCACGCTTGGAATTTCATCCATCAATATATCTGCGCGTTCGCTGTGCAACACTCTCGTAAACCCGCCAAACGCGCCCGAGTCTTCGCTGCTCAAAAGTTTCAAGTATCTCTGGTACATAATTCTAGATTGCCAAGCGACGTAGGATTGCTCGTTTGCAGTCAGCATGACGTGAAATTTGCCCTTACCTTGTTCTATTTCCTCCGCGGTTGGTTTTCGCCTCATGGATGTGGGATGGGACCATTTCTTTTCTTCTTCTTTTGTTGTTGTTGTTGTTGTTGACGGTGGCACAGGCGGTGGAGGAGAAGGAGAAGGTGACGCGGAGGACATGAACACATTACTATCAGCATGTAACTCGTCTCGAATGTTGTGAGGATGCGCGTCGACGACGTCGTCGAATGATGATGACGCGTGCGACGTAAAATCACCTTCTTCCTCCAGTCCCCCTAAATAGTGCAAAATAGAATACGTCGCGACGGTCGAAACGAGAAACACGAACGCGCGTTTAACAGTTGCTCCTCTGCTTCGAAGGCTCATTTTATGTATTACGTATTAAACTCATCGTGATGAAAAGCACATATTTGTGTGGATGGTGGGTTTATGAGTTGTGGTGTACTTGTTTCATTGAAGCAGAGAGAGACTGACACTGGTGACGAGAGAGAGAGAAAAAGAAAAATTTAGAAGAGGCGAAATTTAGGTTTCTGGTTCAGCTGTTCAGTCAAAAAAAATCGTTCAACAAGTCTCTTCTTCTCATTCACATCACACACACAAAATTCATACTAATAATTTAAGCAGAGAAGAAGAAGAAGATGCGCGTGAAGCAAACCGCGAAGCGAGGACCCTCGAGTAAAGCCCTGCCGCGAAGCTCGCGGGTGGTGGTTGACCCTCCTCCTGCAGTCGTCCATCCACCAGAGCGAGCAGTGAGTCCATCTCCTCCTCCTCAAATTGGTAAAAAAAAGAAACCCCTCTCGAGAAAAGAACAACTGAACGAATCTGTCAGTCGAACGCGGTTGAAAATTCTCTGGATGCTCGAGTTTATCACGGACAGCGAGCACATTCCGTGGTCGTTGAAAGTTGAGTATTGCAAGATTGCGACGCAGCAATTAGACGAGGACGATTCTTCGTTGGGTATGCCGAGAGTTTTATCAATCCGAATACTTTTGGAGGAAATGAAATACGTTTGTGGGGAGGACGGAGCCAATTGGGATTGGCAGGAACGGTCGTTGAAGTTGTATCCGATTTTGTTGAAGATTTTATACACGATGGATTTGAAAGGAGAAGAGAAATTGGACGAGCGCATGCGTCCGCACAAGAAAATCATGGCGTTGGCGTTTGTTTCGCACATGGTGCAGTTGGTAATCGAGAGACAACTGAACGAGTTCAAACGCGTGTGGGAGTCTCAAGTGTACGCGGAGTTAAAGGAGACGCCGCAAGGGAAAATGGACGGGGTCAGAGACGAGTTAGAGAGGCTAGATGAGATTGGGCAAAGATTACTGGAGATTGAGCGCATCAATACGGACAAGAAGACGACGGAAAAGTTTGACTTGGACACGTTCGGCGGGGACGGGCCGCTGAGTCCAGGAAAGCAACTTCAAGATAACTTGAACTCAACGGATGAACTGAAGAGGAGCGGCAAGAACAGCAGAATAACAGGAACGCACTTTGAAGATAGCGTGAACGAGCTTTTGGTGGAGCTGAAAGCGTACTATAAACGAGCGAAAGTAGCGTTGGGACCCACGTTTTTACACGAGGCGAGCATGGATATTTCGCACGAGAAGTATTCCCCAAATTTGGACGAGGATAAAATATTGATACGAGCGGACAAAGACTTGGAACACAACCTCGAGAGCATGAGAGGTGGTAAAGATCCAGAAGTCGACGATGATAGCGAGGACGAGTTCGAACAAACGCCAAACAGAATCGTCACTCCAAAAAATGTGAACATTTTTGCGAAGGACAATAAGAAACGACCACTCGGCGCGACAGCGAAGAACAACAACGCTGAAAGACAGCCGGAGATATTCAAAAAGATAAAAATCAAAATAGACGGGAGAAAGGGCGGCAAAACTGTGAACGCGCGGGACATCCAGTTCGACACAGAATTGCAGAACGACGATCCGTACGAATTTCCTCCTTCAGAGGAAGAAGAAGAAGAGGAGGAGGAGGAGGAGGACGAAGAAGAAGAAGAAGAAGAAGAAGAAGAAGAAGAAGAAGAAGAAGGAGAAGAAGTAGAAGTAGAAGATGAACAAGAAGAAGAACAAGAAGAATCGGAAGAGGAAAAGGAAGAGGAGGAAGAGGAAGAAGAAGCTCGAAAAAGAAAGAGAGACGAGAAATTTTTGGCGTGGAACGCAGAGGAACATGATGAGAGACTTTTAGATGGTGTCGAAAAGCATGGCTACGGGAGATGGAAGAAGATCGTGCTCGACGAAGCTCTCCACAACGGGCTTTTCACCGGATTGAACTTTGAAGATGTGCGATACAAACACAAAAGAATCATGGTTCGTGCGGGTGCAAACGCAAATGCACTACTTCTCCCTCGCAAAGTTTTGGTCGCGTTGTTCAGGAAGAAAGCACCAAACGCGTCAATCAAGGGAGTCACTCGATTGCAGATGGCGAAGAGTATAGATGATCCAGCAGCGGTGCAAAAAGCGCTCGACGAAGAAGGTTGGGATTTCAGCGGCGAAGAAAAAGAACGACAGCAGAGTCCGTTGCAGAAACTCAGGGACGGGGCGGTTCACGTGCTCGAGCGACTCGTTGGGAGATGAGTTGCAAAGAAAGAAGAAGAGAAAGAAGAAGAGAAGTCAAAGACACACACAAAAGACAGCTACATGTACTCATACACTGGTCGTAGAACTTTTTTATTGTACAAGTTTTTTCAACACCTCGAACAAAACAAAACGAATCTCCACAAACGCAAAAACACGCACAATACTCACGACACTCATGCTCGTCCGGCGGCAGCATGGAGTGAAGAAGAGAATCTTTGCCGCGCTTTCTCCTCCGTGCGTTTTTGGAGACAGTGTTCATGAAAAAACAACCGCTGCCGTTAAAAGCAGAGTCGCTTTTGACTCGGGAGCGTCGACTTCGTACTCAACTGTCAACACCACCACCAACAAAGTCGCGGAAAAAGTACTCGCTTCTCAGATAATCCCAACCACGCACGCGATAAATGACGACGAAGAGGACAAGAGGAACGTGTACGTTCTGCACGGGTTAATGGGCCAAGGAAAGAACTGGCGGGGACCGATCACTATGCTCTCGGAAAAGTTGAGAGAATCACTCCCCAAAACTGCGTTTCGCTTTCACTTGATTGACATAAGAGGCCACGGAAATTCGCCGAGATTTCACGATTACGCGCCACACACGATTATAAATGCTGCGAAGGATATCGAAAGATACAGTAAACATCACGAAATAGTTCCGGATGTTGTCATTGGGCATTCGCTAGGAGGGAAGATAGCGTTAGAATATAGTCAATCGTTGACGTCGTTGTCGTCGTCGAGCGCAAAAAAACGACGGTTGGTATTTACGCTAGATTCGGTACCGTATGAAGTGGAGAAGGATATGTTCGGGGCTGAATTTATTTTAAAAGCGACGGAGAAGTTACCAGAAGTTGTTCCAAATAGGGAGTATCTAAAAGCCCAGTTAGCGCCGTTACAAATATCCAGCGGTATTATCGATTGGCTAGGTTCCAATCTCGTTCTCGCCAATCCCGGCGGCGCGCATGTAGAAGGTAACGACGATACGACTAAAACGAGCCTGACGTGGCAATTTGACAGAAAAATATTGAGAGACTTATACGAAAGCTTTCAACAAACTGCTTTGTGGCACGCGCTGGAAGAGAAAGATCACGATGACGTGCACGTCCACATCGTAAAGGCTGAAAAGTCATCCGATTGGAAGCCAGACGCGATGAAGCGCATCGAGATGCTGAAACAGGAGGAGAAAGTAAGCTATCACGTATTGGAAAGAGCTGGTCATTGGGTTCATAGCGACAATCCGATTGGTTTGATTAATATTCTCCATGACGAGTTAGTTAAAGCTGAGAATAATAGATAGAATAGATACATAGCATTTTTTTATTAAGCTTTGCCGCGCGGCGTTACAACTCTTATGATGATACAATCGATAGCTACACTCACTCACAAATCCTTGCTCCTACACAAAGGACACTCCCGTTTCTCCCTCTCTAACGTTTTTACTATGCACGTTTCGTGATACACGTGTTTGCACTTTAATTTTATGCACCGTTCGCCGTTCGCGAACTCCGCCAAACAGATTGCGCACTCAGAAAAGTGAGCAACTTCTTCACCGTCGCCTTCCCCGCTGTTACTACTACTATTACATCCTCGTCTGCTCTCGCTCCTCGTCGTACTCGCAGTATGAAACACGAAACCACTCTCTGTTCTCAATCTCTCCACATCTCTCCGTAAACTTTCATCATCAAAATCTCGTTTCGTTCGGTACAACAGCCGGTCCGAGAGCCACAAATCTGCGCCTTGGGAAAATAAACTCGCATCGGAGGCGTATAATAACTGCTCTGTCTCTCTCCGATGGGTCGTCAACAGGTCGTCGTTACTGTTGTTGTTCGTGGTAGTATTTTCTCTAATCCGGTCGCGAAAGAGCCGTCGGTCGGACTCGTATAAGTGCGCGTCTGGATGTTCTTCGTGGGAGGACATCGTCGCTCCTCCGTCCGTTGTGACGCATATTATGTCACAACACCTAAAAAAAACTCTAGGGGAATGTAAATCACAAGCTTGTGAATTCTTCATTAGAAACACACGCACAACCACACACACAGTAGAAGAAGAAGAAGACGAAGAAAAAGAAGAATGTCATCGGTAGCCAAAATAGAAGAACTCTTAAAGTCGCACCTGGAAGCATCTCACGTATCCATCTTAGACACCTCTGGATCGTGCGGAAGCGCGTTTGAGATACAATTTTGCGTGAGTCCGAAATTCGAAGGGAAGAATAGTTTGACCAAACAAAGACTGGTGACCAAAGCTTTGGAGAGAGAGATGGACAAAATACACGCTCTGAGCATGAAAAAGTTGATATCGCCGGAGGAGTACGCGAATTTATCGCCCAGAAGTAGGAGTCCTTTTGAAGAGTAAAGACACACAAACAAAAACGCCAGAAGAAATGATTTACTACCAACCGCTCTCGGAAACATATTTTGAAAGCTGCAACGAATTGCTGAATACTTTTTACGCGAGCAAAGATTTCTGTAACTGCATCTCGTTTTCGAACTGCTTGGGGACTCAGGAAGAGTTTGCGAGATTTTATCGATTGCATCCGGAAAGTTTAGAGACTGTTATAGTTGCCATCGAAGTTTTAGGCGAAAACGGTGAAAGCGATTTGGGCGGCGGCGTCGTTATCGGATGCGTAAAAGTATCCGCGACGGAGTATCCGCGAACGAGCTCGGACGATTTTATACACACACCAAAACCAGAAGAAGCGTACGTCTCGACGCTTTGCGTTTCCTCCCAGGCGCGAGGGAAAGGCGTCGGTGGTCGATTACTCGAGCACGCGGAAGCACTCGCTCGAAAGTTGAATAAAAAGAAACTGACCTTAGAGGTGCTGAACGCGAATCCAGCCGAGAGACTTTACGCGCGGTTCGGATTTGAACGAGTGCACGAGGGTAAGGCGGAAAAATGTTTGAACGACTTCTTTGCGTGTTGTTTGGTCGGTAAAAGAGAACACGGGAAGTACGGGAGGACGAAGATGGAGAAGACACTTTTATAATCATCATCAACGGAAACTTTTAGTTTTTCCGAATTCATAGTAATATTAACGTACTTGCAAGAAATTCTCTAATCTACTCACCATGGAAGGTGGCCAACGACGAATGCGTCTCACGAAATCCAAATCTTTATATTGCGCACACCCAAAGTATAAACCACACGCGTCGTTCCATAAATCCTCGGCGCTTTCTCTTTTGCCTTGTTCCCAATACAACGCCGCGAGCGCAGCGCGAACATCCGTGGAATTCGGAGCTCTTCGAACGAGACCTTCGAGTTCTTTGATTGCTGAATCTGCGTCACCTAATTCCGCGGTCGCCAAAGCCGCGTTCGATCGCGCGTAGATGGCACCGTCCAATCTTTGCGTTGTCGAGCTCCCGTTGCGGAAGCCGCTCGCGGATTGAAACGCGGCAAAAGCTCCTTCGTAATCCTCCTTCGCCCCTTTCCAATCATTCAAAGAACCTCTCACGTTTCCTCGAGAGTTCAAAACGTACGGGTCTGGTCTGAATCCTGCCGTAGTCGCCAGCTCCAGCGCTCGGTTATAATCCACCAACGCCGGTTCCCATTGGTATATTCCTTCCTCCGCAAGCGCTCTCCCCGCTCTCAACCTCGCCTCTGCTCCTAAATCCTTCGTCGGAATAATCTCTAAACATCTCGAGTAATCACTAATCGCTTCTTTAAACTGTTTCTGGTCCACTAAAACTTGCGCTCTGCCTTCCAACCAGGATGCCGATTCTGGTTCGTTTTCAATCAGTTTCGTCAAAGCCTCTTTGGCTTTCGTAAAGTCTTGTCGGTTGTAGGCATCCGCAGCGACGGATTGCAAATCGTATACTTCTTCGTCGGTTAGACTGCTTTTTGTGACAGCCGCAAACGCGCTCTCGGTCGACACCGTAGTCGAGACAAAAGCAAGGGTGGTGGATACGAGTGCAGAGAGCGTCATTTGACGGCGGTTTATGTGCTGTCGTTGATACTCACCATCGTACTCTTTTTCCTTTTCTTCTTCTTCTTTAACCGACGACGTCACGGAGAAATCCCTACTTCTGCTTTTCCTGTTTCTGTTCTGATTATGAAAACAATAATGCTCGCGTTGTTTACGAAACGAGTGGGAAGACGACGGTGTCGTTTGCGATGGTCCCGCCAGTTGGGAGGAAACCGTTCGAAACATTATTCGTATTCTTTGCGTGTGTCTGTGTGTTTTGTGATGAATTCTCATTCTTTTCTCTATTTCAGATGTGAGTGCTATGAATAAATTTCAATAAAATATATCCCCTCCTGTCTCTCTCTCTCTTTCTAATTAGTATTATAACTGTATGGAGGCGACTTCGCAGTTCTTCAAACTCCTCCCGACCATTTCCTTGAAGAAGGTACTGTGACCAAACACCACGAACGTCGTCGATGGATGGCTTAAAATCCACTGCTTGAACTTACTCACTCGGCGTTGAAAGACGCGCGCGGGTTCGTTCGAGTTGAACATTTTTTCACCGGCGTCGTTTCGTTTCTCGTTCGTGTCCCACCACCAGCTTTTATCCGGGAGTTTGGATAAGGATTGGGCGAGTATGGGGACATCTTCGATGAGCTCGAGTTTGGTGCGGCCGATGTCGCCGGAGCAGGAGAGTTTCTCGGTGATTTCCGGTCTCACGATGACGGAGCGTCCCCACGCTTCGTGTCGTCGCTTTTCGTTTTCTTTCTCTTCTTCTTCATCTTTCATTGTTGCTACTTTCTTCTTCGTGCTTGCCTTCTTCCTCGAGGAGGCTGATAACGACCGCCTATTGCTAGTGTTGTTATCGTCGCTATTGATGTTATTGTTCGCTTTGCTATCGTTATCATTCGTCGGCGCGGTGTTTTCATCTGGTGAATTTGTCTCTTCCTCAGAAGAGGATACGAACGCGTACATCGCTTCTCTACCGTACACGCACGTCTCCATGGCCCGAGTTAACGGCGAAGTTATCCAAACTGCATCTTTTGGTATCTCGGACAAGAATTTACCCAACTCTTTCGCTTGCTTTACGCCTAATTCTGTTAATCGCGCGTCAAAAATCTTCGGTTCTTCCCAACTGCCCGGACCGGAAATGGCTTCGTTATACGTGCTTTGACCGTGTCGGACCAGGTGCACAGTTTTTTGCCCTTTGGAGAAAATAGGAAAGAAAACTCTCGATTTGCTGCCCCCGACGTTGCTGACAAATTTCCCATCGCTATCGACTTCCAACGACGGTTGATTATTCAACACGGCCATGCGCTTATGTTTCTTAGTAGCGGCTAATGCCACCGTCGCCGTCGAAGTAGTAGGAGTTGTTGTCGTCGTCGTCTTCTTTGCTCTCGCGTCGACATCATCCTCTTCCTCCCTCAACGCCGCTAAAAAGTCCTTGCCCTCCTCGCTTACAATCTTCACTTCTTCTTCTTCTTCTTCTTCTCCTTCTTCTTCTGATTCGTGCCCTGGCGATAAAATGTATTGCGAGCCTCCGTGTTCCCCGGGACTTAAGTTGTAGTCTCCCACTGGATGCGCCTCGAGCTGTCTTCGTATTCGTCGCCTTCGCATCGCGGCTTCCGTGGACGGAGGTAACTTGTCTTCCGTATGCGGTTCAGAAGACGCGTTTCCTCCATTGCCTCCAGTACTATTTCTTCTTCGCCTGTTTTTGATGTGTGTGTGTGTGTGTTGTGTTAATATTAAAAGAGAAAGGTGTCAGAGTATTAAAAAAAGCAGAGAAAAGAGACAACAAAAATTTTCAAAAATTTGAAAAAAATTTTACCTAAACCGTCCCGTCGTCGGTGGGTTACTCAACGAGTGTCTTCGAAGATCCAACCCGGGCGTTTCCTGGATATCGCTGGATATCGCGCTCGATGTAGTCGGCGTTTCGTTATTCGCTTGCATCATCATTTGCTTGGCAATATTCCTGGTGGTGGTGGTGGTGGTGGTCGTCGTCATCGCTGCTGTGTTTCTCGTCGACCCCGATGGTTCAAACCTTTGCATTCGTGCGTGTTGTTGTTGTTGCCGAATCACCGAGGACGAGGACCGGAGTTGCAAAAACGCAGACGAGGGACACGAGTTCAAAAGTTTTTTTCCCCTCTTTTTGCACGAGGAGGAGTTTTGTAAAATTTTCAAGGAATTAAACGCCGTGGACGGAGCTTTTTGTCTCTCCGTGAGCAAAAGGGGATTCGTGCTACTGTTCCTCCTCCTCCTCCTCGAAGAGAAACCACCGTTCATCTCTTCGAAGTCCCCATCGTCCTCGAACTCGTCGTCGTTGAACGCCTCGTCTTCCGATCGAGGGCGTTTGTGGGAGACGAGAACGCGAGGCGTTTTTTCCACCCCTCCTCTCGAGATGGAATCATCCATTTTTTTTTCTTTTGTGTTTCAAGTGAGGAACGTTCGTCCCCTTTTTTGAATTTCTTTCGACAAATTTTTCATTTTTGTCTCTTTCATCACTTTTTGTGTTTGCTCTGTGTTTCTGCAAAATTGTGGCAGTCTTGTTGTTGTTCTCATCACTTCTCCTCATCATCTCTTTACAACACGCGACAACGACGCGTACACAACAACAAACAAACAACAAAAACACACGCGTAAAATTGTGATGCTCTTCTAAAGGTGGAGGGTAAAAGACACACTTAACTTTTATTATAGTAAAAGAATGGCGAAGGTTTTCGACGCGCGTTTAGAGCAACTTCGGGCGATTCGAAATCGAGAGAAGGAACGCGAAGAGAGAGAACGGAAAGAAGAAGAAGATGATGATGATGATGACAAAAATGAAGAAGAAGAAGAAGAACAGGGAGGACGAATGTATAGCGAGGTTTCGCCGCTGAGGGCGACGCCGTCGACGAGTCATCGTCCTCATCGAAAGAACAACAACAACATCGAAGAAGAAGAAGAAGAAGACAAAAATGCAAGTTTTTCAAAAAGGAGTCACCAACGCCGCCGCGCGACGAGTTTTAAGACGACGGGCGCGCCGATGTCTCCATCTTCGCCTCCATCTCCGTCGTCTCCGTCATCACCATCATCATCTTCTCCTTCTCCTTCCGCCTTCTCTGATTCAGACAACGACGACGACGACGAAGAAGAAGGATACCGTCACCAACAAGACGTTTTGAGAGAGTCCGATGCGGTTGCGCGGTTGCGCTCGCAACTCTCGGACAAAGAGCTCGATTTAATCGAAATGCAGCAATCATACGAACGTTTGATGAGAATGACGGAGGAAACGAGAGATCTGTTGAAACAAACGCATGAAGAGAAGGACGAGTATCGCAAACACGAGGCCATCGCCGAACAATTAAAAATTCGAAACGACACGTTACAGTTAAAAATCGATGAATTGAGCGAAAAGTTGAAAAGAGAAGAGGCTTCGCTCGAACGCAAATCAAGAGCGTTGGATGCGGCAAACGTTGCTATCGACGAGTGTCGAAGGAAAATTCGAGACGAGCGAAGCTCGAAAGAAGACGTCAAGGCGGAATCGAAAAGATTGGCGGAGAGGGAACAGGCGTGTAAGAAAGTTTTGAACGAAGCTTTACGAAGAGCATCGGGTATGTTGAAAAATAACTACAACGAAATGTCTTTGATGACTACCGAAGACGAAACTTCGGTGGAAGTCGCGCAAAGAGTTGTGGACGCTATACGCGATATTGCCGTGCACAGAAGGATGATGGGAATTGGTAATAGAGAAGGAGATAATAGAGGTAATAATGCTAGAAATAACGACAATAAAAACTATAGCAGAAGGCGACAACGACATAAACGAAGAGGAATCTCATCTACGTCTACGTCCGGTAGCAGTAGCGAAACTGGAGATGATGATGATGATGATGATGATGGTGATTCCGAAGAGCTTGAACTAGAAGCTGAAGAGATGGAAGCGTTGGAAGAAGCGTTGGAAGCGGCGAGACGCTGGAAAAACCAAAGCGAAGAGTCCGAGCGACGGCGCGCGCGCGAAGTCGCCATAGCGAGAGAACAAGCGTCGGATTTACGGAAAACTATTGAAAAGTTGCGCAGAGAGGCGAACGAATCGAAAGAATATACCGACGAACTCGAAAAAATCGTAGAACGCATAGCGAAAAATGTGTCTAGGACAGATTTTGTCGAGCGATGATACTATTTATAAATAATAATAGATACTCATGTAATAATGTTCGTGATGTAATAAATAAATGTAGACGTATGTAGTAACACAGTATCTTTTTCGTTTCTATTCGCTATTCGTGTGAGTATTTGGCTAATACCAAGTAAGTCATAGTACAAGATTTTTGGTCTTTGCGAAATGCGACGACGCCATCAGAGCCCTCGAGAATTTCGCTATTGTGTTGATCATCGCGACAAATTCCGATCTTGTGATGACATCTTCGTTCATGAGCACCTCTTCAGGTAAGAGCAAGATTTTCAACGCAGTTCCAATGCCAAGAATCTGCAACTTTCCGTGTAATCTGCATTTCTGACACGCCACGCAATCGATGACTTCGGTGATATTTCGAAAAATGTCCTTGAACTGCATTTTATCGCTACCGCCACTATTCACGAGCACTTCGCTGGCGACTCCAACGTCGTTAAACAAACGCGCTTCGTCAAAGGCGTTAAAAAGTTCTTCGCATGACTTCCCTAAAACTTGCGGCGAATCCAGTAGCTTCATTTTCAGCTGCCTCGTCTTCTCGTCCTCAATCGTGTCCTGGCCTAAATCGGTCGGGAATTTTGCTAAAGCCGGCGTCGCTTTCCGCAAAGCTCTCAACATGACGACGAAAGAAAAGTGTAAATTCTTTAGGCGTTCGGGATGGTTCTCAAATAGCTGCGCAAATCTCGCAGGATCGGGAAGCCACTCTTCATCTTCGCTTTGCGGCGGATTCGCGTGTAACGCTACGTGAATGTTGACGCTCGCGTGCATCCCAGAGAGTAACCGATACAAAACGCGCTCTTCATAACACAAACCGTCTTCTTTCTTTTCTCCTTTCAAACAGTTTTCCTCGTAAATCGCCTTCCAAACGTGCGATCCGTTATACCCCGTCCATCGCTCTGGGTTCAGTCGTAAGTTTACGTACGAAGAATGTTCCTCTTCCTCTTCTTCTATTTTTTTTCTAGTATCCTTGTTCTCTGGCGCGGTACAGATATCCAACCAAAACTTTGGGCTGGTTTGATTCTTCGAACAATCTTCCTCGTCGATAAAAGACGTCGTTTTATCTTCTTTACTCGTAATGGTCGTATCCACTGGATCTGAAAACGGCGCTCGAGGAATGGACGCTTTACTACTACTAGCACTACTACTACTACTACTACTTCCGAAGATATCGTCGAACCCGGCCGGTTCGGTCGAGAGCGAACACATCGTCGTCTTCGGAAGAACGTCCGCATTGACCTCCTTCTTATCGTTACTCTCTTCAAAATATAACCCATCTTCGCTCGGTTTCGCTTTACCATTCCCAAACGAAGCAGGAGGGGCCGAACACGACCCTTCCTCCTCTTCCTTCCCCTCTTTTCCTCCTCCTTTAATTCCATTTTGCCAATTTTGCCAAAACTTACACTCTCTCGTCAAATCCACGCGAAAGAGTCTAAAAAACGTTTGATTGCTCAACTCGGTCAACACGTCGTGTAAGTATTCCTCGTTGATGTTTTCTACCACTTTTGCTCCGCAGGTAAGTTCGGGAACGAAATCATTGTTTTGGTGGTGGTTTATGAAAGGATTCGAAAACGATTTCGACGACAGTAATCGATTTTTTGTCAAAAGCGCGGGGACGACGCCGAAAAGGACGACGACGCCGAAAATGAAGAGGAAGAAGATGCGGAGAAGGAGTGGGAGGAGCGACGACGACGACGACGAAGTTTTCTTCTTCTTCTTTTTCTTCGTCGATGCGGGAGAAGAAGGAGACGCGCGTCTTCTTCGTCCACCAAACCCGTCGTCTTCCATTTTTCTTCTTTCTTCTTCGAATAAACAAACAACGAGGGGAAGGAGGAAAGAAAAATGAAGAAGACGAAGACAGGGGAAGAACAGAAGAAAAAAGAACAGAAGCAGAAGAAGCAGCATTTCTTTCGTTTTTTTTTGCTCTTCTGTTTTGCCCTGCCTTTGTTTCGATTTAAAAATATCTCCGTATCACAGGAAGGAAAAAAAAGCGTCTCTCACAGAAAAAGTCACTTTTCTTCTTTTCTACATCGCGCCGCATAAAACACGCGCTCAAAACGCGAAACACTCGCCACTATCTCGATCTAAAATACACATTTTTGATTCATACATACTTCAAGTAAAGAGATCTACTCGCGCTGCCATCAATGGCAGCTTCGCGCATCACCCGCAAACGAACAAACGCATCGTCATCTGGAAAGGCAAAAAAATTCCCTCCTCCATCTTCTTCTACAAAAAGCGTCCATGAAGTGGCAATTTTGAAGAATGAACAAAAAGAGGAGGACAAAAAGCGCGATGAAAAACCTAGTTGCGATGAGATTACAGATCCGAAACGCGGTGGAAACGATCAATCGAATAATGAAGCTTTGGAAAATTACTCAATTCCGTTGATCCACGCGAATGCGGCGGCGAAAACCGTGGACGCGAATCCGCATTTGTCGCCGCCTAAATTTTCGTATAAAAAAGTGCCTTCGAATACTATTATTCAACCGTCGTCCTCGGCGGGAAACGAATGGACGCCGCGACACTTTCCGGTCTTTTCACTTCAACAACAACAACAACATCATCAACAACATCATCATCAACAACAACATCATCAACAACAACAGATGCTGCAGATGATGATGTCACACCATGCTGGAATGATGGATCCGTCTTCAAACGCGTTCATGCAATACAACAATTACGGAGCAAACGGAGGAGCAGCGGGAGGAGCAGCCAACCACCACGCCCAAAACAACGTCCTCATGGGAAATCCGATTCACGATTTTTTACAAATGCAACAAAATCCAACGGCGTTTCCAACGAGGTATTTGATCAACGCGCAGAACGGACCGTTTCCATTTCCATGGCCACCGGTAGGGATGCCACCGTTTCCGACGTTCCCGGCGGCGGCTGGTATGAGTGGGGCACGACATCAAATTGATAACGCCGCCGCTCCTCCTCCTACTACGACGCCTCTTTTGGTGAAACGCGGCGAAGGAGACGCGCAGCAAAAGGTAGACGAATACGATAAGAACGAGAACAACACCCAAAAGAAGAGCAATGCAGCAGCAGCAGCAGGAGTAGCAGCAGCAACAGCAGCAGAAGACCAAGAAAACGAAAAAGATACGAGGACGGTGATGACGACGACACGGTTAGCCGAAAACGGTAGCGGGATGTCGAGCGACAATTTCCAAACGACGACGGTGACGACGGCGGCCAACAACACATTCGGTTCCGTATCGAATGGGAAAAAGACGGCAACGAGAGTGTTACCCACGGAGGAGCAATTAGAGCATCGACAACGTTATTTGCAGCAACAGCAACAGTTGAATCAGTTCAACGCTTTCAACGCTTTGCAGCAAAGTGGCGCGGCGTATAGCGCGTACGCCGCCGCGTTGTCAATGGGGCAGCCGAATACAGATTCTCCCTCGTTCGCGGCGCAACATGCGTTTCAACAACATCAGCAGCAACAGCAACATCTTCATAACATGATGAACAACAACTTCAATAGCAATCAGCAGCATCAACAACAAATGTATCTTCATCAACAGCAGCATCAACAACAACAGCAACAGCAACAACAACATCAAGAGCACGAGTATCAACAGCCGCCGCCACATTCACAGACGACGACAACCACGCCGAAGAAAGGGAAGCAAGGTGTTCCAAAATCGAACAGAAACCGTTTAGTTTGGAACGATGAGTTGCACAGAAGGTTTATGAACGCGGTGAACCATCTCGGGTTGGATGCAGCGGTGCCGAAAACAATCATGCAGATGATGAACGTGGAAGGTTTGACGAGGGAAAACGTTGCGAGTCACTTGCAGAAGTATCGTTTAAAACAAATGACGGCTGAAGAGAAGGCAGCCATGAATGCTAAGAGTGCCATGAAAAAGAACGAATCGCACTCCACCATGGACGATTCTTATTATGCGGGAGAAGGGAAAGAGTTGTTAAATGGAAACGTGCCGAACAAAAGAGGGGCATCGTTGAAACGACCGGCAGGGTCAGAAACAGATATTCTCGAAGGTACGAAGAAGTCTAAAACTGAAATTGAAGGCACTGCCGACTATGAAGCAGCTCCTACTGAGGTGAACATTACTGCTACTGCTAATACTACCAAAGATGGTCCCGCTGCTCAAGAAGGGAAAGATTCCGGCGAATCGAGCGACGAACGCGACGCCGGCAACAACTCTGGCGGCGAGAACAACTCCAAGCATCCTCCGTACCATCACAGCGATACCAACGAAAAGGAGCAACAGGAGCAAGAGTTGCCAAAGAAACAACAACGTTCGAAACGAGGAAAGTCCTCGAGCGACGACGAAGCTTCGGACAAAGATAACTTCGGTCAACAACATCGTGTCGTCGTCGGAAACTAAAAAGATCCACATATTTTTTTGTATTATTTTCAAACAGCAAATTCGCGGCAGACAGACGCTGCCCGATAAAAAGTTGTACACATTATTGTACCATTATATACACAGATCACTGCAAAGAGAGAAAGAGAGAGAGAAAGAGAAAGAGAAAGAGAGAGAGAAAGAGAAAGAGAAAGAGAGAGAGAAAGAGAAAGAGAGAAAAAGAGAAATGATCTACACAAACATTTATATATAGTTGTCAAATTCATCGCTTGTATTACACTTTTTGTTTAATGTTTCCCCTCACGCACTCTCTCTCTCTCACAATTTTTATTTTTACATAGTCTGTTGTTGTTCTTGCTTCACGACGTGATTCCTCCAGTTACGATACACGAGACCAATTTTATCGTATTGCACGGGGTTGGCCCACACTCTGCCGCCTCTGTTCATGCGATCCTGTTGCCCTTCGACTAACCGCAAATCCTCGCCTAAAACTTGATTCGCCATCTCCATCCACACCAACTGAATACCTGGAACCCATTTCGCCCACTGCGCGAAATCCAAACTCATCCTATACAACAATCGAGTCTTCCCTTCCTCTTGAGGCACGCACACGTGCAACTGGTGCAAATGTTTCTCGCACGACGTACACGTGTCTCCTTCTTTGAACTGCGCTCCCGCCCCGGCGGCGCCGGGTTGCGCCATACCAATGTGCGAATCTACCATGCACGGCGTGATGAACTTCATATCGATCGGATAAGGTTTCCAGGACCCTTCCGCGGAATATCCCGCCCCGCCTCCGGATCTTCCGCTCAAAAACGTCGCCATATCGTGCCATCCGTCCCCCGGTTTTCTCAACTGCTTCGTTGCAAACTCCACCATATTCGGCACGCCCCATCCTTTCGCGAAAGTTCCGGTGTGCGTAAACGGCGCGTGCGCCAGATCCAGCAAATTCTCCATCAACAAAGCCGCATCGACTGGGACGTTCTCAATGACCAACTCCGCGTGCACGGTATATCCGCTCGGCGGTTTAAACCACTCCGGAATTTCCTCGCTCGGTTTCGCCTTCCCAGGCCACACCATGAACAACCCGTCCTGCACCTGAGACGGTAAAACGTTTCCTTCGTCCATTTTGTTCATGCACACCCACTTCATCTCTCCGGTCTCAAAGTCTTGGCGTCGTTTGATCACCCATTTTTCTCCGAAAAACGTGCACTCGACGACCGTTTTCGCGTCTCCAACCTCCTCGATAGCCTTTTCCAGTTTTGAAACGAACGTGACTGGGTACCAGAAATTCCTCAACGCCGAAGATTCATCCGGCATCTTCAACGAGCTGTCGTCCGCGAATTCCAACGACAAACCTTTCCGTTTCTTCTCTTCTTCGTTTTCGCCTCGTTTCGTTGTAAAAGTTTTTGCGTTCGTTTGTTTATTAGTAGTATCACTACTCTTTTCCGTATCGATCACGCTCGAAGAAGAAGAGGATGATGATGATGGCTCCGCGATGGCCCGAAGAGGAATAGTTCGCGACGCCGATGCTCGGTTCGCGCGTCTTCCACTCGCCGTGGCGTGCGCGTGCGCGCTCGTTTGATAGCACGCTCTCATTTATAATCTGCGTAGTGTGTGTGTGATTATTATGTGTATATACAACGAGAGTGTGGTGCCCCAATTTTCTCTAAGGGATAAAAGGAACGACTCTCCGAGAAAGCGAGAGAGAGATTGAAAAAATCTTTTTGGACGATCTCTCTGCTTTGTGTGCGCTCTCTGCTGCTGCTTAAAACTGCTTTCGAGAAAAAAAACAGAATTTTTTTCTTTTTGATTCTTTCTTGTGTGCAGCACTTTTCGCCTCTCAGATGGCTTTTTCTTCTTTGTCGTCTTCTCTCTCCTCCTCCTCGCTTTACGGTTATTATTATTATAATAATAATAATCAAAACGGAACGACGGCAGAAAGAAGAAGAGAAAGAAGGCGATTCAATGCTAAAGGCGTGTGTGAAAAAAGAGGAGGATGCGCGAGACCTACACGAGCGAGGACGCGATGCCAAAATGATGATGATGTTGATGATGAAGAAGGTTGTTATTATTATTTCTCGGACAGAACGTTGCTCGAAATGAGCGCGAGTTTTTCGACGAAGAAGCTCGCAAAATTGGCAAACGAAAAGAGAGAGAAATATTTTGGGAACGTCGTCACGTTCTCTCCGAAAGTGTTCGTCCCGCTGACGTTCGCCTGTCGCGATAAGTGCGGGTATTGCACTTTCGTGAAAGAACCAGAAGAAGAAGAAGACAAAGAAGAAGAGAAAAAAAGGAAGAACATTTTCATGACGGAAGAGGAAGTGCTGAGCGTGGTGAGAGAAGGGAAGAAAAATGGAGCGACGGAATGCTTATTTACGTTAGGAGACCGACCAGAAGCGAAATATCCAGCGGCAAAGAGAGAACTGGAAGAAAAATTGGGATGCGCGTCTACGGTGGAATACGTCGCCAAGTGCGCGAAGAGAGTGCTCGAAGAAACCGGTTTGCTTCCGCACGTGAACTGCGGCGTGTTGACGGTTGAGGAGTTGAAACTGCTGAAAAAAGTATCCGCGAGTCAAGGATTAATGGTGGAAACGACGTCAGAACGTTTGATGGAGCCTGGCATGGCGCATTTTGAGTGTGAATCGAAACGCCCGAGCGTAAGATTGAACACTTTAAGAAACGCCGGAAAGGCCAAGGTGCCGTTTACTACTGGGATTCTCGTCGGAATCGGCGAAACTGCTGAAGAACGCGTGAAATCGTTACTAGAAATTCGAAAATTAGCGGAAGAAGAAGATGGGGGTGATTGTATAGGCGAAATTATCGTCCAAAACTTTCGAGCGAAGGAGGATACGCGCATGAAAGACGACCGAGAGTCTACTTTGGACGAGCTCGTGCGAGCCGTCGCTTTAGCACGATTATGCTTCGACGAAAAAGTAACCATTCAAGTGCCGCCAAATTTAACTCCTGGTGAAGAAGTAGAAGATGGGTGGAGGGCGTTGCTAAATGCAGGCATTAACGATTGGGGAGGTATATCTCCGGGAGTAACGCCCGATTTCGTCTCGCCCGAGTGCGAATGGCCGGCTTTGAAAACGCTCAGCGCAGTCTGTCGCGAAGAAGGTAGAAGTTTAGTTCCTAGATTAGCAGCGCATCCGCGCTATATAGGAGAGAAAATGAATGCTTGGATAGATGAAGAGGTTGCACCGCACGTGAGAGTATTATCCGACGCCGGCGGTTTTGGCCGGGGCATGCATTGGTCCCCCGGGAGCGAAGAACGTGCGTCGGGAATGTCCAGCGACGACGGCGATGGGATATCTGTTACAAATTTGGTTTCTGTGAACGGCGCAGTGGAACCTGGTAGTAGCAGTAGGAATAGTAGAGACAACAACAATAGCAACAACAACGATAGAATTAGCTCAAGTAGAAACAAAATCAATCGCGCGATTGAAAAGTGCATGGCCACGACGGCGACGGTTGAAGACGTCGCGTTGCTCTTTGAAACGCGCGGCGACGATTTCGATTTCGTATGCTCGAAAGCAGACGCGTTGAGACAAGAGCAATGCGGTGATATCGTCTCGTATGTCATCAACAGGAATATCAATTACACGAACGTTTGCGAGTTCACGTGTCATTTTTGCGCGTTTTCAAAAGGAAAATTTGGCGAGGAGGCCACGAGAGATAAGCCGTATTGTTTAGATTCGGAAGAAATAGCGAGACGCACGAAAGAGGCCTGGGACAAAGGCGCCACGGAAGTCTGCATGCAAGGAGGAATACACCCTGATTTCACCGGCGAAAGTTATCTCGACTTCTTGAAAGCAGCTAAAACAGGTGCTCCAAACATGCACGTGCACGCGTTCTCTCCTCTGGAAATTCACCACGGCGCGACGTCTTTGAACGTTCCAATCAAAGACTATCTGAAAATGTTGAAAGACGCCGGACTTGGATCTTTGCCGGGCACCGCGGCTGAAGTCCTGGACGACGCGGTGAGACAAGAAATCTGTCCCGACAAGCTCAATTCAGAAGAGTGGTTATCTGTGGTGAAAAGTGCCCACCAGGTTGGCATAAAAACGACATCAACTATTATGTTCGGTCACGTCGATTCCGAAACGCACGTTTCTTGGAGCAAGCATCTCCTCGCCCTTCGCGAACTACATCGCGAAACGAACGGCATCACCGAGTTTGTTCCGTTACCGTTTGTCCACTTCAAAGCGCCAATATACGAAAAAGGTCGCGCGAGGAAAGGACCTACAATGCGCGAGTGCGTTTTAATGCACGCCATCGGTCGTTTAGTGCTCGGTCCAATAGGCATCAAGAATATTCAAGCGAGTTGGCCGAAAATGGGACCATCTTTCGCCTCAAACTTACTTTTCGCCGGATGTAACGACGTCGGCGGTGTTTTAATGAATGAAAGCATCACGCGCGCCGCTGGATCTACGTTTGGCCAAGAATTCAACGTCGTCGAGATGGAAGCGTTGATCACTCGAGCCGGGCGCGTGCCTCGATTGCGAAACACTTTGTACGAGAACGCGAACGAGGAGCGAAGGATGGTCGGCATCGAAAACGCGCACAAATCAGTCGTCGTAAACTTTGCAGGCGGAGGAAAACAACAGGTCGAGGAATAAATAATGGACTACTACACGTGCTATATGCTACATTAAATCATTCATTCATCGAAAGGTAGCCCGAACTCTTCCTCGAAACTCTTCTTCTTTTCTTCCTCTTCTTTCGCTAACAACTGTCCTTTCGCTTTCCATAACAACAAATCGTCCATGAACGCTTTCGCTTCCTCTCCGCCACCGGGCACTTTCACCTTGTGCGTGCCTAAAATTGTCATCAAACTCGCGCGTTCTTCTCCGACTTCGTTTTCTAACCAGTTTCTCAGCGCTTTCGCGCGTCGATTGGCGAGTTCTTCCTCCGTTTGAGGGAAATCTTCCCAACGCTCGTCGTCCGCGTTTTTCGCATCGTCGTTGTCTTTTTTCGACGACGACGACGACGCGAAAGCGCTCGACTGAATTCTCCCTCCTCCAACTATAATTTCAGGAGAGGATACAAAAGCTGCGCGCGCGCGAGTTTTGAGAAGATCGAAGCAGGCGCGTCGAAGCATATTTCTCGTGGTTTCTTTCAAGAGAAGAAGATTTTATATGAAGAAGAGTGCGTGTGAGGAATTCGAGAGAGTTGTAAGTGTGTATTAATTCGTGCGCGCGCGCTTTTTACATCTCAATGTTCACCGCATCGTCGCGATATTCTCGCGCGGATGCGTTCAGTACTGCTACTGTTTTCGTTGTCTCTCTATCCTAACTTTCTTTATCTCTACGTTTGAACCTGTCTACGATACTCCCAGGCAACCACCCTGCCTTCTTCTCCGGAGGGGTCTGCTCTCGCGCAGGTTTCTGCGTTAAGAGTCTGATTCTCGCGTCTCTCATCGTTTCTTGATTTGACGACTGGTCACGCGTGTTGTGACTGCGCCTCATTTTTTTCGCGATGTCGTTACTGTCGTTCAAAGTCCCGCGCGTGCGTGGCGGTGAAGGGGCACGCGTCTTCGCTTGCTCTCCTCTTCGTGGCGGTGGTTGGATACCATCCTTCCAAATTGTTCTGCCTCTTTCGAAAAGTTCGTCGCCAGAGCGTTGAAGCGTAGTCTGCACTTGCTTGCCTGGTTTAGATTTGTACCCAATTATGCGAACAGCGTCATCATCGTCGCTCGATTCACCGGTCTTTTGACGCTTTCGTTCTTCGCGTAATTCAAGATGCTTATTAAGCCTCTGTACATTTTCGTCCTCCTTCTCGCGAGCGGTGAAAATCTTCTGGAGGCATTCGTTTATTCTCCTCTTTTCCGATCTCTCCATTTTCAGCTTTGCCTCGCACACATTTCTATCCAAAGCGCTCAAGGATTTAAAATTCTCGTCGACTGCATCTCTAAATATAGGGACGAGTTGCGTGACATTTTTAAAATTCTTGACGACTGCGTTCTCTTCGTTTTCTTTTTCACTTTCCGGCAAAGCGTTCTGCATGGCTTCGAGTTCTTTGTATTTCGATATCATTTTTTCTTGTAACGCTTCCAAGATCATCAAGCTTATCCTAACACGCATCTGCTCTGCACATTCCATCGGGGGAAACCAAGTTTCTCGGAACATTTCGGGACAATTCGTCTGGATCCACGTTTTTGGGAAAGTTTGGAGTATTTTTTCAATCGACATGCGCGTCTCTTGTTCTTCTTTTTTTTCTTCCCTTTTCTTCTCCTTCTCGCAGCCACTTTTCCCATCCGTTTCGGAAATAATCGCAACCTCCTCGCTGCTCTTCAAATCGTTCTCTTTATTCTCGCTGTTCTTTTCGCCTTCTTCTTCCGGTGACGGTTGCATTTTTGATTTAAAATGTTTCACGTCTTCGTCTTCTTCATCTCTCAAATCGTTGACTTCTTCTTCTTCCTCTTCTTTTTCTCCGACTATATGTAATGATATGTTGTTCTCTTCTTCTTTCACTTCTTCTTTCGCTTCTTCTTTTTCAGATGACCCGTAGCGTTTGCGAATTTCTTCTTTCCAACTCTGTTCGATGAATTTATCCATGTCAAGCATTCTAGGCGTTAGCAGCCGGTATGGTTCGTGAAGTGATAATTTTTGGAAACTCATCCTTGTATTCACTTTACCATAAAAAATCGACTCGAAGTCCGCCAAAGTGAACTCTTTCGGAAGGTTCTGGATAAATTTTTGTGCGTAAAGTAACGTGAAAACACCACAATCGCAACCATTCGTTTGTAATGGAACGATTGGATTCAATTTACGCATCGTCTCGTTGTTTATACGAGTTGCTCCGTCTTCGACTAGACCTCCCGTGCGTTCAGATTCAACGCGGTTATATTCGCGTTGCAGCCACTGCGTCAAATTTTTTCGTATACTATCGAATGAGTGCGAGCTATTGGTCCCCATCGAGTCTAGATGAATAATGCACGGAATGTTCCCCATTTCTACGCGCTCCGCAGAATTGGCGGCTAATCCAGGATACGATATAATAGCCAAACTCCAATGTAATTGAGCGTGAATTGGAATAAGAATGAAATCCTTGTCAAAAATATTGATAGATTTCGTCCAATTCTTCACCCTCTCGTATGCCTGATCTTTTCGCTCCGCTATGTTTGAGGCTCCACGTGATTTCTGCGTCAACTTCTGATAGAAGTACGTACTCATGACTAAACATCTTCCCTTGTCTTCAAGCGAGGGAAAATCTTCCACCGCAATCTTTTTCATGTAAAAATCAATCGTTTGGTCGTTTAACATTTCACCAGGTTCTAAGCAATCCAAATCGTTAGTGTTGATTAAAGCGGCTCCTTTGGATCCATCATTAGGGTACGTTGCGGTAAATTTACCAAATCTCGCGACGCTGGACCCTACAAATCCTGCATTTTGTCGCGTCGTCCGTCGCCTCTGTTGTATCGGGCTATCGATTTCAATCGGTTTGTTACTTGTATCGTCTTCAGAATCTACAAGATCAACTACGATCGGTTCTTTCTTCTCTCTCGTTTCTCGTCCGCGTCCTCGAGGGCGATTACCTCTGCTATTATCGCCGATTCGTTGGACGTCCTCGATTGGATCGTCTTCTTCTAAGTCATCAATGCGGACTCCGAACATCCTTTCCTTGACTTTGTGTCCGCTACCGCCCACATCATTTCTCGTTTTTGGACGTTTCTCTGCGCTAGGAATGAATTGTTCTGGACAAAAATGTTCAATTTCGTGCCGTGGAGAAACAGCTCGCGGAGCACTTCGTGGTGTCGATGTTGCCCGCTTGTTCGACGAAAAGCCAAGACGCGCAGCTTCAACCATCGATGCGCCGCGTCCATTCACCGGTCCAATGTTGGTCGGATTTTTTTTCCTACTAAAAGTTTTGGTACGAGAAACGCCGCCATTTCCTCGATTCCATCCGTCGTTGTTATCCTTCTCGTGAACTTTCTCTACTCTTTCAGCGTGTCCGTGGTGATCGGTGTTCTCAGCGTTAGCTTTTTTCGGCGACCTTTTCTCACGCGGCTTGTCTGTATAAACTTTCTCGTCGAGCTCTCCGTTCGCTAACCGTCCAACTTTATTCCACGCTTCTTCTCCTTTCTTCTTCTGCACTTCCTCGTCGTCGTCCGAAACATTCACAATACCAATAAACTCCTCTCCCGAAGCTTTCCTCGCAGCGCCTTCCTCTTTTTCTGCGCGCTCGAGCAGCGGTATCGCTTCGTGCAGAAAGTCCACCACCCTCTCTAAATAATCCGACTTAGGTAACGAATTAGGTATCTTCGATATCGTTTCTGTTTTTAATATATCTAAACGATTCAAGTGTTTCTTATAGTGCACCGCCGTTTCTTCGTATCTCTCTCTTTCTTTCTGTTTCGATTGGAACTCTTCTAAAATCCTCTTGTTCGACTTTTTGAACGCTTTGAAATCTTCCCTCGCCGTCGTCTTCGCAATGGTTTCCACCGTCGTCATTTCCACGTCGTCGTCGACTCGAGTCGTCGTCCTTCTTTCTCTTTTACTGCTTTCCTCTCGCCCCTCGCGTCTGTTTTCTTCGTTGTCTTCTTCTCTGTTCTCCTCCATCTCCACGTCCGAGGACGACGACATGATTTTTCTCAGAAACAATCTCAACAACACCAACAGAAGCAGAAGAACGAAGAGAAATGGATGATGATGTCTCTCTTTCCTCTTCTTATTTTCGCGATTATTCAAACAAGAAAAACAACATCACTCTCACTCTCTCTCTCTTTTTCTCAAAAGCACCCCGTCGTGTTTTTAGTTACGCGCGTGTGTGTGTGTGACTCAAATCTCGCGAAACGAGAGTGCGTTTTTTAAAGCAACCAAAAGCAACCAAGCGCAAAATTTGATCAAAATCTTGAACGAAAAAAAATCGAGAGACACAAAAATACGCGAAAGCACTATACTAAAAAAAGATACAAAAATTTTCCCTTTTGGGTGCGGTCTCCCAGACAAAAGACGCACCGGCGCAATCATCATCATCATCGCGAAAAGAGGGCACGACGAGTGAGACCGGAGATGACGACGACGAGGAAAAAGAAGAAAGGTTTTTTTACGCTCGCAACGGCGGCTGGGTGGACGTGCTTTCTTCTTCTTCTTCTTTTCGTGTCTCGGGTGTCTTTTTTTTCTTCTTTCTTTAACGAGCGTTACGTGTATTATCCGGTGATATTCTTAGCGCCTTTGACGCACGCGTGGGGGGTGTGGAGGAAGAGAGGCTATCGGCTCTACATGCCCTTCGCGGGGAATTACATTTTCGTGACGTTACAAGCGGTCGCTTGGATAGCTTTCGCGCTTTCCGTGGCGTCTGTTTTTCTCCATCATTTCTTGTTGGTGGAAGAGCTTTTCGCGCTCATCATAGCGACGTCCTTCGTGTCGCATTTTTGCGTGGCGTTATCTTTTCATCATTGGGAAAAAGGAGAAAACGCGAGAGATATTGCGAGGGTGTTCATAACTTCGATGAGTATGACTGTTTTACACGGACTCCCGTTGATTGTCTTTTCTATGCTTCTCGCTTTGGCGTTTTTCGCGAGGCCGACGGTTCTGGTCGCGCTATTAGCGGCGTATGCCGTTTTCACGCGCAGACTCTTTCCAAGCGATGCAGATAACACGATAGAAATAGTGCGAAAATTTGCGAGAGATGTTTTAATGGTTGGCTTGGAAGAATGGCACGGAGAGATTTCTATCGTGAGAGATGTAGGGAAGGAGGAGGACGAAGAGGACGACGACGAGGAAGGCAATGGTCGGTTAATTTTTGGGTACAGCCCTCACGCATTCATTCCACATTCTGCCGCGTGGTTACATCTGCACCCGGCCTTCGAACGTTTGTTTCCAAACAGGCAAGTGTGCACACTCGCGGCGTCGATAATTTTTAAAATACCCATAGTTCGCGAGATATTTAGTTTCACCGGCGCTCGAAGCGTCTCTAGAAAATCGTTCTCCAAGTGTTTGGGCGAGGGAAAATCAGTTATGTTTGTTCCCGGAGGCCAAAGCGAGTTGTGCGAGCACGCTCAAAAAGTAGATGAAGACGAAGTTGTCATCTGCATGAGACACAAAGGGTTCATTCGGATTGCGATGAATGTAGCGAGCGATTATCAGGAGAAGATTCGAATTATACCAATTGTCGCTTTCGGAGAAAGTTCCGGAGTAAGAAATATATTCAAACGATTCATATCGAAAAAGTCGTATCGATATTTTGGGTTTCCGTTCCCATTTATACCAGTTGGAATATATTTCACGCCTTTTCCAACTCGACAATCGCTGTATTATGCAATCGGAAAAGGAGTTTCCATAGAACCCAATACGTCTCAAACGATAGAGGCCATTCACAAGCAATATTACGAACAAGTTCGAACTCTTTTCGAGAAGCATAAAAAGTTGGCAAAAAATAGCGCGCATTTACGTCTCCGTCTCGTTCAAAGTTAGTCACGTATCTAATTTATCTATATTACTACCTACATCTAGTATTAGAGATCTATTTTGGTTTAATGCTAAGTTCTTTGAAACCGATGTAAGGATTCCCGTGTCCATCACCCTCGTATTTTTTCAGCCTCTCGACAAAAGCGCGAAGTTTCACATCATCGGTTTTCTTTTCTTCCACCGCGATATGAGTGAATATAGGTCCACACGCCGCGTTTAGTACAGTCAAAACATTTTCCACCGCGCGTCTTCTTTTCTCAACTTCCTCTTCTTCGATAATTCTCGGACCTTCCTCGTAAGCTATTTTCATGCTCTCCCAAATCTCTTCGCACCTCGAGTACGCTCGCGGCCACGTCCATTGGAGGATATCGTGTAACGCTTCCAGCGCTAACAGAGCAATTTCGTTCGACGGGGCTTTCGACCACGCTAATACAGAAGGAATTAATGATTTGTATCGACCAACGATGCGTAGTTTCATCTCCGAGCAAAGTTCAGGAATTGTTCGCAAGAGCGGAGCGACAAAGTTTAAATCGTCCACGTGCAAGGAGACTGAATCCAAGCTTTGCGATAGCACTGCATCGTGATATCGCCATTCCGCACCCTCTTCTGACGACGACGATGATTGCGATTCGTGTTTACGAACTTTTGCGCACGCTACGAACGCTCGCAATGTTGGCGCAAAAAGCGCGGATGTTGCGCCAACCATATTTCTTTTCAGCTGCTCAAACATGGCTTTCGAAATTCCTCGAGTATCGCGAACAATTCTTCCGTTAACATTAACCTCCAAACACTTGCTCAAAAGCCTCTCCGTAATGCGTGCCCCAACACGTTTCGTCGCGAGCGTTTCAAACTCCAACGCTCTCAATGCGATCGAGGTAAACCGCTCAAACGTATGCTCCCCAAAAGGAACGTGCTCCAACACACTCAACGCTTGCACGCTCGCATAAAATGCTCTCGCATCCCTCCTATCTGCCAACTTTGTATTCCAAGACTCCTTTTCCGGCGCACTTTTGTGCGATTTCAAATCTCTCCACATCCGCTCGCCGTCGAGCGCGTCCGAGGCGAGAGGGGCACGTCGTTTCCCGTTGTCATCGTCACTACTACTATTACTACCTCTATTACTACCGTCGATGTAGCACTCCTCTAGCATCTCTTTCGCTCTATCAGAACATTGCTTACTCGACCACGAAGGAATTCCATCCGATGTTTCCATCATCCCGCACAATAACAGCGCAAAATCATTCCACATTTGGCTCTTCTTGTTAGGGGATTTTTCTTCATCTTCATCCTCATCCCCTATCACTTCAATCAATACTTTCTTTTTTACACGAGTCCTAACGACCTCTGCTTCATCTTCATCCACAAAATGCACCACTCCAAGCTCTTCTCTCTCGATCAAATTCGATCCAATACTCTCTCTTACTTTTGTTAAACTCGAGAGAAAATCAGCGCGAAACGCACGCACATTTTCTCTTCGCTCCGACGATGATGATGATGGTGTCGACAAACCAATCCTTCCTTCTTCTTCTTCTTCTTCCTTTTCTGCGACAAAAATCTCTCCTCTTTCCCTCCCCAACGAATCTAAATCTTTATATTCAGATATCAGAGTGCACTCGTGCACGATTTCATCCGAGGGAGGTTGTAGCCGAGAGAGGAGGAGTTGGAGTTCCTCCATTTTTTTGTGTGGAGCATCCGCAAAATGCCAAAAATGTCAATTTCTGCATTTCACCTAAAAACAATAAGTACCAGAGTACACGCGCGCGATGTATATTATTATACTGTTCGTCGTATTTTTATTATGTAATTATATATATGAGTGAGTAAAGTTAGTATGATATAGTGTGTGTGTGTATATAGTTTGGCCTTCCGACCGGCAACGTCTCACAATAAGCTCCGGCGTTTTTGCGCTTTCTCTTCTCTTCCAGTTGTTCTCTCTCTTTTCTTTTAGTATTCCTCTTCGTACTCTTCGCCATCCGCAGACTCCGCGCCGACTTCCGCGTAATCTTTTTCCAAAGCTGCCAAGTCTTCTCTCGCTTCGGAGAACTCGCCTTCTTCCATGCCTTCTCCGACGTACCAGTGGACAAACGCTCTCTTGCTATACATCAAGTCAAACTTGTGGTCGAGTCTGGAGAAGACTTCGGCGATGGCCGTAGAGTTGGAAATCATGCAGACGGCTCTTTGGACTTTCGCCAAATCACCACCCGGGACGACCGATGGCGGTTGGTAGTTGATGCCGCACTTGAAACCAGTCGGGCACCAATCGACGAACTGAATGGTTCGTTTCGTCTTAATGGAAGCGACGGCGGCGTTGACATCCTTCGGGACGACGTCGCCTCTGTACATCAAACAGCACGCCATGTATTTGCCGTGTCTCGGGTCGCACTTGGCCATCATCGCTTGCGGTTCAAACGCGGAGTTTGTGATTTCCGCCACCGACAACTGTTCGTGGTAGGCTTTTTCCGCGGAAATAACCGGCGCGTAAGAGGACAACATGAAGTGAATTCTCGGGTACGGCACCAAGTTGGTTTGAAACTCCGTCACGTCCACGTTCAACGCGCCATCAAATCGTAAACTCGCCGTCAACGACGAAATCACTTGCGCTAACAATCTGTTCAAGTTCGTATACGTCGGTCTTTCAATGTCCAAAGATCTTCTGCAAATATCATACACGGCTTCGTTGTCCAACATCACCGTCACGTCGGTGTGTTCCAACAACGCGTGCGTGCTCAAAACCGAGTTATACGGTTCAACCACCGCGGTAGAGACTTGCGGCGACGGATAAATCGTGAAACCTAACTTTGATTTCTTCCCGTAATCCACCGACAATCGTTCTAAAAGCAAAGATCCCAAACCGGAACCGGTCCCGCCGCCGACGGCGTTGAAGACCAAAAAGCCTTGCAATCCCGTGCAATTATCCGCCAACTTTCGAATTCTGTCCAACGCCACGTCCACCATTTCCTTACCAATGGTGTAATGCCCTCTGGCAAAGTTATTCGCGGCATCTTCCTTGCCGGAAATCAACTGTTCCGGGTGGAACAATTGTCTGTACGTCCCCGTTCTCACCTCGTCGATGACGGTCGGTTCGAGATCCAAAAAGACCGCTCTCGGAACGTGCTTCCCGGCTCCAGTTTCGGAGAAAAACGTCGAAAACGCGTCGTCGTTTTGGTGCTGACCGTGCTGGTCTTCCGGCATTTGCCCATCCGGACCTATGCCGTGTTCTGTTTGTTTGCATCACGCGAAAAGGAAGGAGAGATATTCAAAATTCATTACATAAAATTCAAAACAAACGAACAAACGGTCACAAATTCCCCTTAAAATTGGAAGAAAGAGAGACAAAAATTTTCAAAAAAAAAAAGAAGTCCAACGCACCTAAACAGAACAGTTCCCAGCACGAGTTCCCGGTTTGGATCCCGGCTTGGCCGATGTGTAACGAAATTACTTCTCTCATTATCGCTTATTATTATCTTCGCTGTTTTTGAGAGCTTTTGATGGAGTCTGCAAAAAGAGCGAGTGTGGTAATAATTGTGTGGCATCTGAATTTTTCTTTTTTTTTAAAAAGAGGGGAAGCAAGGGGGGGAGTAAAAAAAGCTCAAGACATGCAAGAGGAAAATGCTCCCACCACAAAAAAAACAAAAAGTGCAATTCAGAAAAAAGTCAAGAATTTTTCGAATGATTTTTTTTTTCATTCACACAGAGTAAACGCGTTGTTGCGCTTTCAAACACACACACACACACATGCTTGAAGAGAGTAAACAATAATAATAATAATGCTGGCGTACATAACCTCTTCCCCGTTGTTTAAGGGAAAGAAGAAGAAGAAGAAGAAGGAAATAGACGCGGATACTTTGGACGATTTATTGGAAGAAGATGATTCGGATTCGGATTCAGAAAATCGTAATGAAACAACAACGAATACTAATTCTTATTATTCTCCCTCTAATGCGGTGTACTTAAAACGAGAATGCATCGAACTGAAAATAAAAGTGAACGCGTTAGAGGAAGAACTCGCATCCATCCCTACTAGTGGGAAAGGGAAGGAAACACACGTAGAACACGCGAGGAAGATGATGGAGAAAGATGCGGAAATTTTGAAACTGAAACAACAAAACGAAGAAAAGGAGAAACTTTTGAGCGTTTATCAGAGCATATCGACTTCGAAGGAAGAAGCGATATCGATGGGCATCGACGCGTCGAAATTGCTATCGTTTGAAAAGACGAAGGAGCTACAAAAGATGTGTGCGGAAGCGAGGAACGTTCGCGATGCGTACGAAGACGAGTTGAGAGTCGTCAAGGCGCGATGGGAAGTATCGCGACGAGAAAAGAGAGAGGCGACGTACGCTTTGGAAATGAAAGAGAAGAAATGTAACGCGATTGAGAGCGCGAGGGAGGCGTTGGAGATGGACAGGGACGAAGCGAGACGAGAAATGTCGGCGATGAAAACGGAGTTGAACGCGAACGCATCGAGATGGAGGATGGACGTGAGCGCATGGGAGACGAGGTGTTTGCTCGCCGAGAAGAAAGCGGCGCTTTTATTAGAACAGAGAAACATAGCGAACGAACAAAAAGATATCGATACGGAAGAAGACGAGAGCGGAAGCGAAGAAGAAGAAGAAGAAGAAAAAGGAAAAGAGAAGACGACGAGCGGGAAAAGAGTCAAGACGAAAAAGTGGGCGCTGGCAAACGCGACGAATTTGCAAGCCTCCATGGAGGATGTCAACAACGCGTGCGAAGAGTAGATTGCGAGAGCATTTTATGCGAGCGTGCGAAGAGAAGATTAAAAAAGAATTGGAAGCAGCCTCGGCGCAAGTTTTAAAATCCAAACGAGAGTTGGAAACGATTGAATTGAAGCTGGGCGTCGTCGAAGTTGAACGCGACGCGGCGAATAAGAGCAAGAAAAATTTACAAATAGAATTAGAGAAGGCGTTGGCGAGAGAGTCGAGAGTTTTAACGTGCTTGGATTCATTAGAGATGGAAGTTACGGGTTTCGCGGAAGCGTGCGCCGAGATTGGCGTTTTAGATTCGCGCGTGGCGACCGCATCAAAGTCGCCGAGTTGGACGTGGCATCCGGAGTTTTACGACGTCGCGGCCGCTTCGCCCGTGGACGAAGAAGAAGAGGAAGGAGGGGAACAACAACAACAACAACAACAACGACAACGTGGAAGACAAAACGAATTAGTGCAGACACAAGGTGAGAACAAAGCGAACGCGCTGTTTAGAACGGTCATTCAAACCGTGGAGGAACGATTCGAAGCGCTCGAGCGGGCGTTCCAGGAAATGATGGACGATAAGGAACCAAAGTCGCTCGCGGATGCCATGCGGGACGAAGTAAAGTTGGCGTTCATCTCGGCCAGAGTTGCCGAAGAACGTTCAAAGGGTGGTGGTGGTGGAGATAGTAATAATACCACATCGGCAACTAGTGAAGAAAAGAATAAGAACGCTGGAGAGAGTAAAGCTAATGGCGCCGATGACGACGGCGATGACGACGACGACGACGAGAACAGAAGAAATAGCTATGAAATCGAGGCGTTGCGAAGCGAAATCCGAGAACTCACCGAGACGAGCGAGCTTTTGGAGCACGAACTCAACGAGCAACTCACGGAGAGTAACGCAAAATGCGAAGAGCTCACCATTCAATTGAAGAGTATGACTCTTTCGCACGCGAATGCGAGCAACGAGCGCGAATCCATGAGTCGAGCGCTCGAGGACGCAAAGTCGCGCTTGAATAGCGAGCGCGAAAAAGTGCAATCGCTCGAGAGCGCTTTGAAAAATGCTCAAAACGAAGGGAAACGTCAAATCCAAAAAGAAATCGAACGACGCGTAGATCAAGAGATGGAAATGACGTTCGAGATTGAAACGTTGAAAAGAGATCTCGCGTCGAAAATGGACCGAGTCGCCGAACTCGATGGGAGATTGAAATCTGTCGCGGCAAAGTACGAAGCGGCGAAGAGAGAAAGCGGAACTTCGGAGGAAATATCGCAACAAGCTCGAGTGGAAATTGAAAGATTACAAAAAGAAAGCAAAGCAAAGCTCGAGGCTTTGCGAATAGAAAACGAGGAGTTACTCGAGAAGGTCGAGGATGCAAACGTTCGCGTGCATCAGCTTTTGCAAGAAATCGAGGCGATGGATTCGGCCTCGGCAGAGGCTTCCGAACACGTTTCGCAAGCAATGCAGGCGATTAAGAACGCGTCGTCGCGCGAAATCTCTTCGCTCAAATCAAAGTTGGCAGAAGCAGAAGCGTTCATAGAAGCCACGGAAGGCATGGAGGACGAATTAATCTCTACTCGAGAGGAAATGTCGAGCATGAAGGAACATTTTAGCAGACGCGAGATAGAATTGAGAGGCCGAATTGCCGAGCTGGAAAATATCATCGAAGCCGTACGATTGGGGAGAGGTAGGAAAGTTGGCGTGACGCCGCCGCATAGTCCCAAACCGTCGCCGCGCAAACAGTTTGGTAAGATAGGAGATCAAGACGACGAAGTCGACGACGACGCGTCCGAAAACTCGTTTTACATTCGAACCTCCTCGAAAGCGGATCGCGAGCAAACGCTCTCGGCGATTAAGAGCGTCGATAAGAGTTTGCGACAGGCGCGCGACGAGTTCGATCGAGTCCGAAATGCGCGCTCGCGCCGTCTCGGTTTCGATGAGAAAGGAGAGGATTAGTAACGTAAAGAACGGTAGTGTATGTACTAGTAGATTAGATTTTGTTATTTATTTTTGTACTTTGCTTTGCGTTGATATTAATAGTATATAAAGTGTGTGAAGACGTGTTGTTACTACTTAGTATTATTATTATTGTAGTATCTTCTTTTCTTTCTTTCTCGCTTTTCTTATATATACGCGATGATGAAATTATTATGCGCGGCGATTGACTCAAGGTTTCTCTTCGTCTTTCATGGCGAACCCCAGCTCCTCGCGAAAATTATCCTCGTTCGTCCCGGTGAACGACCCCACCATCTTCCCGCCTCGGAATAAGAAAAAGTGCGGCGTAGACGTCACGTTCATGCTCTTCGCCGTCGTCGCCAACACTGGATCGCTATCGCCGACGACTTTGAAAAATCTCACCTTGTCGTAATATTCCGCGAACATGTCGTATTTCGCCGCGAACTTCTTACACGGTCGACACCACGAAAACGTAAACTCCACCACATTCAACGTCTCCTCCGGTGCGTTCAATATCTCCCCTTTAAACACTGGAAACGAAGGCACGTCGTTCACTTTCCCCAAAACGACGTCCCCGTCCATAAACTCCGGCGCGAGTGCGTTTAACTCTTGCTCTTCCTCCTCCATCTCGTCGAACGACTTCATCGGTGTTCTCATGATATCTAAACACATCGGATCGTTCTCTTGGCACGCCACTTTCCGTCGGTCTTTCCAGTACTCCTTTATCTTCTGCTGACGCTCTTTCTCTCCTTTCTTTTTCTTTGTGTTCGTGGTGGTATTAATATTGGTGATGGTATCGCTGCTGCTTTTACTCGTCTTCGTCTTCTTTTCCGACGGAGAGGACGATGATTCCTTCGATGACGCAGCAGCAGAAGTTAACAACCTCCTCGTCCTCGTTGTCGTTGTTGGTGTTCGTCGCGCTCCTTTTCCTCCTTTTCCTCCTCCTCGAAAAGGACTGTTCTCGTTCCTCGTCTTCTCATTACCACCGCGACAAGAAG
>JACLAA010005303.1_pt1 | contig 46363 bp, 36 predicted proteins | sample 8027891 | NCBI WGS metagenome assembly JACLAA01 (sample SAMN15724900, study PRJNA655200) | protist metagenome | isolation source: fluorescence activated cell sorting (FACS) single amplified genomes of... | place: Spain: Blaines Bay Microbial Observatory, Mediterranean Sea | collected 2016-01-19 | reverse complement strand
CCAAAAATATCGGAGTATTGGGCGATTTCGCGCACGCACGGGAAAAAGGTGCAATTTGGGAATTTAGTCTTTGACCACTTGTAGACCCAAAGGGCAAAACTAACCCGGGCCCACCAGATGGAACGTACGAGGCCCGGCCTTCCGCTCGACTGTTCCTTGGTCTGCTCGAGGCCCACGTCGGCGCCGCGGTCCTGTGTGAAGTTCTCTCCTTCTTGTCTTGTCTCAGTGACGGAGTCGGAGGGCCTTGGTTTAACTCAGCCGGAGGCCTCCCAGGCTTCTCTCCCCCCCAAATTACCCAAGATATAATAGTCCATTCCTTCAAATTGATCCGAGTCTGGCTCTGTCTCTCCATTCCAGTAGTCCATTATGTACTAAGGAGATCATTCTGTTTCGGGATCATGATTCCAAATTTGTCCAAGTTCCGGCCGCCTCTGATTTCAAGTTTCGGTTGCTGCACCCTGGCACCTAGGCCCGATTACGCCGGCGGTACCCGGCGGGCCCGGCCCGAGCCCGGGGCCTTCAGCACTCCAGCTCCCGACCGTGACTTGGATCGGAACCGGTCTTAAGGCCGGGCCGCCTATAGTCCTGAGCTTAAGAGGGCCCATGACTAAAAAAAAATCCTATAAAGAACTTACATCTACAGATTTTGCACGGTTAGAGTTATCTAGAGTTTTGTAGATTTTTTGCGTCAGTGTAAAACCCTGGGCTGCTCTGGTAGCTCAAGCGCGTGCCAGCGGGACACTCTTCAAGTTGTAAATATGGGTCGTAGTTCTCTTAACCTTCTTATCCCGGCACGCTTCTTGCTGACCGTGGGTCATCTTGTTTCTGTTTTAACGATGGTTCATACGCGAAAAGAGAATCTCTCTTCTGCGGTCTCCGCTGATCCCAAGGATGCCCAAAAAGAGGTAGACTTGTGAAGCAGCCCAGCATCTAATTTATTACTGTAGTTCATGATGGCATATGCAATCTGCCTGGTGTGTTTCGCCGTTGATGTGCTGGGAATTCTTATGGGCACATCCCTATTCTTCCCCAAGGCAAACCTTCTTCAAATTATCTGCCACTTCGTGGGTAGCTGTTTTATAACATCTATGATTACCCAATCCTGGCAATATCAGTATATCTGGTGCGATCCGCAATAAAAATGTTTTCACATTCATAGAATGCTTAGGTTTTCTATTGCCACTTGCAACATACCCTGCGCACTCTGTGAAGTTAGCATCCTGATTGGGACTTTCGCATTAAAAGTTGTTGTCTTCTAGACCCAGTGACGGAGTTAATGCAGTTTCAGGTCCCTATCCGAGTGGCTGATCACGGGCTTGGTCCAACGAGCGAGATAAAGAGACTACCCAGGCATCTACGAGCGGGCCTGGGTGAGCCTGCCAGTGAGGAGCATTTTATTCAAAAGTACAATTTTAAGTTTTGCTACTCGCCTGGCTTGCCGCCGCTTACGCCTGGCTCACAGCGTAAATGATCTGCGCCGCAATGCTCTGCGGTTAGAGTTAGTTGAGCCTGAGATCAGCGAGTCGGCGGGGGACACCAGACTAGGATTGCTCCATAGCGAATATAAACATGCCAGTGTGGCCTGGGGGGGAAGCCACTAGGTTGCCATTAACCGGTTAATAACCGGCAATTTACCTATTATTACCCCTCGAAGGGGATCCGGGGTAAATAACCCGCTCAATAACTTGAACCCGACGGGTTTTCGACTAAACCCGTTTAGTGAGATTAGCGAAAGACCCCTCCGGACGAGCGGATGGGCGCAAGCAGCCCGTTGGGCTTTTGGATACGTACAGGTGCGCCAAGGCAAGTACCAAGTCATGTGGCCCAAGCTCGGTCGGAACGCGGAGAGCGAGAGAAACGTTTTTACAGGGACGGAAAGGACGAGCGGCGAAGAACAGCGTTCTGACGAGCGGCGCATAACAGCTTAAATGCTAGTGGCGCAAAACTCACTAGGGCCTGTGTGCCCCGTACCGTTAACGGTACGGGCCCGGGGCATGCAAAGTTCGGTGCAGTGCGGGCAGCCTCGCGCTGAGAAATCAGCTGCGCAGCTGCCCCGGCCCGGGGCCTGGGCCGGCGCAGTGTGCCAGTCACGGCCCGGGTGCCACCGTGACGTGGACGTCACCGTGACGGTATACTCACTGGCCCGGGCAGGCTACTAGTAACTTGAATGCGGCTGTGGACGTATAAATGGACCCGCAATACGAAAAGAATCCCTGACTTCAATATCTATAAGGCTAAAAAGGAATTTCCGGGTGTGTCTAGCCCGACCAGCGGGTGTCTGGTTATTTCTATCATAAGCTGTCACAGTACCGTAGGTACTGGTACCGTACCTACGGTGTATCGGCATCGCGATAATCCTCCGGCACAGCACAAGAAGTGCAAAGCATGGACGGAGCCAAGAATGACATTTGTAGTGCCTTACTGGAGGCGGGCGGGGGGGCGACGCCTGAAGCTTCTCGGAACGAATGCGTTGTCAGAGTCTTCGAGCTGCGGAGAATGCTTGAATCGACTGCATGTCAGACGACGGTGGAGCCGATAGAACCTCCATTAGTTCTTGAGACACATCGAGGCTTTCTGCTGAAGGAAATGGCATGGATGGCCGCAGACTTCAGGGTAGAAAGCCAGCCGCCGGTGTTCTTGTACTTTTCTTTTAGTTGCAGCTAGTTCTTACTTTTAGGGAAGCGACACAATATAATGCGAAAGAAACGATCAAAGGTCCTGGCCATCTCAAACTCAACCGATGAACTCTAGCTCAATTATAGGCTGTTGTGCAACACTTCCGAGGGGCGAGGGGCCGTGCACAGAAACAAGAACGCGAACACCAGGTAAGTCAAAGTTTGCAGGCTAAATTTAGTTCGATCTCATAAACCGTCAGGTATCAAAAAAAAAGCTGGCCCAGCGGGCATCACGCTTGATTAAAAAGTTCTGGGTAAAAATTGATCGGGTCATTGCGCACAAGCAACGGTTGGCTTGGCAAGCGTCACAACGAGCAGCGATGGATAAGCACTTAGTCGAACTTATACGCCAGACGGAACAGTACACTGGAGATCTAGCGGAACGCATGCACGGTGGAGCAAGCAGCTTTGGTGGGCTAGTGACATCAAAACAAATAGTACCACCACATCGCAGCCAGACTGAACCTATAAATATCCGCACTAGCGGGAAGAGCTCGAGTCTAATGGCACAGTTGGAGGCAGCAGACGCGCGTGTGCGAGAGGCAGAGGTCGCTCGACCATATTTACTCGATAGTACTGTCATGTTGAGGCCTTACCAACAGATTGGTCTTAATTGGCTTGTGTCAATGCATGAGCGACGATTGAACGGCATCCTTGCAGATGAGATGGGGCTCGGCAAAACTTTGCAGACAATAGCCCTCCTGGCACATCTTGCGGCTTGTATAGGTCTATGGGGTCCGCACCTTGTTGTTGTTCCGACTTCGTGCCTCGTGAACTGGGAGCTGGAGCTGAAGAAGTTTTGCCCTGGTTTCAAAGTGCTCACCTATTATGGTGCAGCTAAGGCCCGCAAACAACTGCGGGTAGGCTGGTCGAAATCATTATCTGTGCATGTTGTAGTGACATCATATCAACTTGCTGTTCAGGATGCTTCGATCCTCCGCCGCAAGAAATTCTACTATCTCATTCTTGATGAAGCTCATAACATCAAAAACTTTGACAGTCGAAGATGGCGCACACTTCTTTCATTCCAGGCGCAACGGCGATTGCTACTGACAGGCACACCGTTACAGAATTCGCTAATGGAGCTTTGGTCTTTGATGCATTTCCTAATGCCTCATCTATTTCGGTCACGACACGAATTTTCTTACTGGTTTGCAAATCCGCTTCAGTGTGCCATTGAAGGAAATTCCAACATATCTGAGGACCTAGTTAAGCAGCTCCATTCAATTATGCGTCCATTTGTCTTGCGTCGTCTTAAGAAGGATGTCGCTAAACAATTGCCTCTTAAATTTGAACACGAACTCAAGTGCCAACTTTCGAGACGTCAGCAGTTACTCTATGAGGAGTTTATGAATCACAGCAAAGGTCGTCGCGTTGCCTCAGGTAAATATGGTATCTGCGGTAGTAGCTTCGTGTCACTAATGAACATTGTGATGCAGCTGCGAAAGGTGTGCAATCATCCCGATCTATGTGAGCCACGCTCTGTTTTGGCACCTCTTGTTTTGCCAGGTTTGTCATTTGGAATTCCCCTGATGCTGTCTGGACTTACCTGTTTGCGTGGCATCTCGTGCTGCGTGGAGGATGCCAGGTGCACCTCTTGTATGACCACACTGCCTGCATCGGCATTTCTTGTACTTAGTGAACATTGTTTAGTAAGCTCACCACGGTCCTCTAGCAACTTGCCTATGTCAAGCCACACGTTGGCGGGTAGATTACTTGTCAAAAACACTATTGCTATGATGTTACGCCACACAGCGAGATGCGCGCGCGCGCTAGATGCTACACTACCTTCTCATCTTTCATCTTGTACACTCCACTTCATCTTACAGGTTTTTGAATCATCTACGCCTCTTGCATTGGCTTGGCAATCTCTCATTCATCCAAATGATAGTAGGCTCCATTCAAATAGGCAAAGCCTAAAGGCATCAGACACATTGCGAAGACACCTGGAGCATCAAGCTACGGTGAACGCCCGATATTGGAATCTTTTTGACTTACTAAAGCGCTTTGCATTTGTAGTACCAGCAGCCCTAGCCAGTGCCCCTCTCTTCACATTCAGAGAACAAAACAAAGTTTTGTCTGAGGTGTCTACCAACATTGCTGCTAAAGTTACCGCCGCCTTCTTGCCAATACGCCACATTACACTCGCATTGCGCGTGTCATTTCCCGATAGGACACTTTTGCAATGGGACTCGGGAAAATTTCATGAGCTCGCACCATTGTTAAGGCGCTTAAAAATTCAGAAACATCGTTGTTTGATTTTCACTCAGATGTCTAAGATGCTTGATGTGCTACAAGGCTTTCTATGCTGGCATGGACATAGTTATCTTCGTCTTGATGGTGGCACTTCACCAGATGAACGGCAGCGATTGATGACTCGTTTTAACTCAGACACAGCTGTGTTCTGCTTTTTGCTCTCGACCCGTTCTGGAGGACTAGGTGTTAATCTTACGGGTGCGGACACCGTCATCTTCTATGATAGCGACTGGAATCCAGCGATGGATGCGCAGGCTATGGACCGCGCACACCGAATTGGGCAAAGTCGCGATGTCCACATCTATCGACTTGTTTGCACCTCGACAATTGAAGAAAATATCCTCCTCAAAGCTCGGCAAAAGCAGAAGCTTGAGCTTATTACTCTCACGGAAGGGAATTTCTGCAGCCAGCTGCTCAACACGGAAGGAGATAATGATCAGAGAAAAGCACCGGCAAAAGAGGACGACGCCAAGCTCGCAGCTACCATGGCCGAACTTGAAGATGAAATCGACGCCAAATGTGCACGGGAAGCGGCAGCCGAAGCAGCCTCCGAATCTCGTGAGTTCGAAGAGCCCTGTACCGAAATTGGAGCGGACAAAGGGGCTGCCTTTGGAGTGGGCGCGGTGGCGCGCGGACCAGAGACTGTGTCATGGAGAGAACAAATCGGGATGGATATTGGCACATTGACGAGGTCTTTGAGCGCTGTTGAGCGATACGCTATTTTGATCCGCGAGGCTCAAATTTCGAAAGTTCCTTTAGCGGCTGCAGAAGAACCTTTCTTAGTACCAGCTGAGCGCAGGCTTGTAGCAACGATTAAAAAAAAAGAATGGGAAGGGGGCGCGGGTGCCAAAACAACCGAAGGCCTTCAACAGATAGAGGAACACCGTGCTTGTTCAGAAGGTGAACTATCAGCGACTGATTTGTATTTCATCCCTAAAACTAGAGCCGGCACATCGTCTAGTGTCCCTGAAAATTCCAACAGGCGGGAATTCCTCAAACGCCGCCAGCTTGCACAGTCAGCCAAGCGCAAGCGCAAGTGCACGGGCGCTGCGTGGGAAGTTCGCACGGATGCTATTACTGGCAGTCCTTTCTGGTACAATGTAGACACAGCAGAAGCCACTTGGATGAAGCCATTTGTCATTCAGCGTCGCGATGCCCGGCGAGGAAGTTGAAATTTGAAGGTGTCTTTTTAGTTAAGATTTTTTCGTGAAGATAGAGAATTATCATGGTTTATTCTACGCAGGCGACGCCTATCTGCAGGCATGCCAGGGTGGGTATAGCCATTGGCCCCGAGAAATTTCGTTCCTCTTCATCGCAATGTGTGAGCCAATTCCCACACGTTTGACTTGCGCACTCGTGTGCCAAAATTGGGCCCGCGCCTGCCGCGAGGATAATCTTCTTGTTCGAGTCTTACCTGCGAACAGCCCAACCCCAACCCTGACTCATAGGGACCAACAATCTTCACAACCACCTTGTAAACGCCACACCTCACTAAGTTGCGCGTTGAAGTCGGTATTGCCGGGAGAAACTCTTATTCTTGGGCCCGGTCGTTACTGGGAGAGATCAAGCCTCTTCATCGACAGCAAAATCCGCATTGTTGGAGATTTAAACATGCCAGAGCGGGTTCTCATTGAGCTCAACAACGCACTGGAATGGCGCGGTCGCTCCGGTGCTCTTATTGGTATCACAATCCACCGCTTGCAGTCACGGGGTATCACAAACTCAGCACTTGTTGTTAAAGGTGGTCATCTTGTTTGTCATCGTGTGGTAGTGGATTGCTCTGGGGCACCTGGCGCTGCGATATCTCTTCACAAAGGTTTGTCTCCTGGCGCTTGCCCATTTGTGTTGTAACCAAGAGTACTCTAATGCGAGCAGGCGCAAGTTTGCACGTCAGCTGCTCCATTGTGGTGAGTGCCACTGCCGCCGGGGTGTTCGTCTATCCTGGTGCCAAGGCTACGTTCTCACTATGTGATATTAAGAGCAATAATCACTGTGGTCTCTGTGTGGCACCCAACGCAATTTGCTTTCTCAGCAACTGCAACCTCACAAGAAACGGTGTAGCTCAGGTGGCTGTGAGAAGCTTCCCGCGCTTAACTTGACAAGTGCTCATATGATTTGATCAACACGACTCGTAGGCATTTGCCAAATCTGCTGTTGTCCTCAAACGAGTGCTGCTCTCTAGTGATATAACGAGTGCTGCTCTCATTGTTGATCATGATGCTCATGTATTCACAAAGAAGAATATTGTAGACAGTGACACTGGCACTCCCAATGATTTTAGGGAGTATAGACATTGAAATAAGGCGCCTTCTGCATCGCGTTGGTTTGGTTGTTTTTCATGCCACACAACAAGGTTTCAGACTACGTCGCCGGCCATAGCACCGCCAGCACTGTCTTCATTGGGTTTACTGAGTCTAGCACGTGCTCGTTCAATAACGGCATGATAGTAGAAAACAGAACTTGAATAAGCCTCAGGCTCAGGAGCTTCTTTTGACGAGGGCAAAAAAGTCACGGTGTAGTAAAATTAATCGGCCGGGCCCACCGTGGGGGGGGGGGGTATTCTAGAGGTATATTCCTTGCCACTGGCAGTGCAGTCTAGAAGTCACGGTGCAGTCCTCTGGCCCCTTGATCATCACTCCCCCTTGATCAGTTGGGGAGGTCCATCAGGGGAGTTTAGCATTTAATCGACCTGTCGGAGCACCATTTGGCGCTCAGTTGGCCCAAGGTTTTTTTAAATTGCGGCTCAGCCTGCGGTTCTTAGCTCAGTTGGGGAGGTCCATCAGCCGAAGCTAGCCTAATTACCCTCATCTAGTAGCTTTATCACACATTTTATCGGCTCGCTGGGCCGGCCGGCGGCGGCAAGGCTCCCATTTTTGTGCCAAAAAACGGCAATGCGCGCCCGCCCCGCCCGCGCGCGGGAAGGGAGTCTATCGACGTTGACCAGCTAATGAGCGTGAATTTGGCAGCATCGGCGACCGGGGCGGTCGATCGCGCCCCCGCTTTTTGACGTAAAATGCCACGATCTCAGCTTCTGCGCGGCCCCCAAGGACGCCGAAGTCTCCTAGGCTAGATCATCACGATACTTGCGGGCCCCGGCCGCGGCCCGGGCGGGCCGGGAAATCATCGGGACCGGGCCTACCCTAGCTCGCCCCTAGGAAGTTCCCTTCCCCCTTATCCACATACTATCTACATTCAACAGCGCAATTATGACACTTCCTCGTATTACACCACATGAAGTGCTGATCCCTTACGGGGACCCTCCTATGACCTCAGTCGCCAAACCCGCTGGGATGCCGGCAGTGCCATACTGCCGGCCTACCGTTTTCCACAATACTAGTATGGTCTGGGCACGTAACTTGAAACATGACTTCAACGTGAAGTGAAAGGTCAATTTCAAAGAAGTTGATTGTTTTGATGGTTTCCGAACCTGGCCGCTGAGCTTAAAACTCAGCAGCCCGAGGCACGTCGAGGTCACGGTGTGAGCAGGCAGATCGTAAACGTTCCCCGAGATGACACAGGCACACACTTCGGTCCGCGGCACTGACAATCATGATGACTCGGACTCGGAGGTGCACTGTCCGAGTCAACGTGACACCGGTGGCGGTGCTCGGCTGCTTGCTGCCGCGCACGGCGGCGATGGTTCCCTTGGAACCATCTCGTTTACCTAGTTAGCGCCTCGCTCGCCCGCTCCGCGAGCTCGGCGCCATCGGCTCACTAGCAAGATACGTCGATGTATATCTTATATTGTTTTAATCAAAGCTGTTGCAAGCATGTCCAAAGCCACGGATCCCCCAATAACTTCTGAGAGCAGTGACAACCGGACTCCTCTGCCTGCCCTGGGACAGGCGGAGTGTACCTCAAATAAGCACGCCGGTCTCTGGCCGCGGGTGGCAGACGCTCTTTTGCCTAAATGGCCACATGAGCTTGAGGGCGAGAGATGGTTTAGCACAGATGATGCGTATGTGGACCAGGAGTTCGACCTTGAAGCTCTGCCGTTCTGGCTTCGGGATACAAGTGTGGGCTGGGTTCGAGCACCCAGTCTTAGCTCTCAGTCAGCGCAATCAGCGAGCTCTGAGATATTAGTCAAGACGAGCATAATAAGTAATGAGGAATTTGTGACAGATGACCAGTCAAATGTACGAAGTGCACAGGCCGTGGAAAACACTGCTCTTGCGGAGTGGAGTGAGACAGCTATTGATGCAATCACAAATGAGCCGCTCCCACAGGTTGTCGTTCTACCACCACAAACTGACAGGGGACCCCCCCCCCCCGGATTCGTTGCCACTTGAGAGGGGTTTTGCTTTGGCGGACCAACCAAATGGGATCGCTACATCATCCAAAGAGCAAGATGAGATTGGAGCATCGCTGCTTCGGTTGGTGGCAATGTATGCACGTCAGTGCGATCAAAATCGGAATAAACCTTTTCTTTGGGAGGCCATATACCCTCAAGATAGATCAGGAAGGCCGTGCTATAACCCCGGTGGCAAATACGTCGTAAAAGTCTTTTTTTGTGGCTCATGGCGCAGAGTTCAGATTGATGATCGTGTGCCCATAAATGCACGTGGACAAGCGACCATCGTGTTCTCGCGTGAGAGGCGCGAGTTGTGGCCATTTATTCTGGCAAAGGCAGCATACAAAGTTGCCCATCTAGCTTATCGGGCGATACCATCAGTAGATGAATCATCTCCACAGGCACTATTTGACTTAGTTGCTATTGCTACGACGGCACTTACGGGCTGGGCCCCGTCTCCCATCCGCATACCGTCGAAGCCAGGTCCTATTGATGCTTTCACAGCACGTCTTACTCAGCGCGGGACACCTGAATGTTCGTTGGCGGAGATTGATTTGGCAAGCACCAACTGTTTTCCAGGGTCCTCTTTGAATCGACACTCTAAGCCAAGCGGTCGTCGAAGAAGCGGTCAATCCCGTGAAGTGTCAAATGAGATGCTAAATCAAGCATCTATGGCACGCAGCACAGCAGCAAGAATGACAAAGAACAAGTTGATGGCGGCACGCGAAGAACTTATTGTGCTCGTAGAAACGACGGAGACTGGTGTTTGTTTACATCCTCTCCTTGGGGTTTTGACATATCCCGAAGCCAATTCCGTTAGAACAGATAAAAGAAATATTACGAATTGTTTTGATGCGATACTTGAATGGTCGTGTGCAAAGTCCGGACTGTCTGACTTTGAATCGGGTCCCCTGACTTTGCCACCTACTACCTTAAGGAAGCCAATTTGCCACATCACTGATCGTTTGAGCACGAGTTGCTTGTTGTCCTTTTCAACGCAGTACGGGCTGCCATTCACTGCCGAGCTGCAGAGTTCCTGGGTTGAGTCAGCGAGCGGGGTAGGATTTGTTTCGCAACCTTTGCGTCAACCTGGAGTACTCCACATAAATACGAGCTGCAACTCCGCCACCTTAGTCGCCTGTATACAAACCAATATACTCACCACGGCACCATTGTCGGACGATAGTACCACAGCGGGGCCCCGACCAACCTCAATTCACACCCTACAAACGCGAAGTGCGGTTTTGACTCTTGAGGAGCTGGTGTCTCCTGCACAGACATCAGAAGAAGATGGGCGTTTCAAGCAAGAGAATTCGACATTTTGTTGCTCATCCACAGAAAGCCAATCCACAGGTGTGTCCTTGCGGCTCGTACAAAAAATCACTGGGCCATATCCATCAAGAAGTGGAATACTTTACGCTCCGCTGGCACCCAAAGGCCGGGCGTATAGGGTCTGTCTAGACGCGCCATTTGGTGCAGATGTCACTTTTAATTGCACTGCGCCTGTGTCATACAAAACGTTACCACCAGTATGCGAGCAACTTGGTGGTTGGTCGACGTCAGCGAATGGCACCTACGATGCTGTCCATACCGACTGCGAAATTGTCGTATTTCAACGTGTCGTTGAGCTGATAAACCCAGTCGTCGACGTTAATGCCCCCGCGGAGACCTCAAACACTGATGCAAATTGCAAAGAAGAGCAAGTCCCAAAAACTACATCACTGGGATGTTTCCCTGAGACACCTCAATTTATGGATATCGCTCTGGAGCTTTCGGTCTCGGACCCAACCGCAGCTAATAATATCACGCTCCATACGCTTGACATAGATGAGAATGTCTCGACAACGCACAGCTTGTTGCGGCTCCAAAAAGTACGCCTCCGCGAAAGGGGCTTCATTGTTAGTGCCACCCTGCGGGCTCCTAGCAACACACCAATTTCAGCTGGTTCCTGGTCGCTTATTGCTTATTCCGCGACTAGTCTCCCCAGGCCACAACTACTACACATAAAAGAGTTAGATGGAGCTGGCACACAAGAAGAAGGCATGACTTACCGCTTTGGGTCTATGTATTCACCCAACAAGCACCTGCGGTTATTCCGTGACATCCTTGAGGTTCCACAAGCATGTTTTCCGCTGTCTATAAACCTGGATGTGATCCATACTGAAGATCTGCCAGTGCGCTTTGTCATTGGTGAATCTACAGAGGAAATAAATCCATCTTCAACTTCTTCGCTCGAAAGAAACAAGGAAACAAGCTTGCGTTCCGCCTCGTGCGCTTCCTCTATAGTCTCCCCCAGGAAATCTTTTTTGGGGATACGACGTGCGTGCGTGCCTTGTTTCTGGCCCAAGCAAGCTAAGCACGCACCTCGGGATTCCGGCACTGAAAGACCTGACAAATCACCGGCGAACCTTAACATTGTGCTAGAGGCCAAACTGGACACAAATTTCATTCGTGCGGATGATACTTTGTACTCTCCCCAGCCTTATGCTTCCCAAAGTTTATCGTCAAAGCAACTTCAGCTTTCAGATGCGCCATTCTCGCCTGCTCAACGTTTGACAGGAAAACATCTTGAGGCTAGTTGGATCCTAACGCTACATGCGTCCGCAGGGGGTCTGTTGCTTCGCCACAATGACGACCAAGAGCGGACCTACCAGGTAATACAAAATGAATGGGAAGCGCGAGAGTCTGGGAGGGGAGCGCGAGCCAAAGATGTCCAGAGCAAGTTCGGAATAGGTAGAACTCGGTCCACTGAAAGAGAGCTCACCGAGGACTATGCGCTGGGCTCCAGGTTTATAAATTCTGAAATTGAGCTAAAGCGCGAGAGACCACGATCAGCCTTGCGCAAAATCCTGATTGAGGCTGTTCGACCTGGGCACGAGTTTTTACACGATTGTATGAAGTCCAAATCTGCCTTGTTAAAACCCTACGCATGGGATAAGAAGGCTGCCGAGGCATATGGAGTTCATAGCATCGAGTATGCGCAGAACTCCATGCTCCATAAATGGCGGCAGTGCCTTTTAAAGGGCACAACTGAGTCACTGTTGGCCCGTGAGCAACACCGGGTCAAAATGCAGCAAAAGGCGACCAGAAGATCAAAGTTTCAAAAGGTTTAGCGAGATTTACCTTCATACACATCACGAAACTAAAATAGTCGAACAACTCGGGCCTGCAACACCATAAAGACTGGTTGTGCTCTGAGTCTATAAGTTTCTAGCCTTGGTTGAAGGCTGTTTGGCGTCGAGTCAAAGTCACTGGCACCGTAACTTGAACCGTTGCATCCAGCAAAGGTCGTCGGACCACCGGGGGCGTTGTGATTCTTCGCCGTCGCTTGCACGCTCACGTTTAGGCCTAGCAAAATCCCGGTAATTAGTAGTATGGTTCAATTTATACGTCCAAGTCTGCAGGGCCCAGGGACTTGCCCAGGGCGGTCTTTGGTTCAAGTTAGGGCGCCGGGTTTTATCTGAACAGGGTTGGGGGAGATGTTGGGGCTCCCCAATTCCAACTCCCATTTTGAGAAAACCCGTACGCGTTGGCTCGAAAAAGATTAAAAAAAGCGCGGGCGCGCACGCAAAGATTACAACCTTGGCATGTTGCGGATTGAAGATGACGCGCTGTGAAGCGGTACGCGGAGAGTTCTGAGCGCTCAAAGAGAGGTTACGCCCCGTATTCGTCCGTTTCGGCACGTCGCGGCAAAGCAACGCGTCCAGTGGCGCGCGGCAGCACTGCGGCGGGCTACGCCCAGCCTTGAGTCGTGGACTGGTCGTGCCGGCGGTTTCGGACCGTGCGCGCAGCGCTGCGGCGGCCGAAAAAATCTCAAATGAGGCCAACGAGGTTACTTCACCACTGCTCGCATACGCAGCATCTGGCGCAAGCGTGCTGTACCGCGTGATGACTGAAGGTTGTTCTGAACCGTGTTCGTCGAGATCGGATGACAAAACAAGTCCAGGCGCGCCCGTGTGTGCCGTAGCCTATGGTATCCTAGTACGTTACGCGTTAGTAGGCTGGCCAAAGACTTTCCGCTTTACCGGTTCACACACCATAGCGGGGGTGGGGCGCTGCACTAAGTTGGGTCTACGACGCAGTTCAAAGTTCGGGAAACAGTCTAGGACCGACGCCCAGACGCTCCTCCTCACCGTGCGCCCTCAACGTGTGCTCTACGCGCCTGGGTCTAGCGCGGCGACGTCCCACACACGCGCACTCCTCCACTCACGCAAGCCGCCTATACACGATCCTAGACCCCCTTTCGCTCGCGAACAGCCTCGTTAGATCACGTTAGGCGCCGCCCCAACCCGTACGCGGGCAATTATCCTAGTAGGTTCATGGTCCTCCTCGAATGCACCACGGGGTGACAGCACCGCAGCGATCTTGACACCATGGCTATATCTTGCCTGTTCCTCACAGACGCGAAAGGAAAAGTAATCATTGGCCGAAACTATCGCGGTGACATTCCAACATCGACTTCAGAAAGGTATACCTGCTTAGCTCTTTTTCAATATGCTATGCAAACTCAGATTTGCTCAATATATTCAAGATAAAGATGAGATGGATCAACGTCCAATATTCACAGAGGGTGGATGTACCTTTGCTTACATCAAGGTTTGAAACTGATACAAAACTGAGAATAATCTTTCCATACATCACAGCACAACAACCTGTTCCTGACCTGTGTCACCAGGAAGAATTCGAATGTGGCTCTAGCTTTGATGACGTTGTATCGCTTGATAAGTGTGAGGCCCACGTTACTGAGCATCGAAAAAATCCTGACGATCAGGTTTTCAAGGACTACTTTGGTGGGCTAGACGAGGAAAGCATTCGGGATAATTTTGTTGTCATCTATGAGCTCATGGATGAAACTTTGGATTTTGGCTACCCCCAGTCACTTGATGCGAAAATTTTGCGAGAGTAGGTCATTAATGCCGCTCCTATATAAACCATTTTAGCAGGTTCATCACTCAAAAAAGTAATCGACACGAGATTGCACCAAGACCTCCAATTGCCGTCACCAATGCCGTTTCCTGGCGCAGCGAGGGCATAAAGCACAGAAAAAATGAAATATTCCTCGATGTCATTGAAAAATTGAATCTTCTAGTTTCTGGCAATGGTGGCGTTCTCAATTCAGAGATAATCGGTGCAATAAGAGTGAAATCATACCTCAGCGGCATGCCAGAGCTGAAGCTGGGTCTCAACGACAAGCTTATGTTCGAGGCTACCGGCAGGTCAATCGCACGGGGCAAAGCAGTCGAACTTGAGGACATCAAGTTTCATCAATGTGTGCGCCTTGCTCGTTTTGAGAATGATCGCACCATATCATTCATTCCACCTGATGGTGAATTTGATTTGATGACATACAGGCTGACCACTCAAGTTAAACCGCTTATTTGGGTTGAGGCTGTAGTTGAGCCACACTCTCACAGTCGAATAGAGTACATGGTCAAAGCAAAAAGTCAGTTCAAGAGTCGTTCTGTCGCCAATAGTGTGGATATTGTTATACCAGTCCCCCACGATGTGGATTCGCCTTCGTTTAAATCGAGTATTGGTTCAGTAAGCTATCTTCCAGATCGCAATGTCATCATTTGGAGTATAAAGCAGTTCAATGGCGCAAGAGAGTACTTGATGCGTGCGCATTTTGGTCTACCTTCTGTCTCTGGTGAGAACCCAGATCGTTGGAAAGCTCCAATTGAAGTTAGATTCGAAATTCCTTATTTTACGGTTTCTGGCATTCAAGTTCGGTACCTCAAAATCATCGAAAAAAGCGGTTATCAAGCACTTCCGTGGGTCCGTTACATCACCCAAAACGGCGACTATCAGTTGCGCATGACATGATCGGGTCCCGACGGAGGATTGTTTATTGCAAGCAAGCACGCCAGCCTGATTCAAGGCAAAGTGGCAACAAGTTCTACAAGGCCTATAAAAGGAACAAGCTCCTAAGAGCCTTCTCCCTGCTCAAGGATACCCAACCGGAGCTTCGAAATAGCAGTAAGATAATGGTACAACGGGTTTTCAATCTCCCGGGGTTTCCCCCATAACCAAACGACAACGATATTCAGCAGTCATTGCCGTGCGATGGGGCGAACCGAGTATAATCTCGAAAGAAATACTTCACGTTATTTCTCGAAGGCCTTGCATTCAAAGTTTACATGTGTTAAATCGTCTCCGACTCGCGGGATTCGCAACAAGGGCCTTGCGTACACGCTGCATCCGGCAGCTCGAGCTCCGTGGATCGTGGCAGCCCAGACGCAACTTCGTCTTAAGCCTCCGCCCTTCCCGAACTTGAAGAGACGAGGTGCACGTTCTGAGCAGAACGCCGTCCGAATCCATTTGCACATGTTATGGAGGGTCGACATGCCCTTGAAACCATCGGCGCACTCGGCGGACACCCGGCGTGATGCTACAAACTTGAACACCCGGCGAACTCGGACACCCGGGCCGACTGCGATAAGCTTAAACAGGGCGAAATCCCCCCCCCCCCCTATCCTATCCTATCATATGCCAGTGATACCCTTCTATATACACTTACTACACACACAACCAGACTTACTAGAAAAGTCTCAAGGGACAGCTGAAATTAAGTTTAGAGAGTGCTTGAAAAAGAGGGGACAATATTCTCTAGACATAAGTATCCCTCTCTCGGTTTGTGGGCCCGGGATCATGATATCATCATCATGATGATATTTGGAATCTTCTCTTCCCTGGATACGGACTTTACACCCATGATCTTTGGAATGAAATGAATGAAATTAAAGAGGCTCTAGCTAGAGAAGGAGTACTCCTCGATAGTAAACTGTCACATTCTGGTGAACCGACGGCAAGCTTCACACAACTGTTAAGCTCAAGCGGGCCCTGTACGGACTGAAACAAAGCCCACAGCTTTGGTCAAAAGCGCTAAATAAATTCTCCATTCGAGAGTGTGGATCATGATTCACGCGCGCTAAGTCTGAAACATATTTACCAAAGCACACATTTCAATGAAACGAGCGACAAGGATGGAGGACTACTTTCACCCCGTATTTCCTTAGTTTATTTTTACTTTTTATTGTTATTATTACATGCCGATGATGAAGTTCCCGGGGTTTCTCGGCGATGGGTCTATCTTGACGAGTCAGTTGGCTGCGGGCGCCTGTAAAATTGTCACGGCAGTCGAAGTTGCTGGGCCCCAAAACAAACTGCCAGTGGGCGGGAATGGCCGTCGAACGTCCTGATGCACTCCGACGCCCGCTACTCATCGGGACAGCCCGAGGCTGACCCCCGCATGTCTCGTGATGGTGTGAGCGAAGATAGTGAGGCCTGCGCCGGGCGCATGAAAAGAGGAACTTACTTTATGAGTAGAGAGGTACCATGCGCCGGTCCAACCCGCACGCATGGTGAGCGAAGATAGAGACAAGACGTGATGACAGCTTTATGGGCGTCAGTTGGTGTTATTACAATTTTGTTGTTGTTGGTATATAGATACATATTTACAACAACATATGAGATCTCCAACGAAACTCTGTTCAGAGAGGAAGGTCCGAAAGCTCTGGCGGCAACTGCTAGCGATGGATTTGAAGCAGTGAAGGCATTGCCTTGGCCTCGGAGTTTGCCGGGCCTCAGGCAAATTGACAAATACAAAGCCCTGAAAAGACATGTTCTGGCGCAATGGAACCAAAACGAAGACATGAAAGCTGAGGTTCGCCAGCAACTACGACATGCACTGATGGACCGTTGTCAAGTTCATATTACATGGCTACTGCGGGTGGAAAGAGAGCAGCAGTCAATCGAGCGAATGGCTCGTCGAGGAATGATGTCTGAATCCGACTTGAAAAAATTCGCACGGTTCTCTCAACTTTTAGACACGGAGGTTAACGATGTTCGACACGAAGCAGGGTGGCTTTGTGATGATTTGGAGCGCAGCCAACAGGCCTCAGAAGAAATTTGGTGCGCAAGAATCTTTTGTGTGCATGAAAATATCTATCTCTAGGCGGATTGCCGTGCAAATATGGAACCAAAGGCGGCAGGAGGATGCAGCTCGTGCACGTGCCTTAAAAGCAACGACTGAAGATGCAGCTCGGCGCCGTGATGCTGGCAGTGGTCTGAAGGGTTTGAAGGGAGGTTTTTTGGGTAAGGTGATAGATTCTAAGCCCAGCAGTTCAAGACAATTTGCTTCTACTCAGCCGGCATTCAAACCCATGACGTGGCCAGAGACTCATCCTAGAGAACGCGCTATCCAAGAGTATGAATTTATCAAGGCTGGTTTCCTCAACCAGGACCAGGACAAAGGCGAGGCTGTAGGGAGAGCTAGACAGCGTTTAAGAGATGCCCTCTTGCAGCGATGCCAACAGCAGATACCGTGGATTCTTAGCCTGCGGCAAGAGCAACAGCGGACACGTATTGCCACGGAGCGTGCAAGATGGCAGTCCAGTGAAATCCCAACAGCTGAATATTTGAGCACACTCCAAGTCTTCGAAACTAAGTGCAAGATGGAATCAGCCAGCATTCAGGAGGAGGCTGTATGGCTTGGGGAACAAGACGGCACTCCAGGAATGGGAGAAAAGATATGGTCAATGGCGTTTGAGCTTCACGCCAAGGCCAATGCCCAAAATACGAAACGCGAGAGATTACTCCAACTACACCAAGAAAAGATTCTCCAGACTTATGCGGCAGGAACTGCAAAACCCTGGCCAGCTGACCTACCGGGCGTCAAACAGCGTTCAACCTATGACCAGATGAAGTCGGCAGCATTACAGCAACTGTCTCAACCTGCTCAGGCCGCAATGCTTCAGGGTCATACCGCACCCCGGGTGGTTGGAGAACGGGCTGCTCGCCAGCTACGTGCTGCCCTGATGGCACGCTGCCAGCAGGTAATACCTCTTATTCAGCGCCTCCAGGCTGAAGGTTTTGTCTTCAACAAAGCTGTCGAGCTTGGTCATGTTAATGAAAAAGACATTGCTTGCTTCGAGGCAGTTGATACCAGTGTTAAGGCTGAGATCGAAGCAGTTAAGAGTGAAGCTAATTGGCTCTCTGATAATTCTGGAACTAACGTTGGCATGGGGGAGCAGATCTGGCCTGCCGCCTTTCAGATTTACACCAGGCGGCGCGCTGAGGTCACAAAGCAAATCCAAACTGCCCAGACGAATCCCCTCTCTATAAACACTGTGTTTGCAGATGTGGTTGATTAAAGGTAGATCAATTTGGTTTTTTGGTTTGCTAGCTTTCCTATCGCAACAAAAGCAGAATATGTGGTTCTCCAGATGCTCGCAGATTTAACTACGGCACATCAAGCTAGGTTCTGCGGACGCGAAATAGCCTCAACTCGCCAACAACTTAGGTATTGGATTTCTATATTGGATTAGTTGAAGTAATTTACGGGCCTATCCACCGCCGAAAAATAACCACGGGTGGACTGGCACTGGCCAGTTGGCCACTTCGCCGCCTAAATTGACCGTACCACTGGCAGGGCTACTAGACTCGGAGGTCGCGGCGGGGGCCCCTAACCCGAGCCGGACACCGGGTTCTTTTTTACAGTAAGATCCTGAGCGATCCTCCCCAAGTTAAATTCGTGCTGAATTACCCTGCGACACTTAATGCTCCGTGAGTACAGCTAAATTTGGCTGTTTTACCCCCCCTTTTCAGCGTGAACGGCGCGCTCAAACCTGATGGCCAGTGAATATTGCCACCGTTCGGCACCTTCCGATCCCCGAGGGGCGAAAGCAACCACACTTTGCCATATAATAATGGGGGCTCGCTTCACGTAGGTCCTGTCCGCGTCCTTGGGGGCAGCGCAGAAGCTGAGATCGAAACTATTTGCGTGCTATGCGTCGGTGCGATCGACCGCACGGCCGCCGGATGCTGCCAAATTTACGCTCACTCGCTGGTCAGCGTCGATAGACTCCCTTCCCGCGCGCGGGCGGGACGCAGCAGGCGCATGGGCTTTCTCTCCCAACGAGTGAAGTGTGGACACTCGCGAATGTATAGAATTTCAAAAGGTAATACGGCGGAGTATCTCTTAGGACCGTGGGCCCATAACCTGCGAATAATGCAAGCCAAAGGAGTACGCACCTTTGGGAGTACGGCGGCTGAGATAGTCTGCCGCGGAGCTACCTTAAATACACTAAGTAGTTTTGGCTTAACTGTGTTTATTACGCGTTGCGTGTTGAAGGGTGATGTAAGTGTATAGGAAGGGTATAGGATAGGGGGGGGGTATTTCGCCCTATTTATCGCAGCGGCGACGCACCTACGGGCATCTGACGCCCCTAGAAGCTGCACTCGAGCCACCTTGACGACCCTTTCTGAGAGCGGCTCGGACCAGTCTGGCGTCGTGCTGGAGGCATTCAATGATTGACAATGTTCCAGTTCCCGAATCACAACCTACGACCAACCAGGCCGATGACAATGAAGCAAATTCTCAAACTCAACCTACAGAAAAGCCTGCCCATTCTTACGGTAAGAATTAAGTGTATTCATTGAGAGGCAAATGCCAACCGAGCTACTTGAGTTACTTTCCAACGCGCACTGGCATATATTTCAATGAAACGAACGACAAGGATGGAGGACAACTTTCACCCCATATTTCCATAAGGGAAACAAGAGCTTACCCTTATCAAAAGGGGGAGTGCGATAAACAGGGCGAAATACCCCGCCCCCGGGCCCCCCCTATCCTATACCCTTCTATATGATACACTTACTACGCACACAACACGCCACGCGTAAACAAACACCGTAAACCAAAACTACTTGGTGTATTTTTAAGGTAGCTCCCAAGGGTGCGTACTCCTTTGGTCTTGCATCATTCGCAGTGCTAGTACAAGTATAGCCGTGGTGCAGGGAATGTCTTCCTTTGCATCGTCAACCAACCTTGATTTGGGCGTTCGCCAGCCTGCTTGACGGCCATTCAACTAGCCAGGTGAATTCAATGGCTTGTCTCTGTTTCTAACATTTGGACGGTGTATCACTGCAAAAGATGAGCACGTGTGCCTGGTCAAGCTGGAAGAAAAGCAAAGATGTTGTTTGGTGGGTTATTGAGCTCCCGTAGTTCGCACCAACCTATACATAAATAATGCCTTCATATTGATTCGCTGAATTTCGATCTTACCACGCAATGCCAGGTTCCACCGTACGCCACGTCGAAGGTTCTTTTTAGATCCGTTGCCACATCCTAGGGCGAGGGAACACGTAGCGCAAACTTGCCTTTTGAAAGTGTAAATCGCACCTTTTCAGTACTATACTTGTCCATGGCCGCATCTGCGGCTAAGATTGCTGCATCCTTTATCGCAACAGGAACTTCAACTCGATGCAGGCAAACCTTGCGGGAAACTTCTTTTTCCTCCGATGTACTCTCTTCAGCCATAGTTAGCGTGGCGCTGAAAATTCTAGCTGGAAATATATCTGGCTATAGGAATGATTTTACTGCGCTACTGCAGGATACGCCCCCCGCCCACCTGCGCGAATGATAGTGCCTCGCGCAGCCCAAGTGCTTAATCTGGTCACACGCACGCACATATTGGCGTCGTTGTATTTGTCGATGCGATAGCCGCAGGGTCCGAGTCGTGGTGGCAATCATACTAATTGCTTCAGCTTCTGCAGTGGACATGACTCGGAGCACTGGCGAAATTTGACGGACCGAGTAACGATCACGGTCGCACTAAGCGTCGGTTCAACGCGAACGTGAACTTGAAGGAAGACTCGGACTCGGAGGCCACAGCTTCTAGCAACAACTCTCGGGAGCAGAGAAGATAAGGCTGGGGTCCGGGTGAAGGCAGAGTGATCAAGAGGCACGCTGCTTAGCCCCTTTACGACGGACGGGTTTTTAAGGAGCCATGTTGCAATTGCCCCACAATGTCCAGGTGTGTGGTTTTCTGTACCTGCTATCTTTCGAATAAATCATCTAGACGAGATGGAAAATCCTACCACATTTTTTGCGTCTCATGAAGCAGCATGTGACCTCTTTCGATTATTTTGTTCAAACCGAGATAAAGAAAGTGGTTGCTGCAGAGCGCCACGGCGCCTACAAATTCAATTCTAAACATTTTTCAACGATACCACTGACAGGCACCAAATCAGACCGTGCGATCAGAGGTCGATCCAAACTTTTATCTGTCGTACACAGACGTTTATGTTGGATCGCCATCAATTGAAGAAGATGCTTTTACAAGCACAGCTGCAACTCCACTTGAATGTCGGCTTCGTGACTGTACGTACAGCGCACCCATCTACGTAGACGTAAAGTACCGCCGCGGTCCACAGATTGTGACCACCTCAAAAGTTCCAATAGGGTGCATACCAATTATGTTGCATTCTTGTAAGTGCGTCTTGTACGAGAAATCGCGCTCTGAGCTAGAAGCTTTAAAAGAGTGCCCTCACGACCCGGGTGGCTACTTCATCGTGAAGGGTGTTGAAAAGGTCATACTTATGCAGGAGCAACTCTCAAAAAATCGAATGATAATTGAACGTGATGCAAAGGGGGTATTCTGCGCAGCTATCACGAGTTCTACTCACGAACGCAAAAGCAGATGCTCCATTGTGGTCAAACCCACATCGCATGGGTATCGGGTGTACCTAAAGCACAACACGTTGGGCGACGACATTCCAGTTGCGGTTATACTGAAGGCAATGGGGATGGAATGTGACCAGGAAATTGCTGAGTTGGTAGGTTCTGGGGACTGTCGAATTGCCAGCATCTTCGTGAATTCCATGGAGGAACCTAGTGCAGCTCGCGTGAAAACACAGAAACAGGCACTCGCGTACATTGGTGAAGCGATTCGAGCAAAATATAAGGCACAATCTGTTGATGGTGTACGGTTACAATATGCCCCACATGGTCGAAGATCTATCTCTGCAGATGAAGAGGCGCGGGATGTCTTGGCTCATGTCGTACTATCCCATGTGCCTGTAGTAAACTACGATTTTGTTGCGAAGCGTACATACGTTGGCCACGTCACAAAACGTGTAATTGCTGCCTTACTTGATAACTCACTACTGGACGACAAGGACTACTACGGTAACAAGAGGCTCGAGCTTGCTGGTCAACTACTAAGCCTTTTATTTGAAGATCTTTTTAAGCGATTCAATTCAGATTTAAAGCGATCAGCTGACCTTGTTTTGCAAAAGCAAAACAGAACGGCTGTATTCGACATTGTGAAATCAACCATTTGGCGTACTGATACACTGGCCCAGGGGTTTGTGCATGCCATATCAACAGGAAATTGGGTTCTGAAGCGTTTCAAGATGGATCGTGCTGGTGTCACACAGGTCCTCTCTAGGCTGTCATACATATCAGCTATAGGGATGATGACTCGTGTCAACTCCCAGTTCGAAAAAACAAGGAAGACATCGGGTCCACGCGCTTTGCAGCCCTCTCAATGGGGGATGCTTTGTCCAGCAGACACGCCGGAGGGCGAAACATGCGGCCTAGTTAAAAATTTGGCACTTCTTGCTCATGTTACTACAGATGCTGAAATTGAAACAACAAAACGATCCTGCTATGACCTTGGTGTTGAACAACTAGGACACCTAAATGGGACAGCCCTAAACTCACATGCCACTGCTTACCTGGTTTTCCTCAATGGGTTGGTGATTGGCGCGTGCTCCAGGCCGCACAAATTAGCACACGCGCTGCGTCGGATGCGCCGCTCAAAACGAATTGGCGAACACATCTCAGTCTATACCCATTCTGTGCATCGAGCAATATATATAGCTTGCGACGGTGGACGTGTCTGTCGTCCATTGATCATCGCTTCTCGCGGCCGTTCCCGGTTGTTGCCACAAATCCTCGAACACAAGACACTAAATGTGCACATCTTCAGATTAGCTCTCGGTCAGCTGACAGCATCAGGTGTCGTGGAGTACGTCGATGTTAATGAAGAAAACAACTGTTTCATAGCACTGGATGAAAGTCAGCTCACCCACTGCCATACACATCTAGAGGTCGACCCAGCAACCGTTCTCGGTGTGGTATGTGGTCTTGTTGCATTTCCCCATCACAATCAATCGCCAAGAAATACATATCAATGTGCAATGGGCAAACAATCAATGGGATCAGTGGCAACAAACCAGTTCGAACGTATGGACTCTCTCTTGTATTCTCTCGTTTACCCACAAAAGGCAATAGTCAAGAGTCGCATTCTAGACCTAGTTCACTTCGATGATCTCCCTGGTGGTTGCAACGCAACGCTAGCTGTTATGTCGTGCTCCGGTTATGACATTGAAGACGCAATAATCCTCAATAAAAACTCGCTTGATAGAGGGTTTTTGCGTTGCCTTGTACTTAAGAAGCACCAGGCATCTATTCGACGGTCCGTTCATGCCTTACACCCCACGAGGCAGGTAGTTGCATTGATACAGGTATGCTAATGGTACATTTGACCGAACAATTGGTCCGCCTCCACTATCTTCGTTTATACAAGGTTATGTCGAGTTGGCTAACTAGATCATACGATTGGAATAGGGATACATGACACCCGATACCAACGTTATTCCGCACTCGACGATGATGGGATTTGTCTTGTTGGCGAAAGACTCAATGACCAATCAATAATTATCAACCGCGAAGTGCCGATTGAATCTCCTGATGTTGTTTATTCTTCTGCGAGAGAGAGTCATGCCCAGTGTTGCTGCTTAGTGCCGGCCTTGCACATAAATATCACTGTCAGGGAGTCAAAGTGGCGGATGGCGGATGTCCACAACTCCAGGATCGCCCGCAAAATTCAAGTCCCAGTCGTGCTCGCATGGAATCTGAGCACTGTTTGATGGTGAGATATGATCTAGACCACAGGTACAAAGCACCAGCACCGAGTGTAGTGGACCGTGTGCTCCTCACTGCAAACGAAACTGATCAGTTTTTGGTTAAAGTCATGGTGCGACAGTCTCGTCGTCCTGAAATTGGAGACAAGCTGGCTACCGGCGTAAGAAAGAAAAACAAAATCGGGTTGAGCTAATCAACATTACCCAGGTTTGCAAGCCGCCACGGACAGAAAGGTGTCTGTGGCGCAATTATATCACAGGTTTCAAAGATTTTGTGTTATTTTTGTATTGAACATTATGTAATTATTATACAGGAGGATATGCCGTTTACGGATGTGGGAATATGCCCTGATGTAATTATGAATCCTCATGGCTTTCCTAGTCGCATGACAGTAGGAAAAATAATTGAACTTGTTCAGAGAGTGTGGACGACAATATGGCCGTTGTAATAATGCTTTCCAATAAACACGTAGGTTGCTGGGAAGGCTGGAGTATGTCACGGGCGGCAAGCATTTGGCACAGCATTTGGCGAGTCTCGCGGTTCTGCAGATCACTCAAAGTAACAATATCCGTGCCTTGCTTACATGGATATCTTTGCTACTACAGGGAAGCATCAAGAGAACTCCTCGCATATGGGTATTCCTATATTGGAAAAGATTTGCTCTATTCAGGAACCTCCGGCGACCTTTTGAGGGCGTTTGTTTTCATGGGGCCTGTGTTCTACCAGAAATTAAAACACATGGTCATGGACAAAATGCATTCACGCGCGTACCTTCCCTGTGTGTTTGTCAAACTAAGTCCATTAAACATTAACAGGACTCCACAGGCGCGGTTTGATTCTGAGTTATATATCGTGCTTGTAAATATACAGTTCTTAATCCTTGCTCTTATGTGTATCTAGGTCCGAGAGCACAGTGCGTCTGCGCAGTCTTGTTCAACGTAATTCATGATTCACTCTTTGATCTAGGCTCACGCGCCAGCCCACCGAAGGGTAATAACACCGCCCTGCGAATGGCCTTGATTTTTGGCACCTGATTCTCTTCTTTGTAGGCGGTCGCGTGACGGTGGTTTGCGACTCGGTGACGAGACTGCTTTCATGTACATATTTGAGAAGACTTGCCTTAGGCGAAATGGAGCGTGATTGCCTTATATCATATGGCGCAGCCAACTTAATTACCGAACGACTGATGATCTCATCGGATCAATTTGATGTTCATGTATGTGAGTATTGTGGCCTCCTTGGATATTCAACAGTCAGCCTTCACCGAGTGCCAATACTCTCTTCAAGATATATCTCGTTCGGTACAATGCGCACGCAGGCATCAAGCACTGAGCGCTCTATCTGTACGCGAAGTAGTTGGTGTCAAAAGTGCCGCTCGGATAGTCGCATGGCACAGATTCGCATTCCTTATGCTTGCAAACTTCTTTTCCAAGGTACGCTGCTTCTAAGCCATGTGTCGGGTAACCTTTGTGTCAGAACTTCAATGCATGAATGTTACGCCACGGTTAAAGTTGGTGGACATGTAGCCAAACATGTTAGATCATCTTGCATATGAAATGCGCCATTTTCAGTACGAGACATTGCGTGGGGACTCATAAGCTTAGGAGGGAGGTCACGATTCAAGTTCCCCGGCCACTTCCCACCAGTCTTCCCACTAGGGCGAGTACTCAGGGGGTTATCCTCTATGTGAATTTATTATTCTTTAATTCTCGTCCCGAGTCGGCGACTTAAGTGGCGACTTGGAGCATTTCCGACATGGGCCAGGTCAGCGGCGGCCCGGAAGGTCACGATTTAACACTGTGAGCTAAATCCGTCTGTTCGCGACACATTTTAGTAAAACCCGCATTTAAAATGCGCGTCTATCTCGGCCGGATCGTTGAGTTAGACCGCGAGCCCACTTACGAAGTTGGCCCGAAGCTCGCGATCTATGGAAGTGCCGCGGGGTGCGACGAGCGTAGAGGCCGTCGCGGCGAGCTAGGGATGCCAGAGTACATAATCGACATTCGATAATCCCTCTCCGCCGCGACTTCGGTTGCTGTGGGGCCTCGCAGCGTTGGATATCGTAGAGCGTCTGCGGCTGCTCGTGGGACAGTTTGCACAAGACGCATGCGGCGTCTTTGTGTGTATCTCTCCTCTGGACGCAGCACATATGTCGGGCGCCCACGGCTGGCCCGCGTCGCCAGACCAGGGGGACCATCCAGGAACAGGGGACGGCACAAACGCGCGTCCCGAGAGGGAGCGTGTTCCCCCTTTTGGGGCAATTAGGGATGAGGCGCAGAAGCAAATAGTGATATACTGCAAATAGTACTAGATGCTCCGTTTCTCGGTCCGTCACGGTTTCGCGGCGGGGGTTGCCACGGTTATGACGCGCTGTTGGGTGCGCTTTTGCCGGCCGGCCGTATGCTGAGGGGGAGTACGAGTCCGGCGCGTTCTATGCTGAGTCGGGCGCGGCGCCGGGGACGGGTCCGGAAGACTTGCAGCACAGCAGCAGCTGACTACTACTAGTGCTGGCGCTACTATCGTAAGGTAGACTATCGTGGGCCATGGGTAGGTGGGCGTGCTCAGGCTGAAAGCTTTCGGATTCTTACTAGTACTAGTACTAGTAGGCCCGCCCGCCGGCGGGTGGTTCAAGTTTAATACTTCTAGTAAAATAAAAGAAAGAAGAACTTGAAGAAGAAGGGCCTACTTGTAATAATAATAAGAGTAATAACAAATTAAGGGAACAAGCTCCTCAGATACTTTTTTTTTTTGTGCTTGGTGCAGTGTTTGGGAGTGGGGGTGGTTTCTCTCCTCCCGGGTCCCTTGCTTTCTTCCACCGTACCTTATTCTCTCCGGCCGTAGCTCCGAGTCGCGAGGACCCATCGCCAGCCCGGGCGGCCTGGGCGGGACGCTGTCGAGGATCTACGGTTCCATGATGGGGGTGCAGAGCGAGATGTATGAATCTTGCTGTCGTCCGTGCTCACCAATCATATGGGGAGACATGCCCCAGACTCATCGAGATAAACCCATCGCCGAGAAACGCCGAGAACTCAGGCTTCCGAGTCGGCCTCTCGCGACGCTAAGATGGTCACTATGGACGTACCAGGGCAGCACACTTGGACGTACCAGGGCAGCAGCGGTGCGGTCACAGCGTTCGCATTTCAGCAGCTCACGCCGAGATTCCGTGACATGCGCCGCGTTTCACACGGTGACCGACCGAGTCGGCAAAGGCGCCTCTACGGACATGCAGAGTTCGCACCCGTGCAGGTGCGTGATAAGCCGCCGTGCGCCAGGGATTTGTTGGTCTTCTATGGCCATCCGATGCCTTTGCGAGCATGCGGATTCCACACCGTCCTCATCATTTCAAATCCTCAAATTGATACGGCTTTTCACGGTGCAGCTTGTCTTGCCAAGCACGAGCTTTTGTGTAATCATTCTTCAGTAGTAGAGCCTTGCCAAAATGATGGAATGCTAGTTGATATTGTGACAAGGAGTAATAACAAAGTCCCATATTATGAAAGGTTACGTGATGCTCGCCACTGCATTCAATTGAGGTTTGATAAAATCGAATCGCCTTTTGGTACATCCTCAATCCATAATACAAACGACCAACCTATGGAAGGGCAACTGAACACAGCCAACGTCCGGCTCTATGCCTCAAAAGCCACGTCTTTGTTTTTATCCAACATGAAATGCTGACGCCACAATTGAGGTAAATTACGGCAAAGATCATTTCGCAATTTAATTGTACAAGCGGAGACCTGTTGTAGTATCGGATCACGAAATTTGTAAAACACGTCCGGATCCCAATTGCTGAGCCTATGAAAAGGTAGCTGAGTATTTTTTGGAACAGTCCAAGCATACTTAAGCAAAGCAACAATTGCCTTCAGTGTGGGACGCTCAGTGTCGTCCTTCATGCTCTTTTGAACAACAAAAAAGTCGTTAGGACCAAATGAAGTAATAGAATCAGAGAAAGCTCGACAAAGATTAGGAAATGCGAGTGAGCGCGCCTATAATTGTGAAGTAAGAATTTACCTGACTTTGGCTTGCTACTGTACGGCTGAAAGGCGCTCCACATCACTCCCAACCCAATTATGGATTTGAACACGCCCTAAATCATGGAATGGCGAGCTTTGATGACCCATGGTTGATGGCTGGAATGTAGCCAGCACGGCGTCTTCTTGGTTTGTAAATACTAAAACAGAGACTTTCAGTGACGCTTCCTCCTGAGGATCGTGCAGAACAAAGCCTGAACGGCTTGTGCAATATAGTCCGATCGCATGATAGTTGACCATCACCGAAAATGATCCATGCACAGCCACGTGAGGGTCGTTTAGCCCTCGAAACCTAATAAAGAACAAGATAAAAAACAATACAGTTTGCGCGCTGCGCATGCTGTTCGTGATTATTATTTCCTTTGTCTCCGGAAAGGACAAGGGCACGACCACCTGCGAGGTAACTTACGCCATACACCAGAATTGCTCACAAGAGAAGGAGGTCAGTCGCCTAAGGGCTCTCAAGGCGCCTATGGGCAGGAGTATCGATGCTTCATCTGAAGCATCTCCAAAGAAATCTCTATACCACCTAAAACATCCAAGATGCACGCATACCGATTTAGCTTTACTATTACCGCAAAATCCGTCGTAAATGACAAGAATCCTCTGGTTCACTCTCCGCGTAGTAATTTTCATTGATAACCCGGTACGTAAAGTGATTGTCGAATCGCTTGATTATTTCAGGGTCCAATGGATCTGTTTCGAATAGATTGCGCGACCCGACAGATATCAGCCCTTCTTTAAGTTGACCAGCTTCAATCTATGTTTCCAGGCATAGTGGTTTGTAAATAATGAGATAATATAGGCACTTGCTTGAAAAATGTCATGACAAAGGGTGTCAAAAAGATAATTTGCAATAACACAAATAGGATTCTTTAGCGTGCTACGACCAATTACCACATTTGAATGGTGGAGCCTAAAGAAGCGCGAGATGATGGTGCAGAAGACCATACAATAAACCTGATGGTTTCATCATGTACTGCATCAAATATAGCGATGTCAAGCTGACCACAATCTAAATATGGACGGAAGCTTTCATGGTCATTCCAAAATTTCAAATTGTTCCACGTGAAATCAGTCATAACATACACGACTTTCTCTGCAGGAAACTCAAACACCTCCGGAAGTTCTTTGATTGCCTATTCATGCCCACACAATGAAGAATGGTCACTGTGAATACTTACCTGGAGTATAAAAAAAGAGAATTTGCCGGAACCCGCCCCCAGCTCAATTATGTAGAGCGGTTCTGTTTTATTTAGTGGAATTTTGCTGTTTGCACATGTGCAATCATGAAGAAACCCAAGGAGTACTTTTGCATATGCGCCTAATTTAGCAAGTTGAAATAAAATTTTCGCATTATCGCCGTTCCAAACGTCCAATGAACGCATTGCAGGTAATGAAATGAGGCACAATTCCCTGACTCCATGATTCGACGCCATTCCGGTCATAGAATGACATCATCAGCTTCCAAAGGAGACTGTCCGAGCATCGCGTGAACTCTTCAAGACGGCAACGATCCCCGGTCGGGGGTGTAAGTCCAGGCATCACGACGCTAGGAAATGAAACACACTAGAAATGTAAATGTGTACGTTACTTCGCGCGCGTCTCGGATTTGTGATATATCGCGCGAGGAGCCTTTTTTGCAGTGGAAAGCTCTCCGAGTCGAACTTGAACCAAGCAGCGGCACCGTGACCGTGACCCCTCTCTCACCCCCTAGGTCAACTTGAAGTGGTAGGGCTTCGTTGCGGCGCACGCGGCACTTTGGCGCGATATATATAGACAGTAGGCCCTGCCGATCTGGCGAATGATAGCTCACGACTGCAAATACAGCCTGAGGCCGGGCCTCCTGAGGTTTTTGTCACAGTGAACCAGGGCCACTTATCCGATGGGTTATTAACCCCTGGCGCGGCCCGGGGTCATTAACCCAGGTAAATACCCGTCAGTGCCGTCAGGAGCTCCAGTTATAGAGGGGCCTGGGCCACGCCGCGCCGTCGGCGGCGCCATGCCTTGGTGCTTGCCTTGGCGTACCTGCACGGCACGTATGCCAAGGCTCGAGGGGCTACTTGCGCGCCTCCGCTCGACCCCGTTTAGTGATTAAAGTACCGGGTGGTAAATAAATGAATAATAAATAATTAGAAATCGAGGACGGAGGAGGCAGAGCTCCACCTCACGCCGCTTGGCGGCTTTCGCTCCGCGCCCCCGGGCTATTAACCTAGCTTCCCCTCCAAGGGATAATAATAGGTTAATAACGGGCAATTTACAGGCCCTGTTAGCGGGAACCTAGAACCAGGGAAGCGGGGAGGAAGCGGGCAGCTACTAATAGCTTGAGGAACCGCGGCGGCCGGAAATCAGCGAGTGGCCGGGCATTTTCACTGTAGTGCCTACCCAATTAATAATTTACGCCTGGGGGATGCCTGACATTCTGCCGGAACATGGGCCCCTGAAGAGCGAGGGGCCGGAAGGGCCGCCCATCAGTCTCAGGCCTGCGGCTACAGTGAGTAGGATAGTAAGCACAATACCGTAGATTCGGCGTAGAATCAACTACTAGGCTTGGTCACGGTGTATGCCCGCTATGGGACTCGGATATTCCTCCTTGAGTTATTCAAGTTTGTCTATTTCAAGTTATTATTTTGACGACGTCGATCTAGGATATTCCTCCTTGAGTTATTCAAGTTTGTCTATTTCAAGTTATTATTTTGACGACGTCGAGCTAGGGATCCCCGGCACACGGCGCGAGGTGGCTATAACGCAAGACTAGGTATTTAGTACTACTAGTAATTCGGAGTGACATATCATTTTGGGTGCCCACAATACCCGGGGCCCGCAAAAGCGAAGTAGTATATTGCCCAGGTAAGGTAAAGTGATAGTCGCGGTAAGTATCTCCATCAGAAGGTGAGTTAAAAGAAGCTCGTGCCAACCCTGGAAGTTGTGACCATGTGGTTTGCATCGACGACAGTTGATTGCTCCATGCGGTCCATTAGGGTGGTTTGTGGTGGTGCTTTTACTTTTCCATTGACTATTAAGAGTGGGTTAGAAGCTTGCATCACGCTATCGTTGACCGACACACCGTCGAAATACTGCTTAAGAATAGCCTGAAGTTCTGTGTTTTCCTGCTCGAGACCCTTCCGCTCGCTCTCGATTGCCAGTTTGTCAAGTAGCACCTTGTTGTATTTCTGGAGAAATTGGTCTAGGTGACTCCATTTTGGTACAGGGCCTCCATCATGCATCCACGTCGATGTCTGTAAAGCCAGTGCGTTGTGATGCACTTCAGCCTTACCGCCACTCTCAAAATATGCATGGTCTAGCAGACCAGAGGTATCAGTAGCACGTTTTGCACTCGATATGGCAGCTGTTGGGTTGCTTGGATCTATGGTGTTTTGGAAAGGGACGATTTTTTCTTGCTCTGTCTCCATCCTACGGGCCATTTCTGCCAGTACAATAATTCTCTCTGCAAGAACGACTCGTTTAGATATCTTCTGCTTGCATGTATGTGCATCTTGGGTCAATTCAGCAAGCCGGCAAATCTGGACTCGACGGAACATGTTCATTCGCACCTTAAGCTGTTGAAAATAGTACAAAACTTTATTTTTTTCGAGCAAGAGAACCTCATTCCGTTGTGCACTCTCTCTTGTGTTCTGCGTGAGCTTGGTGCGCCAGTGATGTAGATTTGCCTGTAGACGTTCAATCTTCCTTATCTTGATTTCAATCTCTTTTGATAGCTCCTGGTCCTTCTTTGTATAGTACTTGAAGTCATGAGTTCGTTGATCTGTGGTTTGGAGATAATTAAGATGAGCAGTTTCAAAATGTTGTTCAAGATCCTCGATCTCTGAATCAAGGCCAATACGGAGCATGTTTATCTCCTCCAGGTTCCTATTTCGTATCTCCTCGCCCAATTGGTCGTGCTCTTGCTTTGTATCTGCACCGTGCTCTTGTTCCTCTCTATCAATAGCAGCAATGACGTCATGTAATTCTCTTTCATTTACCACATGTTGCTTCACAATGGCCCCCTTTTCTGCTTGGAACTCCACTTCTAAGGTACAAAGCTCGTGTTCGAATTCCTGTTCCGACTTCAGTAGTCGAGTATCCTGCAAGTCAATAAGATGGTCTACGTTCTGGACATGAGATCGCAGCGACATGTGAAACTGCCCTTCAGCTTCTTCCAGGTCCCGGTCCAGCATCTGAATTATTGCGTCCTTTCGATCAACGTCACGTTCGTGGTTTTGCGAGAGAATTTCAATGCCTTTGCGAAGCGACTCCACCTTCGCCAGACGCATGATCTTGCGCCACTGATTCTGGATTTTAAGCTGATTTATTTGTGCGTTCGCTCTCTCTTGCTCCATTCGCCGATTCAACTCATTTCGAGCTACCTGATATTTTTGGTTCTGCGCGTCATACTCACGCTGCCGCATGAACTTTTCCTCAAGGTCAAGTCCCGGGGTCCGGCCCTTGAGGGACTTACCCAACAGTGCTCCTCCAAGCATTCGCGGCAGCAATAATAGAACCGAGCCGTCGGACAGCAGCTCCTCTAGATTGAGTCGCCTTGGACCTCCCAACATCTTTCGAGATGATTTGAGTATGTAGTCGAATGTGTTGATCCGTGAAGCCACCATGTCAAGTAAATTGCCCAACGTAGCATTTGCCCCCGTCCGCACAACAAGGTCCTAAGCGACATTACTCTGAGAGGACTATCGAAATTAGGTTATCTAACCTGCTCACCAAGCTGAACAATCAGCTGCATTCTTTTGCCTCCGCAAACACCGTACGCGTTGTGCCGCGCAGACGTGTAAGATACACGCGTAAGTAAGGGCATACTGCGGTAAGTAGTGAGGGGTTACCAGAAACCAGTACAATGACAGCAGAGTAATTAATTGGGGGATCTTTGTTCTTTGCTCAGTTGTAGCCCATACATAAGGCGTGGCCTGGCTTGACTTGAAGGCCGGCCACTTTGGAAGAGCTAGAAGGTCACGGTCACGGTCACTGGCACGGTTAGCCTGAGCCTGCCAGTGAGGAGCCAGCTTGAGCCCGGGCCAGAACTTGAACAGTTACCGTGACCCGAATGGTACTGTGCTACTGGCCTCTAGGCTCCCCTCGAGATTGTGACCGGCCACTGAACCTTCAGCGATATTAGCTTTGGTATGTGCTTGAATCTAATGAGCTGGGTGCAGCAAGTGCACAACGATACGGCTCAATTGCGCGGCTATATTCGCATCGTGCGGGAATATCTCGTATATTCGGCCTTTTCTCCATAGGCACGTTAGGTAGGGGGGGGGTCTAAGTGAATTGGCCCGGGAATAAAGGAGATTAAGAGGGAGAAGGAAGTATCCTAATTTGGCTGTGGTTTGCGGTCCCCACCGTGACATCATGATTAACTTCAAGTTGAACTTACTTTAGGTTCACCCCGGTGTTTTTACGGCGGCTACTTAGCGCCGGGCTTGATCCACTTGGATGAGCAAGAAGATACGGGATACTCAGGCTACTAGTATCATAGCCTGAGGGAAATACCGGCTCCGGGCACGCGCCGGCTGGTATAGCGTGCTGATAGGCGAGATTAATGTAGCCATAGTTCCGGCAATAGGGCGCTATGGCGTTGAAGATATATATCTAGGGGACGTTTCACCTCACGGGCCCACCGTGACCGTGACTGGCACCCTGGGCCTCCCTCCCGGCCCTCCCTTTTTGGTGGCGGGGCTCTTAGGCCTCCCTTTTTGGTTTCGCCCTTTGGGGGACAATAGAGCAAAAGAATAAAATCCCAACTACTATTCTGTTGCTATTCCACTATTCCACTATGCTACTAGACCCTACCAGCTGTAGGAGTAGGTAGCATGCTATTACTCGCCACCATCCTTTCCTGCCATGCATGTTGATGAAGTATGTAGAGCACTCTGTGCGACGGTTTCGCCAGACTTGACGCAGCGTTGCGACGCCGAGACGTACTTGAATAATTGCAGACAGACAGTTGGATTTCCGCTTTTACTACTTCAGCTGGTGCTAGCCGCGTCGGTCTGGGACACCTTGAAACACAAAATCTAGCGGTAGGTGCAGGAGCATTGCAGCGTGAGCGCGAATGAGCAGTCGGCTGTGATTAGATCATCGGCATAGTCCAGCGTGCGCCCCTGGCTTGTATCTAATTCTTGTCGTAAGAGAGCCTCTGCATGTAGGCAGCAATTTACTTCAAAAATTTGATTGAAAAAAGTTGGGAGGCGGATCCAAAGGGAGCAAACGAGATTTTGATGGCTGACGGTGACCGAAATGCGATCAAAGCGCACATAGTAAAACTATTGTGCGAATGTGGTTCCTTTGAAGATATACGCCAGCAACTATCTCAAGCCCTGTCTCTGATGGCCGCATCCGATTTCCCAGGAAAATGGGAAAGTTTATTGCCAGAAATTGTCAAAAACTTGGAGGGAGGTGACAGAGAGACAACCTCTGGGATGCTCTTAGCAGCGAACTCCATTCTCAAGCGATTTCGGTTTACGTATAAATCTGATGCGCTATACAGTGAGCTTAAGTATGTCCTAGGAATTCTGGCGGCTCCACTGACAGCTCTCCTCATGCGACTTGGGCAGGCGTTAGATGTAGCGGATGACGATCAGAAGTGCTGCAAGGAGGTCTTAGAATCACTCAGGCTTGCTTGCCGCATCTTCTACAGTCTGAACTGGCAGGATTTGCCAGAGTTCTTTGAAGATCACATGGCAGAATGGATGGGCCAGTTTGAGAAATATCTTGGCTACAAAAGCAAAGCGCCACAGAATGAAGGCGATGATGAGTGCATAGTGCGCCTTCAATCTGCAATTATGGACAATATATCACTTTATGCCCAGAAGTATGAAGAGGAGTTTACCCCTTTTCTCCCACGCTTTGTTTCTGCGACCTGGCAACGCCTTATCAAGTTGGGTTTGTTACCTAAGCATGACCGCCTTGCAGCAGCATCTATTCGTTTTCTTGCAGAAGTCGCTAGTAAGCAGATGCATACGACCATGTTCATGGAAGGAAACGCACTAAGCCAGGTAATTGAAGCTATTGTACTCCCCAACATGAGTATTCAGGACTCAGATATTGAACTTTTTGAGGATAGCCCCCTTGAATATATCTCTCGAGACTTCGAAAGTGCAGACGCCGAAACGCGGCGGCGAGGTGCTTGCGATTTAATTGCTGCCTTATGTAAGCATCACAATGCTACAACCACGCGTGTCTGTGTTGATTACATTGCTGCTATGCTCCAGAAGTATGCCGAATCACCATCTGAACATTGGCGTAGCAAGGACACCGCACTTCATCTCGTTATTTCTCTAACAGGTCGTGCCGAGTCCCCAGCGCGCGGTTCGGACAAATTCCCAGACCAAATAAACTTCATGGAAATGTATTCGTTGCACATTGTCGGGGAAATTGCAGCTCAAGCTAGCTCCCACCCAATCATTCTTGCTGACGCAATCAAATTTGTTTGTACTTTTCGAAATCATATTCCACCCGAAGAACTTGTTAAGCTTCTTCCGCTGCTTGGTTGGCGTCTTTGTAATACTGAAGTTGTCATTCGAAGCTATGCTGCTGCCTGCATTGAAAGGATTTTAGCAGCCCCTGGCAAAATTGCCAAGGATCAAATCGAGCCAATGCTCACACAACTTTTCGAGGCCCTCTTGGTAGTCCCTGAAGTTGCGCTTACTGGAAGTCCTTCGTATTCAGATAGCATGCCATGGGAGAATGAATATGCCATGAAAGCAGTAATGCGCCTCCTAGTAGCCAGCCAAGAAAGTGTGATTCCCATAGTCAAGAGTATCACAGAAAAACTCTGCAATTCCCTCACGCGAGCATGCGTTAACCCTGGCAATCCAAGATTTATTCACTATCTCTTTGAATCTCTTGCTATTCTAGTGCGGGTTGCCTGCAAGGCCGACAGCAGTGGTACCTTGACGAATCAATTTGAGCAGACATTTTCCCCTCAATTCCAAGTAATTCTCCAGATGGACATTGTCGAGTTTGCTCCTTACGTTTTTCAGATTCTTGCCCTCATTCTCCGGTATAAGCATGCACTTTCAGATGCCTATGCTTCCCTGCTACCTGCACTTCTGCATCCGGCTCTATGGGAGCGCTGTGGCAATGTGCCAGCACTATCTGCTCTTCTAGAGGCCTATCTTGCGGTTGGTGCTGATCAACTTGTTGCGAGTAATCAGCTCGAGCCTATACTTGGCGTCTTTCAAAAGCTCCTTGCCTCGAAGTTATCTGAGGCTCACGCGTTTGATCTCTTGAAATCAATCATTCTGCATGTTGATTCAATCGTCGTTGATCGTTATATCATGACCATTCTGCAGTTGCTTCTGACCCGTCTTCAGCAAGATAGAGATCGCTGTGATTTATGTCACAAAACATTGTCTTTTCTTGGCCTTCTTGCTGGTAAGCACGGCGGGAAAAGCCTCGCAAATAGTATAGAAAATCAGCAAACCGGCCTTCTCGCTAATCTTATCTTACATGTCTTCGCACCTAAAATTGCACAGTCAGATATTGCAAATCCGTTCGATGCCAAAGCTATTGTTATTGGAGCCACACGAATTCTTTGTGAGGCACCTGACGTTCTTGTTAATCAGGGCGACCCCGCTTCCTGGAGAGCCCTAGGTGCCATACTCGTAAAGCTTCTCCGTCAGATTCGTGGGCAGTCCTACACCCCGAATGAAAGCTTTGAGTGTGCAAAAGAGATTCCAGATGGTCCCATGGCCAGCTACGATGCTACTTTTTCCAAGCTGCACTTTGGCTCAAAGAAGGTCGAGGATGCCTTTTCAGACATCCATGACGTTAAAGAGTTTGCTTCATTCCATCTTCATCAACTTGCCACCCAAAGGCCCCATTTCCAACCGCTTGTTTCCACAATTCAGGAACAATAAAGTAGTATAGGTCGGTATCTCAAGTGTGCGGAAGCGCAGGCAGGGGTTTACATTGCCCAGCAGCAGCATGCATAGAGCGCAACTAAGTATAATATTAGTGTGGTCACGGTGACCCGCCTAAATACTACCCCGTCCCGGCCCCGGGTAGAACTTTGGCGCAACTTCCGAGTCAAGTTAGAGGCGCACCTTGAACAGAGCAGAAGTCCTTGGCACCAGCGGGTGACTCGGATGATTGAGGGAAGAGGCCAGACCCTGAGTGATCTTAATCACCACGAAGCCACTGGCACCAGGAAAGAAGTCGGTTGGGCCTGTATCATTCGACAGCCGCTCTCGCCCCGATTCGGTTGCTGTGGGGCTTAGCAGCGTCGGATATCGTAGAACATCTGCAGCCATCCGTGCCAGAGGTTTGCACGCGCCCACAGCCCCAAAATTTATGGAGATAACCCTGTCGCCGAAAAACGGGAGACCATCGAATCTGGTACACGAAGTTGACCAGAGCTTCACTCGGTCGTGGCCGGGGCAGCGGCGATGCGGGCTTAACGCGCGATGCGCCGCTTGGTGCATACTACCTGAGTCTAACTAGTCTACTACTTGTAGTCTAGGTTGGCATTAACCGGTTAATAACCGGTAATTTACCCATCAACACTCCTCGGAGGGGATCTGGGGTAAATAATCCGGTAAATAACCCGACGGGTTTTCGACTAAACCCGTTTAGTGCGATTAGCGAAAGACCCCTCCGGACGAGCGGATGGGCGCAAGCAGCCCGTTGAGCTTTTGGATACGTACAGGTGCGCCAAGGCAAGTACCGAGTCATGTGGCCCGGCGCGGCCCAGGCCCGCGCCAGTGGCCCGTGAGGCCCCCTCCCCTACCCCTCTATAAGATCTTGAGGTAAATAACCCGTACTAACCGGTAATTACCCGGGTTATTAACCCCGGGCGGCGCCAGGGGTAAATAACCCCTCAGGTAAATGCCAACCTAGCTTGCAGTAGTATAAGTCTAGTCTCCAACTTAGTCTCCACTATCCTATGGCGTCCCGATTGCAATTGATTTATGCTACGAGAAAAGTCTCCTGGAGTCCGGTTTGAACAGAGTCTCTGGATAACGAAGCTGTGATCGCATCAAGATGTGGTAAAAAAATGGATGCCGAAGGAAAATTTTTCAGAAGCATATTAGTGCGGATAAATACACCAACTGCAGCGGACGTTGACACACAGCAACCATGGAAAATAATTGTGCAAGCACCTGCTTTGTTTAGCCCATAGCGAAAGACAGGGATAGCACCATGATCTGGAAAATTAAATCCTTGGTCAATAGAGGTAGTTGTTGGCCCCTTGATGTCCATTTCGATAAGTCCATTTTCAGTTGGGATGTAAAAGAATGTAAGTTCATCTATGCCATGTACTGAGGCAGAACGAAATAAATGATGCAGGTGCGCTACGGTGTAGTCGCAGAGAATGGCAAATTTAATTATTGCGCCACAAGGTACTGATTTGATGAGAACCTCTGCACTATCATGTCGAATGCGTCTATCTTGGTCCAAGGCCGTTCGGGTGGTAAGGTCGGTATGCATCATTCGTAGAGCATGCTCAGCGCATTTGTGCGTGGCATCGCCTGGCGTATAAGAGTAGTCGTTGAGCTTCAATCCCTCCGGAAGCTCGAAACAAAATGGACAGCCATGCTGACCACTGAGGCAAATTTGACAAGGGGATTCAACTTTATCAACTTGATGTTGAAATCGGATTGATGATTGGGATTTATTCAAAACTCGCAGTTGTTCCTGTGAGTTTAGAACATACCCAATATATGCTGGGCAAGTCATCATAGAATCATTAAAGACACTTTTTTGTGCCACAAAACTACCCCAAATCGCCGGATGAACAATTTCAGAACGATCATACTTATGTGCAAAAGCAGGGTGGCACTGACGAACTCGGCCTCGATAAAATGGCGGGGAATGGAATGCACGCCATGCTTTCTGATGATAGACTTGATTTCGTAGTTTTAGATTCACTATCACAAAGTGCAACTCAGTGGCATTTAAAGGACTTCGTGTGCATATTGGAGCCCAAATGAGATCACAGAATACAGGGTGTTTTACATTAAGGCGCATATCTGGTTGAAGTGACTGACGCACAAATCTTCGCCCAGAAAACGAGGGATGTGGTAAGCTCTGTCTCTCAAGGAATGCGGACAGGGGGCTTTCCGAGTACTTGCCGGCTGGGGGACTTTCTGAGTTCTTTCCTTGGAGTATGCCTGGACTGTGTTTTGTTCCGCATTCCACCGTCATATCTGTCATTTGTTTCGTGCGCAATACTCTGCGACGTATCCGTCGTGAGTCTGCCTTACCACCAGTGCAACGACTTTCCTTCGCCTGAGATGCTGAGTTAGATGTGTATCTGACCTGGCGTAGATTCCCGTCACAGTCACGGTAGCAACACGCTTTCATACGCTTCCTTTGGCGTCGTCTGATGATATGATTGATTTCACGGCGAGCCTCAAGCTCCAGTTTTAGTTTTGCTCGACGCTGCAGCACTGCACGTTCTTCGGCCAGCGCTCTAAGCTCAGCTTTGCTCCTGAATCGAATCCTTATACGATCTCGTAATTTATTGAGAGCGTCCTCGTCACCAAGATGAGTTACAAACAATCTTCTGAATTCATCAAATTCTATCCACCTACATCAGCCTTGTTGTGCTTACGGACTGACTTGGCCACTAACGCATTGTCATTTCCGTCGAATTCCTGGAGTAGCTCTGATGTGAAGGTGCGCACCTGGTCGCTGCCTAGATTTTTGTTTTTGCCTTGTAATAAAGGGTAAGATGACACGGATGCCATACTCTGAAAGCCCAACCGGAGTGAAAGCAGGCTTCGCGCCTAACAAGCAATTGATTCCCCTGCAGTTTTGTTCATTCACCTTGCTATCTATTGAGTAGCTATGAGCTTTGAATGGCGTGTTGCCAAAGCCAAGATGGCGATGCAGCGATGTGTTGCACCTATACTCTCAAATTAAGCATTTCATTACATGTGGACTGCGAGTGTGCGCGTGGGGCCATCCATCATCAGAAGTCGGAAAGGTGAACGTTCGCTCCGGATGCTCAATGTACCTGCGCAACTCAAATTATACTCGTCTTGTAGGATTGAAGCCATGCGTCAACCTAAAAGTTTGTTGGCCGATACAGCAGATTCCAGCTTAAAATGCTGTGGGGCTGCAACAAATAGCGCATCTCCAAGTGCGTCAACAACATCTGACGCAAAAGCATAAGCCCGCATGTTCAGTTTGGCCTGGACTTTGGATGGCAAAACTAAAAGGTGTCTGAGAACGCGGGATACGCACAGTCACAACAATAAGCTGTCGTTTTTGTGAAGATGATTCCGATATCTGTCCAAAACGCGGACTTGATAGGTTGATCCATGCATTAAGCTTGGACCAGAGGCTTGACCATCGTCCATGTAGTGTCGCTTCTGGACCACTTGCAGGTGATTTTTTATGGGCATGCTTCTTGCGCGACGTGTCCATTTCCAGATCAAATGTATAAGCAAAATCATGTGCAATAATGAATGGTTCGTAGAACCTATCAAGGTTGTCAATGTCACGTAAGACTAAGAACTTCGCCGGCATGAGAACTCCAGGGTTATATGTGCTTCTGGGAGAAGCGCGCGCCATGCCTTCCTCAATGTATGTGCTCCGCCAGGTGGAAGCAGTGCTCCATTTACTGATGCGAGTGCAAGACCAACAACAACATCATCATCATCAAATGCTGGGGAACCGGGTTCGATCGTGCCAATCACAACCTAAAATCGCTTTCCCTCATGCGAGTAGCAAAGAAATATGCGCTAAAAAGGACACTACCATTGGCTCCATCAACCCACGTGATACCAATGTCAGCTGTTTTGAAAACAACAACGAACGTATGTTGGATATCACCTCCTGCTAAATAACGTTCAAGCTCGCGCTTGCTTACCTGTTTGCCACGTAATCTAAGAATCATGGGCGAGCCCTCTAACCTTCCCGGATGCATCAACGTCTATTTCCTGAAAGCTGTCAAAGATCTCATCGATTGAGACCTATGACCGTGGTCCTCGACGATAGCTAAAAATAGACCACCTGGTGCTGTGGCCCCTCAGCGGACATAACACGAATCTCGACAAAAGATATGTTGAGTCTAGTCTGTGCATATATATATATATCTAAATTGCACGTGGGCTTCTGATTGCGTACATGCAAAAGCTCATAAACGTAGAGGTCACTCTGCATAACTAGATCAGGTTCACAACTATTATCTTTAGGCGCAACGAGTGATTGCGGCTCTTGAAGATACTCTGGAGCAGCTCTCGCTTCTCTCGTGCATACCAGCAGCTCCCGATCCCTCCTTTTTGAGCCAGATTGACGACCTCGGACTGACGGACACGGTAAAACAGTTGTGGCAAATCGAGGAAAGTCTTCGGCTGACGGTATCAGACCATTACAGCGAAGCAATTGATGATGACCCGGGGTCTGATAATATTTTGGGTCGCCTAAACACCACCACCCATAAGTTATGCCGGTATCTCAAAGTCAGGGAGAACTCGCGTTGGTCGCCGACTCCGCCCTCGAAAGAAAATTGTTCCTTACTCAGTTTTCAACAGTCAAAATGCACTGAGCAGGGTTTTTGGCAATCAATCCAACAAGATTAAATAGGTATCTAGCTAATTTTACAGAAATAGCATCCCGCCAACTCTCGACAACGGTACGGAGCCCGAGGGGTTACAGGACTCAGCTGTATCCTTCTCAGGTGGAAGAAAACGCAGCAGATAAACAAATGTGGTGAAATGACCGATCGTTGGGCCATTAGGCATTGTATAGTTGGGTCTTAGGCAAGAACTCACTCAAAAGGAGCTTATTCTAACGCAAGATGCAAAAGTGCTATCGTCAGCGCCAGTTACCGCCTCTCTCACTGCGTGCATTTCAGAGATAGGCCTTGCAACAAAAATTAGAGATACAGAGGAGAGAGCAGGACAAAGAGGTTTTAGCACATCAGCAGACATTATTGAAGATTCGTGCCGAGTTACAGGACATGGTACAACACAATGAGACAAAGATGGCTATGGTTAATTCACGGACGGTAGATCAAATTACTAGGTCTGTACTAGCGTGATTCACTCGAGACTTACAAGAGTATCTTCAGGTCTGCAGAACGTCACGCTGGATCCTATGAGCAACTGGCAGCAAAAATTGGTTCACTCGAGTCACAAATCGAAGCTGAACATCAATCCTATCGAGACACTGAGGTAGCAGATACTAATGTTTTCTTACGCATCGGTGTGCAACAGGCAAATCTTCGCAAGAAGAAAGAAAGAGTGGAAGTTGACCTGGCTGCACACGTAAGCTCGATTATCACCTACAGGCTTATGCTTGAATGTAGATTGCCAAATATGATGAGGATATGTGTTCCCTGCTGAATCAGACCAAAAAAATAGAGAACGAAAAAAACCTTGAACGCGACCAACTAATTGAATTAGAAACTCATTTTTTAAAGATAAATACTAATCATAAGTTTCAAAGCGAAGAGATCGCAGTGCTTTCGACCCTCCAACAGCGCCGCTTCTTTGCCAAGGGGAAACTCCATGGCACAATTACGAATATTCAAAGAGTAGTAATCCTCTGAGCAGCGTTCATTTTCTCATGAGGGCCTTGATTGGCACATTAATATATAAGGCCCGTGGCGAGCAAGCAAGGACATTCACACAACAGCTTAGAAATAAAAAGAGTAAAAAAGGGAAATAAGAAGAGTAAAAAGGTTAGATTCAGAGTCTTCAGCCGCAATATTCATACCTTGTGAGTCTAGGTCCCAGACCATGACAGGGAATCTTATTGAGAAATTCGTGTGTTTGCATTGCAACACGTGCTGCTCGAGCTCAGCTAATTAAACTATTTGATGAGATCGATCCGGGCCGGGTGTTTTTCTTCAAGGAAAACCCTAGACGACCCTAAGGTGAATTTATGATCTATTGTAGACTCGGAGATCTATTGCGAGCTTCAAGTTCAAGTTCCCGAAACCAGGGTGTGATCGCCTACTTGATCGCCTAATCCCGAACCAGGCTACCGTGACTTCATCAGCCTGAGATTAGAGAAGCCTCCGGCCTAATTTGAACCTCGCGCGGTGATACTTATTGCTCTTCTCTCTTCGGCAACGTCCAAATTCCAACGCCTTCAAGTCGTGCCGCCTTTTTGACCGTGACTAATTGAAACTTGAATTCCAAATTCGAGTCTTCACCTACCGTGGCAGCTGGGCCGGTCTCAGGCTGTCTAGTGCGCTAGCATTCAAGTTCCAAGGGCCCGAGTGACGGCGAGTCGGAGCCTGAGTCCCCCCGGGCGCGAATGTACTTGGGCTGGTCCAATGAGCCCGAGATCATCGTAAAAAGCGCACTAGCCGGGGGGGGGGAACTACCGTAACAGGTACTCAACACTGGCACGGTACTCAACTGTTAGGCCCCGCGGCCCCCGCCCCTCAGGCTGGCCGTAAATTTTCAAGTTTTTCGAATAAGAAATAGACCCATCCTCCATGAGTCCTAATTAAGATGAATTGCCCTGCGAATCTTAATACTGCGTGGAGACTTCGAAATTCATAGGGGGGTCAAGCGAATCATGATAGTCGACGTTGATTTTGATTTGGCGCGCAATGAGCGTCACGGTAATGCCACGCGCCGACCGAATGGCGGGAAACTTTTGCTGAGGCGCAGGTTCCGTATGCTAAAATAATGGGCTGTGCAAAGTTTGGTACCATACGGGCAGCGACGCGGTGATGCATGATGGTCCGAGCCTGAGATAAAAACCTGCCCCAAAACCCACTGGCAAACTTGAAAATCGCCCGCCGAGCCTGAGACGTATAAATTGAACCATAATTACGGAAAAATTCCTAGCGTTCCATATCTATATAGCGTTCCATGTGAACACAGTGTATGTTGGTTTTTTTCGCCCTGTAGATCATATCCAGGGAAGGCAGCGCGGTGCGGGACCGAGGAGCATCTCAAGATTTTGTTGAATCGACTCTCCGGTCGATTTTAGCGTGGCCCGGGCGCGCAGCGGATATCGTCGTCGCGGCTCCTCAGCGCGGACCTTACTAGGCGCCCCCCCCCCTCGGAAGAAGTCTGAGCAGCTTTGTTTTTACATAATTTTAATCCATTCCTGATGCGCTGGGAGCCCACGGAGAAAGTAGCCCAGTGGAGTCTCCCTTCATTCGGTAATAACGTGGTACACGTAACAATACAACAGGATTGATTATGAACGCAACGAATTTGCAGCCTTCATTACTCGATAAGCGTTCTGCCATTGCCAGTGGTATTCAAGCGCAAGCAAGACGTTGGCTAGCCGGGGGCTCCAAACGGTACCTCCGTGCACGAGAAGAAATATGCAAAACTAATTTTGGCATGCTGACGCGCCAGACCATGTTAAGAGTACGAATCAAGATATTTAAGTCTATCGCGAGGAAAGCCATACATCGATTGGCAGCCCTCAGGGCTGAAGAAGTCTCCAAAATCAGCAGCAATGCAGCCATGAAAGCGATTGACTTTGCTAACAAGACGCTTAAAGTCACAAAAAGTAGATACGCAGAATTCCTTCGAGTAGAGGCGGGCGCACAATGGATTTCTGACTACCTTTGCGAGCGGATGTCCAAACCGATCTCGACTCACATGCGGAAGCTCCTCGCACTCAAACAGAGTGACCAAAATCACAAAATATGTACTCGCCAGTGCCTTGGTTTTTTCGCATAAATAGCAGTGCTTTTCTTAAGGTCCAACATTACGGGCTGTGCGTGGCCAATCCGGCATGGTTTGTGAGAACTGTGGAGCAGTGGGCGTATTCCAGTTTAGTTGTCTTCCCTGCAATGGTTACATAGATGCACCCTCAGGAAAAGTGAATTCGCTTCGATTGCAATGCGCTAGCGCTGTACGCGTCGAAACAATAGGTAGTTCTTTCAAAGCCCCCCCCCAGGGTGAGCCCCATGCACCTAGATCGCAGGGAGAAGCAAACTTGCACGCAGTTCTCCACAATGCTATTGAGATACTCAGGAGGAGGCTTAAGACTGTAGTCCCTGAATTCGCTTCATCCATTCTTGCACTTATCAAAACCAAAGGATCTTGGCTTCATTCAAAACGAATATGTGATGACGATCGGATTTACTTCAAGCAGCGGCTTGAGCAACCTTCATCAGCACGGCGTGCACATCGGCATCGTGGTTTTTTACGTGCCCTTGATGGTGACGTTAAAAACCTCGACAAGGTGACAAAATGCGGTCTGGCGTACTGCTTTGATCGCTCTTCCGCATGCGACGAACAGCGAGCAAAGGAAATTTTGCTTAACTATTGCATGGACCCAAGGGCAGGCAAGCGCAATATTCATAGCCACAAAGGATGGGTTGATATTACCTCCACCTATAAAATGTGGTCAACAACTGGCCTTCATGCTGCAAGGGAAAGTATTCGGCTAGAACACTGTTTGAAACTACAGGCTAGCTGGAGCAAGTTTCAAGGGAAATCCATGAGGCATCAACGTGAGAGTTGTGCCCATTTCCTGTCAATTATCATGCGTGAGCTAAAGAATGAAGCTGAACGTGAGTTTTTATGCATCGATAATGCCCAAGATAGCTCTTACCAGAAGCATGTTAAAATGGTGGAGATAGAGAAAGCACGCTTTGAAGCGGCTGATCGGATCATGCGATTGCTTGCCGAGTACAGGGCAATAAGTTCATTGGAACAATTCAAATATCTTCATATTTCGTGATGACACTGGTGGAGAAAAGCATGACTATTTTAGGTTCAAGTTATCAAACCCGAGCTTGGTGTTTTTCCTTCCTAGATTGAACATCGAGGTATTAGTTAGCTGGATACCAAGAATGCCCTCAAGATGCGCCTAGATGTCCCAGTCTCGTCGGGTGATGGCAGTCAATACGCACTAGTGCTGACCTAGTTCGTAAATCGTGGGTTTGTCAATTAAGCAATCTCAGACCCCGCGCCGAGGAAAGCAGTTTGCCACTAGCATTCGGAGGCTTGTACGGTGAAAGATCAGAAAAATTTTCGCCGCCTATTGTACCGTGACTAGATTCATCTTCTCCTCTCATTTAAAATTACTAGTGTCGTATGAATAGTAATCATAATCCGAGTCCCAGTCTAAGACTCTTCTCCACCAACATGCCATGATGCAGGAGAGAGGGCGGATTAAACTGAAGCCTGACCCTGAGCCCGAGGGTCTCGAGTCTGTGCCGAATTCGCTTTAGGCCGTGACCGTGACCGTGACCGTGACTAGTAGATCGCGTTCCGAGTCTGCTGCAGCGGCGGCGATTGAAAAAGTAACCCCTGCCTGCCAGTCCGGTCTCGGACAGGGCAGAGTACTTCTCGATGGCACTCTACAAACGACTCGGCCAGCGGCCAAGTGGCCGGGAACATGAATCTGCGAATTATCACGCACCACTCCTCTCGGTCTGTGCGCGCACCGCGCGCACCGAATTGGCAGGGCGCAGATATTCCTTGTAGCGACGTCCCTGCCA
>JACLAA010008105.1_pt1 | contig 46508 bp, 28 predicted proteins | sample 8027891 | NCBI WGS metagenome assembly JACLAA01 (sample SAMN15724900, study PRJNA655200) | protist metagenome | isolation source: fluorescence activated cell sorting (FACS) single amplified genomes of... | place: Spain: Blaines Bay Microbial Observatory, Mediterranean Sea | collected 2016-01-19 | reverse complement strand
TTTTTTCTTTATCCACCCGGTGCCGCCGTACGTGCCTTGAGAATTTCCTCTTCGTAAAAAGCGCGCGTGCGTGAGAGGCGTCCCAACCATCTCAATTTCTGCGCGGCTTCTCAAATCCTCGACGGTGATATTATTCAACGCTTTCGCAACAGCTTGATATAACACTTCGCTTCGTTCTTTCTTCAATTTATTGTATTCTTCTGAGTTATATTTCACGTTTTTCCAACGCGCCAAAGGCTCGTTCCCGGGAGTGTAGGCGTGAATCACGTGTTTGCCTTCCGGCGCCATGGACGGATCTTTAATCGACGGTATCGAGACCAAGACGAGATTTTGCTCCGCGTCCACGCCTTTGCCCCAATCACCGACCCACACGTGGTGCATTTCCAGTGTTTCCGCAGCTGGTAAATTTGAGGCGTCAATGCCGAGGTGTAAATGCATGAAAGATTGGCAAAATTCGACGTCGTCGTCGACTATTTTCCCGCTTTTAGTTGTTCCAGTCGTAGACGACGCTTCCCGCACGCTCTGGCGCCTCCCTTCCGCGCAATCTCTCAAAAGCGCCTCGGTATCCCAAATCGTCGCGTTTGAAATCACCGCTTTTCTCGCTCTTAAGATCTTCTTCTTCCCGTCTCTCGTTTTCGTGACGATCCCAGTCGCTTCTTCTTCTTCTTCTCCGTCTTTCTTCTCCACTAAAATCTCTTCGCAGTGAGTTCGCAAGCGCAAATCGCCGCCGTATTTTTCAAAACCTCTCACTAAGCAATCGACAAGCGCGCCAGATCCACCGATTGGAAACTCTAACGCAGCATTTGGAGCGTACCAGTCTGCAAACATGTACCCAATTTCAGCGCCCATCGTCGCTTTGGACGTCCCACCGGAAAGCAAGAAGCAGAGTAAATCCATGTAATCTCGAATAAACTTCGAGTTGATGTCGTTCTTATCCAGAAACGATTCGTAATCCGATAAAATCGCGTTCAAACTCGGCATCGATTGAAACAACCCCGGGATAAACCTCGCTAAAGTCCACGCCGCGTATGCGTCTGTTCTCACCGCGGCGGGTGGTAACGCCGCGCTCGCTTGCGCCAACGGTTCCATCTTCTCCTTCAATTTTCGCCAATCCGCGACTGCTTCGGCGTCGTAATATTTCTCTAAACATTCGATGAATTGATCGTTTCCTACTTCCGTGACGAACGTCGCCTCCGGAAAGTGCACTTTCCACGTGTTGTATCGAATACATTTCAACGGTTCGTCGATCGCGTGTAATATCTGCCCCAGCGGATTGCTCGTTGGGAACTGAGAGAGACCGGTATATAAGCTCGGTCCGGATTCGAACGTAAATCCATTTCTTTTCCACTCGTGCGCGGCACCTCCGGCGTGCTCGTGCGACTCAACGCAGCAGACTTTCAAGTCGTATTTCGCCAGTAAAGCGGCAGCGGATAAGCCGCCGATGCCTGAGCCGATTATCACCACGTCGAACGTTTCTTCTTCCATCGCATCATTGGATGACGTTTGCGCTTGAAAGACTTCTGTTGTTCTCTGACGACGACGACTTTGATGCATGCGACGATGAAAAACTCGACCACGAGAAGAAGAAGAAGAAGAAGAAGAAGCGGTGGTGGTAGTGGTCATAGTGGTCATAGCGCATCTATGCGTGCAACATGACTCCGAAAACGACATGTGTGAATATGAATACTACTACTACTAATGTTGTTTGTGCGCCCGAAAAGTGCAGAGCAAAAAGCTCTAGAGAAAAAAAAATGTGACACAAATACTTCTTCTACTACAACTGCGAGAGTATCGTCGTCATCATTTGAACAACGAGGAGACGTCGTCACCACCACCACCGGAGGAGGAGGAAGAAGAATTTGAGCCGAAGAGCGCGGAAGAAGGCGCTTTCTTCTTCTTCTTTTCCTTGGCGTTCCTTTTTTTCTTTTTGCTCTTCTTCCCGTCTTCTTCTTCTTTGGAAGAACGCGAGGCCGAGTACTCGGCTTTTACGCGGTGTCCGGTATCGTCGTCCTCGTCCTCGTCCTCGTCGTCTCCGAAAAGGCCTCGCAAGCGATCCGTTCTCGTCTTTTTCTTTTCCTTATTCTTCTTCTTTGGAGAAATGCTGCGCTCTTTCTTAGCCCCCCTAGCGTTCTTCTTTTTCTGCTTTGGCTTCTTCCCGAAAATACTCGCGTCTTCTTCGTCTTCGTCTTCGTCCTCCTTCTCTTCGCTACTCCTATTTCTATCGCTATCGCTACTGCTACTACTCGTTCGTATTCTTCCTTCCCCGAACAGCATCGAGGTAGGTTCGTCGGCGTCGGTATCACTACCGAGCCCGTCGCTCAATAAATCATCCTCTGAACTCACGGAAGAAATGCTGCTCTTTTTCTCCTCCTTTGTCTTCTTCTTCTTCTTCTCGTTCATTTTCTTCTTTTTCGTCGATTCCGCGAGGAGCAACACTTCCTTGGCGAACCGTTCGCGCATCTCCTCTATGGTTTCATCTTCCTTTATTTCCTTCTTCTTTGCCGCTCCCGCTGCTGCTTTTCGTTGATTTTGCATCAGTTTCTCTCTTCTTCGTCTTCGCCTGCGCGCTTCAATACTTCTTCTGCCAACGGTATCCTCGTCGTTGCTGTACGAATCCTCTTCGGCCTCTTCGGCATCGCTTTCTTCCTCTTCGGCTGATGAAGAAGACACCGAAGACGATTCCGACGTCGACGTTTCGCTCGTCGTATCCTCATCGTCTTCGTCACCCGACGAATCATCATCATCCGTGGACGAAATATACGGTCCAAACCCTTCCGGGTTCGGATTCACCGCATTCGCTAACCCTAACGTCGAATCCTGGTAAAACGAAGCCGTCCCGACGACGTGTGGCAACGGACGCCAAAACACGTTCCCGGTCAATTTCACGTCGCCGCGATGATTGTTCCCGAGCCATCGCTTTTCGGTTTTCTCAATCGCGCGCGCGAGAAGCTCGTTTCGTTCTCGTTTCTTCGCTTCGTTTCGTTCGTTTTTTCTGTCCTCTTTTTGTCGTCCTCGTGTTGTGTCATCTTCCTCGTTCAACGTCGAATCATCACCTACTGAAACGCCTCCTCCAACTGCTTCTTCTTCCTCTTCGTCTTCGTCGTCGTCGTCTTCTTCTTTGTCTTCGACTTTCCTTTCCACGCCAACGGAATTCCCAATTCTGCTCAGACCAATCTTACACGCGTTCAATCGCACGTTCACCTTCGAAGAGACCGCGATTAAGTGTTTCATTTTTAACTCCATCGTCTTCATCTTGCTGTTCTTCTTTGTGTTCTTCTCGGACTTCTTTGAATGATAATCATGGATGAAGATTTCTCCGCGCATCTTCTCGAGCAATTCGATTAAACGCCAAAGGTGTTGTTGGTGTTGGTCTCCAAGTCCTCCGCCTCTGGTGAAGGACGACGACGACCATTGGTTAGTGTTATTATTATTATTATTATCACCAAAGTCTTTTTTGAGCGATTGGATGGAGGAGTTTATGGAGGAGGAGGAAGAGGAGGAGGAGGAAAGAGCGGTCATGTTTGAAGCAATTTGAAGAGCAAACAAACAGTTGTTTTTTCCCTCGAATCACTGTCTCTCTCTCGTACTCGCGGATAGGTTTGATCGAGACGATGCGATAATAAAAGGTATTACAAACGCGCCGCATTATACATATACTTATTATTATTATTGATTTACAACGTTTAAAATATCCTCTCCGTCGACAAACTCTTTAATCCTTTCCGCGACGCTATCGATTAATCTTTGCCTGGTTTCCACTCGCTTCCACCCGATGTGCGGGGTTAAGGTGACGTTGTCGTCGAAGACGTTCCCCGGGTTCCAAAGCAACGAGTCCTCGTCCGGAGGTTCTTTCGTTTGGACGTCTAAACACGCGCCGGCGATTTTCTTTTCCTTTAATATTTGGATCAAATCTTCCTCGTTACATATCGCCCCGCGAGCGGTGTTGATTAAATAACTCGTCGGTTTCATCAGCGATAACTTTTCGTAATCGAGCATACCTCGGGTGGCGTCGTTGAGTGGGCAGTGGACGCTCACAAAGTCGGATTCGGATAACAACTCTTCTAACGACTGATAGACGTCGTATAACTCTGTTTTCGCTTTTGCCGACCTCGAATACACGTACGGTTTCATTCGAAACGCTTTCGCTAATTCGCACACGCGTTTCCCGATCGTCCCGTTCCCGCCAATCAATCCTACTTTTTTCCCTTCCAACTCGAAGTGCGGCAAGCCGCTAAAGTTCGTAAAGTGTGCGCGTTCGTTCCGCTCCAACATCTTTTGCTGTTTAATCATGCTCGCAGAGGAGTTTAATATGCTCGTGATGACTAAATGTGACATCGCCTCGGTTGAATATTCCGGCACGTTCGTCACGCGAATGCCTCGTTTCTTCGCTTTCTCGATATCGATGTTATTAAAACCAGTCCCGGCTTCGCATATTAACTTCACCGAAGTCGGGAGTAAATCGATATCGATTTCTATTTCTTTCGTGACTATGCAATTGTGACCTTTAGAGCGTTCGGCGACGACATCAGGCGAAGGGGAGGAATCTTGATGCGCGGTTAACGTGTTTATGTTCTTGTTCTTGTTTAAGTTGTTATTCTCTTCTCCTCCTCCTCCTGAGGACGACACCCCGAGCGCTTGGGAAAGCGAATGCAGATTCAACTTCCCGTCGAAATCCAATCGCCCCGCGTTCACCACGCAGACGTTCGCAATCATCTTATTACTTCTCATAATCGCATGAGCGGCAGAGGATGAGGACATTTTTTGTGTATCTTCTTCTTGACTTCTTCTTTTTCTTTGTCGTCGTCGTCGTCAAACAAGTAAGTCGTCGTTAGGCAAAGAGAGATAAAAGAGTCGGTTGAGATAAAAAGTGACACAAGGATGTGATTTTATGAGATGAAAGAGAGAAGTTTTTTCGTGCCAACGAGAAATGAGTCAAGCAGCTGTGACAAGGGAACAAAACACACAGAAACCGAAAACAAGAGAGAGAAGGACAAAAGAGAGAGAAGAGGCACGCAAAACCACTTTTTTGTTCAGATCTTTTTTGCTGCTTTGTCAGAGAATAATTATATCTCTTCAAAATTATATCTCTTCATTAAAAGAACCGCACACCATCACACGGGAGTGCTTTTGCGCGATATTAATAAACACACACACATCACATAGTATCATCTCTCTCTCGAGAGCGCGACGACGACGAAAGAGCATCAGCAGGAGTAGCACTCAAAAGAATACATCACTCTCTGAATCATCAGAGAGAAAAAGATCCTCCCTAATTTTTGACCAAAAACCACGAAAGTAACCAACGGAAGAAAAACTCCCACGAAGAAGAACAAAAAGAATAAAAATGGCAGTCCGTTGGCTGGAACACCTCCACGCGCGAGAAACGCAGAAACGACGACGCTCGCGCGACGAAGAATGGTTCTCCCACGGAGAATCCTTCAACCCTACGGATTTAGGCGCCATGCTCATGTCCGTCGCCGGGTTTACGTTACCGTCGAAAGAGGAAATCGAGCAGTCGTTGAACACGTTTTGGAACCGATGGATGTTTTTTGGAGGAGGAAATTTTGGACAAAATCATCAACAGAACGTGTCGATATATTTTATGGTGTTCGCCTCGTGTAGCTTCGTTTTGACGTTACTTTTAGTCGTTTTGCTCGGGATGAGGTACGATTTTTCGAGATTGGCGATTATTTTGAAAGAAGCGGTGAAGTCGTCGAGGCAGAACGTGTCCGCGAACTCCGTGAAGTCGATTTGGTTTACGCTCAGTTCGCTCGTGTTTGCGAGAGAATTGATGAAGGCGGTGAAACGCAGAGTGTTTAAGAGACGATTGAGAAGACAGAGAGAGTTAAGTCGACGGTTGAATCAACAACAGCAGCAGCAACAACAACAACAACAACAGTCTCTTCAGCAAAGAGAACGGGAAGGAGAAGGAGGTTCGGGGGAGCGCTCCGAGAATATCGACGCCGGTAATACTACCGCCGGCGCGCGAAGACGGTTGGAAAAAATTGTGGAGGAGAACAATAATAATAATAATAATAATAATAACAATAATTCGAGCAGCAAAACGACGGACGTGCAAGAAATCAGCGGCGAAGATGATGAAGGCGAGGAACAGAACAGAGCGGCGTCTTCTCCTTCGCCAAAGGCGGCGCCCAAGGGTAACTTGCCGAGACGAGGGTCCATGCTTGGTTTGTTCGTGAAAGAGTCCAGGAAACACTCGCACCAAGAGGCTTTCTTTGACGTCGCGAACGAGCGAACGACGTTTAAAGGTGCCGGGGTGGATAATCCGGACGTCGTACAAAAATTAGATTACGAAAAGTTTCGAGACCGATTAGCCACGGGCGAACTCTCCGCCGCGGCGAAGAAGAACCAGAAAAACAACAACGATAACCCTAGGTTTTTTGAAGACGAACAGGTACCAAAGTGCGATTACGGCGAGTGGCAGGAGATGATGCGCAAAGAAGATAAAGAAACCGGGAGCACGTACGTTGCTTGGCGTCACATTCTCCCGTACGGTGGGACGGAATACCTCTCGAAATCGACGTTTCAAAACTGCACGCCGGAAGAGTTGTGCGATTTCTTCAACTCGGACCAAACTAGAAAAGCGTGGGATCCTTTACTCATAAAATCAGAAATCATCGAAAGAGACGTGAACACTGGTGCGGATCTCGTGTACTGGGAGCGGAAGTTACCGGTGATTTCGAATCGCGATTACGTCTTTTCTCGACGCACGTGGACGGAGAAACAGAAAAGTCCCGCGAATCAAATGTTTGACGATTTGACGCCGCCGACGACGCCGATGAAAGGTGGAGGGATGAGATCGACCGCAGATTTTTTGTCCCCTTCTACCAGTAAGAATAATAAGAGCGTGTACTTCTCCATCACGAAAGGGATGAGTCATCCGAACGTTCCAAAATCGAAAAGAGTTTTGCGCGTCGATCCGTATTACTCGGCGTGGAAAATCGAAGCCGTTCCTGATTTCGAGAACGAGGATGAAGTGCGCGGCTTAAAGCCGTACACCGCGGCAAGATGTACGCTCATTCACTTTGAAGAGCAGCACGTGCAACACGACGTCGCGAGACTCGCGGTGAGACACGGTATGTGGTCCGTCGTGAAGCCTATGATTCGCGGGTTCCGCGCGTTTCAACGAGTTCGAGAGACGAAGTTTATCGAACAAGATTCCGGTGGCTTTAATCGAAGAGACCAAGACATGCTCGAAGACGTCGTTCACGAGAAACAAGTCGGATTTAGAATGCGAAAAGAATTAGGAATGGCGATGAAAACCTTCGTGGTCCCAATGCTTGTAGGCTTTTTGCTCGCGAAGCAAAGCTTTGGCGGCGGTTCGGATACAAACAAATTAGACGTGGTCGGGAAGCTTTTACGCGCGCTCGAGAGGAAAGCAAACAGAGGAAGAGGTGATGGTTCGAGTAAGAATAGCAGTGCTAGTATCGTTGATACTTCTGTTGTTCCTTCGTCGTCGATTCCGTTCTCCATGGAATCGCCGCAAATTAATTTAGAAGTCAGATGATGACAACATTTGACAAACATACAATAAATACATCTTTTGCAATACAAAATTTTCAACTTTACTACAATCTTTCTTTTACTTCCTCCGCGAGCGCACGCACGCGCATCACTTTGTCATCGTCGTCACCACCCGCGCTGCCACTATCGCTACTATTATTACTACTACTACTCTTACTGCTATTATCAATCACTTCCTTCAAGTACACCTCCAAAGCGCACGAAAGTTTCGCCGGGGTTGTGCTCACCACCTCCACCTCTTCGTTCTCTTCCATTTCCTTCAAATCCTCCTCGTCCGGAGGCGTCAACGCGTCGGTTAAAAGCTGAGACCGCTCCGGTCCAGGTTCATACTCCAACAAAAACTCTATAATTCTCCTTTCCGGAGGCACCGCGGTCGTAAAGAGCGTTTTAGCTTCTTCGGTGTTTAATTTTGCGCGTCCGATGAGTTCCGTCGCGCTCGATTTCGCCCGCTCTCGATTCATCATTTTCTGCGAGAGCGCATTCTCTGTTCCAGTTTCTTCCATCGCTTTCGTCAACGCCGCCCAGCGTTGTTTAACTTGCGTTTCAATCGAATACGTGTCCAACGCGTTATCGTCGTCGCTACTCTCGCCGCCGCTTCCATCCGCCAACTGTTTCTTCAACGTCGCTTCGTGCGCTGATATCGAATCCCGCAAAGTCTCCGGGAACCCAACCTCGCTGGCGCGTTCAAACGTCGCTCTCGACTCGACCACCACCAGAGCACTCTGCGCTAACTCGTCCAACTCCTCCGCTTCTTTTTTATCCCCGTTCGCCATTTTCTCTTCTATCCTCGTCAACAGTCGGTCGAAAAACAGCGTCGTCAACTTCGTCAAGTTCTCGTCCACGCACTTTTCAAATTCATTCGAACTCGTCGTGTCTCCTCCTCCTCCTTTTCCTCCTCTTCTTTCCTCAATTGTTGTTGTTTTTGTTGTTCCTTTTTTCTTCTTCTTCGAGAGGAGTAAATCGATCAGCGCTTCATCGTCTTCTTCTTCATCATCAGCTCTGACGATGTCATTTGAAGCCGTCGCCGCCAGCCCGATGAAATTTTGCAAAGAAGAAGAAGAACTCCTCCTCCTCGCGCGAAAAGGACGAGCAGAAGAACATCTGGAGAATCGATATAAGTCGGGAGCAGCAGCAGCAACAACAAAACCTCCTCCTCTTCCTCTTCTTTGTCTTCTCGAAGCGTTCTGAGTTGGAACAACATACACACTTTGTTGCAGTGGAAAATGCATGTTTGGTCAATTAATGAAGCAAAATCCCCCCACAAAACTCTCTCAATACGCTCTATAAACACATCACAAACGAGCGCATTTAGCGCATCAAAAGCTTCGATGACGCTAAAAAATGACCCTCTGGAACTCGCCATCGCGAAATCTCTCGCCGAAATTTTCTCCAAGAAAGATTTAAACTTAGATTTACTCACCATCGCATCCATCGTCGAGGAATTGGAATCGAAACTGTCCAACGGGGAAGGACGGGATGGATTGATTAAACAAACGAAGAAAAAATTCATCAGGGCGATGGTGCAAGCGCACTTGGACGAGAGCCACTTCGGACACGCGAAAGTGAAACGTGGAGAACCGTGGACGAGCACGGAAATGATCCTCAAGAGGGAGGAGGAAGAGAAAGAGAAAGAATTAAAAGAAGCAGATTCGGAGGATGAAGAGGAAGAGTCCGAAGAGGATGAAGAAGACGTTTCGGACGCGGAGAGAGGTACGCATTACCACAGCGCGAAACGAACGACGAGGGGCGATACGAACCCTTCGAAGAAGAAACAACAAAAGAGGACGGGATCGGGTGGTAAATCTACGACGTCTTCGACAAAGGAAATGAAAGATCCGAACAAACCGAAAGGTCCGCAAGGCCCGTACATGTGCTTCGTGTCGCACAACCGCGAGAAAATCGTGAAAGAGTTTCCGGGGATTTCGTTCGGCGAATGCGGGAAGAAGTTGGGGCAAAGGTGGCAAAATTTAAGCGAGAAAGGGAAGGAGATGTACAATGAAATGGCGGAGAAAGATAAGAAGCGATACGAAAAGGAGATGGAGAAGTACGTGCCGATGAGCGATACGGAATTGAACAAGTTGAAGGCGAAAGCCGAGAAGGAGAAAAAAGAGAGGAGCGAAAACAGCGGGTTTAAAAAACCGTACAAGTGTTCGGAAAAGTTGAAAACTTTTTTAAACGGGCAAGAGACCATAACTCGCGCGCAGTTGACGAGCCAGATGTGGGCATACTTTAAGGAGAAGAATTTGAAGGATCCAGAGAATAAACAGTTCGTAATTAGCGACGACAAGTTGTTCAAACTCATCGGCGAGCGGCGGTTCAAAGCGTTCGGGTTCATGAAGTATTTGTCCAAAGATTTGATTCCTATGTAGAAGAGAGAGAGAGAGAGAAAGAGAGAGAAAGAGAGAGAGAGAGAGAGAGAATGAAACACGACGATGTCATCAGTAGCACCTCAGAATCGTGATGTATATACATGAAACTACACATTCACAATCGACATCTTTATTTAGTACATCCGAGACGAAACCTCGTTGTTTTACAAAAAAAAATACGCGAAGGATTTTCTCACATTTTTCTCGTCACATCTTCTTCTCTCTCTTAGAGAACGACGAGCGCGAGAGAGATACGATCATCATCTCAGACTCGTCGTTCGTTCTTTCCCAGGTTGTGGTGTTTTGCGAGCATTCTCTCGTCGTCGTCGTCGAGAATGAGCAGCGCGAAGAACAAACTGTTTGCGTTGTTTTTGAAGAAAAAGGCGAGAGAGTAAAGAGAAAATGTTTCGAAGCCAAAGCACGCCGCTGACGGGGACCTCGGCATCCTCCTCGGGGGTCTTGCTCTCTCCGCGGTACGATTGCAAATCCCCGCGATCTTTATACCACGCGAGAACGCAGAAAAAGAAGAAATCGCCGCTCTCGACGACGTGCTTCATTTTGTGCGTTTTTGTGTTTTGTTTGGTGGTGGTTTTGCACCGGATGGAGGTGATTTTTGGCGGCCATCCGCGCGCGAGGGGGATGTCGTCGTTTTCGTTGCTCGCAAGTGGTGGTGAGAGAGGTGATGAGGAGATTGAGAAGGCATCAGTATCGTCGTTTCCGTCCATCTCCTCGGAATCTTTTTACTGGGCGTTGGTGACCGCGGACGATATACGCGTCGCGTTTTTTAATCCCGTGTTGAAAGTTATCGTTGGATTTACGGCGTTCTTATCCGCTTTAGTCGCGGCAGATCGGGCGTTTCATTTATACGTCGCGTTTTATTGGAAGTATTTGTCGAGAAAAGACTATTTGGACAGATTTAAGCGGCCGAGCGGGAAACGAGTGCCGTCGTATTCGATGGAGGAAATGCAACAAAGTTCACATTCGTCGTTTTTGCCGCCGGGCGCGGAGTATTATTCAACCATCCCAAACGTCGTCGTCCAACTCCCAATGTTTAACGAAACCGCCTGTTGCGAAGATATCATCAACGCCGCGTGTCGCATGAAATGGCCAAGAGAGCACTTTATGGTGCAAGTTTTAGACGACTCCACGGAGTTGGAGGCTCGAGAGATTGCGCAAAGCGCGGTGCATCGATGGATGAGTCGAGGCGTCAACATCCAATACGTGTGCCGAGAAAACAGGAAAGGTTATAAAGCTGGTTCGATGTTAGACGCCATGGATTTGATTGAAAACTACGATTACGTCGCTGTTTTTGATGCGGACTTTGATCCTGATAGCGATTTTCTGTTCAATACCGTCCCTTGGTTGATGGAAAACGAAGACGTCGGTTTCGTTCAGACGCGATGGACGTTTACGAACGCGAAAGAAACCGTTTTGACCAGAGTCCAAGAAATTTCCTTGTCGTACCACATGCTTTGCGAACAGTACGCGCGATGCTCTGCCGGATTGTTTTTCAACTTTAACGGTACGGCTGGCGTTTGGAGGAGAAAATGTATCGTCGACGCCGGCGGTTGGAACTTTCGCACGACCGTGGAGGATATGGATTTGAGTTTACGCGCGTATTTGAGAGGGTGGAAGTTTATTTTCTTAAACGATATCACGTGCGATAACGAGATTCCGGCTGAATACGACGCCTATCGAAAGCAACAACACCGCTGGAGCTGCGGCCCGATGCAACTGTGGAGGAAAGCGACAAAAACGATTTTAGAGTCCAACGGCGTCTCGTTGGCAAAAAAAGTCTATTTGATCGTGTTTTTCTTTGGTGCGAGAATGTTTGCAGCGCACATCGTCAGTTTCTTCCTTTACTGTCTTCTTGTGCCTTTGTGCGCGATAAGCCCGGAAATACCAATCCCATTTTGGGCGTTAGTTTACACTCCAGTTCTCGTGACGATGAGTACTGTCGTGTTCACCAAAGAAGGTTGGAAAACATCAGTCGCGTTTGTTCTGTTTGAAAACGCGATGTGTGTCGTGAAACTGTCAGCCATGATATCCGGCTTGTTCGAGTTGTCCGACGCGCACGAATGGGTGGTTACAAAAAAATTGGGCAACATGTTCTCGTCGTCGTCGTCGTCGTCGTCGACGCCTAAAGTGCGCAGAAAAATCTATTTCAAAGAGCTCTCGATGGGTTCTTTCTTCCTTTTTTGCGGCGTCTACGGAATACTCCAACACCAGCTCGTCCATTACTCTTTGTTTCTCATCGCGCAGTCTCTCGTCTTCTTCGCGTTTGGATTCAATAGAGTGACGTTTTGAATAATAATAATAATAGTAGTAGTACTCTTCTTCTTCTTCTTCTTCCGATTACATATGTACAAAGCTATTATTAATAAGAGAGAGCAAGCACACGGATTTGTGGAGAAACAAGAAACTGTCTCGATCGATACGCTTTTGAACGTATTATGGTAAAAAGCGCATCGTCGCGCGAACCCGAAGAAAGCTGACGTGTCACATCAAGGGGAAAAACCTCTGTCTTACAAAACCTGCACCTTCCTCACGTTCGCGCTGTCTTGCCTCTCCAACTCCACGCTTTTTCTCGGTGGTTGAACGGGAGGTTTAGTCGTCTGTTTTTCTTCCTCTGTTTTCTTCTGTACGGGTACTTTCTCCCTCGCCTCGTCCATGCTCAGGCGATCTTTCTTGTGAGAGATCAGGAGACCGATGTCGTTTTTGGAGTCTTTCGTTGGGAAATCGTGCATCGCTCGTAAATATCCCGGCATCATAGTCTTAGAGTTGTTGTCGTCGTTGTCGTCGTGGGATTTGCGTCTCAAAAAGTCTAAGGAAATTCTGCCCATGGTGTATTAATTGTTATGTTATGTATTATTATTATTATAAGTTGTTCGTATTATTAGAGTATACGCGTGAGTAGGTGTTTTGCACAGTGTGTGATAGATATTATGACGAAGAAAATGCTGACTCACACTCGAAATTAAAAACGAGAGAAAATCAAAGAGCACAAAAAACACTCGTCGAATTTTCTCATTTTGCGAAAAAATGAGTGCGAAATTTTGCATTCAAGTTGACCACCAAAAGCCAAAAAGAGGAGAGAAAAAACTCTCGTACTCTTTTGAAGTTTTCTTTGCTCTCCTCATTTTTCATCATCGCTTTGTTTTCTTTCTTTCTCTGCGGCCACGAGCAAGAATTCTTTCTTCTTTTCACGCGCGACAGAAAGAGAGAGAGAGAGAGATTGAGAGAGGAGTTTGAAGTGTTCTTTGATTCGTTTTATTTATACTAGCATAAAGGGAAGAAGACGTTGGAAATTTTTCAACGACTCCTCATTTTTAACGGATAGATATGATGATGATGATGATGATGACTTCGAGCAGCGGCGGCGGCGTAATGTCGAAAACTGCGCATCTGCAGCAGCAGCGCAGACGAGCGATACCCACCACCATTACCACCACCTTTAAACGCGTCGTCGCGCCGTCCTCGTTCGCGGCTTCTTCTGCTTCTTCTGCTTCTTGTTTTTTGTCGTCGGCGAGAAAGGCGGCCAGAAAAAGTGCCTTCGTGCTCGGGCAAAATAAGCAGAATAATACGACTACGAGTAGGAGTAAAAGTAGGAGCAGTATCCTCGTGGTGAGGTCCTCGTCTGGAGGCAAGAATAGCGGCGGCAACAAGAATATCGTCATGTCGTCTTCGAGTACGTCGTCGGAAGGAGGATCGTGGGTGACGCGACTGAAATCGATCGAACTTTCCAAAAACGCCGGTCGCTTCCTTCTCGGTTTAGTCGCGTTGTCCTACGGCGGTTTGTGCGTGTCGTTGAAAATGGTCTTCGTGAGAGCCGGTCCACCGTCGGTTGGGACGTTAGGTATGATTAGAGGGTTTATGGTTCTGTTGTGTTTCGTGCCTCAGTTGTTAGATTCTTTCAAGAAGAACAAAAGCGGCGAGGTGAAACTGAACAACGAGTTTTGGTCGGCGGCGTTGGAGTTGGCGACGTGGAATTTTCTCGCGCAAGGGTGCTGCAACGTCGCTTTGTTGTTCACAGAAGCCACGAGAGTGTCATTCTTAACGCAAGCGTCTATTGCGTTTACACCGTTTATTGAAACGTTCTTCGGGGAGACGGTGAAGAAGTTGGTTTGGGCAGGGTGCCTCGTCGCGTTAGTCGGGGTGGTGACGTTAGGAATGGATCCGGGGGGAGGGCAGTCTGTAGAGTTGGTCGGTTCGGTGATTCCGAAAGGATTAAATGCGGTGAATATCGGCGATTTGATCGCTTTAGGTGGAGCGTTGACGTACTCTCTGTACGTGTTTCGCATCGGCGCGTTCACGAAACTTGGGTTGGACGGGTCTCAGTTGCAGGCGTGGAAATCCTTCTTTCTAGCTTTTATGTATTCCGCGTGGGGGTTCACCGATTTCGCATTACACAGAGTAGGAATGACGACGACGACGCCGTTTGCCGGGTGGAAGGACCCCATATTTTGGTTGTTGATTGCATTTTCGGCGATCGTCGGTGGTTACTTGGCGGATGTCGTGCAAGCGAAAGGACAAGAATCGGTTTCGGCTTCGGAGACGCAAGTGATTTTATCCGGCGAACCGTTGTTCGCAGCATTGTTGGGAGGGGTAATTTTAGGCGAAGTGCTCGGACCGTTGGGATATCTCGGCGGCGGTTTGCTCTTATCTGGAGGGTTGATGTGCTCCTTAGCCGAAGGTTCTGGAACGAACGGAGCGGAGAAGAAAGAAGATTAAGGTATAAGACGTCGGGTAATTCGTTCGGTAAAAAATAAATCTTTTGATCCCATTCACGTTGTGTCACATCGCATCCAGTGTTCTAGGGACGTGTTTGCGAGCGCAATACTTTCAAGTACTCGTCCCGTGCGCATTCATGTGATCCGCCATTCTCATGCGTATGCGTCTCATGCAGAAGATGTTGTTTATTTTATCTGTTTTAGGGTCGCATTGTTGTTCGCCTACTGCCCAGCCTAACTCACCATTTTCGATGGAGCCCCACCCGTAGAACCATCCAGTTTTCTCCGCGACTGCTCCGAGATGGTATCTCCCGCTGTGAATCTCCGCCATTCTCACGACGCGTCTCTCGCCCATTTCCTCGTCCGTGTACGTCGGCATAATCACCGGCTTTGCGACAAAATTAATCAAACTAGGCGTATTCATGAGCTGGTCTTCCCAATGTTCAATGTGACGATGAGGCGGTATCGGCCGGCCGCACGCACCCTTTATATTTTTTCCAACCGTCCAAACGATACCAGAGCGGTCCAAAATCACCGTGTGCATTTGGCCGCCAGAGATATCTTCCGCCAAGATGCTGTAAACTATCTCGTCGTCGTTGTCGTTAATTTCTGAATCTAAATCTTCATCCCTCGGAACAACATCGGCCTCCACTTCGATGAGGTATTCTAATTCTTCCGACAACTCTAGGTTGTTTACGCCATACTCGTCGATATCGCCTTTTTCGTCTATTTCCAAACGTTCATGTTCGCTCCAACCCGTCGTGATATCTTTTAAAACTGTTCCGAGTCCATTCTCTCGAAACCATTCTCTTTCACACGCGAGGATTTTCCCTTGATCGTTTCGAGGTGGATTGTCGCACCAGGTCAGAGCAATTCTCCGCGGGTACCATTGGTCTTTCCTTAATTGCGAGAACACGTGCACCGGAAAAGTTGCACCGCAGGCGAAGTGTTGGTTCGATCCGAACGCAAAAACCATGCCACACACGGATAGAGCTACGCTATGGTCGCCGCAACACACCGCTTTTTTTATCTTCATCTCTTCTGTTCTAACTACCACACCCCCCATCCTTACGGGAACTCTCGGAAAAGTGGTTATTTTCCTCGGCTGGTATTGCATGAAGTTATTTCCAACACCTAATTGACCGCGATCGTTTTTACCAAAACCAAAAACCAAACCATCCACGGTGGTCACCATGGACGTGTGTTTCTTCGCAGAAACGAAACGACACCGTCTAGAAATATAATCCGGACTGTCTGGATGCGCGGAAGTGCCTTTACTGCTATCGTTCTTCTCGCCTTCCTCTCTGATAAAACCTAACAACCTCGGCGTCCGATACTCGAACGTCGTCCTTTTCAAAATTTTCGTCCGTCTCGTCGGTTTCGTATCGTTACCATCCACCATCATATCGTCGTTTCCTCTCTCGCTAAAATCGTCAACTTCTATTTCGGTGACTGTATTCGCGAACCCCAGCTCCCCATGCTTATTCTTTCCAAACGTATACACCTCTCCGCTTTCCATCAACATCACCGCGTGATTGGTCCCAATCGCGACCCACAAAACTTTTCTCGCCTGCTTGGCGCACCAATGAAAGTCAGGCGCAATCAATTTCCCGTGTTTCTCGTGCAAGCTTCGAATCCTCTTTGATTGCAACGCGGACGACTGGAACCGCTTGAAATATAAAAGCCGGTCCTCGCCGATAAAAACCTCATTCGCTCGAGCTTTCATCTTCGTCGAGCCGATCCAAAATTCGTCGCATAAGTATTCCGTCCCCCAAATCTCGGTTCTCCCGTCTCTGTGCGTACACGTCGTTGTCATCCAATTCATCCGATACTTTTTGTCCTGAATTGCTCTCCGTTGTTGCTTCAAATCTGCGCAATAGTCATCTCGCTCTAACAACAACCCTTTCTTTCGTAACTGCGCGCGTCGTTTCTCTCGCTCTCGCTCCTCCGCCAGCTTCCCGTCCAAAAATCGCAAAGCGTCCAACCACGTCTCTTTGTCTTTCCCAAAGACTTCTGCTTCCTTCCCGTCCTCGTCGTCGTAGCCTTTGTTGTCTTTGGGATCACGATTCAAGGGCGGCAAAGTTCGTTTGTCTGCTACTTCGATGTACCTATCGACGAAATAACACTCATACCAAGTCAAGTTCCCTTTTCCTTCGCTCGGTTTAACCCACACTTGGTCGTCGTTTCGCTTATAATTCAGCTCGCTTTCCGGCCACGCTTTTAGGACCCGATTTTTGGCCGCTTCCATCGCCAACTGTTTACTGTTTTCCTTCTTGGAAACGCACGCGAATCTTGCCAAATCCACCGCCGTTAATAAAGGAGACTCGAGAATGACAACCAACGTTTCTCTCGGAAGGTCAAACATGTGGACCGTTTTGCTCGCCCGTTGCCGTCTCGTCGTCGCTGGCATGGTGTCTGATTCTTCTTCTTCTTCTTCTTCTTAGCTTTCTTCTTCTTCCCTCTTAAACGCGTTAAGCGCTCTTCTTCGTAAATCTAATGAAGATATTAATGAGATGTGTGATGGAAAAATCGTGAGAAATCAGAGATACAATGGAGCGCGCAAAAGCGGACGACGACGATGGTAACGCCTTTGGCGACGGCGGCGGTGAGGAGGAGGACGTCAAAACAACGACGCTTTTACTTCAAAAAGAAATCACCAAACTGACCAAAAAAGCGCAAACGTTGACGGTGATTAACACCGCGTTGCAGCAAGAGAACGAAAAGCTTCGGGAAATCAGAGGAGGAGGACAAGGAGGACGGGAATTTAACGACGAACAAGTGGCGACGATCATTCGAGAGTTGGAGGAGGACTTGGAAAAGCTCAGGGAGGAGAATTTGAAGCTTTTGGTAGGAGGAGAAGATGGCAAAGAGTATTTGAACGAGGAAGAAGAGGAACGCGTGAAAGCTCTGAAATCGAGAATGCATCAACTGCAAGCGAGCTTGCAAACGAACGAGTTGAAACTCGCGGAGGAGATGAACGAACGCGAACGACTGGAGAGAGTGAGACAAAGACAAGATGGAGAGATTGAAAACTTGAAAGTTTCTGCGCGGGAGCGGCAGGAAGAGTTGAGACGCGCGAGGCAGTTTAGCGAGCAGTTACGGGTGGAGTTTCAAAGGAAGGAACACGCGTTGAAGAAGCGCTTCGAAGAGGAGCTGAGCAAGAATCCAACTTCGTCGGAAGGAGGTGGAGATGAGAACGGCGAGATGGACATTTTGAGGAGAGAATTGAAGCAAGAGAAAGAGAGAGGGAAAGATTTGGAGACGAGAATAAAAGAATTGGAGGAATCCATGAACGCGATGGAGAGTCGGCACGGGAAGGAACAGGACCAGTTGAGACGAGAGACGAGGATGGCGGAGAGTCGAGCGAGGCAATGCGAGGAAGAGTTGACGACGGCAGAAGCAATGAGAGCTGAATCAATTGCTCCACTGATTAAGCAGATGGAAATAGTCAACGAGGAGAAGACGAGAGAGTCGGAGAGAAGAGACGAAGAGGAGCATCGATTGAAAGAGTCTCGCGCGGAAGCGGAGAGGAAAAGGAAGGAGATGGAAGACGAAGTTGCGAAAACAAGAAGAAGTTTAATCGAGGAGAAGAAAAAATACGAGATGCTTTTTAATTCGCTGAAATTGAAAGTCGACGAGGTAGACGCGTTAGATACGAAGAGGAGAGAAGCGTTGGAGGTTGTCAAAGAGACGCAAACGTTAATGCACGAGATGCGAGAGAGGGAGGGAGATTTAAGAAATCAGTGCGCATCGATGGAGAAGCAGTTGCAACGCGCCAGGATTCAAGAGTCGGAATTGAGAGAAAGGGAGAAAGTTATAAAAGCGCAGCTGGTGGATACGAGGAACGAGTTAGAAGCGAGCGTGAAATTTGGTGGTGGTGGTGGTGGTCAGAGTTATAATAAAAACATTATGGAAGGAATGCGAGGAGAACGAGAAGAAGAGGAAGAAGAATACGTTGCGGAAGATGGTTTCGAATTCGGCACAGAATCCGACACGAACCAAACCGCCAACGTCGTCATTCAAGCGCTCAAACGCAAACTCAAAGAAGCATCTAATAGGCTCATCAGAGCGGACATAAAAAGAAAAGAATCGGAAAAATCCGCCAGCGAAATGCACTATAAAACCATCGATATCGAACGCGAGCTCGAAAAGCAAAAAAAAGAACACGCGACGTTGGTCGAGTTGCTCGGTGAGAAAATAGAGAGGTTAGAGTTTTTAGAGAATAGCAAATGATATTGCATGTAAAACATGCGATCTGTGTACGGTATATAATTAATACGTCTTTCTTGAAATCGTCGTTCGTTAAACTTTTCGTAAATTTGTAATCTTAAGACTTTTTGAACATTCCGAGCATTCTTTGAGTCACCGCGAAACCACCGGCAACGTTCACAAAGGCCAAGGAAATGGCTACCGCGTTCAACGCGATCGCGCCGACGCCTCTTTTAACCGCCATACTTCCCAAAGTGTCCATATCATCTTTGATGTCTTTGGTGGCGTAGTCTTCGAGCGCCAGCAAACCGCCGATGACGACGATGCCAGAAATCGCGTTCGAAACGGACATCAGCGGAGTGTGCAAGGAGCTCGCGACGTTGCCGATTAACAAAAAGCCAACCCAGGCGGCCAGGATGAACAATAAAAGGTACGTGAAGAAGCTCGGCGGACAGAATACACCGACGACGACGAGGAAACCGGTGACGAATAAAAGCACGAGGACTTCGCTCAAGCTCACGATACCGCCAAACAGCATCGTTTTTTCCTTTTTAATGGAAAGATCACCGGCGGCACCGGCAGTTTTCTTGGCATCCATTCTCGGCAGTGGTGGTCCAGTACCTTTTGGCGGCGGCCAGGTTAAACCTTGACCGATTTTGGCAACCGTCACCGCGCGAACGATGATATCGTCAAAGTCCACTTGAAATTTACCTTCCTCCGGTTTCTTTGGGTTTCCGCACATGTGCAAGATTAAGTGCAACATGTTCGTGGCGTACATTTGTGAAGCGATTTGCGCGGCTCCGGAAACCAAATCCGTGTTACCAATCATGGTTACTTTATCTTCGTACACGTACGTTTGGTTCGATTTCGTGCACTCGCAGTTACCGCCGGTCAACGCGGCTAAATCGACAATCACAGATCCAGCCTTCATGGCGTCGACATGGTACTTCTTCAACAGAATCGGCGCTTTGCGTCCTGGAATTGCCGCGGTTGTGATGACAATGTCGCATTCTTTGCACTGTTCGTGGAACAATTCCATTTCTTTCTCGATAAATTCGGGAGACATGGTCTTCGCGTAGCCACCTTCGCCGGTACCGTCCTCTTCGAAGTGCATCTTGAGAAACTTACCGCCCATAGACTCGACTTGATCGCGCGTTTCTAACCTCGTATCGAACGCTCGAACGTCCGCCCCTAACGAGTGCGCCGCACCAACCGCTTCGAGACCGGCAACACCAGCACCAATGACGAGAACTTTCGCCGGCGGATACTTCCCGGCAGCCGTGATTTGCGGAGCCAGGAATGATTGGAACTTATGCACCGCTTCGATGACTGCCCTGTAGCCGGCAATTTTACCAACCGAGGACAAAACGTCCATCTTTTGTGCCGTCGTGATTCTCGGGACAGAATCGATGGAAATTAAGTTACACCCTGAACTCCCAGCTTTCTGGACGAGAGCTTCCGATTCCGGAAAATTCGGCGATACCCAACCGACGATTGTTTTTCCTTTCATCGAAGTCATCTCCTCGTCCGTCGGTTTACCGATTTTCAACAACGCGTCGACTTTCGAGTAAACCTCCGCTTTCGATGAGACAACAGCGACGCCGCACTTTTTATACTCAGCGTCTAAATACCCAGACGCTAAACCGCAATTTGACTCGACGATGCAGTGGATGTTGTGTTTTTCGAGAAGCGTTCGAGCGACTGCCGGCGTCATCGCGCACCGTTTCTCCCCAGGTTTCGTTTCGGAAACGACGCCCAAAGTCACCAACGGTTTCGTACCCGCAAATGGTTTCGGAACTTGCGTGTAGTCCGCCGCTTCTTGTTTCTTCTTTGTCGTGATGTTTACGGCGACGTCACCTTTTTGTAAATCGCCTCCGTAATTCGCGCGAATCTCTTCGACTAAACCATCGATGGTACCTTTCGCGTCGCCTAACAACATCGCGTTGTTCGGGTACACAAAGAGCGGATTTTCGACGCCGGCGTAGCCAGAGGCTAAGGAACGTTTTAAAACGATCGACTGCTTCGCTTTCCAGACTTCAAGCACGGGCATTCCGGCAATGGCAGAGGTGGGATCAGTTTGCGCTGCTGGATTGACCGTATCGTTTGCGCCGATGACGATGGATACATCCGTGTCTGGGAAATCGTCGTTGATTTCATCCATCGCCAACACGATATCGTACGGAATAGACGCTTCGGCCAACAAAACGTTCATATGGCCAGGCAAACGCCCAGCGACCGGGTGAATGCCAAAACGCACTTGTTTCCCGAACGATCTCAACAATTTCGTCAACTCGCACACGGAGTGTTGCGCTCGCGAGACGGCCATGCCGTACCCGGGAACGATAATCACAGACTTGGCGTCCATGAGCGTTTTGACAGTATCGTCTTTGGTGAAGATAGTCGGTTCACGATCATCTACCGGCGCGTTTGGATCTTTTTTTGCGCTTCCACCGGTGTCACCGAACCCGCCGGCTAATACGGAAACCAACGATCGGTTCATCGCTTCCGCCATGACGAAGGACAAAATGATCCCAGACGCGCCGACGAAAGCGCCGCCGATAATCATCAATTCGTTATCCAACATGAAACCGGCGAAAACGCCGGCCCATCCGGATCCAGAGTTCAACACAGATATGACCACTGGCATATCTGCGCCGCCAATTGCCATGGTAAACAAATACCCGTACACGGCAGAGAGACCAGTCATAACGTATAAGCAAATCAAACCGCCGGAGCCGGAAGTCGCGTCAAAACCACCCATAGCCGCGATCACGCCAGTCGCCACGATACCGCCCAACAAGCAGGGCAACCAAACGACTCTCCCCGGTGGAATCATCGGTTTCGTGGAGATCTTCCCAGCCAACTTCAAACAGGCGACGATGGAACCGATGAATGTCACCACGCCGACGACGATGCCAAAGAGGTAAAAAATCGACCTCAACACCTCCTTATTCGAGGACAAATCGTTCGCTTCTTGAAGCATCTTCTCGTGTTGATCGTAATACAACGCCAATCCGAGCAACGCGGACGCTAAACCACCAAACCCGTTGAACAATCCAACCATCACCGGCATCCCGGTCATCTGCACGCGAAAGCTCATGAAAACCGAAACCAAACCCGGCGGTAAAGCCACCGCGAAGAATAACCAATACCCTCGAGAATACACAAAGGTGGAGGCTAAAATCCCCGCGAACGCGACGAGAAAACCGAGCATGCCGTAAATATTACCCATGCGCGAAGTTTCCGTTTTCGATAATCCTATAAAAAGTAAAGTGCTTTTGTGTGAGTAAAAAATCCAAGACACCAATTCAATTCCAACAACAAGAGAACAACAAGAGAACAACACACGAAGCCATCATCCAAGAAGGAACGCAGCAGGAACGCGCGCGCAAAAAAACTCGCCGAGACGGAAAGAGACAGACAGAAGACTCCCCCAAATCTCCACTCACTCTCTCTCTCTGTCTGTCTCGCGCGCGATGACGAGGAGGAAGAAGAATTGAAGAAAAAAAATATCTCCGCAAAAAAAGGCGGATTTGAACGGAAAAGAAATGTGACTCATCATCATCATCTCATAATTCTCTCACCTTTCAACGCGAGCGTAAAGAGTACTATCGACCCGGTGTATATCACCGACAAGTAGTCGTTCGAGGAATTTTGCGACATAATTAATGGATGTTGTTTTCGTTGTTTTGTGTACAAAATCAAGCTCTTCTCGTTGTTATTATGACGCGTTAATGTGTAATGTTTAAAAGAGAAAGAGCACCCTAATTTGTTCTCGAGTTGATTGAAAAATATCTTCGCGATAACGCCAAACTTTTGCAGATACAAAAAAAAACATCAAAAACATGCCACATGTCGTTTGAATCACCCCACTCACCACCGACGACTACGACTCGAGGAGGAAACGGAGGAAACGGAGAACGGTCTGACGAACAACCGTATTATTATTACTCTTCTTCACCGAACGAGAATAATAACAACCGAGGAGGAGGAGGAGGCGCGATGGAAGAACAAGGGGACAGACGACGTCTTTCGAGGTCGTCCACCTCTCCGCATTGGAACTACTACACGAATCAATATTTTCACGAGGAGAGGAACTTGGAGAACTGGGACCACACGATCGAGGAAGAGGAGGAAGAGATGGACGAGGGAGGAGAGGAGGAGAGAGGGAGAGGGAGACGAGGAGGGTACGTGAATCCGAGATATTTACGGGAGCAATATCTCGCGCAGCAGAGAAGACAAAACGAGTATCACAGGCGGGTGCGACAGGACCAGTTTGAAAGGAGTCGCGTTTTCTCCGATTTTCATGCGGAAGAAGAGGATACTAATGAAATGAAGAGAAGGGAAGCGCGGGAGGCGTTTCGAGACTTACCGGAGGAGTACAACGAGAACAAAACAGGTGCCGTCGCGGTGCTTTCGAAGAACGCGAGAGTGATTCCCGTCGACGTGAGAGGTATTATCGAGACGATGGGGAAACCGTGCGGGAAGTACATTTTGGATTGCGATATGCCCGGCGTCGGCATCGAGAACATTGTCTTGAAGACCCTAGAGTGCACGAATCGCCCTGGCGTAGCTTTTTTCATCGAGGTTGTCTCGAGCACGAGAGAGGAAAACGAAAATGGAGAAAGAGAAAAAGAGGAAGAAGAAGTCAAGGAGAAAGAGAACATCGTGCGGAAAATGCTGAGGATATCGAAGAAGAAGGATCCAAACGTCCTCGAACCTCAGAGAAAAGAAGACGTATTTCCGAAAGTAAAATCATATCGGATGGAGCGCGGTACACATCGCAAATACGTGCAAAGGAAGTTTTACATTCCCAAAAGTTACGCGTTGAGCTCGGCGAAATACAAAGACGGCGTCGCGACGTTTGAGTTTACTCTTTGCGAAGAAGGACAACAGATTACGCATCGACAAACGTTCGAGGATGCTTGAAAGAGAGGTCGAAAATAGAAAGTGAGAGAGAGAGAGAGAGAGATAACAGACACTCGTGTAGTAAACAGATTCATGTACACATATAAATAAACAACACACATCAAAATAGTAAATAATAATTTTATAAAGTTTGACTTCTAAACATATCAATCCGCTTTATCCGGCGTACTCGCGACGTAGCAGTTGAACACGGTCGGTTTTGGGTGCGCCGCGTCGTACGGTTCTAAGAACATATCCTCGTGATACATCGAGTAATACGCCCGCTCGTAAATCGCGTGTTTATATGAGCTCTGGCACAACTTGATGATGTACCCGTCAATCATATCTGCTCCGTGTCTGGCCAAATACGCTTGCGCCTTTTTAGCAAAGTTTGACGAGACGACGTAGGCTTCTAATCCAGCACCAGCGCCGGCGGATTTATACTTATGAATGTTAATAGTTTGCTTTTCGCTCGAATCGTTCGGGTTGGTCGCGATAAACGTCGTCGCCAACGGCCCCGGCGGTTTTTCCCCGACGTGCTGCGCTCGGATGAGCAAAATGTCCGTATCCACCGGCGCGTGTTCCGCGACTTGTTCGCTCGCCCAAAATGGTATCGCCTCCATGATTCTCGGCGCGTCAGATTCGAAAATTAAAGCCTTCTTTTCGCCTCGGTCGAGCATCAATTGCCACTGGTACAAGTGCGCGAACAAACACCCGATGTGATGCGCTCTCCCGACTTCTTCCTCGGTCAACTTCCCGTCGCTTTCTCTGTGATCGATCGCCATCAACCACGGATGCTCTCGAAAGTTGTCAAACTGATCGATCCAGTTAACCCCGGGCGAAATATCATCCTCCTTTCCGTAGGACAAACCCGAGGGAACGAACGGTTCTTGGCGAACTTTTAAGAAATCCACGAGCGCCGGATCGCTTTTGTGCGTTTGCATGTAACTTCTCAGTCCTTTGACCGCGTATTGCGCATCTTCAATTCTGTTCGGCCATTGCAAAGGATCGATCCCATGCGTCGGCTCTGCGGTTGGAAACACCGTTCGAATTGCCTCGTACTTCTCAAACTCCTCTGGTCGGTCTTCCAACGCAATCACGTAGATGGGAACTTTCGATTTCGACGAGCCGAGCGCGGAGATCAAGTTACTCTTACTCGAGCTGGAAGAAGAAGAAGAAGAAGAAGCACTTTCGCTGCTGCTCCGCCTTCGTCGCTGTTCGACTTTCTCGTGTTCGTACGCTTCCACAAACTTCTTCGCGAACGATGTCGTCGCGGCTCTTTTGTTGTTATTGATTTTGTTGTTGTTGTTGTTCCTCTTCACATCGACGGATTTTGACGACTTTTCTCCCAGTTTCGACTCTCTCTTCTCGATGCCATAATCAGTGGCTCGTCGCTGCTCGTGACTCCTACTACTACTGCTACTAAAACTACTACTCGTCAGTCGTCCATCTTTTTCCGCCTTTAGAGGGAGGATTATGTTCGCGTTGTTAGAAGCAGCGATGGCGGACCGAGCGCCTTGCAAATAGCAAAACGGCGCCAACGCTAAGGTGGCGCACGCCGTGGCCGCAACGATGGCGACTTTACCCCCAAACAGGGTAGATTTGTTGTTGTTGTTCTCATTATTACCACCAGTAAGGTGTTCTTCTTTGTCCGCCGTCGTCGTCGTCGCGCCAAAGGAGGACATGATTGATGATTTTCGCTCTTCTTATTCTTCTTCCCGCGGCTTGTTTGTTTTGAAGAGACGAATTCTCGAGAAGGAAAAAACAAGCATGTAGTTTAGGGTTTTTACAAACCCTAAATCTTGTGCTTCTGTTAAATTTTCTTTCCACAGAGTTAACAAAAAAAAGGCTGCTGCGCTTCTTTATCCGAAGGATGATGATGATGTTTTCTCCTCCTCTCTCTCCTCCTTTGCGCGCGCGTGGTGTTGGTAGTTGCAAAAAGAATAACAACAACACGAAGAAGAATCGTCGTCGTTTTGCGACCGCCAATAACGCTTCTGCTGCTGCTGCTGCTGCTTCCGCGTCGAAGTCCGAGAAAAAGAAAGACGATGATGAGTTCGACGGCACAAAAAGCGTGATTAAAAAAATCGCGCAAAAGTTACAGTCGGGGGAACTGACGTCTCTGCGAGTCACCGAAATGTACTTAAAAAGAATGAAGGATTCGAGTTTGAACTGTTACGCGAGCGTGAACGAAGAAGACGCTTTGGAACGAGCCGCGGAAATGGACCGCGAGAGGATGAACGACGAGAGAGGAGAGAAGAAGAGGTCTTTGTTGCACGGGATTCCGATTGCGGTCAAGGATAACATTTGCACGAAGAACACATACACGACCGCGGGGTCGAAGATTTTGAGAGAGTATCGGCCAGATTTTGACGCGGACGTGGTGAAACATTTAAATAAGGAAGGCGTGGTTGTTTTAGGGAAGACGAACATGGATGAGTTCGGGATGGGGAGCACGACGGAGAGTTCGGCGTACGCGCCGACGTCGAATCCGTGGGACGAGTCGAGAGTGCCCGGTGGGTCGAGTGGTGGGAGCGCGGCCGCGGTGGCGGCGCAGTTGTGCGCGGCGAGTTTAGGATCCGATACCGGGGGGTCTATTCGGCAACCGGCGGCGTTTTGCGGGACGGTCGGGTTGAAGCCAAGTTACGGGAGAGTTTCCAGGCACGGGTTGTTGGCGTACGCGAGCTCGTTCGATTGCATAGGACCAATCACGTCGAGCGTGGAAGATGCGGCGATATTAATGGACGTTTTGTGTGGTAATACTGGTGATGATAACAACTCGAATTTGGACGCGAAGTACTTTGATAGCAGTAACAATAATAGTAGTAGTAGCGGGTCGTCGTCGTTCACGGATGCGATTGTGAGTAAAGAGAATTTAGTCGACGTAGCCGCGCCTTTGAAAGGAAAGACGTTCGCGGTGATTAAAGAAACTTTTACTGGATTGGACGAAAAAGTTTCAGCGAGCGTTATAGAATCCATAGAGTTGGTGGAAAGGTTAGGAGCGAAAGTGCACGAAGTGTCCTGTCCGACGTTTCTTTTCGGTCTTCCCGCGTATTACATTCTCGCGCTTTCCGAGGCGAGCAGTAATTTAGCGCGATACGACGGCATTCGCTTCGGTGCCCAGGATTATTTGAACATGGATTTAGTCGATTCAATTAAAAGTTCGCGTTTTGAAGGGTTTGGTGCAGAAGTGAAAAGACGCATTTTGATGGGGACGTACACGCTTTCCGAAGGGTACTCGGACGCGTATTATAAACGAGCGCAAGAAGTGCGTCGATTAATCTACGCTGAAATGACGCAACACCTCCAAACGTACGACGGATTCTTAACTCCGGCGACGTCGTCGCTCGCGTATAAGAAAAACGAGAACCAAGAGCCCTTAGCTATGTTCACCGGTGATATAATGACGGTAAACGTAAATCTCTCCGGACTCCCGGCGTTGGTCATTAGAAGCAAAGATAGCGCGGATGAAAACAACACATTACTTCCATCCGGAATTCAAATCATCGGAAAGAAGTACGGTGAAGCCGAATTGTTAGGTGTTGGACACATCATAGAAATGTTTTCCGCGGAGCGAAAGCTTTATAAGGACGCGTTCCCGGAAGCATCTTTGTTTTAATACATTAGAAGAAGTACCATAACGTCGAACCTTCGATGAGACCTAAAGCGCTAACATTCTCAATCAACTCATCGTCAACGTCTTTGCTAATCGCGCCTTTTCTCCGTTTACTGACGCATACGACTGTACACATTCCTCTTCGCGCGGCGCTAAAATGCTCAATCGGCAAGTTATTGTACATCTTCCCGATTTTCTTGTCATCTAAATCTACAATCGCGACTATTTTCTTCTTCGCGTTTGCGCTCAGCGCGGTTACAAAGTTACGAGCGTCTCTGCCGCAACCCCAAATTTGGAACTCGTTCCATAACGGTTTGCTCAAAACGCGTGCTTCAAAAATGGAAACCCGCAAATCTAAAAGTCTTCGTCTAGGAACGCGCGACGTCCCGGAAGTTTCAGTCCAACGATAATACAATAAAGGTTCTTCTCGATTACATCCATCATCATCGGACGCCGCGCGAAGAATGGGAAACTTTCCTCGACGTTTATTCTCTTCGGCGTGAATATCGAGATGTTTGTGAAAAAATATGGTATCTTCAGCTTCGCCGGAATCTGGAGGCGACTCTTCGAAGCCGCCCGGGACGTCGTCGAAACATTTCCTCGCCATCGCCCACGTTGGCATTTGGACGGTATTTTCCCTGAACTGCTCGAGTATCATTTCTTCGTTGGATAATCTGTTGGCCCATTGTTCGTAATGTGCGGTGGATCCATCGGGGAAACGCTTCCACGTCGTTCCAATAATTGAAGACGGACTTTCAATGGTGTGATGAATTTGCATCTTCACTCTATCGTTCGCCATTATATCGTCGGCGTCAAAGAAAACTAATATCGATCCTTGCGAATATTCGACCGAGCGGTTTTTAGCGAATCCAATACCACCGGGACGATTTTTACATTCACTTTTACTCTCCAATCGCCCGCTCGTGTTCTCTGACTTTTCTGTTATTTTGACATCGATGCCGGCATACCGCAACGCGAGCATCCACTCGCGCATTTTCTGAAAACTACCATCTGTCGACGCGTCGTTAAAGAACGACACTTCCAAAGGACCGTCGTAAGTCTGCGTCAAAATGGAGCTCGCGCTCTCATCGAGCCACTTTTCGGCGTTATGTACGGGCATTATGATTGAAACGGATTGCCGATGATAGTTTCTCGAGAACGTTTTACTCGAATAAAACGCCTTTGTGACAGTAGAACCTCCTCCTCCTCCTCGAAGTAACAAATCAGTTCTTGTTGTTTGAGCAGTATCATCGTTATCATTTTCGTCGTCGACGTCGTCGTCGTCGTCGTCATCATCGTCCAATATTCTAAATCCGTGATACACAAACGCGTCTTCGGAGAATCGAATCATTCCGTTCATCATAACGCGCAACGAGCTTCTTTGATTCGTCGTTCCGCTATGGACTAACCAAGGATGGAGAATTGCAATCCCACCTTTTTTCCCAACTATTTGTTCTATGTTTCTAATTTCTTTTCCTCTGCCGCTATGTAAACTCGCCGCTGGTTTTTCGTAAGACATATACAAATCTCCCGAAACCGTTTGGTCTTGAATGCTTTGTTGCGCGAAGTTATTCAAGTCTTGGTTCGTACCGTTTTCTTCACCAAAAACGTTCTCGCGAAATCCGTTTCTAATTATGCTCCGGTGCGATCCTCGAACAAAGGCGGTGCCTCCACCACCTTCGTGACTATCTGATAATAAAACTAAGAGTATCAAACCTTGCATTGGATGACCTGTTGACCTTCGCTGCGCATCGGCGTCAAAACCAGGCCCGATGTCGATGTGCCATCCTTTTCCAAGAACGCGCCTACGATTTACTGGATAAGACGCACGCGAACTCGCTGATGTTCTCGTCGTCGCGTTATGTTGGTAAATACTGCATCGATGATCTCCTCCGAACGAGAGTTTATCATTGCTTTCGCTTGGGTTGTTATTATCGTCACGTCTTTTCCCTTTTCTCCTGCAAAAATATTTTGGTTTCTTATGGTGCAAGACTCGTCCCATGCTCGATTTCAATCGTCTTCCGTACTCGTGTGCGCACAGTAAAACCTCGTCGACGGGAGTTAAAGAAGAAGAAGAAGATGATGAAGATGCACTGTTACTCTTTCTTCTTCCTTCAACCATCGCATTTAAAACATCCTCGCATTTCGCTCCATCCTCCTCTAAAACTAACGACACAAACTTTGCTCTCTGTCTCTTCGACGAGAAAATCTTCCTCGGGAAGCGCGACGCTCCAACCTCATCCTCGTCCACTCCCGAATCTCCCTCGGGGAACACGAGTGGGCTGTACCAGTGTCTCACTTTACACCTCCCCTCGTGTTCTTGGTTTAACGACACGTGCCAAGCGTTTTCGCCCAGCAACTGGTCGATCAATCGAACGAATTTTGTAGTCTTTCTTTTCCTTGTGCTTTCGCTCAACTTCACCCAGTGCTCTCCTTTCCCTGGAGCGCAGACTTCCCATATCCTCCTCTTCCCGTCCGCCTCTCGCGGCCACGTGGAGGAATCGTCGAGATCAATCATCGTCGCAGATGATTCAGAGGAGGTAAAAGACTCGGTCGGGATGGACGGCGCGCGAAACTCTCGGAACATCTGCGCGACAAACGCGTCCGCGTCGATGACTTCCGTTTGGCTTCCGTTAACTGTTTTCTCCTCCCGTACTGCGGGAAGGAAAAGAAAGCCGTCTCGATTGAAGATTTTTCTGACGTCTTCGCCAACAAAGTCGTCGTCGTCGTCGTCTGCAGAGTCGTCCTCTTTTTCAGCCTCCTCCCCATCCTTCTCGGAGGATGGAGAAGACATCTATCTCTTTGTTGTTATCGTTCTTGTGGTGGAGAAATTTGAGGGAACAGACACACGGGAAAAATGTTGTCATGAATAAAAAACGAAGAATAAGCGAAGGCGCGAAAAATCTCTCTCTCTCTCTCTCTCTCTCTCCCTCTAACACGACAACAAGAGCAACGAACGCGATTGCGTGTGCTACTGTACAACTAAATTTACTAAACGTATTCTTTAAAACAAATTCCTATTATTATACCGCGTTATCTACTACTTCTCCTTCTTCTTCAAGCCGCCTTTTAAACTTTTCCTTCGGTTGATTTCGTCCAAGCCTTCGGTTTGTTTATGCACGTAAATCTTACCAACCTTATCGCTGACACCTTGACTCAACGCGTTCGCTTTTTCTTCCTTCACTAACGTCTTATCCACGCGCATGGCTTCTCTTTCCACGTCTGGCGGTGGGAGTTTCACTCTCCCTAGAGTCGCGTCGAATCGCGGTCCCATCTCTTCCAAGTGTACTTTCGGTAACCGCGTTCCACTTTTTTTATACTTGATGGCAAACTGCCTGAACAAAATGGTTTTCCCGTCTTCTAAAGCCGTGATGACAATCGCTCGATCGATGCCTTTTAAGTTTATTCTCGAAACGACTCGTCCTCGAAACACGTCCGCGAACACGTTCTTCAACTGTCTCAAATTCGCGTCGGTTTCAAACTTATCGCCCAGGAACATCATGCACGGTTTCGAGCCAATCGTCGTGGAAGCCGCGGCGTTACCAAACTTAATAATCGGTACGAACGTCTCTCCGTTCACCATCATCTCCACGCAATCGTAAATCTTGTGGTTATAAAATCGTCCAAACGTAATCGCGTGCGGTCGTTTCTTCTTTTGGTGATTGGCAAACGCGAACGTCGCCGAGTGACTCTTCTCCGCGAAAAACTCCAAAGAGACTTCCCCGCCTCCTTCAAACGGTCGAATCCCGGGATTCTTCCTGTTCATCTTGTGATTTTCTCCGTATTTCATTTGCGACAGGTCGTTTATTAAGGATTTCAGAACCTCCGACGTGACCGCGCCGTGTAAAAGCATCAACGTCTTCGCCGCCACTTCTTTCCGTCTCGGGGCGTTTTTCTCGATGGCTCTTTTCCCTTTGTTCGTTTTCGCGGCTTTCACCGCCAGATGGTGCGTTTGACTGATGTTTCGAGACGAATCATTATTCGTCGTCTCTGGTGCTGATATCGAAACTGCTGCTACCATTATTATTGTTCGTTTGTGTGTTGATGATATCACCGCGCGCTTCTTATGAAGCACATCGCTCCTCTGAAGTTTTTGTCGTCAAAAGAAGGAAAAACTTTTTTTATTATTTCTACTCCTAAACCCTAATTTGGTTTCTTGCAAGAGAAAAAAAGCTGCAACAGGCAGCGTGGCCGAGTGGTAAGAATTTATAAGAATAATTCATACTTTTTCTCAACTACGGTCTAAGGTCTAAGGCGCCGGATTCAGGCTCCGGTCCGCAAGGGCGAGGGTTCAAATCCCTCCGCTGTCATTGTCATCATCTTTTTTTTATGCTATGCGTTTTGTGTGTTGCGCGTTTGTGTGTTGTCTTCTTCTTCTGGTCAATGGTATGTGTATTTTTATGAGATCTCCCAAGAACAAAAGTGGAACAAAAGTCTCCATTATTCTTCAACATTCATCATCATGCTTTCCGCGACTGTTGCACGACGGAACTTGATCGCGAGGAGAAGAAGAATACAAGAGATTACGTTCAGCGCAATACAAACGACGGTTTTATCTTCTTCTTTTTCTTCTTTTTTAGAGATCGACAGCAACAACAACGTCGAGAGCAGCAGCAGCGGTAGTAGTCGTAGGAGTAAAAAATCTAGTTGGAGGAGCACCTTTGGTAATAACGAAAGCAGTACAAGCAGCAGTTCTTCTTCTTCCGGCGTTGGAAGACCAGGAGCAGGAGGACGTTGCGATCATCATCAGTATCATCGTCATCATCGGAGCCACTTTTTTTCAACGACAACAACTGCGAAGGAGGATTTGGAGGAGAAGAAGGATGCTTTTGATGGGCTCAAGGCACAAATCGAGTCACAAATCCCAAGCGAAATAGCGCGCTTAAAAGCGTTGAAAACGAAATACGGGCAGGAAAAAGTCGGCGAGGTGACCGTGAACATGGTCATGGGTGGCATGAGAGGGATCGTCGGGATGCTCTACGAGACCTCTCTGTTAGACGCGAACGACGGGATTCGTTTCCGAGGGTTGACTATTCCCGAGTTGCAAGAAAAGTTACCGGGGAAGCGAGATCGAGAGCCGATACCGGAGGCGCTTTTGTTCTTATTGTTGACGAATAAAGTCCCCACGGAGGGAGAGGTGGAAGCGTTGAGAGTTGATTTAATGGAAAGAGCGGAAAAGTTCGCGAAGGAATGCGCGATGAACGATGCTGGGAATAAGAGTAAAAAAAATGTCTTTGACGCGTTGCGAGCGCTTCCGGAGGAGACGCACCCGATGACGCAACTCTCTGCCGCGTGTTTGGCCATGCAAAACGATTCAAAATTCTCGAAAATGTACGCCAGTGGGACGATGAAGAAAACGGAGTATTGGAAGTACATATACGAGGACGCTTTAGATCTGATCGCAAAGTTACCGGTCGTTGCGGCGTATATTTATAAAAGGTCGTGCGTGAAAGAAGCGGCGAGGAAATCGAGCGAGGTTCCAACCGTAGATGCGAGTTTGGATCTCGCCGCGAATTTCAGTCAAATGATGGGTTTCTCTTCCAACGAGTGTAAAGAGCTCATGCGTTTGTATTTAACCATTCATGCCGATCACGAGGGCGGAAACGTCTCCGCGCACGCCACTCACTTAGTCGGTTCGGCGTTGTCCGATCCGTACTTGAGTTTTTCAGCAGGTTTGAACGGTTTAGCCGGCCCGTTGCACGGCTTGGCGAACCAAGAAGTTTTAAAATGGTTGAAAGAGGCGCAAGTAGCGTTAAAAGGCGATTATTCCGCGGAAACTGTAAAAACTTTCGTGGAAAACACGTTAAAATCCGGTCGCGTCGTCCCTGGCTACGGCCACGCCGTCTTGCGACGAACCGATCCTCGCTACGAGTGTCAAAGAGAGTTCGCCTTAAAGCACATGCCGGACGACGAAATGTTCCAACTCGTCTCTCGCTTATACGAAATAGTTCCAGACGTTCTCAAAGCGACTGGAAAAGTCCAAAACCCGTGGCCGAACGTGGACGCGCACAGCGGCGTTTTGCTCCAACACTTTGGCATCAAAGAGGAGAACTTTTACACCGTCATGTTCGGCGTCTCGAGATCGATCGGGTGTTTGAGTCAGTTGATCCTCTCGAGAGCGCACGGGTACGCCATAGAGAGGCCAAAATCAGTCACCAGTAAGTGGTTAGAGGAGAAGTTTCAATAATAATAAGTAAATGTATCTGCATACGACCAAAACACCCGCGCAAAAAGCGAATTTGTCACACACCTTTGAACTTTCAAAACGAGAAATGAACAGCCCTCCAAAAGGAGATTTTGGAGGCAATTTTTTTTCTATTTTCCCACACAAACAAAACTTGTGCAGCTGCATTCAGTAAAGAAATATGGCAGGTAAGTATTGATGTCTCTCTTTTAATAACGTAGTCTCGTCGGTATTCGTCGATTCGATTGCATCGCGCGTCGTGCGAATCTCTCCCGCGCGATGGATGCAGAAACTCGCGTCGGTGGTAAAACCTCGCGCGCGCATTTTTCGTTCGCGTGAACCACTTGGGGTTAGCGGCCCCAAAAAGAGGGAGAAAAAAAGAAAGAAATTGCCGAGGATAGACGACGATGCGAAGCTTTCACGGCGGGTGTTGATGGATAAACGGATGATGGTTTAGATGATACTCGTTTAACGATTGCGATTGCGGCGGTCGGGTATCTCTTTTGCCCCGTTTGTGTTCGAAATTTCCTTTTCCTTCGTCGCGTAGTAAAAAAGCTCCTTTGTACTCACACAGCAATTTTCTCCTTTCTGAATTTCCACAACAGGGTCCCAAGTGAAGACGTCCGATCTCCGATCGCAATCGAGAACTGAGCTCAAATCTGCTCTCGAGCAGCAAAAGCAGCAGTTGGCGAGCTTGAAAATCGCCAAGGTCACCGGCGGTGCGCCGAACAAGATTGCGCGCATCAAGTCCGTCCGATTAGCCATTGCTCGCATCTTGACGGTCATTCGTCAAAACCAGTTGAAATCGCTTAGAGAAGCTTACTCCGGAGCCAAGTACACGCCATTAGATCTTAGAGCGAAGAAAACGAGAGCCATTCGACGACGATTATCCCCGGCGGAAAAGAACGCCAAAACGGCCAAGCAAGCCAAGAAGGACGCGTACTACCCGAAGCGCAAGTATGCGTTGAAGGCGTAAGAGTGGAAACGCGTAAACGTATTCGTTTCGTTTGAACTTAACGAAGTATGTTTGTTTAGTCCTTTTTAGCAGAGAGAGAGAGAGAGGTTATTAGCTTTTGTTGTGAATACACGAACCGTTTGTTTATGTACGTAGTAGAATAATTATATAGAGTATGTATCTGTGACGCGAGCTCCTTTTCTTCCTTTTGAATTCGCCATTCTTTAAGATGGTGTTCTTGCCACCACCTAAACCGCCACCTTTGGCTCCGCCTTCGTTTCCAGACGGCTATCATCTCAAGGCAGCGAAGACGACGATTCAGACGACGAAAAAGGAGAACAAGAAGAAGAGCGATGACGACGAGAGTGGGAGAAAAAATACGAACGACAACGGAGAAGAGACGAACGCGAACGAAACTGGAGGAGGAATTCGAGGTAACGAACTGAACGCGACGACGACGATTCAGACGACGACAATAACGACGGTACTACTGGACGAAGAGACGATGCGATGGCGAAACGAGAGGAAGAAGAACTACCCGAGATCAACGAATAAAACAGAAGAGGAAGCAGCCTGTGCGAAACGTAAACGAGAGGAAGAGTTGGAGCGAGTGTTGGAAGAGCAACGACGATTGGGCAGTTTCGAGGCGACGGTTTTGTTGAAAGAAGAAGAGAAGGAGCAGAAGAAGAACGAGAACGAGAACAACAGTAACAACAACAAAAGCAGAACACCCCGAGGAGAACAACCGTGCAAATTTTGGACGAGGAAAGGTAAATGCAGGTACGGGGATAAGTGTTCGTTTTTGCACGAAGAAGCGAAACGAGGCGTCGGGAAGAGTAGTAAAAATGATACGAATACTAACGCAAAACGCCATAAATGCGGAGGAGGAGAGGTACCCTTGCTGAGAAGAATATTCAAAAACGATATAGATAGGGATAATTCGAGACTGTTGCAATCGATTCGATTCTTTGTGGAGAATATTGATGACTTGCGAAAGTATGCAGTCGCTCAAGAGAGAAGCGAAGAGTTGAACCGAGAGTACTTGAAGCACTTAAAAATGTTCTCCTTCGTGGACGATCCCGTGAAACGAACGAAAAATAGCATAGTAAAGAAGCAAGTTATCGAGGAAGTAGAGGAGGAAATGCTTTCATCCGAGGAGGAAGAGGAAAAACAAGAAGAAGAAGAAGCAAAGGAAAATAAGCAATTAGACGTTGGAGGATTCTTTTCTTGTTACGACTCTGATAAATAGAACGTACAGAAAATTTTTTGTAAACTAATAAACGCGAGCGAGCAATAGACTACTACTACCTAGTATACGCTAAGACCACACCTCATCATCATCGCCTTGTTCTCTTCGTCGGTGGAGGACCTCCAGATCGCCCTCCACGCCCTCCGCGTCCACCTTGTTGTTGTTGGCCTCTTCCGCCGGCTTGTTGCTGTTGCGGCTGTTGTTGTGGCTGATTCATTGGTCTTCCTCCTCTTCCTCCCTGTGGAGGACCTCGAGAAGGAGGATATCGATCGCGAGATGCGGAACGTTGTTGTTGCTGCTGCTGTTGTTGCTGCTGCTGCTGCTGTTGCTGGTGTTGCTGTTGCTGTTGCTGTTGACGCATTTGTTGTTGCGGATCGCGTCCCATTCTTTGCTGTGCTTGTTGCTGCGTTCTGCCACCACCTCGACCACCGCCATCAAATTTACCCATTTTATTTTGCTGTGGTTGCTGTCTTTGTTGCTGCTGCTGCTGTGGCTGTGATTGCTGCTGAGCTCCTCTGCCGCCACGCCCACCTTGTTGACCTCTCGCCTCTTGCGCAGCCCTTCCTCTGCCGCCTCCAGAAGGCACACTAAGACGCTGCGGCGATCGCTTCCGCGCCGCTGGCTGTTGTTCCGTAACCTTTTCTTTTGCCTTCGCGGCGAGCTCGTCCGCGGCTTTCTTTTCTACCTCCAATTTGTCCTTTTCTTGCTTCTCGAGCACCCATTTCGCGTGGGTTTCTTCGATGATTTTATCAATCTCTTCCTCTGTGAGTTCGTGATGCGACGATTTATCGACTTTTTCACCGTCGATCGTGTCCGGCATCTCAATGGGAACGTCGCGAAAGTCCACTGGATTGTGCGGTTTCCATCCTTTTGGAGGATCTAAACCCAAAATTTCCGGAACAATCGTCTCCAAATCGTTATTCTTCATCTTTCGAAAGGCGGCAAAGTTCCACTGTCGAATCAAACGAAACGCTTTCCAGCGATACATGGTGTCGTTCTTCGTTTTGTATTCCTCCTCAATCTGAGCCTCTGGATCCATCTCGTCGTATACTACTTGCAAAAACTCGTTCATAAATTCTGGTTTCGAATATCTGTTACGTTCAGGATCTGTCATCGCCGCTTCATGACTCGGATACAAATTCCATATTCTCTCCATTTCCGGATTGTTTTCGAATCGGACGTATCCTTCCGGATACTTTGCATTTTCGGCGTCTTCTTTTTCCTTTTCTTTTCGCTCGTATTCTTTCTGTTCAGCGACGACGTCGATTTCTTCTCTTTCAAAGGAAGGGCAGCCCATATCCACCCAAGTGTCGTAGTGTTCGGTGGAGTACATGGTCGCGACGAGAAATATTCGCAGTTTCTTGCCTTGCTCAGGAGATGCGTCAGTTTTCTCGACGACATCCAAAACTTTCTCGAAACACTCCTTCGCAACTGGAACGATTGTCTCTCTCCATATCGTCATTTGCTCTTCCGAGAATCCAAATTTCGGCACATTCACTCGACGGCGCGGTCTGCCATCATCGACGTCATCACCATTATTATCACCTTTGTCAACATCCATCGCGTCACCGTCGCTTTTTTTATCTCCCGTCTTTTTTAATTTTACGCCCATAGCTTCCGCTTCCTCTCGCATGCGATCTTCCGTCTCTTGAATCGCGTCTATGATTATCCTACCTTTCGTTTGTTCTTCGTACAGTTTCTTCATTCTTTCATCTCGCGCTACGACTTCCTTTGCGTGCTCTTTTTCCAAAGGGCTGTTGTCGTCGCCGAAATGAAAGAGCACGAAGTGCAAGAACATGGCGGCTTGGGCCAAGAAATTTCTCAAGAAGAAACCATCTCGCATTTGGAACGGAAACGCCCGAGCGGTTGAAATTCTTAACGTACCCGTGAGTGCAAGTTGCTCCAGAAGTTCCTCTCTGAGCATTTGCTTCTTAAACGGAGATATAGCTTTAATCTTTTCTAAAACGATATTTAAATTTTTCACCACTTTGCTTTGAAAATCGTCCACAGAAGAGACGTGCAGTTTACACGCCATGATCGGTTCACCGAACAACTCCATAGCCTCCCAAAATGCAAAGTATAACTGCGGAGAAATGATGGCATCGAACTCATCGCCGAAATCCTCGTTTGCTTCGCGGAAGACTTTCTCGACGGTTTTCAAATCATCCAGAGCAATTGCGTTCAATTTCTCTTCCTCATTTTCCTCATCGTCTTTTTGCGCTGGATTCTTTTTGTTGTTGTTGTTGTTATTATTATTATTATTATTATTGTTCGTCTTCGAGACGCTTTTCTTTGACTGTTTGCTATTTTTACCATCTTTTGCTTTCTTTTTTGCAACTTGATCGCATTCGTCTTCGGCGATGAAATCTATGCCCGCGGCAACGTGCGCGCTTTCGGCGAAGTCTTTGACTCCGTTCGACATTAACATACATTTCCCTCTAAATTCCGCGTGTAATATTTGCGACGATCGATTTAAAAGCTCGTCAAAAGACTTGAGCATGATGACTTGACACTCTTCACCGCAGTCGTATTTTTCGGGCCCGGTCTGGTTGTAAATTTCGCTCGCGCTTTTCATCTTTCGCAGTCCATTCTCGTCGAAGTCTTTTTTAATGTCCATGATAACTATTAATCTGTCGTACACGTCCTTCTGAATGAGTGTCGTTTTACTTTTTACCCTCTTTTTCCCCGTTTTCTCTTCGGGATATTTTATGCCGTCTATATCGTGCGGATAGTAATCTCCATCTTCGTATCCTTGATTCTCCTTCGGTATAAAATTTTCGGAGAACAAGTATTTGTTCACGATATCCGAGCAATCTTCCACAGAACTCTGCGCGAAGACGTCTTCTATGAACCGAAACGGCAACAAACGAAGCTGCGTGTCTTTCAACTCCTCCGATTCTGCTACGAGCAAAAGAACCTCTAAGAATGCGCGATACGTCGACGACTTCGCATCGTTAATTTTGCTATTACTACTACTACTTTTTTTACTTTTGTCTTTCCCTTTGTCGTCGCCGCGAAGAAGCGCGTCTGATATAAAGTCCGCCAGAGCGTACTGAGAACAAGAAGAATCGTCTAAAAAATCTTCGTACGCCTCGATGAGTGCGCTGGTTATCTTTCCCGCCGCCATTAAAAACGCATCCGCCACCGTCGCGTTCTCTTTATATAACGCTAAAGTTTTAGTAGTAGTTGTAGCAGTTAACAGTTTTTTCTCGAGCGCTTCATCGTTCTCTCTCCTCGCGTCTCGTAAGATGTGTTTCTCGATGATCTCTTTTCTCGTCTGCGTTATTCGTTTCTTCTCTTCTTCTTCTTTGTTGTCTTCTTTGTCTTCTTCCGTCGTCGTCGTCTCGTTGTTGTTGTTCATCACATCATCATCGTTCTTCTTCTTCGAATTTGTATTCGAGGAGCGAGAAAAGCTTTGCCCGAGTTGCATCTCTCTCAGCGCTGCTTTTAAGCGTCCTTCAAAACAGGTCGAATAGGATTCAAACGACTCATCGTCTGCTTCCATCTCCTTCTTCATCTTTCTTCTTGTTTTTGTCTTCTTCTCTATCAAGAGAGTATAAAAACGAGAGAGTAATGGTGTAAGAGAGAGAAGAGAGCACACCTGAGAAAGGACTGAAGAAGAAAACACACAAGTGTCAGCTCACCCAAGTGAACAAACACTTCACCCAAAAAACAGAGAAAAACTGAAAAAAACAGTCCTCTCAAATTTCTCTCCTCTCGCAAGAAAAGAGCAGTCGTCAAAAAACTTTATTACTACTACTACGTACTACTACTTTAAGAGAGAGAGAGATGACGACGATGAGAACGTTTAATACTGTCTTCTCCGTCGTGTGGTTCTTCGTCTTCTTCTTCTCGCTCTTTCTGGTGGACGACAAAAGCAGCACGTTTGTGTCCGCGTTTTCGAGCAAACCAGTCGCGAAACCGACCGATTTGTTCGCATCTGTTGCATCCAAAAAGAAAGCAGACGCGGCTTCGAATTCGTCGTCGGGAAAGAAGAATAGCAACAAAGTCGTCGTCGTCGAAATGGGCACCAAAGAGGATTACGAGAGAGAACACCAATCTTCCTCGTCTGTATCTTCTTCTTCTACTTCGTCGAGCAGAGAAAGAACGAGCAAGAGTGCACCATCGGGAAAGAATCATCCGCGTCGCGTCGGTCCGAAATTAGAAGATGGTGAAGACGAAAAGGACGAGACAAACGTGGTGGAGTTGACGCGCGCGTCTCTCCTGAAAACACCGACAGAGTTTAAACGAGAAATGAAACGAGAAAAGAGCGAAAAAGAAAGACGAAAAGAAGAAGCCGCGTTGGCGTGGTTCGAGAACACGCACCCGAGTTCGCAATATAAAATGGACGAGTTTGAGAGAAGACAAAAGGAGAAAGAGGAGTTCGACGCGAAGATGCGCGAGGAAAGAGAGAAGGAAGAGAAACGATTGACGAAGAAAATAGAGTGGTTCGACGATCCGGTGAAAGAGGACGACGACGATTTATGGATCGCAGATCGCAGGTGGCAATACGACAAGAACGATCCTTTGATGGATTTCGAGGATTACGAACACGACCAGACCGAAGAGGAGAAGAAAATCGACTACGGCGAGCTTTTATTGAAACGCATTAAAAAGAAGGTGACTTCGATGAAAACAGTGGAAGATTTAATCACGTACCAGAAGGATTTAATGTCCAGTTACGGGATTTTGAACGCCGAGAAGGCGGTAGAAAAGCAAAAGGAAGCGGAAAATGATCAAGCGGCTGAGTTGGCGAAAAAGGAAATCGAGGAGAATCCGGCAAAGGCGACGAAATCGGCGGCGTTTGCGCTCGACGCGGAGTTGTTTGAGAAGGCGCTGCAACGCAAAACGGAGAGAGAAGCAGAAGCGAGAGTGCAAAAGAAAACGAAGAACCGAAACTTAGACTACAACCGCAAGCTTTTCGAGAAGGCGATGGCGGCGAAGAAAGCAAGAGAGGAGCAACAAAAACGACGATAGTAGATGACAACATTTGTAAACTTATGTGAATCAAAATGCACGCGCGAATAAACAATAATAGTAAAATTACAACTCTAACCGCTTGGAAATATCTCCATTCTTCCCTTCATACTCCTCTACAATTTTCATGGCGTAACTCGGAATGTGCTCCTTTGCTCGCTCCTTGCCGTAAATTCTATTCACGTATAAATAGTTTCGAATGGTGTGATAATCTAAACTGTACATGCCAAATTCTTTTCCTTTCGGACCGACTTTGTTCAACACCCACGCGATCAAATTTCCCACGAAGCGAGGGGCACCTTTTTCAGGGCCTCTGCCTAAATAAGCCTCGTCGTCGGAGATGACGGTTTGTAAAACGAACGGTTTGCGGTCGCCTCTCGTGGTGGACGGCGTTATTTGCAAATCGTTTTTTATTAAATCAATCATTTTTTGTCCTCTTTCGTTTCGGACGGTGACGTATTGCGGGTGCAAATTCATCGGGATAGATTCGTCATAATCGACGCCCATGTACCCGACGACGAGATCGGCGAGACCGTTGACGTAATCGAAGCACGATTTACAACTTTCGGCGATGACGCCTGACGATAACTCCTTCGCCGGTAACGAAAAATACGGAATCTTCTCGTAACTTCCGTCTCTCATCTTCAGGTGCACCTTGTAATCCGGCATGAATTCGTAGTGTAAAACCTCGTCCGGTTTATCCGTCGCGTTGTTTACAAACTTATAAAACCCATCCGTCCTTCCGTTATCCGCACAATTCGTTCCTAACACGTATAAATTATCCAATCCTAAATATTGCTCGACTTCTCTCAAAGCGACGACTGAACACCCGACCCCGATGTACAGAACGTTTTTAATCTCCGGATTGGTTTCAATTTCCGCGAAAACTTTCAAGTTTGGCGATAACGACGGTTTCACTCCTCTGCACGCTAAAATATCTTCCTCAGTAAAGCACAACTTCGGTTCCGGGTTCCTCGCGTCCGCTTCCCCGGAACCAACCGCGACGACGCAATCGACCGTCTTCGTCCTCAACATCTCCAACGCGACCGACGTCACGATCCCAGTCCACTGCGCTTTCTCCATAGGCTGTTTCTTCTTCGCGTAAAAAATCGATTGCGAGCTGTTATTCGTGTTATCTTTCGTGTCCGAATTCAATAAAACCCCCAACCGTAACTCGTCCGTTTCCGTATTCCTCCTCTTTCCGTGCACTTTTTCTTCCAACTTTTCTATTCTGGACATCCCAGGTCCGAGAAACGCGCACGCGTCTTTCACGTACGATATGAGAGAAGTATCGCACAACCCGCAGTTCGAGCAGTGCTCTTTCGCCGGGTACGACTGTCCTGGTTTGATCGGTTGGCCTTTGCGTTCGCTGATTGTCGACGACGACGACGATGATGAAGTCGAAGAATTCGCGCTCGTTCGTGTTCTCGTTCGTGGTGTTGTTTTACTCGAGAACGACGACAGCGAAAAAGACCACGAGTTTGGTGAAGTAACGGATGATGATGATGATGATAGGTGCATGATTATATCGTCGTCTTTATTCAGCGATGTGTTTGTTGTGTTTGTGTACGACACATAAATGGAGGAATCTACTCTTCTTCTTATATTTATTAAAACTTCACATCCATAGCGCATAAAATAAGCGCCACGAACAAACACACACACACTCTCTTTCTCTCTCTCTCATCTTTCTAAATCTTTTTCTTCTCCTCTGCTACGTTGGTAACAACGAGGCGCTTCTCCGTCTCGCGTGCCCTACACTACCGCCGGTCGGTAAAACCATTCCTACGAACCGAACAGCTAACAAAAACGTTGGTTTTACGACAGTCGCGTAAGCGACTTTACAGACGACCCGGAAACCTTCCGCGCCCATCGGGAAGAAACTCAACTGATAATACAACAAGGCCAACGCCTGCGCTATGGAGGCCATCACGGTGAGAAAGTACGAGTGTTTAATTAACGCGGCCCATAAGGTGAATAAGATAGTTCCGACGAACCCGCACGAGACGTATAATCGTTCCGGATCTAACATGTGTTTGATTTGTTCGTTCGCGCCTCGCAACGCGCCGACGGCGCAAATGTTTGAAACAGAAAACAAAGAGAAGCACAGAGCGAATTTGGCTGGGAACAACGCAATCGTGGCTATACCGACCGTGAACGCGAGCGTTAAACTCAACCCGCTGACGAACGTAAACGCCATGCTCCACGCGATGCGCTCTCGATCGAGACTTTGTAACGCCGACATCGTATCCTTCGCCGCGTTGGTCGTGAACTCCGCGGCGTTCGACGCCGCGTTCGCGCTCATATCGTACGCTGAATTGGCGTAAAATTTAACATTCGTCGTCGTCGACGCGACCACGTCGTTCACGCCGGATTCTCGCAACGTTTCCGAAATCGATTGGGACGCTTCGTTGAACGAGCTCGTCGCTTTCGCCGCGAACGACTTCCAGTCCGACATGAAATCCCCTCCTGTCGATGATGAATTCTCTGACGACGATTGATTTTGATGGTTGTTTGGACTGCTGCTCTCTGGTGTCGCGGTAGGAGTAGTCTCTTCGCTTATATTCGTATTCGTATTCTTTGTCTTTTCGTTGTTGTTGTTATTGTTCGTCGTCGTCGTGTTCAGTTCTCCCCCCAAAACGCCTCCTCCGCTCGAAGACATTAAATATACGCTTCAACAAATCTCTTATAAGTCTTCTTCTTCTTCGTCTTCTTCTTTATCGAACGAAGAAGGGTGTGCAAAAGGCTCTTTTGGAATGGGGAAATGTGTTGCCGTTTCCTTTCTTGAAACATTCCTCAGAAGATTTTGTCTGTCCTTTAGTGTCGTCGTTTACGTCGTCTCTCTCTCGTCTCTCTCGTATTCTCTCTTAGCGAAACACGTTTCGGCGCTGATTATCAACCAACACTACTTATACCAGTCGTCATCATCGCTTTCGAAAGATTTAAAGAGAGAGAAAACAACAACGAACAACAGATGTCCGCCTCCAATCCGGAGCAATTCTTATTAAAAGAGAAACAACAGAAAGAGAAAGAGAAGCGAGTGCAAGACTTGCTGAAATCGTATTACCACGAACAGCAACAGCAACAGCAAGAGGAGGAGGAACAAGAACAAGAACAGAAACAATCTTTCTCGAAGAAGACGAGGGAGATTAAGGAACAAAACGAGCAAACGAACGATGGAATGAAAAGTTGGACTAAAGAGGAGGAAAAGGCCCACGCGGGAGCGACATCGTCTACGTCTCAACTACAAAGCGATGAGAACAACAAGAAGAATAACAGTATTCAAAACAAAAATCTCATAGAAATGCTAAAAACGAAAACGATCGGAGAGTTACAGAACGAATACGTGAACGTTTCCCGAGAGATCAAACGTCTCGAATCGCACGGGACGCACTCGGTGTACGAAAACTATTCAAAGTTTATCAACGCGGCGGACTTTATCGAAAACGCGCGACCGGAAATTGAGCAGTTGACGAAGAAGGAGAGCGAGAAGGTGGAGAAGGCGACGAAGGAAGCGGCAGAGGCGGCGAGGAAATTGAACGAAACGTTAGACGCGAAACGTTTTGAAAGCGAAAGAGCGAGGGAGGTGCAAAACGTATTGTTTAATATCCAAGAAGCTTTGAAGGCGCCAGCGACGATTCAAAACGTTTTATTTGGGTCTGTTTCTTCTTCTTCTTCGGAAAGCGCTCGCTTGGAGAAGGCGGTGAGAATCATAGCGAAGACGAAACCGATGCTCGAGAAGTTTTCTTCTTCTTCTTCGGGCGTTAGCGGCGAACAACAACACAAGAGCGGGAAACTTTTCTTGGAAGCGAAGAATGAAACGATGAAAATCTCGGATGCGATTGCAAGTTTGTTGAAGAAACGAGTTCGTTCGAGCTATCATGCGACGACTTCGCAAACGGTTGGCGTCGGCGAGGGAGGTAAAGATAATTCCAACGCGCTCGAAAATCTCGTGAACAAGCTTTCCTCGCACTCGTGCGCGGAGTGCTTAAAGTTGTTAGGCGTGCCTCGAGACGAAGTTCACGAAGAATTCTTATACGCAGAGAAGGATAAATTGGAGAAAATTTTAACGGATTTAGAATCCGACATCAGGAAGAGTAGTAGCATTCGTAGCGATTCAGGTGGAGCCGCCGAAACGTCCACGACGGTGGACTCGTTATTCAAACCAAAGCTCGGGAAAGTAAACGAGCTATTTTTGAACGAGTTCCAAAAGTGCGCGGCATCGTATTTGGAAGTTTTCCCCGAGGATAGTCGTCAGCCTTTAGTTGACTTTGCTAAAGTTGTTTTCCGCAGATATTTTGAGCTTTTGAAAGTTATTTTTATCGACGGGGAAAGCGCGACCAAAGAGGAAGGGAATATGGAAAATTTGTCCTCGGTGCGACACATGTGCGCGGCGTTGGGTAACATGGCTGCCGATTTGGCATCTGCGCATAAGCTACTCCCAGAGTGTGCTCTCGGCGATCGAGTGACAGAAATTGTAGAAAAAAGTATTCGAAAACGCATCGAAGACGCGCATTTACGACGAGAGTCCATCTTATCGGAGAAAATTTCGCAAATCGAACAGTTGTTGTCGTCCTCGGGGAGCAACACAGCTGCGGCGTCGCCAACCATCGTCGCCGATGCCGTCGAGGATTTCTTGAGCACGCACGAAACTACAGCTAACATCATTATCGCGGATATTAAGGCGTTTTCGGAAGAGCGTCCTCTTTTGTTACAAAGTTGGAGAGACGAGTTTGGTAGATTTTCACGCGCCTTGTTCGCGACGAGTCACCACGCTCTGTGCGCGCGACTGGTTGGATTTGGTAGTTGTCGTGCCAATTCTTCTTGCATTCCGTATTTATCCCCGTCGCAAGGATTACCAAATAGTCCATACTTGCAACGCAACAACAAGACTAACGGAGGTTCCTCGACGGCGGCCTCTTCGCTGATCGCATCTGTCTTGCTCTTCAAAATTGGCAACGAAAGCTACACGCTTGAAAACGGACTCGCAAAAATTTTTCCTTCTCACGTGGTGAGCGAAAAAGGGAAGAGGAATGCGGCATACGACGAAAGATTACTTCGCGCAATTGCAATGGCTTGTTTTCGAGATTGTTTTCGAGAGTTTTTGATGCTTTCGACGTCAAAGTTAGATGCGTTGTTGATCCAGTACGAAAACGCTTCTATAACGGACTTATTCGTGGACGCGTTGGAAAAAATCAAGCACGACGTGAAAAACATTGAAGCGTCGCCAACGCTCGTGCAGATGTTGAACTCTTCGACGTCAGAACCGTTAACTAACGATGCGGGTGTTGTGCTAGATGAAAACGCGTTCGATATCTTCGAGTGTAAAAATAAGTTTTCAACCGCGCGAATCGTTCGGAGGTGTGTTGAAAGCTCGCTCTCCACCTTTCAAGACTATATCTTTACGAATGTTCCTACCTTTACCAAGGAAACATTGAAGCATTTCGAAGGGCAATGCGATGCTATTGAGCAAGAGTTGAATAGAGAGTTCCACGAAAACACGGAGACGCACAAGACGTGCTTTTCTTCGCTGAAGACTCTGGCTCGCAAACGCGACGTCGACGGAGCGGCGCACGCCTCGTCTGTAGAAGCTTCGAAGTTACGGAAAGATATTCAAAAGATCTAATAAAGAGTTCTTCTATACTCTACATAATGTAATATCACTAAATACTTCTAACGATGCTATTGCTTTTTCCTAATTCCTAAAGATCAAGTGCACACGTCGAGCACGTTTGCCACATGCAAGATTTTCCAAGCGTTTGTTTC
>JACLAA010006021.1_pt1 | contig 46799 bp, 36 predicted proteins | sample 8027891 | NCBI WGS metagenome assembly JACLAA01 (sample SAMN15724900, study PRJNA655200) | protist metagenome | isolation source: fluorescence activated cell sorting (FACS) single amplified genomes of... | place: Spain: Blaines Bay Microbial Observatory, Mediterranean Sea | collected 2016-01-19 | reverse complement strand
TGTAATAAAAATGGAAATTCTTGTTCTCCGATTTTGAGAGCTGTTACAAACGATGATGATGGACAAAACAGAGTAGAAGAAAACGAGTGGACGTCCACAACGTTTCAGTTGGACAGGATTCTCGAAGTCGCGATCAAAGCAGCCAACGAAGGTGGCTACATAATGCGTAAGTTTGGTTCTGAGGGTGCGGATATCGTCAAGACTAAAGTAAACACGAGAGATTTGTTAACGCAATACGACAAAGAGGTCCAAGACATCATTTGCTCGAAAATAAAGTCGAACTTTCCTAACCACCGAATACTTGGCGAAGAAGACGTCGCTCCAGGCGCAGATGCAGCCATAAAAGCAACCAAAGACGCTTTCATTCCGAAACAAAATAAAAACGACGATGGCGAAGACCCGAATGGCGATTACGTGTGGGTGATAGATCCAATCGATGGGACAACCAACTTCGTCTCAGGCATGCCACTCTCCGCCATTAGCATCGGTGTCTGTTCGCTCGAGACGAAAGAAGTCGTCGTCGCTGTCATTTACGACCCGTTTCGTCGCGAAACGTTTCACGCGATTAAAGGTCGCGGTGCTTTCATGGATGAACGAAAGATATCCGTCGATAACTGTTCGAAAATAGATGATTGTTTGGTTGCCACCGGGTACGCTCCGACCGAAGAGAGCAGTCGCTTCCTCCTCGAAACGACCACTAACTTGACCAAATACCCCGTCCGCTCGATTCGTATGCTCGGTAGCGCGGCGATAATGTTAGCCTGGGTAGCTTGTGGAAGAGTATCGTGTTACATAGAAGAATCCTTAAACGCGTGGGATACTGCCGCGGGTGCTTTGCTCGTTGCCGAAGCCGGCGGCGTTTTCACCGACTTCTCCGGAAAAGAGTACGACATATTCACTCGAGAAACGCTCGCGAGTTCAGGGAACACGGAGGTGCACAAATTACTTCTAGACGCCGCCGGCACGACGACGACTGCGTCGGCGCAGAGGTAGGAGAAGAGCTCGTCGTAGAAAAAGAGGAGTGTTACAAATATAGAGAGAGTAGCTGCTGCGTTGTTTAAGAACTAGTAAGTACTGTAAAGAAGTCGCCGAATTCCTGAAATCCAAAGCGAGAGAGATTTTTGTCCTCAGAAGAAGACTTACTGAGTTGTTCATCTCGATACCCACAGAACGACAACCCAACACTACGAATACTCATACTAAGAATAACAACAAACACAATAATGACGATTCGAGTCCATCTTCTCCCGTACGCGCCGTCCAAAGAGGAGAAGGAGTTATTCACGAGCGGTTTGAGAGGCGAAAACGTGCACAACAAGCGAGTCACGAAACGGTTTGAAAATCTTCTCTCGAGAAGAGGAATAGGAGAAGGGAATTTTACATCGAACAACAACAACGTCACATCGTCATCCATAATAGCCCGGATGAACCCGTTTAGTACCGATGAAAACAACGCGTCTTGTCTGGTGAGCTGCGAAGGGTCGAAAGGAACTTTACGATTTTCGAAAATCGATTTTGACGACCGCTCGATTGTACGAAAATATCAACTTCAAGTCGAGGACGAGGACGACGACAATAATACTAACGTTGACGATGAAAAGAAAACCGGGAAGAAAAAGAGAGTGGTGAACGCGAGAGATGTCGCACACTTTGAGTTCATAGACGACAATCAGATCGTATTCGCGCAGAGAAACTCAAAGAATATTCTCTACGCCGAGTTGACGAAAGCGGTGCACTCGCCCTCGCAAGTGTACTTGTTCGGCAAACACGAAAATCCCGTCTCGTGCTTAGCGGTTAACGCGAATTCAAAAATTGATATCGTTGCTTCAGGAGCGACAGATGGATCCTTATTCGTGCACACCATCAAAGATGGTAAAAAAGTCGGGTCGTGTCGAAGGGCGCACGATGGAGAAGGCGGCGTGAAGTGCGTTTCGGTAGTTAGAGAGATGGAGGAAGAGGAAGAGGAGAGCAACGGGGATATTATCGTTGCATCCGGCGGTACCGACGGAATCGTCCGGATATGGATCGTAGATTCGGACAATATTCGCCTGAAAATGTTGTGTAGACTAGATAACGGAGTTTCGCCGATTTCGTGCGTTTCCTTGAAGTATTACAAATCTTCTTCGTCTCCGTCTCTGTCGTTTGCGAGAATTTTTGTTGGATCGAGCAACGAGGGAACGTTTCGCGTGTGGAAAAGTACACTATTCAAATCTGGAGGAGATATTAAGAACGCAGATTGGAGCGTCGAGCTTTTACAAAACGCGGTGGCAAAGCGGTTGCGAGGAAATTTCAACAACTCCGTCGACGTTGAGTCTTGTTCGGTGAGCGAAGACGGGAGGTCTGTCGCCTTTTCTTCAAATGGCGTGAACAGTGAAAGCGATGTCGTCGAAAAGTCCATACTACAAGTTATGTGTCTGAAAAGAGATACTAGTAGCGATAATAGCGAAGAGAAACAACAAAAGGAAGAAAAATGGGTTACGCAGGCTGCAACTGAAGATTTAGGCCCGCTTTGCGGTTTGCGCTTCCTCGGTTCTCATCGACTCTTCGCACCGAGCAAAGAGAACGGAGTTCCACGAATCCTGGACGGAAATTTGAAACCAAGCAGGGTAGTGGCAGCGGATGGTGTTACTTCAAAGCCAGTTACTAGAGCAAAACCTCTCCCGCATCTTCCATCCGCTGATAAAGAGGATGAGATAAAGAGAAAGCAAACAACGAGCTCTTCGGAAATAAAGAAATACGAAGACGAGAGCGAGGAAGAAGAGGCAGATTATGACGACGACGGCGACGACAAAAGATCATCGAAAGAGAACGCAAGTATTTCTCCACCAACGATAAAGAAAGTATCGTATCCATCAATGTCATTTTCGCCAACTGTAAACCTCGAGGATATTTGGAATAGTTCGAAAAGAGAACCGCGAGTTTGCGACACCCGACGTTGGTCCCCAACTAGTCTATTGCTGAAAAACGGACATCCGACGCGTGTAGATTATTAGATGTATAAAAGAATATATAATGTACAACAGATTTCTATGTATGTATGTAGCTAACAGAACAGCGTAATTCACTCGCCATTCTCGTCGTAATATCGATCAGAGGCTCCTTTGCTCCCAGTTGGTCTCGAAAAGTGCTTTGACGCGCGCACATTCACGGAGCGCATTACCGCTTCACCTTCTTTGATGCTCATTTCCAAAGCTTTGCTCGCGCTATAACCTCGATGCTCGGTCAAGCGAGAAGAAGCGCTCGAGCTGCGAGACAGCGCAGCGGCTCTCTTTTCAAAAAACGCTTGGAGTTTCCTAGAGTTGTGTAAAAGCTCCGCGTCTCTTTCTTCTCTTTCTTCTTCTTCTTCTTCTTCAGAAGTTGCATTCGTGGTATTCGTCAGAGATAAGATGTCTCCGTCGTCCGTGTAATCGTCGCTTTTTGGAGATGCCGCTGCAGCTTCAAAGCTTGCCCATGAACCAAGAGGTGCGAGGTTCACGTCGTCGTTTGCCGTCTCACGCAAACTGAGCGAAACCGAGGAATCAGTCTTGCGAAGTTTCTCACCCGAGGCTCTGTTCTTCCTATGTGGCGATACTCCGCAATAATACGGAGAATTCAAGAACTCGCGCGCTTCTAAAGACAACTCGTCGTCTTCTGGGATTTGGTGATCATCGAAAGCATTGAAATTATTATTATTTCTGCTGCTCGTTCGAGACAAGGGACGACTCGAGGCGCGAGACGACGGAACAGTCGGAATCCCCTGCGCAGAGTCCGAACGATACAGAGACGCCGAGCTATTACATCGACTCGTTTGACGTTCGAGAAGTCGCCTATTGATATCCCTCAATTCTTCGATTTCATCCTTAGCCATGCGCAAAAGTGAGTCTTGCATCTCGATGCGTTGTTGCTTCATTTGGAGTCTCTTGGTCGCAGATGCCGCCGCCGCTGAATCAGAAGATGTAGCCGAAGATACTGGAGAAGACGGAGAAGATGGAGATGATAGCGATGAAATCATGTTATTATTATCATCCATATCGTTCAATCCGAGGGCATTCGACCACGCCGCGATATTGTCTTTTTCATTCTCAGATGTTCGAGACTTGAGCGCACGTTTGACGTTCTCAAACTCGCTTTTATTTTTGGCCGCTTTTTCCTTTTCGATGCGGAGCTCTTCTTGTACTCTCTCCAACTTTACTTGTTCTCTCGATAGCATCTCTTCGTGCGCCTCCCGCACTTTTCTAAGTTGCGCACCGTAATATGCACCAGCGTCGCTTTCCAACGCAGTTTCGAGTTCCTCGTTTTTACTTTCCAAAAACGTGTTGCGTTTCTCTATTTCCTCAAGCCTCAGGCGCAGAGTGTGCGTTCTCTTATCCTTTTCGTCCATTACCTTTTCGTGTTCTTCTATCGTTTTCGCAAGCGCCGCTCTCATTTCCTTTTCGACTAATGTGAAGTTTTCCTTGGACTCTTCGAGTTCGCGCTTAAACTCTCTCGCTCGGATTCGCGACCGACTGGCTTCAATCATGAGCGCTTCATTTTCTTCTCGAGATGCTTCTTTGTGCGCTACGAGTTCATCTTCGAGCCGTTGCGCTTCTCGCATTGCCTGCACAGATCGATTATCTGCGGCAACATTCGCTTTTGCTGCATTCTCCATCTCTAACGTCGCTTTCTCGAGCACCTCAGATACTACTTTCGCTCTCCTCTTCTTTTCGCTCGCTCTACTATTCTCTTCTGCTTGCTCCTCCTCTTCCTCCTCGTCTCTGTTCGAGGACGAAGATTCAACGTACTCTTGCACTTGCTGCTGAGCGCTGAGCACATCCAAACAGCTCTTCAATTTGAATCGTTCAATCTTTAATTCATTCGTTTCCTTCGTAAGTTCAAAGCGTTCAGTTTCCCATCCCTCGTTTCGTTTTTGCGCCGTGCTGGCGAGTTCTTTATACCGGCGAAGTTGGAGACGTAACGCGGCTACTTTCGAGTATAACTCGGTTTCACCATCTTCCTCATCGATCAAAGATAACGCCACGCGTTCTTGTTTCTTATTTACCGCAAAAGTATCCTCGTTTGCTTCTTCTCTTCCTTCTCGTTCTGTACTTCCTTCTTTTTTTGGTGTTGTTGTCGGAGTGAGCGCTAAGATTTCAGCCACTCGTAGCACGCGTTCGAGGACATTCTGCCGTCGCAACTCGCGCTCTTTTTCCTTCTCGACGTCGAATCCAGACTGTTTATCTTCTTTCGTCGTGTGCTCATTTTCTTCTTCTTCTTCCTCGCGAAAAGTCCTATTTTTGTTCCTATTAATTTTTTGGCCTCCCGTTGCTGAAAATGGAGAGGAGGAAGAGGAGGCTGCAGATATTTTCTTCTCTGCCTCTTCGGAAAAAATATTTGTCGAGTCAGCGACTCTTCCTTCCTGTTGTTGGTTGTTTTTTTCCTCCTCTTCCTCTCCCTCTTCTTTTCCATCCTCGAACGACGAGGACAACGACGAGGACGTGGATATAAACACCGACGATGGACTCTTCTTCCCTCGCTCGTGCTTGCACAACACCGATGCTCTTCTCGTCGCTTTTTCTTTTCCTTCTTTCACTTCTTCTTCTTCTTCCTTCTCTGCGATCCTTTCCGGGGAGATATTATTCGTATTGATTGTTTTTGGTGTTGTTTCAAAGGGTGGAAGCGTGTCTTTTCCTTTTTCTTCTTCTTTCGATGACTTTTTGGCGCCAACTCTTCTTTCCGTCCGACAGCGACGACTTTTCTCGGCCGCTGATCGGTCGCAATCTTCCTCCCTCGTGATCATCTCCTCGCACGTTTCGATACCAAACTTGGAAAACGTGACGCCACAATCCTCCTTCTCGTCGAATTCGGTCCACAAAGTCCTCTCCGGATTGTCTGGACGACGGTAGGAGGACATGTTTACCGAGTCGAAAATCTTTTTTTTCTCTCTTTCTCTCCCAAAGAAGATGGGATCGGTTTTCTTCTGATGAGCGAAAAAAAAAAGAGCTCTCTTCGCTTTCAAACGAAACGACACTGTTAAAGCTCTCTGTTGTCTTCTCAGGAATCCGGTAAGGCGAGAGAGCAACACACACACGCACTCAGAGAGAGAGAGAGAGAGAGTCTCTCTTCTCTTTTCTCTCCTCACGACGACGTGATGAGAAGACTTTTGTGTTGTGAGGAAAAGACTGATGAAAGAAGTTTTTTTGTGCACCTTTTTTGCGAAAAAGCTTCGTGCACGCCCCACTTTTAAACAACCAACAACACCAAGAAAAAAAGAAAGAATACTACGAATACTACGAATGATATCGTCGTCTCACCTCCTCTCCGGGTCGTTCATCGTTTCTTCAACTCCTCCTCGAGGTGGACGAAACGTCAGCAGCAGCAACAGCATCAGCAGCAATAATAATAATAATAATAATATTAATAACAACAACAACAACACTCTTTTGAGGAGAAGGATTTCAACGAAAAGTAATAAAAAACAACGACACCAAAACCAAGGACGATCATCGAAATTCTTCGTCACCGAAGCGGGAAGAAGAGGCAAAGCGAAAGAGGACTTATCATCTTCTCTGAAGGTGGGGGAGAAGATTAAAATTCCAATCGTTGGCGTGGAAGTTCCGAAACCGAAACTGCCGGCGAAAGTGGAAGCGATGGTGAGTGGGAACGAGCGAACGATTGGTATTGTTCTCGCGTCGTTGGCGATCGTCAAGGTGCGCTTTGGCGGGAGAAATAGAAGAGGTTCGATGGGACGATTGGAAGAGAGAGGGATGTTGGACGAAAATCGAGAGGTGGACGAGGAGAAGTTTTTTAAAGGAATGATGAAAACGGTCAGGACGGTGGACATGCCGGAACTTACAGAGCAGCAAATCATGGCGGCGAGGGAACGACGAAGAGCCTCGAGAGCCGGCGACGCAAACTTAGCGAAGGAGTTGGAGACGGTGGAAATTCCCGCGAACCATCCGTTCGCGAGTAACGAGAAGCTCGACGCGACGCAAGAGGCTGAAAGGAAGAAGAAAATAATAGACGCAAACTCGCCGAGACGAAGGACGAGACCTGCGGCGCCGAAACAGAAGTAGAGAGAGAAATTTAAGAGAGAAGAAGAAAGTTGGGGGATTAGAGGTACTATGTGTTAATCAAGCTTTTGTTATTGTATAAAACTATTTTCTATGAACTAAGTTCCTACTATACTATACTATACTATACTATACGAATGAAGTTCATCACTAAAGCTCGGCGTTTTGGTTATACTCGTCGTCGTTCATTGTCGGTTTATACGCGTACTCTTCGCGTCTCGGCGGCGGCGGATTTTTTCCGCTCTCGCTCTCGCTTTGATGATGACTTTTTTTCTCATCGATATCAATCTTTTTGTGATGATGATTAGTATCGTTATTCTTGGTCTTCGAGAAATACAGTCGCGGGTGGAATCGCGCTAGAACTGGCGTTCGCTTTAGAACCACGTGCAAACACGCCGTCACGAAACAGAAAAAGCCGAGCCATAAAACGATTCGTTCCTTCTTCGCCTGCTTTTCCAACGTCTGAATGAGTTGCGATCCATCTTTCAACGTACCCGAGTGCGTATCGTATTCCAAGTCTGTTTTTTTCATCGTGTTACTACTCTCGGTCATTTGCATGAGCGTTGTTTCCCCTTTCTCGAGTTCTTGGTGCATCATTTGTCTCGCTCTGCGTAACGCGTCCGTGGAGTCCTTCGCCGCTTGGACGGACGTTTCTTCGCTATCGGGAAGTTCTCCCGCCCGTAATTGTCGGCGCTTTTGTTTACGAAGCAACAACTCGTCCCGCTTTTTCGTTTCCTCTTCCACGTCTCTCCGTTGTTTCTTCGCTTGCGCTTCGCGAAATAAGCTTTGGACTCTTTTCATGGCAAACTTTCGCTCTCGCACGATGTTTCTGATCTTCTCCTCGCAGTCGTTGTTTTCATCGAAACCGTCTGTCGTCGTCGTACTCCTCCTCCTGCTGCTGCTAAAATTCGTTTCCACGTTCATCAGCACGTCTTCCGCCACAGATTCTAAATCTTGAACCATTCCTTTCAAAGCCTGCACGTATTTCCGAGCGCGTTGCAAAGCAGCTTCTCCCTCTTCTCCTTCTTCTTCTTCTTCCTCGGACGAGACCGTTGTTGTTTTTGTCTTCGGTGTCGTCAAAAATTTCGAGTTGAACGCGTCGATGTTTGAGAGGATATTCCGTTCGCACTTTTTACACTTCTCCGCGGACTCTCTGACGAGCGCGACGATTTCTTCTTCGCCTTCGTGGTCTCCTTTCTTTTTTTTCCCTCCTTCTCCTCCATCGTAGGAAAAGGAGTTTGTATTATCGCTCGTCATTTCGTCGCCAAAGTGGAAAGAAGGAACGGGCGAAAGGTGGAGAAAACGACGATGGAGAACAAATTTTTGACAAAAGTCTTCCTTCGAAATTTAGGTCGTGGGCGAAAAACGCAGCTTTCTCCAAAAAACTCAAATCTCTCTCTTTCACACACTTCAACAAGACATCATCGCGTAAGAAAATCCTCACAACAATAGATACGCATAAGGATTCAAGATGTCAACTTCTTGCACCTTACGAACGAGGAAATTCATGTCCAACCGCTTGTTGAAGCGCAGACAATTCGTAAGTGTTCGCATCGTTTAGATTTTCCCGCTTTTCGCGGAAGCATTTCAACTTTCACAGACCCGCCGCTTACGCGTAAAGGAAGAAAGGAGAGAAATTTTCGCCCTTTTTTTGTTTGGTTGCGAATTGCGCGGGAATAGGTGCACTCGCGAAGTGTTCACTCCAAATCAAACGCTCTTACTGACGACTCTATTCTTTTTCACAACAGATTCTCGATGTTCTTCACCCAGGACGCGCGAATGTCCCGAAGGTACGCACTCAATTTCGTAGATTTTTTTCCCAGCTCGGGAGACCTAGTCACAAGAGCAGAGTTTCTGGCTTGCGTGAAAATGATACATGTGTTTCATCTCAACGCTCCCTCTTTCTCTTTCTCTCTCTTATTAGCCTCTTTCGTTTCTTTGCAATCAACGTCACCGTAGACGTGCATTGAACGCGCTCGATTGGCAAAACGGCGCGTATCGAAGACGATCCGAAACTCACCTCTCTTTCTTCAACACTACAGTCTGAACTCAGAGAAAAGTTAGCCAAGATGTACGACATCGCCGACGCGACGCAAGTCTCGTTGTTTGGCTTCAGAACGGCGTTTGGTGGCGGTAAATCTACTGGATTCGGCTTGATTTACGACGATCTCGACGCGATGAAGAAGTTTGAACCGAAACACAGATTAGTCAGAGCGGGTTTGAAGGAAGCTTCGCAAAAATCGAGAAAGCAAATCAAGGAAAAGAAGAACAGACTCAAGAAGGTGCGCGGCACGAAGAAGGCCAAGACGATGTAAGTTAGGTAGATTTGTATTGGGGAAGAGAGTGATAATAGAGGAGTGCGGACGTACAATGTGTAGCCAAATTATTTGTAAGTTTCGCTTTTTACTTTCATATTAAAAGAAAACAAAAGTAGTTTTGTTGCGTTGGTGGTCGCGACTAAGTATTTTATTGATTCGTGTTTTTTATTCGTAGCACTCTTTTTTTCTTCATTTAAAACGCGAACCCGCCCATTTCCGCCGCTCTTTCCTTCTCAAACGTTTCAAAGTATTGGTAGATGATGGTCACCGCCAACAAAATACCCGTACCACTTCCAATTGCGCCCATAAAATCTGCAATAATCGTCAACATTCCGATGCACATGCCCCCGAACGCCGCCGCCGTCGGGATGTATCTGTTCAACTCTCTTTGTAAACTCGACTCACGGTGACCCGTCATAAACATTTGCTGTTGCTTCAACTGCTTCGCAACGTCACGAGCGGAAGACCCAGAAACTTCGATCCACGTCTTGGAAAACAATGCGCACGCGGAGAGCATGAAGGTGAGATAAAACACCGCGTGTAACGGGTTCGCCGCAATATCCGCCAAAGACGTCGGCGGCGAAATGTAATACACCAATCCACCGACTGGCATTAACTGACCAGAACCTTCGGAGGATTCTTGCCATCTCCCCAATAATTGGACCAGGAAGTTGCCTCCGTATCTTTTGTACAACAACTGCGAGATGAAGTACATGTTGGACACCAAAGCGGATTGGAGGATGATTGGCATGTTCGACGTGTAGAACAATTTGATCGGGTAGTTCGAGACCATCCCACGGTTACGCTTCGATCGAACCGGTAAATCCACGCGAAAGCCTTGGAAATAAATCACGCCGAGAAAAATCAAAACCGTGGACATCAAGTTCGTGATGTTTGGTAAGTTTTGACGGTAAAACGCTTCTTTCAACGCTCTCACTTTGTCCGTTCTCGTGAGCAACAAGTGAAACAAGGCAATGACTGCGCCTTCAAATTCGGTTCCTCTGCCACTGTTAATAGTCGTCGGCGAGAACGCTTTCCAGATGATCGATTCGCACTGGTTCGTCGCGATAAACAACGAAATACCTGAACCCAGACCGTAGCCTTTTTGTAACAAGTCGTCCAAGCAAATGACAATCAAACCAGCCATGAACAACTGCAAAACGATCAAAAACGCGTTACCCATGCCCATATCACGAACATCGCCGTAAATACCCGAGGCTACGTACGCCACGGCTTCACCGATGGTGATCAAAATCCCGAGGAGTTTTTGCGCGCCGTCCAACAAAGCTCTGTCCTCTTTCAAGGAGTGATCGACATCGATAATTTTACTCCCCGTCAACAGCTGCATGACGAGACCGGAGGTAATAATCGGCGATATCCCCAACTCCATGGTTGTTCCTCTGTTTGAAGCCATGATAACCCGCGCCCAATACAAAGGATCCGCCCCGCTCGTGTTTGAAATACCATACAAAGGTAATTGCGAACACACTAAAAACACGAACAACGCGACCGTTGTGTACAAGACCTTCTCTCTGAATGGAATCTTTCTGTCCGCCTGTTTCACCTCTGGGAGGAACGGAAGAAACGGTTTGACTAAATTCAGCAATCGAAAGTTGGAAGACATCTTTTAAATATAATATTATGTTCTTAATATTACGACGACGACGGGGAAGGATGGGGGGAAAAATGTAACGCGCGTGATTCGATGAGAATTATTTTTTCGATCGAGAAATCCAATCTGACGGAAATTTTTTCGATTCGAAAGCAGCAGCGGAGTCTTCATTCAGTTTCGAGCGTGGCAACCCATCACACAAAACACGTTGGACGACAAATAACACACACTTGCAACGAGAAGACAACAACAACAATAATTAAATAATAATTGAAATACAGAGTATATTAATAATAATGTCGAAAGCGTTCGCAGGTCTCAAAGCGGTGCACGAGTTGCGGTTCCACTTATGCCAAACGTCCAAACACTCGGAAGGGGCGAGAAATTTCCTCCTAAAATCGTACGAAAAGTTAAAAGCGGCGAGTCCGACCACGCCGGTGTTGATCAGAGAAGCGCACGGGGTGGAACCGAAACTGTTCGCGAGATACGGTAAGAAGAAGAGATATTTTGTGTTATAATTTGTATCTGTTTGTTTGTTTGTTCGTTCGTTCGTTCGTTCGAGTAAAAAGAAAAAGAAGAGAGAGAGAGAGATCGAAAAGAGACCTGACTGACTGAAATCCGTTCTTTTCTCAAAACATCAAAACAGATTTCGGAGAGGAAAAGAGCGTGGCTTTAAACGATATGAGCGAGAAAGATATCGAGAAAGCCGTCAATTCATTGTTAAAATAACACTTTAGGTTCTGTAATTCTACACTATTAGCTACATTATATAGAAGGAGTTGAGAAGCACGACGCTGGGGCGCAGTCTCTCCGCGAGGCGCGCGCGCAGACACACACACACACACACACTCTCTCTCTCTTTCTCTATTACTATCTGCTACTTTATGCTCCTCTTCTTCTTCTTCGCTCCACTTCCTCCACCTTCACCTACTCCGTCTGTTCCTAACTTTAACTCTGCGTCTGCCAACTGTTCAAACTCTGCGTTCACTTTGTCCAGTTTCTCTTTCGCTTTTTCCAACTCTTTGTTTAACTCTTTGGAAATTTTCTCGTGCTCCTCTTGTAACTCTTCTATTCGTTTCAGTTGTTCTGCCGGGGTACCTTCCGCGTCTGGAAGCTGCTCCGCTAACATGTCGATAACTTTCGAGCTCTCGACGAGTTGTTTCGTCATCTCTTCAATCTGTTCCTTCGTGACGCCTTTTTTTATGTTTTGATTTGGAATCTCAATTTGAGGAGGAATAGAATCGCTCAAGGCGTTCGTCGTGTTGAGTCTTTCAGCCGGAAGTGCGTCTCTTTGCAACGTTCCTATGGAGTTGAACATGAGCATGGCCATGTGATTGACTTGATCTTGAAGTTGGGTGACCGTGTCCGCCATCTCTAAATTATTTCTTTTATGTTATAACAAGAGAGAGAGAGAGAGAGAGAAGAAGTTGTGTCCTGATGTGTTTGAAGAAGAAAAAAAATGAAGAAAGAAAGAATTGGTTTTGCGTTTTGTTTTCCTTTTCTTCGCGCGCGTGCTGCGTTCTATGTGTTATCAAATGATAAACTCTTGCTAATAATCTCTCTGCTACATGTGAATAAATATACACATCAGGTGTTTCCGAAGAAGCACTCGCGTAAACTCGGCGGTAGTTCATCCGCTTCGACTGATAAGCTCCCGTATTTTTCTAAACTATTCAACGCGTTTTTATAGTACCTCCGAAACGTCAAGCACTTGTACACGCCTTTCAAACCTGCCAAGTGGATTAAGAAATCTCCATCCTCGTAAAACGCCAGTTGAGAATTAAACACGCACGCGTTGACAACTTTAGTCCTCGCTCTCACCGTGTTCGCTTTCTCGAACTGTTCGCCTCCAACTTTTTGCCTCCATATGTTCGTCTGGTACAAATAATGAAACGCCCTTTGCTCGAAGTGAAATAGCATTTGCCACGGCGCGGCACCGACGAGTTGCGATTGGGACCACATTTCGTCCAAGAACCACAAGCTCCACTCGGTATTTCTGATCATCCACACTCCACAATTCAAACCGTTTCTATCTGCCGCTAATATTTGATCGTACTCGTAATCGACGATGTCTTCTAATTGCACGTCAAAGTTTACTATAACCGTATCCACGTCCAAGTATAACAAAAAGTCATACTTTGGTAGATACTTTCGCATGGCTAATAACTTACTCCAAGACGCCGGACGACTCGAGTCTACTATTTTTTCGTCATATATCATGTCGTATCCGTGTCTATCCGCGTACGCTTGCTTATTCGCGACAGAACTCGCGCAAATCGAGTGCACGTTCCCGTCGCAAATAACAATAATACCAACTTTTGGATGGTGCACTCGTTGGCCTGGCAAATTAGATAAATCGGGATCGTCCAAGTTTGGTAATATCTTTGGTTTATCGAGTAAATACTCCGGCGCTAACTGTTCAGCTTTACACGGTGTTGGCCTTTTCATGTACCCCCCGAAATATCTTCGTCCGTGCGCTTTATACATTCCCGTGAACACGTGTAAAAAACCAGGAAGGAAATTCCAAATTCCAATAGCCACGAGCATCAGGAGAAAAAACTGCCTGCGTCTCTGTCTCTTCAAAAAAGAGGATTTCCGTCGCAACCGGTGACGAGGCGTCAACAGTTGCGGCATGACGACGTAAACGATAGACGACGATTCAGTCTTTTTCTGTCGCTCTCGTTTGAGTCGTATATCTGCGCACAACAGACAGACAGACAGACAGACAGAGAGGAAGAAGTCAACAAGAAGCAGAAGAATCGGCCAGTCACTTAAGTTTTTATGAAGGAAGATGAGTGAGACCACACTCGTCGCGAGTATTAAATTTTTGTCATGCCAAACCAAAGGTCGCGGTCCAGGCTCTTCTTGCTTTTATTATTGGGGTGAGGGAGAGAGAAAAATGGGGTTGAAAATTTAGGTCGCGCACAAAAAACAAGAAAATTTCTTTTTCGGTCTCTTCGTCAGTGTTGTCAAAAACTCTCTTCGAAGCTTTTTGGAAGTTGAGAAGAATAATACGTTACAAAAGGAAGGCATTCATTTCATTCCGTGCAATAACACGTAGCATCATCACTCTCAGTACGTAAAAAGAAGAACACGACGATGGACGAGAATCCGTTCGGCGGCGACGAGGACGATCTCGCCCCAAAAATCGTGAACAAGAACACAGAAGAAGAAGGAGTTGAAGAAGGGAAGAGAATAATTGGCGAAAAGACGACGACGACGACGAAGACGGAGGAGGTGACTTCTTCCATAACTGAACAACCGAATAAAATTCCATCGTCGTCGACGAAGAAGACCTCCTTGTGGGGCGACGAGGACGACGAAAACGACGTTCAGATAGAAAAAGCGACGATGAGTAAGAGGACATCTGGAACAGGAGGAGAAGGAGGAGGAGGAGAAGGAGTGAAAAAGAAGAATTTCTTTGGCGACGAGGACGATGACTCGGCAACGACCAACGTGATGTCTTCGTTTCTTTCGTCAAAAAATGACGGCCCAATGTCGCAAATGGCCAGTTATCACGAACAAACGTCGTATTCATTTCACGGAGGTAGCGGAAATGATGAAATGGCGTCGCCGTTGGCGGCGTTTGAGACGGTTATTCCGGGAAGTAAAACGGCGCTGTTGCGAGAGCAAGAGTTGGCAGCCTCTTCCTCGGCGCAAAAGAAGAAAGAGGAGGAAGAAGATACGACTACTTATATCAACAACAGTAACGAACCGGCACGAGAAAGATCAGAATTCAGGCAAGGAAACATGAACAACGACAGAAAGCAAGTGGAAGACGAAATTGTAGAAATCCAATTAGGGGACGACGATGATGCCACTCATAGTCAACAACAGCACGGAGTCGCGGAGCAGTTTGATTCACCGTTCAATAAACCAGTAGCACCTCCAGCGTCAACCACGAGTGATCCACCACCCCCTTCATACCAGGACTCGGTAATGTACGCAAATCCAGCTATTCAGCCAGGAAATTCCATGATGATGAATTCATCAGCTCCAGCGGTGATGAGGGCCGAGCAGACATTTGAAGCATCTTCAATGCAACAACAACAACAACAACAACAACAACAACAACAACAACCACAGTATTATCAAACAGCGCCGCCACCGCCAACATTACCTCTGCAGACGTTTAACAGACACGAACTGAGCGGTGCTCTCTCGCCGTCGTTCCAATTTTATCCTCCTTACGATCCAGCCAAAGACGAAACTTTAGTCAATCTCGGCGACGAAAAGAAAACTGAGCTCGTCGCGTACATCACCGAGGCAAAAACGGAACCAGAATTTAATCAACAAGGTGGCCCTGGGCTTTCGAAGAAAGTAACGCGGTATAAAATTAATTTCAAAACGAATTCAGATAAGTTTATGCAAAAAGAAGCGATCGTTTGGCGCCGTTTTTCGGATTTTGTGCAGTTACACGATAGACTGTTAGAATCGCATCGAGGATATTTCATTCCTCCGAGACCGGAGAAATCGATAAAAAGACTCGGCGACGAAGCGTTCGTGCAAGCGCGGAAACTCACGTTGCAAAACTATCTCGAAAAGTTGATCAAACACCCATCGCTTCGCACATCTATGGCATTAAAAGTGTTTTTGACGCAGCAAGATTTACAGCAGTCGCGAGAATGGCACGCACTGGCAGTTCCCGCCGCGGCATCTTCAACGATGATGTCTTCTCCGGCGGGTTACCAGCACCAAGAACAGCAGCAGCAGCAGCAGCACCACCACCACCAAGAAACACTTCAACCATCAACTCCAAGCATGCAATTTGCGCCGGATAGTCACATGATGGCTTCTTCTCCGATCGGAGGGGTGAATCCTGCTTCTCCAGGAGGCGCCGCCAACGGAGGGAGTGCAATTTTTACGCAGCAAAATGTATCGGCTTCGTCGATGATGACGTCTCCATCCGCGACTTCTCCAGCAACGCCAAACCGATCCTCGGTTGGTAAATTCTTTCGAGAGCTCCGTCAATCAATGGCAACGTCTTCGGCAGTTGCTGCGGTCGGAGGGGCATTTGGGATCGAAGCCGCAAAGCCGAAAATCGTCGAAGAAGATGCAAAATTTTTGGTGGACAAGGAGAAATCGACTAAGTTGGAGACCGAATTGTGCGGTCTGAGCTTGAAAACAGAGAAAATATTGCAACGAGAAGAAAAATTCGCCGATTCGTTGGGTGCCTTTGGATTAGAGTGCATGAAGTTCGCCCGTGTTGAAGAAGAGGCTTCGGGAATCTCCGGTCGATATTCCGAGCCTGGCACTCGACTAGCGACTGCCGCCCAGTTTTTCCGCAAAGTCGGCAATGCCTCTGTTCGTGCCTCTCGTATTGCACGCGCTGCTACTGTGCAATTAGCTAAAGCGATGGATCCGTTGCATGCGCATTTGAACTTGATGCCGTCGGTACGCAGAGCCACGCAGCTCAGAGCGGACACGTTGTTATCGCTGCAGACTTTGCTCTCAGATCAAGAAAGACTAACGAATAGAATTAACAAACTCGCTCCTGATATCACAAAACATGTGAAAATAGAACAGTTGAAGCGAGAACTCGAAGAAACAAACAGATTAGCGGAAAATGCGAAAAGAGAATACGATTGCATCCGCGCTAGACAAGCGAATGAGTTCGCGAGATCAGAGAAAGAGCGCGTCGAAGAGTTTGAACAAATGCTTTTGGGATTAGCGCGAGTGCAAGTCGCCCAAGCAGAAAGAACTTTGAGCGTATGGCGCAGCTTGGCAGAGGAGCTCGGGGCATCCCCTCAAGAATGGTCTCAAACAATCTCCGTAGAAGAATCACCTCCTGAAAAGGAGGCCGTTAACAATAGTGAATAGAAGCGCACGTTGTAATGATGAGGAAGAGAAGGAAGAAAAATACATCCTATTTTATAAAATTTTCAGCATTACAACGCTCCTACGTATCTATTATCTCTATTTATGTCCTCACATTGCAACCTTGAAATTTGGCGTTAATAAAGTGTCGTTATCGGCCATCATTTTTCTGACGCTCACAACTTTTCCATGGTCTAGTATTGGCGCTTCATCTTCACCCTCACCCGCATCTTTATTCTTTCCTTCCTGCTGGAGTTTGCGTTGCTTCTCTGCAATCTCAGTCGCCAACATTCTCACGCCCCAGTGATGCAATAACACGCCGAATAACAGTTTTACGACGACTAATATAAGAAATCCTAACACACTGACTGCTAAAGACTCTGTTGTCGTGTATGTTGTCTCTTCTTTGGAGTCGCGCGATTGATATGAATCTCCAACGCGTAAGGTTTCATACAACGGCGGAACGACTCGCAACAACAGAGCCGCCGGAGCGAGAGGGACAAAACCAACTACTCGGTGTATTTTGTACGACTGCGCCAACTTTACATGTTCTCGACAGAACTGTCTAAAATACCGTCTATATGTCGCCGGTCGTAAGCTGTTGAATTTTGCCATGAACGAATGCTTGACGATATCCACGAAGACTTCGCTTCCCAAGACCAAGAGGCAGTCGGTGGCAAACTTTTTAGTCAAACCACCGGAAATGGACCCGGCAGCGATTATTCTTTGCGCGGCGACAAAGAGCAAGCACACGGTCAAATGTACGCGTTCAATGATATCCAATCTCGTCACTCCGAACAACTTCGCCTCGTCTTGCTTTTTGAAAACGTGGCCTTTCATTTCCGAAAAGTTATTAGAAATTAAAACCAACAACATCGCGTTGGTGTGTGAATTCATTGCCACGGATAAAGTTACCGCGTGGAGCAATAACACAAACGTATGCGAAGCCGTGGCAGACGTCGACAAGATCACGTCCACAAAAAGTTGTAAACCACAGACGAAAACGTCCCTTCTTCTCGAAAACTTGTGCTGCGCGGTGTCGACAATTTTATCCACCGAGTGCGTCAACGCGTCTAACACGTTGCCATTGAAAGAGCAACATAATTTATCAAAGCACTCTAACACGGATGCTGCCATATAAAGTTTGATAACTTCTTGGCCTCTAACATAATGATACAAAACGGAAACATCCAACGAATAGCTTAAAAATACAGCCGCGGCGAGCATGGAAAGCCAGAGTAAATCGCACAGTTGCTCTCGCGCGAGAGGATGTTTCGCCCACGACTGTCGGCGCGTCATTGGCGATGGCGGATCGCCATCGCCGTCAACATCTGGCGAAGAAGCGTCCATTTTCTTCCTCAATCCAACAGCCGCGGCGTACTTCGCAGGATTGAAAAAGTAACTCGAAATAAGCGCGAATAAACCCCGGGATGTTAACACGAACACTCGCACGGGAAGCGAAGTCAAGATGCCTAAAATCGCATCGCCGCACAACAAACAACCATAAAAACACAAGCGCTCCAACTCTCTCGGCAAGTGCCAGAGCAAATCAAACACTCTCTGCCGAGCGTTTGCTAATTCTGCGTTGCTTTTTTCGTCGTTTTCTCTGTTTGATGGCGCCAAGCCCAACTCGGCTAAAACGTATTCCCTCCAAAAGTAGTTTCTCTTCGCGTTCGATTTCTTTTCTTCACCGTTTTTCTTCTCGTTATTACTGCTCGTTGTATGGTTATTATTATTATAAATGGTAGTAGCACTGCTACTACTCGCACCATTATTGGGCAGATGTTGATGCAAAGACCTCGCTATGGTCTGAATATCCGCCGGTAAAACCGGCGATGTCGTTTCCGAACCTCTCTCTTTCTGCAACTCCTCCTCATCCGTCGTCGCGTCCAATTCTTCCTGAGACGTGTTGAATTGAGAGTTGCTCTTGCGTCGGTGTAAGAACCAGTCCGAGGAACCTCTGCTCATGCTCGCACTCGCCGTCTTCCGCATTTTCTGATGAAGAGTTTATTTCTTTCTCTCTTTCTCTCGCTTTGGCGAAGAGACTGATGATGCGTGTGCGGGGGGGAAGGATGGTTTATTATTATTGTGCTGCGCGAAATTTGAAGAAAAGTGCGTTTGAGGAGCAGAAGAGAGAGATGAGAAAAAAGCCGAAAAAACAAGAGCAACGAGGGGCGAAGAAAAAGAAGAAGAAGAAGAAAAACCATTTAGTAGTGGTCTCGCCATAAAAAAACGGTGGTTTACCCCGTGTTGCGACGAAGGAATCGCGGAAACGCGACCTTAATCTCATGGAGTCTTTTTCTAAGAGTCCTCCAGGGAAGGGCGACAATCTGTCAACCTCCCCGTCCTGGCGGTACGTTCGGATTTATTATTATTATTCTTTCCCGTTTTTGCGGGGTGCTCTTTTTGCTCCCTTCTCGTTTTAGCGGAAAAAATTCCGTCTTTTAGACGCGCTAGGGATGTCGCGAAGTCGCGAAATCGTCTGAAAACGCAGAATTTGAAAGTACAAACACTGACAAACGTTTTATTTCCGCTCTCTTGTACTCTCGTGAATACATAAATACATAAACAGGGACTACGAGACTTCTTTTTCGCAGTTATTGAGTGATGAGATTCTTAAAACTGAAACGCGCGGAGATGTGCCGCCACGGAGTGCATCTGCGGTAGACTTGGTACGTTTGGTTACACAATATCGTACTCATGATTGTTCTTCTTTCGAAAACGGGTTTTGATTCGGATTTTAATCTTCGGAGGTGGCCATACGCGCTCGTTTTCCGTGAGCCGCCACCAACAAAATTTCGGTTTTGTGTCCAAGAGGGCGAAAGTTGTGGTCTCAGGTCGACCTGAAAGTGGGCTGCAAACTTCGTGTCAAAGTCAAAAGTCAACATATGTTACTTCACTGCGCACATCTTTTTTTCTCTCTCTCTCTCTTTCTCTCTCAAAAAAGTCATTATACTTACTAATTGAACACTATTATTTATAACAACAAAAACAGCCGTATGCAGGAAGTGGTGCGACATCGGCTGTCGGATCCTCGGGTTTAAACAAGACGGGCGGTTTCGGCGATTCGTTTTACTTGAATCAGCACGCCGGGAGTTTCGCGAATACAAACGATGCCGCTTCGTTGACGTCAAATGGCGGCAATGCAAATAGTCTGTTAGAACCAAGCGGTTCGAGTGGAAAGACCGCTGCTCAAAGTTACGGAGCGGCTTTTAATAACGATGCTCTCGGCACGGACGTGCATCGAGGGTTGAATCCGACGAGCTCGGACGGTTTAGCCTCAGCGTTTGGTAACATCGATTTGGCTGGAGTTGCGAATAGTTTAGCGCGACCATCAACTGCTCCACTACCGCCGCATAGTTCTAGAAATGGATTGAATTCTTTGCAAGCGCATCACTCGTCTCGGCTTGGTGATCAAACGACGAATTCTGCCGGAGTTGCGGCTGTCGCTTCTGGGATGGGCGGCGGCATGGCGGGAGATCTTTCTGGGTTGCAAGCACAACAAGCACTATTGCAGCAGCAAGCCGCGCAGCAAGCGCAAATTAATCAATTCTCTATGCAGCAGATGCAATATAATACAAATGCTGGCGGGGCACACCATCTCCAACAACAAGGGCTTGGCGGCGGTGCTGGTAATTTACCTGGGTTTGATACCTCGGCAGTGAATCAAGTTGCAGCAAACGGAGGTACCGTGGCGGAAGTGTATCAAGCTGCTTACGCGGCTGCCTTGTATGCTCAGCAGCAACAACTCCAGCACTTGGTGCGCATGCAAAGTGGGGCCGGTATGGTTAATCCGCAAAACATGGCGTTCCCCGGTGGAAATGTGAACGCAGCTGCGGCAGCAGCAGCTGCTGCTGCGGGAATTAACGGCATTGGCGGAGCGTACGGAGATTTGACGAACAGCGCGAATGCCGCTGCAGCTGGAATGCTTGCCTCTCAACTCAACGGTAATCCACACTTGGGTTTCACGAACATTGTCAACGGAATGAATCCGCTCATGCATCAGCAACAAAACATGGGTGGTAATCTTGGACGAAACGGTCAAAGAAACGATGGAGGTGGGAATAGGAGAGGTTCCAGAGGTGGACGAAACAACGGAAGAAACTCGGCGTGGGGTAACGATGGGGGTGGCGGTGGTCCGCGCGGCAATCCATTAACGAACAACGCAGAGCTCGCTACTCTGAACTCTGCCGTGCCTGGTGCAAACGGATCACCGACGGCGGAAGAACTCGCGGAGATGGATTCGAGATTTGGGTCCATCGAAGAGTGCGTGGGTCAAATTTCTATCTTGGCCAGAGACCAATATGGTTGCCGCTTCCTCCAGCGTAAGTTTGACGAGGACGGTTCTGCCGCTATCGACGCGTGCTTCGACGAAATTATCGAAGAAGCTGTTGACTTGATGATGGATCCGTTCGGAAATTATCTGTTGCAGAAACTTTTAGAGTGTTGTTCGGATAAACAAAGAGCTGATGTCGTGCGCGCCGTTTCGGTAGTCAACGAGAACGCAAATACAGGCTTACCTGAGTTGGTCTCCATCGCTTTGAACGCACATGGAACGAGAGCAGTACAGAAGCTCATCGAAACTTTAAGCTCGGACGAGGAGATTGAGCTCACCACGAAAGCTTTGCGTCCTGGCGTTGTCACCTTGATCAAAGATTTGAACGGAAACCACGTGGTCCAACGCTGCTTGCAGAGGTTGTCGGCTGAGGATAATCAGTTCATCTATGAGGCCGCGAAGAAGCATTCGGTTGAAATTGCTACTCACCGTCACGGCTGTTGCGTGTTGCAACGATGTATTGACCACGCGACTGAGGAGCAAAAACGACCGCTCGTTCAAGAAATTGCCGACCAAGCGTTGACTTTATCGCGCGATCCTTTTGGGAATTACGTGGTGCAATACATTTTGGACCTCGGATTGTCTTGGGCAAACGCTGAAGTCATGATGCGATTAGTTGGGAATTATGCCGAGTTATCTATGCAGAAGTTCTCTTCAAACGTCGTTGAAAAGTGCTTGAAACTTGCGGATCAGCAATTGGAGGAGCACAGAAACGTCGTCGTTCGCGAAATCATGTCGAGCCCTTTGTTGGATCGACTTTTGATGGATCCGTACGGCAACTACGTCGTTCAAAGCACACTTATGGTCACGAAAGGACCATTACATGCGGATTTAGTGGAGAGAATTCGACCCCACTTACCGCTCATTAAGAATTCGCCCTTCGGGAAGCGAATTTTAAGACTTCTTCTCGAGAAGGCGCACAACAAGTAAAAAGTGTTCGATGCGCTTTCTCGAAGAACGAAATTGTTCAAACAGAAATTAAAATACATTTGTAAATAATGTAGAAGGTTTTGCTTGTTTTATGTCATAAGGAAAACAAGCCAATTGTACGAAAAACATTTGGAGGGTGTTTAGCGGAAAAGAGAGCAAGAGAGAAATAGATTATGTGGATTAAAACTAGAGGTGGGTAATGTTTATAGTCTAGCACTCTAGGGCGAATCAGACGCGAGAATGTGCTTTTTGCATTTCATCGCGAAAGACGAACCAAAGAGAAAGAGAAAAATAGAAAGAGGGTGAAAGGTAACGTTCGAAGCAGAGTTCGAGAAAGCGTTATCTTTGCTGTATACAGAAAGAAAATTAACAAAATTGTGTTTGTATTAATCAATTGTAAAGCACCGCAACTACTACTAAAATCTAACATTATATTGAAACATATCTCGTCCTCTCCGCATACGCGACTCGCGCCCATATCAACATTTTTTCAAGGCGTCCAAGACTTCTAAGAAATCTTGCGGAGGTTCTCTAGAAAAATCCAAACTCTCGCCAGTTCTAGGATGGGTAAATCCTATGGTTCTCGCGTGAAGCATGGGTCTCACGCTTCGTTTCCCTACTGCCTCTGCGTTTACTTTCTTTATTCCTGGATTGTTCAACAGCTGTTTCTTCACGCGTTCCTTGTTCCCGTCGTACGTTTCGTCTCCGAGGATACCACATCCGAGAAATTTAGAGTGCACGCGTATTTGATGCGTTCTTCCAGTATCTAACTTCCATTCTACGAGACTTGCGCTAGTCGCAGTATCCGCTGAAGTAGGGAATGTCTCTAGTGTTCTATAATTTGATCTTGCGAAACGTCCTGTTCTGAGACTCGAGGCGATGCTCATGCGAAGCCTATTTTTTGGATCACGACCGATTGGCTCTTCTACAACTCCTGCAGATGGATTCGGATGGCCTAAAACTAACGCGACGTAAAGTCTTCGGACTGATCTCGCGGCAAACTGATCGCAGAGATGTTGATGCGCCGCGCCGTTCTTTGCGCAAACGAGAAGTCCAGATGTCCCTTTATCCAGTCGGTGAACGATTCCAGGACGAACAGTCGTATCCTCTTCCTCTGGTCCTAAGTACGGCATAATTTCATCATCATCATCGTCATCGTCATCATCGTCTTCTTCTTCTTCGTTCTGTACTTCTGCAAAATCTAAACTCTTCGGAATCTTCCTCCCTTCTTGGACGACTAAGGCGGGGCATCCGCAGTGATATAACAACGCGTTCACGAGCGTCCCGCTCGAATGCCCAGGCGCTGGATGCACCACCATCCCGGCCGGTTTATTTATAACAATAACATCCTCGTCTTCGTAAATCACGTCCAATTTTATATCCTCCGGTTCAGCCGTTAACGATTTCGCTCGTTCAATCGTCAATCGAATAACGTCTCCTCTTTGCACTTTGTACGTTTTCTTCATCGTCTTTGTTCCGTTCACGAAGACGTTCCCGTTGGCGATGGATCTCGCCACCGCGCCTCGGGTTATCTTCTCCTCGCGTAAATTTTCCGCGATGAACGCGTCCAATCGAGACGGTTTAATAACGACAACACCATCATTCGCACCAAAAGCTGAAGCAGAAGGGGCGATAATCTCTCGAACATTTGTGTTGTTGTCCTCCTCGGAAACAACGAGTTCGTTAGACGAGGACGAGGAAGTAAAAAATAAACTCTCCCGTCTCCTGCTCTTTTGATCGTACGAAGAAGAAGACAAAGGAGAAGGAGACAAAGTGCGAGTCCACCACGACGAAAACACGCTTCGCTGCTGCATGGTGGTGGTGTAATGATGCGACGAACAAAAGCACCGTCTCGCGAGTAACATTTTTTCCTTTGTTTTGGGGAAATTCACTCTTCATAACTCCATTTATTATCCACACGCACACACTACTACTGACAGACATACGTCGCACTGACACGTATTTAAAATAACACAGAAGAAGAAGTTTAAGACGAAAGAAGAAAATGGGCGCGTGTTGTTCGAAACCGGTCGAAGAAGACACCCCGGAAGTCATCGCAGAACGGAGAGAGGAGATGTTAAAAGCGGCTGAATTGAGACAGAAACAAAGCGAAAATCGAGGCGTGAAAACGCAAAAGATGAAGACAAAGTTGAAGACAGCGCAACAACAACAAAGCAGAAAAGGAGGAGGAGGATTAAACGAAGGCGAGAAGAGAAGAGCGGAGGGTGTGGTGGCCGATTGGAACTCTTAGAGAAGAAGATAAGAAGAAGAAGAAGTAGTAGAAAGAGAGAATAATAAATATGCGTAAATAGAGAGAGTGATGATTCTTTTGTATACCCGGTATGTATGTAATTGTATTTTATAGCAGAGAGAAAAAGTGTTTGAGATGTTGTGGATGTGTTGAACTGTTGTTGCAGTGTTGTTGTTGTTCTCATTGTTGTTGTTGTTGTTGTCGTCGTCGTCGTTCTTTAATCCGACCCTTCGGTCGTTTTCACGGTCAACCCAACTCTCTCAAACTCTTTCTTCAAGCTCCCGTCTTGGTGCATGGTCATCAAAATATCGCTCCCTCCCAAAAATTCCCCGCCGACGAAGACTTGCGGAATCGTCGGCCAGTTGGAAAACGATTTGATTCCGTTCCTTAAAGCGTCCGAGGCTAACACGTTTCTCGACGCGTACGGGATCCCGTAGTGGTCTAAAATGCGACAGGCGACGTTTGAAAAACCGCACTGAGGGGCGTTCGGACTTCCTTTCATGTAAATCACCACGGTTTCTTTCGCAACGTCCGAGGCGATTTCCTCGTGCGCGTTCGACGCGTCCACGTGCGACTTGGCCGCAAAATCGTCGTGACTTCCCGTCGTCGTGCTGAATGCATGCTTTTTGTTGTTAATGTTGTTAATGTTGTTGTTCTTAAAGACCAAGTGGTGTTGTGCTGCTCCTACCGAAGAAAACGAATGAGAGGAACCAGCAGATGAGAAATAACTCGTCGACGCGTATCGAGAGAGCGCGCGTCTGCTCGTGGAAGACAAGAGACGTTGATGAGAAGACATTAGTATGTATATGTAGATAATGTGTTGAAATGTATGGAGTTTTTAGAGTGACGTCTCTCCTCCCTTTTTCTGTGTTCCGACAAAATTTCTCAGATTTCTCAGTCTCAAAACGGTCGCTTTTCTACTTTCCTAAAAAAAAAAGAAATCGCATTAATTCGCGTTTAAAGAAGAAGAAGCTTTGATTCATCAGACGACACAAAACGACACCACAAAAGCATCATGTCTTCTTCTGCTGCTACTGCGTATACTACTCTTGTTGGAGTGAGGACGAGAGCGCAAAAGAGGCGGATTGGGGAGAGAGATGTGTGGGATTTGATCGTGAATAACGACGATATTTGTTTCAAACACATTCTTCCGAGATTGAATCGAACGGATATCAAATTCTTGTACGAGGTGAATACGGAGACGAGAAAGTTGATTAAGAGATCGTCTCGCGCGGGTGATTTGAAAGAGAAGTTTAAAGTGAACGAGATGTCGTCGATATCGACTTTGGAGTTAGCGTGGGAGAACAAATCGTTGTGGTCGAGTTACTGGACAGATGAAGAAAAATCTTTCTGCTGGAGAGTTGCTTGGACGAATAAACTCGAGTTGCTCAAGTGGGCGCGAGAGGAGAAAAAGTGTGATTGGGATGAATGGACGATTAATACGGCCGCACATAATGGTAATCTGGAAATGGTAAAGTATTGCGTTGCAAATGAGTGTCCTATCAATGAGGAGGCGTGTACAGAAGCTGCCCGAAACGGTCATCTCGAGTGCCTCAAATACTTACACGAAGAAGTCAAAGCGCCTTGGGATTCGGAAACTGCCGCTTGGGCGGCTCAAAATGGCCATCTCCACATACTCGAATATCTTGTTGAGCGTAAGTATGATAAATATAACGAAGATGCGTGTCGTGAAGCGGCCAAGAACGGCCACTTGGACTGTTTGAAGTACTTGCGCGAAACCGCCAAAGCGCCGTGGAATGGTGACGCCGTACGAGAAGCGCACGAGAACAACCACCCCGACTGTGTACAATACCTCCTCGACAACGACTGTCCTCTCCCACCTGGTTGGCGATACGAAAATGGAGAGTTGCACGTGCCAGAATCAGAAACAGAATCAGAAACAGAATGAGAAACAGAATCAGAATAATTACACACGTCCTAAAGCCGCCGCACCCTTGTAATACTAAAGAGAGAAAGAGAGAGACACACAACAAAACACTCTACGCTCTCTCACTTCAACTCTCTCTCTCGAGGAATTCGACTCTAAACTTGGCCAACTCTTGCTGAACTTTCTCTCTCGCCTTTTGCAACCACATCTGGTCGGTTTCCTCCTCCTCCTTTTTCCTTCGTTTACTGTTTTCTCTTTCTTCTTCTTGGTCTTCTTGGTCTTCTTCTTCTCGTTGTTCGAACAGCGCGTTCAACGCGCTCGTCACACTCGAGTCAGTCGTCGTCTTCTCTAAAGCTTTCCTCTTCTTCTCTTTCAACTGCTCAAACTTCCGATCGTCTCTTTCCAACCACGCGCGTAACTCAATCTCTCTCACTTTCTCCTCCCTCTTCTTTGTCTCCATCTCCATCTCCATTGTACTCGTTCTGAGTTTCCTCTTCGCCACTCGAACTTCCGTCTCTCTCACCTGTCGTTCTTTTCGTTTCGCGACGGCGTCGAGAAAAAACACCAACTGTTGCAACTTTGCGTTGTTTTCCTTTTGCGTTTTCAGCTTCTCTTCCGCGCGGTCCACCGAGCGAGACAACGACTCCGCCGCGGAGACCAAGTTTTGGATCAGTTCTTCGTTCATCTCATTCTCATCTCAAGCAGAGCAAACAAACAGCTCTTTGTCGTCGTTATTAATGGTGCGTGTGTTTTAGTGAGGCTTTTTGTTTTGCGCGTATTTTTTTCCCGAATACTTCATAAGAATCCTAAAAATGATGGGCGAAGAAGAAGACCAAGCAAAAGAAGGAGGAGGAGGAGGAAAAGAGGAGGAAAACGAAGAAAACGAAACCTTTAACAAAAACGACGACGATGACGACGATCGATCCTCGAAAGAATATCACGAGAAGTGGAGCAAGTTTACCGAGGAAGAAATGCAGAAAATCCAACTCGAAGAGGCTGAGTTGAAGCGAGAGATGGAAAAACTGAGCGTCGCGAACGAGCTTGAAAAGAAGACGAAAAAAGCGCAGGAGGAGAAGAAACAAATGCTGCGAGAGGCGAAAGAGAGGTGGGAACACTCGGAGGAAAAGGAAATGTCGAGACGAGTGACGATTGAGAAAGAAACGGAGGTGACGAGAGCGATTCGCGCGGAGGAGTTGGAACAGAACTCGAAATCGTTGCACTTTCGCGAGGTTGCGAAATGTTCGTACGAGATTAAGAAGTGCGCGAAACCGATCAAGATATTCATCGAGAGCGCCAAGGATACGACGATTTCGTGCGCGGGGACCGTGAAGACGTCGACGATGGAGATTTGGAACTGTAGCAATTGCGAGATTACGTTCGAAAGCGGCGCGGCGTCGACAAAGACGACGCAAATAGACGAGTGTGAAAACGTTACGTTGTTGTTTCCATCGAGAGATACGATTGGATCGATTTATCACGCCACAACGAGTGGGTTATCGTTGGTATTTACAGATGAGAGCATGTTGGATGGGAAGAACATTCACGTCGTGGACGTGGATGATAACGATTTTAGGGAATTACAGAAGAAAGAGGAGAACGAAGAAAACAACGACGGAAGTAGTAGTAATAGCAGAGTCAGGCAGCACGTCACGAGGTTTGTGAACGGTAAAATTCTAACCGAACGCGTCATACGCGGTAAAGACGAGTTTCCAACGACAGCGAGAGAGCTCAACGCGAATTCCGTGGAAGAAGCCGAAGCAAAAGCGAAAGAGGAGAGACGCGCGGCGAATAAGGCGAAAGGTAACGAGGCGTTTAAAGCCGGTGATTACGGCTCCGCAATCGCGCACTACGAGCTTTCGCTGCAAGATACCGAGTTAGATTCGGATAAATCAATCGTTCACTCGAACAGAGCGGCGTGTTTCTTGAAGCTCGGAAGATTAGAAGAGGCTTTGAAAGAGGCTGAACGAAGCGTATCGCTGGACGAAAAGAACGTCAAGGGGAATTTTAGAGTAGGATTGGCTTTACACGCGCTCAAACGGTACGGGGAAGCCGTGAAAGCGTTGGAAAAAGCTCAGTCGCTTGAAAAGAAGAAGCAGAATAAAGACATAGAAAACGCAATCAGAATGGCTGAGTTCATGGGAAGAAAGCAAGCAGCAGAAACATCGGCGTAGATTTTTAGTAGAATTAGTAAAGAACACACAGAGAGACAGAAGAAAAGAAGCCCAAGTCGGAGAAAATTTAATGTCACATTAGATACGTACCAGAACAAACTCAAATACAGAAAAAAATTGCAGAAATGTCATACAAATGCTAACAGTGTTCGATTAAATGGCTATGTGAATCTATTTACCGCGTTTCGGCAAAAAGATGAAATTAATGTCGCGATTTGATTTTCTCTCTCCTCTCGTCATCACATTTCGTCTCTGAGAGCCCACTCGCTCGTACTTGCCACGTTTCGATCTTTCAGACTCAACGCCCACATGATGGCTGAAAACGCGTTACATTTCGTCGCATCCGCTTGGTACGCGAACACGCACCTCACCTGCTCTCCTCTTCTAACTATTTTTTCAATCTCCTCGTCCGGAATACTCTTCAAATACGTCAACAACGACTCGTCGATTTTGGCCTCGGGCCATTTGATGGAAATCAACGACCAATCTAAAAACTCTTGAAACGGTAACCTCACCGAATCTGAAATAATCACCGGCACGCATCCGGCAAAAAAGGTCTCGTACGTTCTCAACGTCCACGGCGATAAGCCTCTGGGAACGATACAAAACTTGCTATCTCCTAAAATCTCGGCGTACTTTGGCGTCCGACCCGAAATCGCGAGCAAATCGTCCGGATACTTTTTCGAAAGTTTCAACAACCGTTCTCTCGGGTGCGCTTTTACGTGCTTCTCGTCCCCTTTCAACGCTTGCCCATCTGGTACGGTCCCCGCAAACGATGCTAACTTTGTCCTCTTACTCGTTCTCTTGTTTGTTTCTAAATACGAATCTTTCCTACCGTCCATAAATCCTGGCAACACGACGTCCTTCCAAGGATCAAAATACGGCGCTAACGTTCTATACGGATCGGTATAAAACCCTTCCGGAGTTAAAAATATTGAGTTTGGTATTTTACACCGCCAATTCTTGTACAAAGTCGGCCCTCTTCCGCTCGGCCAGACGAAAACGTGATCTCTCCCCCCGGATTTCTTAATATACGGCAGCTTCTCGATGACGCCGTTCAACCTCTTCGCTAACTCGTCGTCGGTTAATCCCGCCCCGTTCGGCGGCGCGTCCAACATGCACTTCGGCCACCCCGGGAGGAAGAAAAAATCCGCATCCGAAGGATTCTCCGTCCTCAACTCTTTCGATTTCAGCAAGAAGTCCGCGATGTGCACTTGACTCCCGTACATCTTCATCCCGCACACTCCAGACTTGTACGCTTGCGTCTCTTTCCCTGGGAACAAGAGTTTCTTCACGTCCGCGTCGTTATACACGTATATTTTAATCGGTGGAGAGATGTCATCTTTAATAGATTCCTCCGCTCGAGATGGAGCCGCGTTGAAGACCTCTCGCCACGTCCCAAAAGCTGTCGCGGATATTCCAAACTGATTCGATGATGATGATGATGATGATGATGATTCCGAAGCAGCAGTTTTCTTCGCCGAAACTTCAACAAAGCCCCCTTTCGAGGACACCGAAAAATGAATACAAAAAAGACAAAAAAGAAGCGTAAGAGAACAACTGCTCTTCCGCCGAAAAGCTCTCATCATCTTCTTCTTCTTCGTCTTCTTTGTCTTCTCTTCTCTCTCTCTCTCTCTCTGATGTGTTGTGCGGCGTAAAAATCTTTCAACGCTCCCTTACAAAAAATTCTGCAACAAACAGTTTAGGGTATACAACCCTAACCTCTTATCCAGCCCTCTCCCTCTCCTTTTGTTTTTATCCAAATCTTTACTTTTTATATCCCCAAGCGCATATACGCGCATATACGCGAGGTAAAGAAGTCAGAGAGAGAGAGTTTAGAGAGAGAGAGATTGAAAGAGAGAGAGTGTGTGTGTATTTATTATTCTTCTTTTTCTGAGAGAAAAGAGGTAAAAAGCAATACTATATATAATAGCAGAGAGGAATGATGATGAGTTCTTTACCGATGGTGTCCTCGAGACTTGATGACGCGAGTACGACGACGAGTAGTGCTCTGAACAACAGAAGAAGAAGAAACACGAAGACGAACCTAAACAAGAAAACGAATAAAATATATACGACTATTACGAGGTGTCAAACGTCGCAAACGGCGTCGTTTACGCCCAAAGGGGCGAAAATTTCCGGCGTCGGGAAGGCGTTGCCGAAGAAATTCATCACCAACGACGACCTCGCCAAGTTGGTGGAAACCAACGACGAGTGGATACGCACGCGAACCGGAATTGGGAAAAGACACGTGATTTCTGGAGATGAAACGTTGACATCTTTAGCCGCGGAAGCTTCTCTTGGTGCTTTGAAAATGGCCAACGTGAACCCAGAAGATATTGATTTAATCATCGTCGCGACGAGTTCGCCGGACGACTTGTTCGGGTCGGCGTGTTTGTTACAAAGCGCGATTGGCGCGAAAGGCGCGTTGGCGTACGATTTAACCGCCGCGTGCTCGGGATTTGTCGTTGGATTAGTCAACGGTATGCATTTCATCAGAGGAGGTGGGTATAAAAACGTGCTCGTGGTTGGAGCGGACGTTTTGAGCAGATACGTGGATTGGCGAGACCGAGGGACGTGCATTTTGTTCGGCGACGGGTGCGGCGCGGTTGTGTTAACCGCCACGGAAGAGGTGAGCGAGTGCTCTTTGTTAGGTTTTGACATGCACAGCGATGGGTCGCAGAATCATCACTTGACGGCGAAAGTGTGCGGAGCGAAAGTGGGGAAAGTCTGGGAGTCCGATTCAGAAGCCGGCGAACGCACGGCGTACGAAAACATTGGCATGAACGGCCAAGACGTGTTCAAATTCGCCGTTAGGGCGGTACCGATGACCATCAAAGAGAGCTTGAAAAACGCAAACATGCAACCAGAGGAAATCGATCACTTAGTTTTGCACCAAGCGAACCAAAGAATCATCGACGCCGCCGCGCAAAGGTTAGGTCTAGGAGACGATAAAGTGGTCTCGAACATCGCGGAGTACGGGAACACCTCCGCGGCCTCCGTCCCGTTGGCTTTGTGCGAAGCCGTCGAGAGTGGGAAGGTGAAGAGAGGTGACGTCGTCGCCATGGCTGGGTTCGGTGCCGGTTTGACCTGGGCCTCTTGCTTGTTGAAATGGTAAGAAAGAAGACTACTACTCATTATCGGATGCTTGCGTTGAATACTAATAAAATTTACTACTACTCCGTTTTGCCTTAAAAATTTTACATCATCATACAGTTACTCACACTCTTCATAATAGTTTATGAATACGATGCCACCACCACCACCACCACCGATAAAACCAACTCCCGGGCAAAACTCCATCGCGTTAACTCGAGTGAAGCAATCCTCAAACTCTTATTCTGACTTATTCTCCGAGGATAAGAAGAACAACACCAAATCTGTCGCCGTGTTGAGCTTGACGCGATGCGAGTTGAAACTCTTCCCGAAATTTCACGACGAACACGAATACATCTCCCCCGGGCACGCGCACAACGCGACCAGATGTCAAGTGGAACGAACAACAAACGCAGCATCAATGAGTCGTAATTTTTGCACGGCGATTATTGCCAACAGCGGGAGCGTGTTTAAACGGAACGTAAAGTTTGCAAACGAGACGGCGGCTTTGGGGAAGACGAACGCGAGCATTCCTCGAGACGACGACGAAGAAGAAAACGAAGAAAACGAAGAGGAAGAGGAAAATGGAAAGAAGAAACGAAAAAGAACGACAACAACAGATGATAGAAAACATCGAAAACACGAAACAGAAATGATTGAAGCGTTTGAAGGACAGGAGTTCGAAATCATGTGCTTGAAAATTAGAGAAGTAGGAGAAGCGGGAGGACAGACGGAGGAGCAACGCGTGGCGACGGTAGACGCGACCGGGAGGTTGACGGTGTGTAAAGTTCCCAAGACGAAAGTTGCAGATGATGATGATGACAAGGAAAAAGCGGAGTTGTTATATAAAGCGACGCCGAAGATGTATAAAGAATGCGAGACATTCGAAACGCTTGGCTCTCCAGGTTGGGCTGGACTCTCGTTTTGTCCTCTCGAAGAAAACAACATCGCCGTGTGCAAATTGTGGACTCGCACGATCGATTGGTTCGAGCAAGACCGAGTCGTTCGAACGAATAATTTGTTAGAGTCACCGACATCTATCGCGCACATGGAAACGCCACATTCTGGACGCTCGGTTTTATGTATAGGAGAGAACAACGAAGTGGTCGTGTACGACCACAGAGTCGATAAGAAGAACGGCGAAGTTGGTCGCGTGAAGCAAGTCGCAAGCGACAACGCGAGGCACCAAATCCAAGCGTTGGAACCAGCGAAATTTTCTGGCAATTCAGTCTTGTGCTGCGCTGGGAAAGAGAGAACGGTATCTGTGGTCGATCCGAGAAAATGGACGGCGAGGTACAGGTGGAAGAATTGCGCGAAATACGAAGTCACTGGATTATACGCGCCTCGCACAATCGAAGGCTTCGTGTGCGTCGCGTCGTTGGATTATGAAATTTTATGCGGCAGTTACGAAAAAGGGAAATTGGGTGGCGGGTTTACGTTTCGAAACGACGCGAGAGTAGTTGGCATTGGAGGCGCAAAATTTGGAGATAAAAGCGACGTCGTGTGTACGTGGACGGATACGGGAAAGCTCACCGCCGCAAAGATTTCCGTAGCATCATCGGTATCGACAGAAGAAGATTTAAAAGTAAAGTAGGTAGAAACTCGTTGTAGATGTAGGTTGACTATAGTTAGAGGGGAAGTCATGTGATGTGTGTGTATTTCTTTCTTAGTGTCAAAATAGAAAAGTACTAAATTAGCGCTTGCAAAACTCCGAAACGAACCGGTGGAACAATCGCACTTTGTTTGCATACATCTCTTTCTTCTCTACATCCAACGCGACGTCGAAATCCTTATCGCCGTCGACTACTAAAACCGGCACAAACGGGAACGTCTTCTTCCCGCTCAGCGTAATCTCGATGAATTTGACCATATCCTTCAACTCTTCCGGTACATTCTCGGTTAACTCTTTCGGCGCCGACGCCGTTCGATCGTCCTCTCGAAACCAATTCTCGTGTTTCTCGTGCAACTGCTGCAAATACTCCAACGTCACTCCACTCTCCTCTCCTCGACTTCGAAATCCTAACCGTCTTTTACACGTCTCCGGAGACGCTCGTAAATACACAAACGCGTCCGGTACCAACGACTCGTCCCCTAACGCGTCGAACCAACAGTTATACAAATGAAACTCCATATTCGTCAGCCACTTCGCGTCCATCAACGAGTCCACGAAGACTTTCCTGTCGCTAAATATGGAACGTTCGCACACTCGAAATCGACTTTGATTATTCTCATTTTGTGCCTCAAAATCTTTCGACGCGTTGTATTGCAAACATCTCGTGATGAACACATAGTTCTGAAACGTATACGCGTACCGTTCTGGTTCCTTATAAAACGCGTCCAACACGTTATTCTCGCCTTCGACGCTCGCGCCCGGGATTTTCTGCCAACTCTCCACCGGTTCCGGAACCACGAACGCTTCTTTCTTCAGCGAAGAACTCTCGCCTCCAATCACTTCAAAGAGGAACGTAGATTTCCCGGAGGAGATGTTCCCTTCCACGCACAACGTCAAGCCTCTGTTTTTCTGGTTTACAAACGCGTCTTCCGTGCTCGCTACTGGATGATGACTATTGTTGTTCTCGTTGTTGTTGTTGTTGTTACTGCTATTATTACTGCTATGAAAATTACTCGTACAAAACATGCTCCTCTCGATCCGCGTGTACCTCTGTTTCGCCATTTGTCTCAACTCTCTGGTCGTTTGGTACGCGCGGACAAACTCGTATCTATTCCTCGGCATCCTCGTCGTCGTCATCGCGTGAGGAGGGGAGGAGGAGGAATAGAAGGAGGAGGACATCGAACGATGCATCGTCGAATTCGACGACGCTGATGATTTTTCTGGAGAAGAAGAAGAAGAAGAAGAAGAAGAAAAAGAAGACGCGCTATAACAGCGCGGCTGAAGGCGTTCAAGTTTTTGGAAAGTTTGTTGTCGTGATAGAAGTAAACGAGCGAGAGTTCTTTCAGCGTTCTTCGGTCTACTCATGGAAGTGCGGGAAGTGCAAATGAGAGAGAGAAGGGAGAACGCGAGAGCACATTTTTGGCGATTTCAAAATTTTTCTTTTCTTTTTTTTTTTTTTAACGAAACGACTTGACAGTCTCTTCAAAACTCCTCTTTTTACCACGTGAGATCACACATGCGAGTTGTTGTTGTTCTCGATTATTATTTACCAACTCGTTTTAGTACGACTACTACTACAAATAATAACAACGAGTGATGAGACGAAAGAATCCACATCCGAAAAGAGCGGTGAACGCGAGGACGGTTTTGAAGGGAGAGAAAGAAGAACCTTTGGTGTTGTGTTCGAGGATTCCTGTTGAGGAGGATGATCTCGAGGCAAATCATCATCAGATACAAAAAGAAGAAGAAGAAGAGGGAGAAGACGACGACGTAGAGCGATTGCGGAGGATTATGTGCGTGCCGTGTGACGATGTCGTGGAGCAAAATCAGACGCGGAAAGACGCTAAAGGAGTGAAGAGAAAGAGAGGGCACGAGTGCGATGTTTGCGAGAAGGTATTTACTCGATCTCATAATTTGAAAATCCACATGCGTATTCACACGAACGAGAGACCGTACGAATGTGATGTTTGCGAGAAGAGTTTTCGTGAATCTGGTAATTTGAAAAGGCACATGCGTATTCACACGAACGAGAAACCGTACGAATGTGATGTTTGCGAGAAGCGTTTTACTCAATCTGGTTATTTGAAAATCCACATGCGTATTCACACGAACGAGAAACCGTACGAGTGTGATGTGTGCGAGAAGCGTTTTCGTCAACTTGGTAATTTGAGATACCACAAGCGTACTCAACACTAATAGCTCTTTTATAGTCCTAAGTTTACATACATACACATTATATTCATCAAAGACACGAATAAAACTTGTCTAAAGTTGTCCAACTTGATTAACTTTGAAGCATTCTTCTTCATTTTTTATTCTCATCGTCTCACCATAAAAAAAGCGCAAATACACACGACGAATGTAAACGACGATAGATAGAGCAGATACTGCGCGAGGACAATGGTGGAAGAACCAAAGTGGCCACCTTGGTCGATTTTACCCGACGACGACGTCTGTTCCGTCTGCTTGTCTCGACCAGAACAAAGAGGACGAATAGAATCCTGTTCGCATTTGTTCTGTTATCGATGCATCTTTGATTGGTCTCGAGTAGAGACGAAATGTCCGATGTGCAAACAGAGGTTTTATTGGATCGAGAGAGAGGCGAAGGAGGAGAAGAAGAAGAGCGATGGTGAGGGTTATGATGATGATGATGATGATAATAAGAATAGTAGTATTAGCGATATCAACGACATAAAAAACAATCAGAGAGAGAAACCGACGTATTGTCCTTTGAAGAACCAAAATGGAAACCAAGAGGAGGAAGACGAAGACTTAGATCCGGCGGAGCACATCATATGCACGGTGTGCCAATCTGGAGACGACGAGAGGAACTTGTTATTGTGCGACGGGTGCGACGAAGGTTATCACGTTTCCTGCGTTGGTTTACAGCGAGTACCGAGAGGGAGATGGCATTGTCCTTCGTGCGCGAGGTGGGAGCGAGAGCGAGAAGAGAGAGAAGCGAATAGAAGGAGACTTGCCGGTGCGACAACAACGACGACGACAACGACAACAAGAAGAGAAGGTTCAACGTCTAGAGCAGCGCGAATGGCGAGAGCGCCGAGAGGAGATGCCAGTCCTACCGCTCGATTGGGTATGCTGGAAGCGTTGGTCAATCCTACGAACGAGGATGTGCACGGCGAATTGGCTTTGAGGGAAAACGCACTTTTGGCATCCGCCGCGAACGAGGATCCAGCGCACAGAGAAAATCGATTGGTGAGAGAAAGGAGACAGGCGAACAGAATGCGGAACGGAGAGGTGCGGTTATCAGGTGGTGGTGGTGGATCGAGTACGTTTAATCGCGGCGATTCGCACAGAAGACGACAGATTGCCATCGTTCAAGAATTGAGAGACGCGTGGGAACGACTGATGAAGGAAGAAGAAGAATTTCCCGACGTCGATGAGGTTGCACTGATAACGCAAAGTCGTCGAAGTGGAGGTCGCAATAATGCTAGTAATACCACCAATGATTTAGAAAACGCGAGAAGCAACGCGAACATTGACGTCGAAACGGCGTGGAAACTCATGGACTCGGCGAGAGCTGAAGAGGAGAAAGAGAAAAGAATGAAGAGAGCGAATAGAAAAAAGAAAGTAGCGTTGGGAAGAAGCGCGGAAGAAAATGAACAACCGTCTTCGTCGTTGCCAGCACGAAACATATCGTCGACAGATCCCGTCAAACGACCGAAAATTCGCGTTAGAGTGTCGACAGATTACACCTACAACAACAACAATGCGTTAGGTGTGCTTCAAAGCGTTCCTTCATTTTTACGCGATACTTTAGGTGATGGTGATGGCGCTAATAAAGCTTCGAACGCTACTGAAGAAAAAGAAGAAGAAGAACATAAACAACTTCCACTTCCTCCAGTCATCGATGTCTACCGCACAGCCGCGGATGCGGCGAAAGCGTTACTCATCGACCAATTCCGCGACAAAACTTTATCGAAGGACCAATACAAAAATACCATCAAAGCAATCGTAAAGAAGTGCGCGGAGGCGGACAAAAACATGCAAAGACTCCAAGCCGGCTCTATCACCGTTGCTGACATCGAGCGCATCGCCAGAATCGACGCAGAAGAAGTAGTATTAGCCGCTGCAAAAGCAAAAATGTAAAATCAAATGTACGCGTATATTCGTAGAATAAAACGCTAAAAGTCATGTCAAAAGAAGCAGCTTCTAGGGAACAAAATCACGAATGTGACTCCATTTTTATCGACGCTCGCTAATTTAACGATGGAAGACGAGGGCGAAGGAGGAAGCGACGATCACTCTCAATCCCAACTCGTGTTGAAAGAAATCCGTCCATTCACCATCCGCGCGGATGAATTTCTCAACGTAGACCCGAAAACGAGCTATTATTGCCGTCTTCACGCCGTGAATATCGGCGTCGAAAAGTCGAAAAAGTTTCACCGAACTTTGGAATTGACGAACGCGCTCACCGAACAGTTGGAGCATTTGGAGAGGATGAAATTGAATAACGAGGAGTTCAGAGACAGTTTAGACCATCAACTGGACGCGTTGCACGTGGAGAAGTTCGCGTACACGCTGTTTGCCAAAGCGGACGCGCAAGATCGAAAATATAAAAACAGGACGAAGAAAATTGCGAAACTGTATTACGTGAGCGCGAACGTGTTCGACGTGTTGCGATCGATGATGTCGTCACCCAATGATGATGATGATGATGATGGTGGAGGAAAAGAAGAGGGAATAGATACCGCGACATCTCCGGAGATTGAAGAGAAGCAGAGGTACGCTTTGTGGAGAGCCGGAGAGATTAGCAAAGCGATACGATTGGGAGTACCGTGCGAAGATCCTCCGGAGACGAGCGGGAAGACGACGACGACGAGTCGAAGCGAGAGTTTCAAAGAGGATTTGGATGTAGACGTCGACGACGAGAGGGTAGAGGAAGAAGAAGAGAAGGAAGAAGATGAAATGCCGCCGCCACCGCTACCAGCTGTAGCACATCAACCATCACCACCACCTCAAGGACATAAGAAAGGGCCGCCCCCAGGTGTCGGCGCTCGAGCTCCTCCTTCCCTCAAGAAAGAGGGATCGGCGACGACGACAACAGTATCGACGAGAGCAGCGACGAATGGAACCAACGACGCGCACCGTCCAGATTACGAAAAAATAGCATCGGCTCAAACGCTCGCGAAATCAGCCGTATCAGCGCTCGGATTCGAAGACGCCAAAACTGCCATCGAGCAGCTTCGCGCGGCGCTCGAAATCTTGGAATCATCTTGATTGAGCAGTATTTAGTTTAACGTAGCAGCTCTTAGCATTTTCTTGTCGTAGCATATTTAGATTAGTGATATTTAGTTCATGACAACACTATACAGTGGTAGTACGAGCGAAACAAAAGAATACATACAACGTCACAATGGTGTGTATTTTACTTGAACACGGCTTGATCGCCCAACTCTTGTCCCGCCAATCCTTCTACGCTGACTTTCTTGAAAAAGTCCCGCAAAGTATCGGTCCCGTAACTCGGCGTCTCGTCTGCTTTGTACTCTCCCGTCTTTTCGTCCATCACTAACATCGACTCCGCCGCGTAATATCTCCCAATCTTCCCAAACTCCGCGGCATCCGTCATGTTCCCGAAAAACCCGGCGAAGAAATCGAGCACTTTAATCACCGTGTCCATGATTTCAATCGGCACCTTGACGAATTTCGGTTCCATCTCGAGGAGTTCAAACAACATCGTCCCTTGCTCCAACGCCGACAACGCTTTCCCTGGACCGCCAATCGGCAACACCTTATTCTCCAAACTCGCGTCACGAATGCACTCTGCCATGTATTTTGCCAAATCTCTCTCCGAAATCGGTTTGCAGGACGCCAACTGTCCGTCGCCAAACATGACGTACGGTCCGCCTTTTTGCACCGATTCGACTTGACCAGCTAAAGATTTGAAAAACGCCGTCGGTCTCACGATAGAGTACGAAATATCCTCGCACTTTTCCAATTCCTCCTCAAACTTTAACTTGGCCTTTTGAAACGTCAGCAACGGCTTTTGAACGCAAATCGCCGAGAGCAACACGAATTTCTTCGCGCCGTTTTTTCTCGCCACGTCCAACACGTTCTTCGTCGCTTGATAATCCACATCCCAAGAATCCTTCACGCCGCCAGTTCTGCTCGCCAAGCACGACACCACCACGTCGTACTTCTCGCCTCCGTCTTTGAACGCGTTTTTCTCCACGTCTTCCACCGAGCCGCACGTTCCAAATTCTACCTTGGCGTTGGTGAACAATTTTTTCGCATCCGCTTCGGTATTTTTCCCACCAATCCCAGACCTCGGACGAACGTACGCGGTCACGTCGTACCCTTGACTGCACAACTCGTTGGTCACAAATTTACCAATGTATCCAGTCGCACCAACCACGAGCACTTTCACGTCTTTGTTTTCCGCAGGGAGATTTGCCGTGTTGGCGACTGCTTTCGGCACCATTATCGTCATCCCGTGTCGACGACGATGATGATGATGATTTTTGGAAGACAAAAATGATTTCGAAGAAGAAGAAAACTGTCGACGCGCGACAGAGCACGTCGCGCTGTTATTCTTTTGCACCGTCGTCAACGATGAAGTCGCTGCTCGCATGATGATTTTTATCCTTTGAGAGAAAGAAAGAAACAACAAAAGAGAGCGTTTTTGCGCGGAAGAAAGTGATGGTGTTTTTGGATAATCTTTCGAAAAAAAGAGAGATCTCGAGATTTTTTGTGCACACTGATGTACTTAAAATGTGTTGGTTTTGTCTCTCTTTTTTATAACGAACGCGCGTTAGTTGTTGATGTTGATGCAAAATATTGTATTTTGAATCCCACTTCTTTTTGTCTCTCTCTCTTGTAGTCTTTCTCTCGCGTCTCTCTCCTCAGTATTCGCTTTTTTCACTTTAAGTCTCCTTAGCTGCTGCTGCTTCGTGGTGGTGTTCTTTTTCCGCCTTCTTAAACTCTCTCACGTTGCACTTTTTCATTTTACCTTCGTAATCGTCGACGACGCCGCAGAAGAAGGTTTTGCCGCACTCGACGACGAGAACGGTCGATTGCGGGTTGGAGAGATTGACTTTGTACGTTTCTTCGGGAACGCGAGCCGCGAACAGTTCGACGATTTTCTTGGATCGCGCTTCGTCGTGTTTACCCTCCGCCGGGCAGTGTTGCTCGAAGCGCACTTCGAAGGTTTTTCTTTTCTCGGGATCCGGAACTTCTTTTTTCGGAAAGTGGAGAGGCACGACTTCGTCCGCGAGTTTTTCGTATTCCGCGCTATCGGCGCAGTTTTCAACGGGAATGATTCGACAAACGTGCTCCAGTTTCGCCCACGTGCCTTCCGCGGCTTCTTCCAAGATGGCTTTCGCGAGAAGCGCCGGGTTCGCGTCCGTGTCGTCCGGTTTTAACGCGACGAAGAGCGCCGAATCGCACTGATCGATGTACATCGGAACCGCCTCTTTAAATGGTCTCTCGCCTTGGATGCGATGCGCGTTGTACGACATTGAAAAGTACGTATCGTTGAGCACTTTTGCAGCCTCTTTCGCCGCGTGGATAACCTGTGCAAAAGAGTTTAATAGATACAAAAAAGAACAAGAGAACACGCACGCTCCCGGGAGCCAACGAAGTCACCAAAAACCCTTTCTTCCCGTGGAAAGGCCCTTGGGCAAACTCCCACGCGGCAAACGACGATTGCGTCGTCGTCGTCGCATCCTCCTCTCTTCCAGATGGGTACTCCTCGCCTTTCGGAAACTCCGGAGTCACTTTGTGTTCCTCCTCTTGTTGTTGCTGTTGAGAAGAACTCATATCTTCCTCTTCTTTAAACGCTTTAAAAGGACTACTCAGAAAACGACGACGATACGAAAAAGATCCAAATCCTCCTTTTCCCAAAAGTATGCTCTTCTTCTTTGCGACGATGGTGGTGATAAAACAAGCGCGCGATCCGCTCGCGATCATGCACAGAGTTTATAACAAAGAGAAACACAGAGAGAGATGTGGTGTATTTTTTTTTTCGCGCAAAAGTAAAAAAAAGACGTTGTTTAGATACGAAATTTTCCTCTCGAAGAGAACGAACGTTTTTGTTTACGTCAGCATTAATCTTTTGCACACACACAGATAAATAGTACTACACACATCATAATACTAAATCATAATAATGCGCGCAACCGCTCTTTTATCATCATCTTTAACCTCCTCCACGACGAGTAATTTGGCACCTTCGAGAAGACTTTCGTGCTCGTCGTCCTCCTCCTCCTCCTCCTCCTCAGTTTCATCTTCGATGAAGATGACGACGATGAGGGTGAAGACGACGACCAGAAGAAAATCATCACTCCTCGTCGTCAGAAGCGCGAACGCTCCGGACTTGAACGATAGTAATAACAAAAAGAAGGAATACAAACCGCAAAAGCCGAGACAAAGAAAACCGAAAACGGGCGCGCCTCCGCCTCCGCCGCCACCAACCGCGAAGGATTTAGAAATGATGAGCAAGTTTGATGACTTGGAAGCTGGTGGAGGAATCAAATATGAAGTTTTTGCGAGAGCGAAAGGACCGAACCAGTGGTTTCCAGTTGGCCCGATGGTCGTCAAGGAGGAATGGATGATTGGGAAAGAGTTATGGAACGCCGAGGAACCGTTGAAACGAGCGGCGTTGCAAATGTACCCAAAGTTGGCCGCCGCGCCGGCGTTTGGGAAGTTGGAATACGGTTTTCGAAGAGCCGATAAGGAGAAGATTAGCGAAGAGGAAATCAGGCAAGGGCAAGGTAAAGTGAATCCGTTCGACGACGTCGAAGTCCTGAAGGAGAGATCCGAGTACGACGGGGTCGCGCCGGAAAAAACGCTGTTGGAGAAGTTCAACGCGTGGATGAATCCGTACACGAATAAGTAAATACGCGTAGTCATTTTTGTCGCATCGAGAGGCGCTATTAATGCTATTTTATTAAAACTACGTATTCACACCACCTAACTTTTCTATTATATCACGAGTTGGAACACACGGTTGCTTTTCCGGTGGCGTGTAATAATCGCCACGCGTACGCCTCGCCTTCCCAATCATGCCACACCCAGCTGGCCATGTTCTTACTTCCTCTGCCTCCGTATTGATCTGGACCTTTCGATTTACCTTTCTTGGCGCTGAAACTGGTGATGCCGTACAAGGATAAATGGTCGCACATTCCGGCGAGCAATAAGATCCCGTGGAATCCAGACGTGCCTTGTTTCCAATCGTTAAACGGACCAAATCCTAATCGCATTAAATCTTTACGCATGGCATTCATCGCGTTGACTTCTTTCTTAATGTAAGATTCCGGTATTGAAGTCACTTTAGCGTTTGGAATGTTCTTTTTACACGCTCGTAAAAGCTGCGCTTGTCGCCCGGGATGCCACAAGATTAAACTCATCCCTTTTGCTTTGCCTCCTTTTTCGGGCATTTTACCTTTTCCACCTTGACTTTTCGGACAGCACGCGTGCCGACTACGTAAATGATTCACCATTCGAAACGTCGTTCTCGTGCCGACGTTAGCTGCGAGTTGCGCGGTTAAAGTCATCACGTTGAAGCGCATGACGACGTCGTGTTTATCGATAGCCTCTCCGTACTCCTTCGATTTCAACAACGTCCCGGCGTTGCCGACGACGGCGCACGAGTTATACTTCTTCTTCCCCGAGTTTGGCAACGCGTGAATGAGAGACGTGGACGGTAACTCTGCCGCTCCTCTCATGGCGTCTGCGCCACATTTTGAGATGTCTTTGATGCACATTTTCACCGCTCTCAATCCAGGCGACAATTCGTTATCGGGAATGGCGTCGACTCGCGTGGCTTTATTCTCGTTTTCGTTTTTGATTTTACCCCAAATTCGTTCGCACCCGAAGTACCCTTGGGAGTATTTACCGGAGATTGGAGTGGTACCGGTACCACCTCGAGTCCTCCCACCTCGCGGCGCTCGAAGCGCGAGCGTGTTTCTTCTTTGTACGTTTTCTATGGATACATCAGTTTCTTCGTCTTGAACGAAAGACCACGTCGTCGCGTTGTTGTTCAATTTAAGCATCGTTCGCAGTATGCTCTCGTTTTCGTCGTCGTCGTTTTCGTCGTCACCGTCACTCTCTTCTACTATTCCTATATCTTCATCGACAGAAGACATTAACATCCTCCTTCTCCCCCCCCATTCACTTCTGCGCCTCTCGCTATTCTTCGCTAAATTCTTCCTGTGCTTCTCCGCTTCGCTCCTCGCCTTCCATCCAAATCCAGACGTTTGTCCTCCGCACCACCTCGCGTTGTGACTGACTTTCATCTCAAACGTCGCATCTGTTATCGAGCCGTCTTTCTCTTCCTCTTCGCCTTCTTCAATCTTCCCGTCGTCATCCTCTCCGTCCTCTTTTCTCTTCTTCTCTACCACGTATGGGCCTTCCTCCCCCTCCTCCTCGGCATCTTCGTGCTCGGCTAAAGATTCCTCCACTTCTTCCTCCGTCATCGGCGCCACGTCGTCGGTTTCGAACACGTTCGAATCTCTCGAACCGTGAATCTTAATCTTTGAGATCGATTTCGTCGGCGCGGACTGTCCAGTTTGGTCGTAGAATATTTGCGATTTCATCTTTTGGAAGATGTCGGAAAGAAACAAACTCGGCGTCGTCCGAGTCGTCGTCGTTGAAGAAGAAGAAGAAGAAGAAGAAGAAGAGTACGCGTTCGTTTTTGTCGGTGTTAGCAGTAGTATCACGAGCAGCGAGAGGAAAAGGAGTGGTCGCAGTCGTCGCGATGGCACCACTGATGCCCGCATCATCGTCCTCTTCTTTTCCTCAAGCGGCGAAGCACCACATCAAAGTGAGGGAGAGAAAAGAGATGTTTTCTTGGGGAGAGATTTCATCTCATTAATTTCCTCATTAGTAGTGTAGTAAACACACAGCTTATTTGCGAATACGAGAACAGAGAGAGATTGAGAAAGAAAGAAAAAGAGATACAGATGGAGGAGACGAGTGTTGTTGTTGGTGGTCGTAACGGCACGCGCTTACGTTCCGGACGCGTTTTAAATAATAGCGATGAAAAGATTGTTTCATCTGGCGGCTTCAGTTCTGCGGCGGAGGCGAAAGCGGCGCTTTTATCATCCGGAGGACAAGGAGCGTCTAAGAAGAAGAGTACTTTCACCGAGGAAAACGAACGGCTTTTACTGAGAGGAATCCAAGCCGTGTTCGAGCGATGGACGGCGTTAACCATGGCCGTCGTCAACGAGTGGGGAGGGTTCCAGAGCAAAGAGAAAGCGCAAAGTTTACGAGAGGAAACGTTGGAGTTTTTGTTGAAAGATTCCAACAAGAAAGACGATTCAATCGAAGATTTTTTATACGATTGCATCGCGGAGGATTTCAACGTGCAGTTGGAAGACGAGTCGCACGAGGAAGTCGGGAAGGTTCTGCGAGCGATGTTTGAGGAGTGCGGGAGAGGAGAGTCGAGTTTAGTGGAGAAGATTGAAATGCAAAAGTTACCGAAGGAAGCGATGGAATTGAGAGACGCGATTAGGGAGGCGGATATGAGGAACGAAGGATTTAAGATGGCGGGAGTGGACGAGGAGATGGATGATGGGGACGAGAGCGAGAGTTCGAGCGGTGAGGAGATGGACGACGAAGGAGAAGGAGACGCGGTGGAGTTAGCGGCTGGCTTGAAAGGGATGGGGAAGAAGAAAAATGAGCCCGACGCCGACGGGTGGACCACGGTGTGAGTTGGAAAAACGAGAAGAAGTAACTTTAAAAGAAGAAAACGTTTGTAGCGCGTAGATTTTGTAGCACATAGCTTTGTGTAGTAGATGTATCCTAGTATATAATTAATTATTATTGCCTATTCTTTTCGTGGATTTAAAGCGGCTCTTCGACGACGGAGATGATTTCCTCCTCTTCTTCCTCGATGGTGACGATTTCCGCGCCTTGCTTCTCGTATTCGGCGCCCAAGATCTTTTTGAGCGTACCTTGGTACTCGTCGCTTTCGATTTTTCTCTTCTTTTCTTCCACCCACGCTTCCCACTTCTCCTTTGTTTCTTGCTTCGCTTTGTCCAACATCGTCGCTTGTTGGTTTTTGATTTTCTCGTCCTCTTCTTCGAACTTCTTCGAGTATTTTTTCAAGTTTTTCTTGATGTCCGCCTCTTGTGCTTTGGAGAGTAAACTCTTCCCTCTCGGACGCCACAAGAATTGGAAGAATCGTTCTCGCGTCTGCTTGTATAACAAACGTCCGTTGAACGTCCAAATGTGGTACCCGTTTTCCATTTGGTGCACACCAGTCACGGCAGTAGTGACAAATCTTCCAGTCGGATCCCACTCGACATCGGTCGCCATGAAGTGTTCGCACGTCGCCATCGTTTCCATCTCGTCGACGTTGAAGAACTCAAACTGACCGTTCATAGTTTTCAAACCGGCGAACACAATCATCGACCCATTCGGGGACCAGAACAAGTGGTTCGCCGTTTTCGATTTCAAAGTTTTCAACAAGTGCACTTTCTTCGCACCACCTTCGGCTTCAATCATAGAGTAGAAACTGACATCCGGTCTCGCGCCGTCGCCGTGGATTATGGCAAAGCGATGACCTTTGGGTTCCCACGCGAAAGCGACAATCTTTTCCGCTTTGTCCGGCAAAGCGAGGACTTCCATCGGACACATAGGTTCACGCAAACGAAACAATTCAAAACCACTGTACGTGCTCTTTTTCGATTTCGTGTGATGATCGACTTTCACCGCGAAATAGTCGCCTTGCGATTGCCAATACATCTTCACGTCGCTGACGTTGAACAAGTTCTTCGACCTGACTTCGTTTCGCGAGGGTAACTGCATCAACGAAATTCTCGCCGGCACGTTCCCACTGTTTTGTTCCGGCTGAAACGTCGCTAAAATTGGCTCTCCAGGGGACCAACAAAACTCGGAGACGCCCGGGAGCTTCACCGACTTCTTGTCCAAGAGCGTCATCTCCGGCGCTTGATACACCTGAACGGCATCTTTCGCCAAGCGAGCAAAAAACGCAGGCATCTCTTTCTCATTCTCTTCTGTTTTGATATCATTCTTTGAGCTACTAGAAGTATAAACGTCTTCCGATTCTAAGCCGTTCCATTTGAAAATCGGCCACACGAATCCTCTTTGGTTAGCGCTCGCCAAGAAATCCTTTTGCGCGCCAGAGAACTGTCTCAACTTTTGTCCAGTGGCAATGTCGAAGAAGTTCACCACTACCGATGCTGGGTTCCCACGAGACGGCTCGTGCGCCGATCCAGAACACAAGTACCTCTCGCACGGAGAAAATTCGATGAACTGCACACCCGAGTGCGAAAACTTCGCCAACCTCCCGAAACTTGACCCTCCCCACAAAGCCACGCCTTGTCTGTGCACCGTAGCTAAATACGTCCCTCTCGGGGACCACTGCACGTAACTCTCCGTCCAAAATGATCTCTTATATTCCTCTACTGCTGTGCTTTTCTGCGCGTCGTTCCAGAAAATTTCCGTCTCGTCCCCGAATCGGCAGACAAACTGATCTCTCCCTCTCTCGTCCATCATCCACGCTTGCGTGTTTTCTCGCTGCGTGTACGGTTTCGGTTCAGGCGCGACGTACTCGTCCGGAATCTTCGCGTACTTTTCGAAATCGTCAAACTTGCTCACTTTAAACACGTGCGCTTTATCCAATTTGTACCCGTCGGTTTGCTCTACCGCCGCGTCCGCTTCCGCCCTCGAAGAAAACTCGATAAAGGCGTACCCGCACGACATCTTCGTCGCCGGGTCCATCGGCATGTGCAAACCGCCGTCCCTGATTTGCCCGAT